>ENA-ORXM01000840-ORXM01000840.1-marine-metagenome-genome-assembly--contig:-NODE-840-length-47845-cov-5.763272_pt1 | contig 47845 bp, 35 predicted proteins | sample MGYA00237867_ERZ511480 | MGnify/ENA primary metagenome ERZ511480 (study PRJEB26309, sample SAMN06266103) | marine metagenome | isolation source: Algal blade | place: United Kingdom:Sidmouth, United...
TCTTGTCACGATTTCCATTTTTCTTAAACCATGTTCCAATGATTTTTTCGGTGTCGGAATGACGATCGGGATGTGCAGGAATTGGATATAATTCAGCGGTATCAAAAAAGTTGACGCCTTTATTAACGGCAAAATCCATCTGCGCGTGCCCTTCTTCTTCGGTATTCTGTTTGCCCCAGGTCATAGTGCCCAAGCAAATCTTACTGACCTCAATATCGGTGTGGGGTAGGGTGGTGTATTTCATGTGCTCTTTGGGGTGATGATTTTGAAAGTCGCAAATTTAAGGAAATCCGTGGTTTAACGATTCGCTACTCACTTTAATTTTAATCTTAACGGCATGAATAAAGATTACTATACCGCAATTTATTACGCATTAAACTGCTACAGTTCGAAAAGGGTCTAAAACTGTTTTTGAAATGAGTAATTAGAATTTTTCTTGGTCTTCAGCATTATATACGAGCATATTGCCTAACAATCAGAATCGACAATACAACTTGCACCATCAACACGGGTAAAGTGACCATCTGTACAAATTCGTTTTCAGGTGCGTGCTCAGAAATTGACATTTGTACCATGCTATTTGATTAGGCAAATTAGAATTCTTGCTAGCGGATTGTTCGATGTACCGGTCAAATAGGAAATTAATTTTTAATCTATAATCCAAGAAAGATGAAAAGGACAAGTATTTTTAAAACACTACTTTTTTTAATGGGATGCACATTTTTTACGATTTCATGCGAAAAGTCGGAAACAGAGATCGACCTTCCCGCAGAAGAAACCAGCGAGGAAGCTTTCCACAGTAAAACCGGTAATAACGATTCGGAAATTGAGATAAGCTCAGCCATTTTAGAACCTCTTTTACACAAACAATATGATGCCTCCTTGAGCAAAAAAGAGGCAAAGGCCTTATTTGGGGCCGAAGTATCGAAATTCATGAAAGAAAATAAACTCACGAGCAGGTCGAGTTCCTATTTTTATTTTCAAGTTGAGACAAGAACGAGCAATTATGCCCATAGCCAAACCGATGGCAATGTATGGGCCCGGTTTAATTTTCTAACCGATCAGGGTAATTTAAATTTGCCTTGGACACGGTTGAACAATGCTGGCGACGATCGCGAAAATGGCGCATGGGACTTCTATTACTTCGGAACTCACGTTTCATCCATAAACTGGTTAGAGGCAAAAAGCGCTACTTTGGCGCTGCAAGGCACCGATGGCTGGCATGTCAGATATTTTGATACACGTGTATATTCTTGGAAGCAATCTTCAAGTGCTACGGGCAACACGCGCGCGATTTCAAACCCAGAAACTTGGTTGGACAATAACACGGCAACGGGATGGGATTTCTACTATACCGGCAATGTTGGTACAGGTAGAACGACTTTTAATTGATAATCAACAAAAAATGAAACTACACCTGAAGTTAGCTGTAGTTTCATTTTAAAATACTTTAAAATTTCAGGAATCGACCTCTACCAAAATCGGACAATGATCGCTATGCTTTGCTTCGGAAAGTATGACCGAACGCTTCAATCGATCTTTCAATGAATCGTTGACCATAGCATAATCCAACCGCCAACCTTTGTTATTGTTTCTAGCATTCGCGCGATAGCTCCACCATGTATAATTGTGAGGTTCTTTATTGAAGTGGCGAAAACTGTCTATAAATCCGCTATCGATGAAATTACCGATCCATTCGCGCTCGACCGGTAGAAACCCAGAAACATTTTTATTACGTACCGGATCATGAATATCGATGGCCTCGTGACAGATGTTATAATCGCCGAGTACAATCAGGTTCGGATGCGTTTTTCGCAACTCGTCGGCATACTTCTGAAAGTCGGCCATATAGGTCAATTTATGCTCAAGCCGGGCTAAATTTGTTCCCGAAGGCAGGTACATGCTCATTACCGAAATATCCCCAAAATCGGCGCGAAGGTTTCTTCCCTCGAAATCCATATAGTCGATACCGGTACCGACTTCGAGATGGTCGGGTTTGGTTTTTGATAAAATGGCCACGCCACTGTACCCCTTTTTTTGGGCACTGAACCAATAATTGTGTCCGTATCCCGCTTCCTCAAAAACGTTCAGGTCCAACTGTTCTTTCATTGCCTTGATTTCCTGTAGGCATACCACATCGGGGTTCACCGCTTGCAGCCACTCAATAAAGCCTTTTTTTAGTGCGGCCCGAATACCATTTACATTGTAGGATACAATTCTCATAGATGAATGCTATTTTTTCATTCCCGCAAAGGCTGGAATCTTTAGTTGTTATTATTAGGTGGTATGCTGACGTTGGTCAATCAACCCCTTCCTCTTTGCCCGAAAATAGCGAATGTCTGAGGGATTAAAAAAGTTTGGAACGCAAATTGATTTCCTTGAAATAGGAAAAAAGTTCACAATGAAGGATTTACTATATGTTTCGCTATTTATTATGAGCAGCGGATGGCTCTTCGCCCAAGAATACCGCCCCTCTTACAACAATCATGAAATACGTTTCAATATGGGTCGTTTTTTGGCAACAACTGCTGTGGAAGGATCTTACGAATACTATTTTACACCCGATACCAGTATTGGCGGAACCGTTTTTTTTAATGGGGACAGCTTTGGCCGAACCGGAAATTTCGGGATAGGGCCCAACCTCCGCGCCTATTTCGGTTACAGACCCCAAAGTGGAATCTTTGCCGAAGCGTTCGGACTTTACTACACCGGGGAAACCGACCTCGAGAACAATCTTGGCGTTCGCAACAATGACTATGGCACTACGGCGATAGGACTAGGTCTAGGGAGAAAATGGGTTACTTTCGGACAACGATTTACCTTCGAATTATATGCAGGGCTGGGGCGCAATATCAATCCTGAAGATTTTCAAAATTCCTTTATGTACCGCGCAGGTTTGTCCCTTGGGTTCCGATTTTAAGTATTATTTTAGTCGCCTTTAACCAAAGGCATGAGGGGTTTTCTCTATTTTCTTTTCCTATTGACGGCATTTTTTTCAGCCTTCGCACAAGATCCGGTTCAGCGTGATAGTATTACACAATTAGACGAGGTTATTTTGTTGGATGCCCTGAAAACAAAAAATGCAACGGGCATCACACCTTCCGAGGTCATTTCCGCAAAGGTCTTTCAGAATTATAGTCCGGTTTCAATGGTCAATGCCATGAACCAAATCCCAGGTGTGTATGTTTTCTCCGGGGCTTTGAATACCAATCGGATTACCATACGTGGTATAGGTGCCAGAACCCTTTTCGGAACCGATAAATTACGCATGTATTATGAGGATATTCCTGTGACCGATGGTTCGGGGTTTTCTACAATCGAAGCTTTCGACCTAGAAAACCTAAGCCAAATTGAAGTCATAAAAGGCCCTAAAGGAACTGCTTATGGAGCCAATTTAGGCGGAGCTATAATTTTAAACCCAAAAGAAGCTTTAGGAAGGTCTACGAACTTTTCCAACAACTTTACCGTAGGTTCATTTGGGCTTTTGAAGAACAATCTGTCGTTCAATCACTTTGACGGCAAACTTCGACTTGGGCTTCAATATGGACATCTGGAAACAGATGGTTACAGACAGAACAGCAATTTTGAACGTGACGGGCTTTTGTTGAATACTTCGTATCAAATCAATACCAAGAACAAGATTTCTCTTTTGGTAAACCATATTGATTTTACAGCTCAAATACCAAGTTCTTTAGGTGCTACTGCTTTTGCAGAAGACCCTCAACAAGCGACATTTACATGGCGTGTATCTCAAGGTTTTGAGGCTAACAATTATACCTTGGTCGGACTCAATTACACGCATCAATTCAATGACAAACTGGAAAATTCAACCAGTATTTTTTATAACTATTTGGATAAGGACGAGGCAAGGCCATTCGGAATATTGGATGAAATCACAAAAGGTTTCGGGCTAAGAACCCGCTTTTCCCGAAGTTTTAATTTCCAAGAACACAAAGCCAATTATTCTTTCGGAGCAGAACTATTCAAAGATGAATACGATTGGGATGAATTTCGAAACCTGTGGGAAGACAATAATGGCAATGGAAGTTTAAAAGGTGACCAATTTGCGCGAAACAAAGAATTCAGAAGCCAATGGAATGCCTTCGGAACTTTATTACTGCCATTTACTGAAAAAATTTCAGCACAATTCGGACTCAACCTCAACAAGACTGATTACGACTACCGCGACCTTTTAAACACTGGTGCGGATAATAAAAGTGCAGAAAGAGAATTCAAAGCGATTATTTTACCCAGTTTAAACCTAAATTATTCCATTTCAGAAAATCTTAAGCTTTTTGGAAATGTAAGCCGTGGTTTTTCCAACCCCACATTGGAGGAAACATTGACTCCTGATGGGGTAATCAATCCTGAAATTGCTCAAGAGACCGGTGTCAATTACGAATTGGGCACAAACTTGTATCTCGATGAAAGGCGGTTTCAATTGAATCTCTCCCTATATCAAATGAACATCAAAAATCTGTTGGTGGGCGAACGCGAAACCGAAGATAGACTTGTTGGAAAGAACGCGGGTAAAACCCGTCATAATGGACTCGAAATTGCGATGAGCTACAATTGGCAGATTTCAAAAAATGTTCAACTTTCCCCTTTCGTCAATTACACCCTGACCGACCATAGCTTTGTGGAATTTATCGATGAAGGAGAAGATTTTTCTGGAAACCCCTTGACCGGAGTGCCAAAACAGCGAAGAACTGCCGGAATTCAATCTCGCCTGTTTGAAAATTTTTATTGGAACATTACCCACCAACATGTGAGTGAAATACCGCTGACCAATGCAGCGGATCTATATAGTGATCCATTTACCGTTTTCAACTCTCGAATGGGATATCTCAAAAAACTATCGAACCACTTCACTTTAGGGGTTGACTTTGGGGTAAATAATCTTTTTGATAAAGTCTATGCGCAGTCCGTACTCATCAATACGCAAGGGTTTGGTGGTCGTGAACCCCGTTATTTTTACCCTGGTGATGAACGGAATTATTATGGGAGTTTGCGGTTGGGGTACAAACTTTAGTTTTCCATCTTCTGCAACCAAGACTTCATATCCACTTCTTTGTGAATGATTGCTTTTACATCTGAAATAGCAACACGTTGCTGCTCCATCGTATCACGATGACGAATAGTAACCGTTTTATCTTCCAATGATTGATGGTCAACAGTAATGCAAAAAGGCGTTCCATTAGCGTCTTGTCTTCGATAACGGCGCCCGACGGCATCTTTCTGATCATATAAGACGTTGAAGTCCCATTTGAGATCTTCAATGATTTCTTTGGCTAATTCTGGAAGTCCATCTTTTTTAACTAACGGAAATACCGCTGCTTTTGTGGGTGCCAGAACCGCAGGAAGCTTTAAAACCGTTCTAAAAGACCCATTTTCAAGTTCTTCTTCTTGTAACGAATTTGAAAATACGGATAGAAACATCCGATCAAGGCCAATTGATGTTTCCAAGACGTATGGTACGTAACTCTCCCGGGTTTCGGGGTCAAAATATTGTAGCTTTTTACTGGAATATTCTTCGTGTTGCGATAAGTCAAAATCAGTTCGGGAGTGAATGCCCTCCAATTCCTTGAATCCAAAAGGAAAACGGAATTCAATATCTGCGGCGGCATCGGCATAATGGGCCAGTTTTTCGTGATCGTGAAAACGGTAGTTCTCCTCGCCCATACCCAATGATAAATGCCATTTCATACGATGTTCTTTCCAATGCTCGTACCATTTTTGTTGGGTACCCGGCTTGATAAAAAACTGCATTTCCATCTGTTCGAATTCCCGCATGCGGAAAATGAACTGACGAGCTACTATCTCGTTTCGAAAGGCTTTTCCGGTCTGGGCAATGCCAAAGGGAATCTTCATACGCCCTGTCTTCTGAACGTTTAGAAAATTGACGAAAATACCTTGGGCGGTTTCGGGGCGTAGGTATAAATCCATCGCACTATCAGCGGAGGCCCCTAATTTAGTGCCGAACATGAGGTTAAACTGTTTAACATCCGTCCAGTTCTTTGATCCCGACATAGGGCATGCAATATCCAATTCCTCGATCAGTTTTTTGACATCTGCCAAATCTTCATTTTCCAAAGATTTCCCAAGACGTTTTAAAATCGACGTAGCTTGTTCTTGATATCCTACTACCCTAGGGTTAGTGGATAAAAATTGTTCTTTATCAAATTTATCCCCAAAACGTTTTGCCGCTTTGGCCACCTCTTTTTCAATCTTAGTTTCGATTTTTGCCACATGGTCTTCTACCAAAACGTCGGCGCGGTATCTTTTTTTGGAATCTTTATTATCGATCAGGGGATCGTTGAAGGCATCTACGTGGCCAGAAGCTTTCCACGTTGTGGGGTGCATGAATATAGCGGCATCGATACCCACGATATTATCGTTGAGTTGCACCATGGCCTTCCACCAATACTCCCGTATGTTCTTTTTAAGTTCGGCCCCGTTTTGGGCGTAGTCGTATACGGCGCTCAATCCGTCATATATCTCACTGGATTGGAATACGTAGCCATACTCCTTCGCATGTGAAATTACACGCTTAAAATCATCATCTTGTTTTGCCATGCGGCAAAAATAGGATATTAAGGAAACTCAGGAAATTTATTTCAGCTCAAATTCAGCCGAGGACAGGAGTTTTTGACCTTCGAAAATATTGAGACGATAGGTACCTTCTTCAAGGGAACCTTGGGGTATTGTTATAGCGTCGCAGACGGTGGTATCTTCACCGGTAAACAAAAACTCTACCCGCTTACTATAGATATTACCGTTAACGGCAATCGTGTTCGCATTGTCTTCGATGACCCTCATGGTCGGCCCCAAAAACTGAAAATAGACGACTTTCTGTTTGTTCATTTCAGTAATATCGGCTAGTATGGTCGTACAGCCTCGCAATTTTTCGATAATCGAAGCTTTGTTCGTTTTGATGGGTTTGCCGCTGCGTAATCGAAATCCGCTACCTTCGGTACTCTGCAAGCTAAGATAGCTTTTAGATTTAAGCTCTTTGTTCAGTTCTCTTATCTTTCTTCTTTGTTGCGCCTCTGCCTCTGCCAGAGAACTGCTCTTGCCCTGGAGCTTCTCTATCTGCTTTTGGCTCTCTTCGTATTTCTCTGTCAACAACATGTTGTTATACCGCAAGAAATTATTCTTCAACTTAAGACTATCATTCTTTGCTTCGAGCCTGCGTAGTTCTGTTTTATATTCCCTAAGCTTTTCTACGGTAAAATTCAATCTGCCGACAGAATCCAATAGTTCCTGTACGCGATATTTTGAACTTTCAAGTTCGATTTCGTTGACTTCATTTAGGGCGGAGAGGCGATCTACGTCCGTTTTCATCAAAGTAAGGTCTTTGACGAGCAGATCTTTCTCTTGTTCCAAGAAAGTAATCTGGCTTCTTGACTGCGCATAGCTGTAATAGAAGGCGATGAGAATACCTACAATCACGGCAACGAGGGCAGCAAGTATTATTTTATAATTGAATTTGGTATCTTGAACGTCCATATGGGCGTGTTGGCTTTAAATAGGTTGTGCTAAGACTTTGGGATTTTGCTAAACAAAAAGTTATCAAATATACTAAATGATATCAATAGGATTCTAGTCCCACAGGTCTGTTTTGGCTGTAATGCGCATTTAATCGGAGGAGAACACCTCGTCTGTACCACTTGTCGAAACGATCTGCCACTTACCGATTATACCTTTAACGAAGAAAACCCGGTAGACCGTATATTTTATGGTCGAATTAACGTAAAAAAGGCAAGTTCGTTTCTCTTTTTTTATGAAAATAGTATCGTTCAACAACTAATACATCACTTAAAGTATAGAAATCAAGAACTGGTCGGCACTTTTTTAGGAAACTGGTATGGCGGAATATTAAAAGATAATGGTGAACTAAAAAACATCATTGACATGGTCGTTCCAGTTCCGCTGCATCGTAAAAAATTGAGGCGACGGGGGTATAATCAAGTTGCCCAATTCGCGCAACGATTGGCCCACCATATCGATGCGGAATATATCGACCATCTACTCGTTAAGACCGCCAACACTCGAACCCAGACCAAAAAAGGCCGTATTGGCCGATCGCAGAACGGCAATGCACTATATATAGTATCGGATTTGGGGTACCTAAAGAACAAAACTGTTCTTTTGGTTGATGATGTAATTACAACCGGCGCCACTATGGAAATCTGTGCAAAAGCGTTAACCGAAGCCACAGGAACGACCCTTTACATAGCAAGCATGGCAGTCGTACCCCAATTATGGAATTGATGAAATTAATTGTTTCTTTGTGCCCTATATGTTGCTTTTATGATTCGGCGTTTCACGGCACTTCTTTTTTTGTTCTTGATTTTAACCGTGCTTTGGCAATGTGCCCGAAAGGGTAGCCCTACCGGAGGCCCTAAAGATTTGACACCTCCAACTTTAGTGAAGACTGAGCCCGATAGTATGACCATTAATTTCAAGGCAAAAAGAATACGCCTCTATTTTGATGAATTCATAAAGCTCGAAGATGTTCAAAATCAACTTATTGTTTCGCCTCCCCTAAAATATCAACCCGATATCAAACCACAGGGCGGTGCAAGTAAATATGTAGAAATACAATTTAAGGATACACTTAAGGAAAATACTACCTATACCCTCAATTTCGGGCAAAGCGTACAAGATAATAATGAAGGAAACCCCAGTAGTTTTTTGACCTATGTTTTTTCTACAGGAGACTACATCGATTCACTAAATCTTTCGGGGGCGGTAAAAGATGCATTTAAGAAGAAGGCCGACGAATTTATCAGTGTTATGCTCTATGAAATAGACACCGCCTACACCGATTCTACCATCTTTCAAAAACCGCCCAATTACATCACCAATACACTTGACAGTACGATTATATTTAGGTTGAAGAATCTTAAAGAAGGCCAGTATCGCCTTTTTGCTCTGAAAGACGAGGCTAAAAACAACATATTCGATCAAAATGTAGACAAAATTGCTTTTTTACAAGATACGATTACCTTACCGACCGATTCGGTTTACGTATTGACTTTGTTTAAAGAGGTGCCCAATTATAGCATGGCGGTACCGAGCTTTGTAGCAAAGAACCGCATTCTATTTGGATATTATGGCGATGCTTCGGACGCCGAAATCAAACCGCTTACCGTTTTACCGGATAGCGTAAGCACAAAACTGCTAAAAGACCGTGAGAAAGACACCATAAACTTCTGGTTCACACCGTTCGAAATGGATTCCATCATTTTCACGGTTACCAATGAAAAACTCAAGGTCAAAGATACTTTCACTGTTAAAAGTAGAAAAGTAGGTATCGATTCGCTGCAACTGAGCCCGAATCAAAACGGTTCGCTCGATTTTAATAAACAGTTCTACATTTCGGCCAATACCCCACTCATCGAAGTCGATTCTACCAAGTTCAGTATGATGGACCAAGACTCTACAGCCGTCAAATACACCCTGAATCTTGATACTTTAGAAAACAGAGTCGATATCGATTTTACTATCGAGCCCAACCAAAGCTATCAATTGGATATGCTACCAGGAGCAATCACCGATTTTTTTGGCCAGGCCAATGATACTACAGCCTATTTTCTATCAACCCAAAGTTACGCCGACTTGGGTAATTTACGGTTCAATATCGAAGGTGGCGAATACCCGCTTATCGTTCAATTGACCGATGAAAATGGAGAACTTCAAAAAGAAGTTTTTACACCGAAACCAGAGGTTATTGAGTTCAATAACATCGAACCCTCAACTTATCTTATCCGGGTTGTTTTCGACACTAATGAAAACGGAAAGTGGGATACCGGAGATTATCTAAAAGGGATACAGCCCGAAAAAATAAGCTATTACCCAGATGCCATTGAAGTACGTGCCAACTGGGAAGTAGAACAGACCTTTGAAATAAATTGACAAACTATGAAATTCGCTCTTGCAACTATTGCCCTTTGCGTAAACCTAAGCCTCGCTCAAGTAGGTAATACGGTCGAAGAGGGCGCTACGCTTCAGACCAGTAATGTAGATCCGTTAGTGATACGTGCCAGTACCGGCGCGGAAAGTAAAACCGTTGGATCGAGTTATTTAAAAGAAGAATGGGAACAGGCAACGGTTACAGATCTGAACATTAAGAAAAAAATCAAACTTCTGGCGAGATTCAATGCCTACACCAAGGAAATCGAGCTTTTGAAGGAGAAAGATATTCTTGTCTTAAACCCGGTCGATGGTGTATCCGTTTCATTGTACGGTAAGACTTTCGTCCCCATAAAATTAAAGAATTCGGGTAAAGCTATTTTTGCCGAAGTACTGGCCAAGGGCCAGACACAATTGTTCAGGGTTTATGATACAAAAATCATAAAAGCTGCTTCAGATGCTACCCTGTTGAATATCGACAATTCTGATAAGCTTACCATTACCGATAAATTATATTACCAAAAGGATAACGGAGTCGTCGAAGAACTACCTAAAAAAAAGAAGCAAATAGAAACTCTTTTTGACAAACGAACCAAGGAGTTTATAAAGGCCGAAAAACTATCGCTAAAAAAGGAGGAAGATCTCCAAAGTATTATTCAATTTATGAATTCCAGTTCAAGTACTTCTGGGTCAAAATAACTTGAAGTCATCCGCATCTTCTAAAAACTTCAACTTGTTTCTAGCGAATGTAATATGTTCTTTGGATAAAGAAGAATAAACGATTTCATCTTGACCGGAAAAAACGATTTGCTCGCCCAGACAATCGTATACTGCCGAATGCCCTGAATATTCATGCCCGTTGTCATCTGTACCGATTCGATTTACCCCAACGCAATAAGCCATATTTTCAATGGCCCTAGCTCTTAGTAAAACATCCCAGGCCATTGTGCGTGGTTTTGGCCAATTTGCCACAAAAATCAAGACATCATAATCTTCGGTATTTCTGGCCCAAACGGGAAAGCGTAAGTCATAGCATATCATTGGGCAAATGCTGAAGCCCTTGTAATTGACAATCAACTTTTTGGTACCCGAACTGTATACTCGATCCTCACCTGCCAAGGTAAAAGTGTGCCGTTTGTCATATTTAGAAAATTTTCCATCAGGTTCGACAAAAAGGAGACGGTTAGTGTAGACCCCATCTTCCAAAAAAACAATACTGCCGATCAATGCCGTTTTCCTATTTCTGGCCTCCATTTGCATCCAATCTAAGGTTTTTCGTCCTTCGGAAGGATTCATGTTTTGGGGTGACATCGTAAAGCCGGTTGTGAACATTTCAGGAAGTATGATCAAATCGGTATCCTTAGAAATCGAGTCCACCTTTTTACTAAAATGATTTCTGTTGGCTTCGGGGTTTTCCCAAACCAAAGAAGTCTGTATGAAGGCAATATTCAACTTTTTATCCATTTCAGGAACTATGTTTTGAAATATATGGGTTTAATACCAAAAGGGATGTTTTCCAAATGTTCTGAGTTAGGCGACGATAGCCCTTTTTAAAAAGTCGCAACCCTAAAGGTTTTCCTCCAGCAAATCTATCATTTCAGGGTTTCCACGCATTTTAGCATGGTCGAGTGCCGTGTTTCCTTTACTGTCCTTCACAGAGATATCTGCATTTTGTTCGACCAAAAGCTTTGTGATTTCAGGATGGTCAAAAGTAACCGCATAGATAAGACAAGTAGCGCCCATTGCATTACGCTGATCGATATCGGCACCTTTCTCTATAAGTTTTTCGGCAACCGCCGTAAACCCTTTAAAACATGCACCCATCAAAGCAGTATTTCCAGAGCCATCCATTGCATCGATTTTTGCTCCGCGGCTTAATAGTAATTCCGTAATTTCCAATTTATCGTAATAAGCTGCCAAAATAAGTGCTGTAGAGCCACGCTGATCTGTGCTTTCTGCCAATTCAGGGTTTTCGGTAAGCATCATTTTGACCTCGTCGAGATTACCCTTGCGTATTTGGTTAAAAAAATCTTCGCTCATATATTATTATCAGAAATCATTATTCTCTCTAAAAGTGCGCTCCTTTTTTTAGGAAGTTTAAAAATAAAAAATTAAGGGGAATACATCGTTAAATACCCGGAATTTGTCTTTTCGATTGATAAATCAAGGTAAGAAAAATAGAAATATCTTGTGTAGTAAGTGAAACTACAATTTTTAAGGAATTTCTTACGTTATACAAATAATCGTATTTTTACTAACCAAACCCGGCCGAATTGGAAACGTTATCCATTAATTCCATCATCAAAGATTCCCCAGCTGCTGTTGCACTTCTTGATGTTGATTTGTGTTTTATAGGGCACTCTGATGTCTGGCTTGAAACTTTTGTAGCGAATAAGGGCCAGGTTATCGGAAAATCCTACTATGATGTGGTCCCAAACGTGCCCGAACTATTCAAAAAAATACATCAAGATTGTCTCAAGGGAGAATCGAACCAGAACAAAGGAAAAAAGTTCGTTCACTCGAACGGCGCCGTACAATGGCTTAAATGGAAAATAAATCCATGGAAAGCTGAAAACGGAGATATAGGTGGGCTCATCATCGTACAAGAAGAAATTACCGAAACCAGACGTCGGGAGGAACTTTTGTTAAAAGCCGAGCAAGTCGCTCGAATCGGAGGCTGGGAAGTTGACATGATTACCAATGCAGTGTATTGGACAGAAGTAACAAGAGAGATTCACGAGGTGCCTGAAGATTATATTCCCAATTTAGAAGAAGGTATAAATTTTTATCAGGAAGGTCTGCATCGCGAGAAAATTACGGAATTGGTAACCGAGTCTATGACCACTGGTGCATCTTGGGACACCGAACTTATCATTGTGACAGCAAAAGGCAACGAGCTTTGGGTCAGGTCAAAGGGCGAAGCAGAAATTATCAAGGGCAAATGTGTTCGTATTTATGGTACTTTTCAAGATATTAATGATAAGAAAAAAACAGAGCTCAGTTTTCTTGAAGCTACTAAAAGACTCGAAATTGCGACCAAAGGGGCAAAAGTGGGTATCTGGGACTTTGACATCGTGAACAATAAGCTCGTTTGGGACGACAGTATGTACCAGCTCTACGGCATCCGGAAAGAAGATTTCATAGGCGAGTACGAGGCTTGGCAAGCTGGTTTACATCCCGAAGACAAAAAAAAGGGCGATGAAGAAATTGCCATGGCCATTTCAGGAGAAAAAGAATTCGATACGGAATTTCGTGTAATCTGGCCCAATGGAGAAATCCGCTATATTCGAGCCATTGCTGTCACACAGCGTGACGCTAATGGCAAGGCTCTCAACATGACAGGTACCAATTGGGACATTACCGAGCTCAAGACCACGAAGATGATGCTACAAAAAAGCGAGGAGTCATTGCAAGGGGCCTTTGAGAATTCGAATATTGGTATGGCCTTGGTAGGTTTGGACGGTAGATGGACAAAGGTCAACGAAAGTCTTTGCCAGAGTCTTGGTTATAGCGAAGAAGACCTCATGAAAATGACCTTTCAAGATATAACGCACCCAGATGATCTCGACAAAGACCTTTCGCTTTTAAAGACCGTAATAAAAGGAGAACGTGAAAGTTACCAAATCGAAAAAAGATACTTTCATAAAAATGGTCAAACCGTATATGTGATTTTAAGTGTTACTGCCGTACGAAACATTGAGGGCAAACTTTCCCATTTCATTTCGCAGATAATGGACATCACTTCTAGAATAGAAACAGAGCTTAAGTATAAAGAAACTTCCGATCGCTTGGATGTGGCTACCCGCGTGGCAAATATCGGAATTTGGGACTATCGAATTCAAGAAAATACTGTGCTCTGTAATGACAACATGTACAGTATGTACGGTATTCCGAAAGATTCTTCCGATATCTTGAACGAATGGATGAAAAGAATACATCCTGAGGATAAAGAACGTGTAGCCCTGGAATTGGAAACAACCATTGTCGAAAACAAACCCTTCAGTTCACAATTTCGTGGAGTTAAACCTAATGGAGAGCTTGTCTATTTAATCGCCTTTGGCGAAGCGCAGCTTGGAGATGACGGTAGCGTTAAAAACATCATCGGGGCTAACTGGGATATTACCGAGCTCAGAAATACAGAACTGAAGTTAGAGAGACATAAAGAGTCTTTCGCGGAAACCTTTGAGAACGCGGCTATCGGTATGGCCCTAATCGGCTTGGATAACCGATGGCAGAAAGTCAACAAAAGCCTTTCGAAAAGTCTTGGTTACACCGAAGAAGAGCTAGTGCAGCTGACCGTTGAAGATATTACCCACCCAGAAGATATTGAGCAAAGTTGTGTTATCGGAGGGGATGCACTCAGCCATAAGCGAGATAGTTATCAAATTGAAAAAAGATATATTCATAAAAATGGAAGTACCGTTCATGTACTTCTCACGGTAACCGTAGTTCGGAATTTGAACGGATCGCTTTCGCATACCATAGCGCAAATCTTAGACCTGACCGCTAGGGTTCATGCAAAAAAAAGATTGACACGTCTTGTCGATGTCACCAAAGAACAGAACGAAAGCCTGTTGAATTTCGCACATATCGTTTCGCACAATCTAAGATCTCATTCAAGTAATCTGTCTATGCTTACCGGTTTCTTAAAAAAAGAAGAGCGCCCGGAAGAGTGCGAAAACTTAGTGCGTATGCTCGGTGATGCATCTGAAAGCTTGAACGAAACCGTGCTGCACTTGAACGAAGTAGTACAAGTTAAGGTGGGCGCATTGGATAAAATGAAGCACGTAAATCTTTACAAGATTTTGAAAAATGTAAAAAAAAATCTCAGCCTGCTCCTGCAGGAAAAGCAAGCCATATGTAACATCAACGTACCCGAGAATCTTCGAATAAGGGCAATACCTGCCTATTTAGATAGTATTTTTCTAAATCTTATTTCGAATAGCATAAAGTATAGTGACCCCGATCGCCCTCCTGTCATTGAAATTACATCTTCAGAAAAAGATGAAAAGCTGGTTTTGACCGTTATGGATAATGGTCTTGGTATAGATCTAAAAAGGCATGGAGCCAAACTTTTTGGCATGTACAAAACCTTTCATCGCAATAAAGACGCCAAGGGTATCGGTCTTTTTATTACAAGAAACCAGATTGAGGCAATGAACGGAAAAATCGAGGTTCAGAGTACAGTTAATATGGGTACGACATTTACCCTTTACTTTGAAAAAAATTAAATTGAAAAAAATGATAATGAAGAAAATCAGTAGTACTTGCATTATAGATGATGATCCGATTTTTATCTATGGTACAAAACGAATTATGGAAGAAGTCGATTTTAGTGAGGATATCATCGTCTATAATAATGGACAAGATGCCATAGAAGGTCTAAACGAAATGACTGAGGAAGGGAAGGATCTGCCTTCGGTCATATTTCTAGATTTGAATATGCCCATTATGAATGGCTGGGAGTTCTTAGAGGACTTCGTAAAAATACCGAATAACAATCGAGAAAGAGTTACCATTTACATTATCAGTTCGTCGGTAGACCCTCGTGATCTCGCTCGGATAAAAAACTACGAAGTCGTCAACAACTACATACTGAAACCGGTGTCGCCAGAAGACCTGCAAAGTGTTCTTGAAAATATTGTGGAGGGCTAAAACCCTCGCTTGCTATTTTTTTGGCAATCTAAATCGTACTCTTACCCCTAAAGAAACAGTGTTTGATACTTAAGATGAAAACAATCGAGAAAATATGTATTATCGATGACGATGCTATAGCAGTGTTCGGCTTAAAAAGGAGCTTAGAATCCATCGGTTTCTCAAACGATATTTCAGTTTTCGAAAATGGTCTCGATGCCTTTGAAAAATTTGAACAACAAATTAAAGACGAATCGAGTTTACCATCGGTTATTTTTATCGACTTGAATATGCCCGTTATGGATGGATGGGGGTTTTTGGCGGAATTCACGAAGATTTACCCCGAAGAAAAGCAATTGCCTGAAATTTTTATTATGACCTCATCGATTGACTTGAAAGACAACGAAAAGGCAAAACGCTACGGACTTGAGGGTAGTTATTTAGTCAAACCTGTTACTTCAGATGTCTTGGAGCGCATAATGGCCTGACCCTTTTGGCCTCTACAAATAATAGTAGTACCCGTTGATAAGCTTCTTAATTTCGATTGCCGGGCGTAAAATCTTCAGGAGCCGATTGAGGCTGTAAAATAGTGCCTGCATCGCCCGAGTCATTATAAATTGTCCATTCATTAAAGTCGTATACGGGGTTCGCTCGATTAATTTCAGCATTGCGAAACGCTCTCCCATCTTCGAATTCGTGGTTCGTGCCCGTACCGTCTTCGCCTACGATACCGAAAACATCTATGACCGTTCCGAAAGGATCGACGAGCTCTAAGTTATCATCACCATTGGAGTCTACCGGGCTATTCGTGCCGACGGCAAAATCAGGTGCAAAGCCATAAACCGCTTCAAACTCTGTAGCATTCGGCGATATGACCAAAGTACTTTCTGACCCAATAACCAGCTCCGACAAATCGATTTCAGAACTCACTTGCATACTTGCGTTGGTGTAGCGTCTTAGCGACCATCCTTTTAATGATAAGCTTGTTGATGCAGCATTGTAAAGTTCGACAAATCGGGCACCTGTATTGTTCTCGGGATCGGCCAGTTCTGAGATGAATAAAGCCGTCGACGTGAACTCGTCTACCAAGTCTTCACAGCGTTCATTGCTGAAATCGATATCCTCTAAACTTCGGATCGCCAAACTATAGGTATTATTTTCACGCAAAAGCACTCCGGTTATCGTTCCATTTCCTTCCGGCAAAAGCTCTGCTTGAAAATCTGAAAAGCCGCTGTTCAACAAAACGATATCGTTATCATTACAATCGATCAAAGTTCTTTCGGTCTCTTCGCGTTCAATGGCAAAAGACTCACCGAGTTCGTCTTCAAGAATTTCGATAGCATCAAAGCGAACAAGGGTATTGGTCATATTCTTTTGCAAACTATCTATTGAGGCCTTGAAAGGTATGATATCGACCACATCATCACAGGAAGTAAAAATATGTTGATCGATAACCGTCGCCGGAAGTCTACCAACTGATAGGTTACCAAATGAGGTAAATGTGGCCCCTAGTTTGAAAACATCTTTACTTTTTCCAAGATATAATCCTTTCAATTTGATGAATATTCTACTTCCAACGGGGTAGAACAAGTTTGAATCACGAACATCGATTTCAATTTGAAATCCCTCTATTGGGTTAATAGCGTTATCCTGAAAGTGGAGTACGCTAAAAAAATTTCCGGCCTTGTCGGAAGAAACTACGTAGCCTTCGATAATCAAATCTTGCTGTATTTGAAGCGTCTGACCGGCATACAAATTCTTGACCTCCGCGTAGGTGGTATTTGCTACGATATCCCTCGTGCAATTGCCCTGCGGTGCATCGAAGTTTCGGTCTTTTACACATCCGAAAAGAAAAACCAAAACAACCAGCCCGACCGATTTTTGAAAAATTCTTGTTTTCATTATCCTTCTTGTTATCACGTTTAACCTCAGAAAAATCAGATTTTAAAACCCTGACCGGTCTGAGGGGTGATTAAAAACTATATGCCAGATTCAAAAAGTAGGTGCGCCCATAACCATACCAGTATTTTGGTGCGAAAGAGGGCATCCCACTTTGATTATCTTGTTGCAACTGTCCGAAATTGCCATTTCTGCTCTGTTCATAGCCCCCGGTTCTGAATACGGTATCGAATACATTATTGATACTACCGAATATGCTAATGTATTTGCCTTTTTTAAGCCAAGATTTTCCTCCGACCAAATTCAACAGATAAAAATTATCCAGAGGTTGTTGCGCCAACAATTTGTTGACATTCTCCTCAGTCGCATCAGGAAAGGGCAAGCCCGTTTCAGGATCGAGATAAAAACTTCTGGTTCTTGTAATTGTCGAAATATTGCTATAATTATTTGCCAAATAATTCGCGGTAGTACCTACCCACCAATACTTTGGATCTCTATACTCAATACCAAAAGCGTAAGCCTTTTGCGGGCCTTGGGCGAGTTTATAATCCTTTATTTGCGCTACGCCCAAGTCTAGATTCCCGGCTACGTTTATTAGGTCTTCTTCGCGTCCGGCGGTATCGAAATTTATACTTACGTTAGGATCACTGGCATAAAGGTACTTACCGACAGAGGCAACGGCAGATAGCTTTACTGCAGATGAAAGTTGGTATTCCAAACCCAGCTCCGTTCCCAAGTGCAGTTTGTCAAGATCGGTAAGCACCTCTTGAACAAAGTCGGAACCTACGCCCGTGTCCACAAAAAAGAAATTGATATCGGTCGTATTCTGAAATCGGGTATAGAACCCCGTTAACCTTCCGGTCAGTTTGGGTAGGCGCATGAAATAGTTCAAATCGACCGTGGATATCGTTTCGCTCTGAATATGGGGTATTACACCATTATTTTCCCTCGGATTGACAAACACATTCTGCAAAACAGGAGGTCGGGTCAAGTACGCTGCACTTGAAGTTAGCCAATGCCTACCGGTAATCTTATACGTAAAGCCTCCTTTCAAACCATAATCGGCAAACCGAATCGTTTCACTCTTTCCCAATGAATTATCATTGAACCTTTCATTTTGAAAAAGACCGTTTCGTTGGTAACTGGTGTTGGAATACTTTCCGGATAAAAAAGCACTCCATTTTTCACGATGATATCGAAACTGGGCAAAGGCTTCATATTGAGTGGAAGTAATTTCGTAACGGTAATTAAAAATAGCGTCTTCGCCTTTTTGAACTTCTCCGTTGCTATCGTTCAGCGTATCGGAAAACGGGTCTATATCCAAATGGAAATCTGCGCCTAGCAAATCGTTGATTTTAGCATAATTCTCGGAAAACGATGTTTTATATACAGCACCAAAATCCAATTGTAATTGATTGCTAACATTCCAGTTCGCCGTAGAGTTGATAGTAAGTTGGCTATCATCGACCACATCGTCATACAAAACATAAGCTGCTTGCTCGCCATTATTGATACCGTAAATCTGGGACCAATCTACTTGCGGATCGGCTAAAAACCCTTCTTTTGCCAAATTAGCACTGTTGAAATTCGCTCCTAGTGGTCCATTTATGTAAAAACTTGGGAGGTAACGATAATAGGTGGGGTCTGGGTTTGGTGCATTATAGTAGCCCAAACGGCCGCGCGCATTGGTGCCGAATTGGTAAGCAATTCCCGTATTAAGATTAAAGGTTTCAGATGTATAGAAGTGATTGAGCATAAGAATGGGTTCGGCAATTTTTCGCTCCCTTGAATTGCGTATTTTACCCCCTTGTTGGCCCCAATATGGATTGTATTGCTTTCCAACCAGTTCGAAAACTTCTTCGGTAATTGCCGAAGAACGGCCCCGACGGTTCGATGCGATAATTCCCATAAAATTCAACGAGTGCCTAGTGTTAAATTGGTATTCTACAGTTCCAAAAAAGGAAAACGCATCATACAAAGTACCATCAATGTACCCTTGTTTCGCCCATCTTCGAGAGCCGGAAATACTATATGCCAAACCGCTCTTTTTTAGTCCGGAGTTATAAGTTACCATCAATCGACCAGCATAGGTTCTATTGGAGGCAGAGGCCGATAATCGCGTTCCTGGTCGCAGCCCCGAGGGTCTTATATCAATATTTGTATTTCCTAGAATTCCGCCAAACGTAAAATCGGAAGCTGACAATCCGTTGGTAAATTGCTGATTTCTTGTTATGTCATTGAGTCCGCCCCAATTGTTCCATTGTGGCCTTCCGTCGAAAAATTTGTTCATTGGTATTCCATTAATCAGAACCGTTCCGTTTTGCGAATCGTATCCACGAACACGAAAAAAGGCCTGCCCAAAATCGAAGGCCGCCCTATTTAGAAAAACGTCTCGGGTTGCCTGAAGCAACCCGGAGGAGTTAGAGTTGACCTCATCATCCAACAACTCCGAATCGGTCAATGTAATAAGGTTATCTGTCTGTTCTACCGAAATGTCCTTTTCGAGATAAATTGTTCCGAGGTTCAAATCTCCGTTTTCAATGGTCAAAGGAATACGCTTTACCATAAAATCCTTGAGGGAAATATTCAGGATATACTCGCTCTTTGCAGTTAGCCGAAATCTAAAGGTTCCGTCATTTGTAGTTTCACTTACGTTTTGACTGCCTTCTATAACAACGCTAACCCCGGAAAGTGGCTCTTTGGAACGATAATCGGAAACAATTCCGGATACGAAATGACCTTTCTGGGCTTCCAAGGAAGCAGAACAAAACAGAAATAATAAGATGTAGAATAATAGTCGCATCTAAGATTCGGGAGTTTAAACTTGAAGCGTAAACAGGTAACGAAAAAAATGAGGATATAGTCGAAAAAAAATATAAAAGTGTCAGTTTTTTCGTTAATTGACAGGATTACCTATTTCATCCAATTCAATGAAGGCTAGCGTTTTACTTATTATATTTCATTTATCATTTTTGGTTAGCGCCCAAACGGCAAAGCAGTATAAGATCCGTACGATTGCCTTTTATAATGTTGAGAACCTTTTCGATATCGAAAACGATACATTGATCTTTGACGATGACCGTACACCCGAAGGAAAGGATAATTGGACTTTGGAACGCTACACCAAAAAGCTGGATAATATTTCTAAAGTATTGTCAGAAATTGGATCCGAAAACTCGGGAAACTCTCCGGATATTATAGGTATCTGTGAAGTTGAAAATTTGACAGTCATTGAAGACTTAATCGGCCACCCCAATCTTCAGGACAAAGGCTACCAAATTGTGCATTATGATTCACCAGATGAACGTGGTATCGATGTTGCCCTGCTTTTTAAAGAAGATGCGTTTTTACCAACCTCTTTTGCAAGCCATAGACTGCTATTGATAGACGATGATGACCAACGCAATTATACCCGCGACCAATTGGTCGTAGGTGGTCTCTTAGATAATGAACAACTATATTTTCTGGTCAACCATTGGCCATCACGAAGTGGCGGGGAAGCACGCAGCAGGCCCAACCGAATGGCAGCAGCAAAATTGAACAAAAGAATCATAGATTCCATACAACGGCTGGATGCCTATGCAAAAATTATCGGCATGGGCGATTTCAACGACGACCCCAATAACGACAGCTTTAAAAAGATTCTAAAAACAAAAGCTGTACGCAACCCTAAGAAAGGTGAACAAAATCAATTCGAGCAGGGCAACTTGCTAAACCCTATGGAGAAACTCTATAAAAAAGGCGTCGGCTCGTTGGCATACCGTGACAAATGGAACCTGTTTGATCAAATCTATTTTACGGCGAACCTAGTGCAGTCCAAGAAAGGAGATTATCGATTTTGGAAGTCCGGCGTCTTTAACGCTCCATATCTTGTTACAAAGAAAGGCCAGTACAAAGGCTACCCCTTTCGTACCTATGCCGGTGGGAGTTATGCTGGTGGGTATTCAGACCATTTTCCGGTGTTTCTATATTTGATAAAGGAAGCCTCCCCCAGCCCCTCCCAAGGAGGGGAGAACTAATTTCATTTATAATTCGCTAAGTTGAATATTGCGCCATTTCACTTTAATCCCACCACCATCGTGGATTTGCAGGGCGATCGAGCCTTCTCCCTGTCCTATTTTTTCATCGGCCAAGGTAATCATTTCGGTTCCGTTGAGCCATGACTTAATGGTATCGCCCTCAAGACGGATTTTCATTGTATTCCACTCCCCCATTTTCAAGACCTTATCTTTCTCCGGATTTGGTTTAATGAGCCATCCTCGGCCATACGATTCGTACACACCTCCCGTATCGTGACCCGGCGGAGCTACTTCCACCTGCCAGCCACTTATTTTAGTGCCATCGATGGTAGACCGAATAAAGACGCCACTGTTACCGTTGGCTTCTTGTTTGAATTCCAATGTCAGTTCGAAATCTTTATAGTGGTCATCTGTACCCAAATAGCCATACGCCTCTTCAGGGCCGCTTTCACACACTAGAAGACCATCCTCTACGTACCACTTTTCGGTACCGTAGATAGTCCACCCGTCTAGGTTTTTGCCGTTGAAGAGTTCTTTTGTTTGTGCAGTAAGGGAAATGGAAAAAATGAGGCTCAGTAGAAGTATTATGTTTTTCATTATCATTTTTTTGATATGATCGTTATCTAAGAATTGCTAAACAGCTTCCCGCCTTCACTTCGGCTTTGCTCAGTGACCACGCAGGAATGAAAAAAATATTTAATTAAACCATTGCCCCCATGGGATGCGGCTTAAAATCAGTACAAGACCTATTCCATAGAAAATGGCAATACTCTTGAATTTTTTTCGGCCCTCCATGAATTTCTTGTGCCGTGACCAGCCTATGGTAATCAACACGATTGCAATAATATTGATGAACGGATGTTCAACTGCCAACAGACGCGAAGCCGAATTCAGACCACCCATACCCAGTGTTTGTATCGCCTTAAGGCCACTTGGGGATATAAAAAATAGCATGAGTCCAACAAGCAATTGAATATGGGAAAGAATCAAGGTAAATAGACTCAGCCGCAGATCTTTTCCCATTGTAAACATTCTATTGCTCATCCAACCTGTAATGGCATTGGCCACGGCCAAGAACAAAAGAGCCAGAACAATATAAGCGAGATAGGAATGGACGACTTGTATAATTTCGTACATAGATTTGATTTTAAGTTTTAAATGTACTGAATTTTGGGCATAAAAAAACCCCGCCGATGGGCGGGGTTTATATTTGAAATACTTATCTTATTTTAGAAATTAAATCGAACGCTTGCATTCCAAGTTCTTCCAAAACCAAAGAATACCCTATTACTTATATTTATTCCATCATAAGTTTCGTCACCGGCCTCAACAAAATCATTTGTATCGGATTCGGCGATATATGTTGTATCGAATACATTATTGACGTTCAATCTAAAGCCCAATCTCGAATTTCCCACTGGTACCCCAAATGAAAGCCCTGCATCGGCAAGACCGAAAGAAGGAAGTTTCAATGCACCATTCTCGTCAATGTCGGTAGGATCGAACTCAGCGTAAAGATTATCTGCAAAACGATACCCAAAATCGACACTCAAATTATCCAATATGTTGTAATCCACACCCAGAAAAGCTGTAAACTGAGCAGCATCCCCAACTTTCACACCATCCAATTCCAAGGTCTGTGTTTGCTCGACGCCATCGATAATGATTGGCGACTGGTCGTTGTCAAAGAAAGTCGCGGTCACGTTATCTTGATATTCCCAGTTACCGATGGAGACCATCCCTGTAAAGGCCAATTTGTTATTTGCCTGAAATCTTCCATCGATTTCAAGACCTGTATGTACCTGAGTGATTCCTAACAGATTTGCAGTACCCCGAACTTCATCAGGTTCCCCAAAATTAAAAGTTGCCTGAACATTATCGAATCTATCCGCCCAACTGGTTCTATACAGGTTTACATTAGCTCTAAATATTGAGCTTCTATAACCATAACCTAATTCAAGGCCAACAATTTTTTCGTTGGTTAAGTTAGGATTTATATTATTGCTAAAGTTTAAGAATACCGCGTCAAACAAAGGTTGTTTCTCGTAATAGCCTCCATTTACGAACAGATTGTGTCTTTCATTAATATTCCAGTTCAGGCCACCTTTTACATTTCCGCCCAAGATATTTTGAAAATCGGTTTTTTCAGGAGGAACTTCTCCGAACAATTCTTCACGTGAAAAGCCTTGATTTGATAATGCTCCTTGAACAAAACCAGTTATGTCAGGTGTGAAGTTATACTCAACTTGACCGAAAATACCCAACCAGTTAACATAACCTATATTGTAATAATCAATTTTTTCTTCATCGTCGATGTTACCGAATACCCACCATGGTTGATTTGATTCATAAGTTTCACGGAATAATGGATTTGGGACATTATTATCATTATCTGTCTGCTGATAGACATCACCTCCTAAAAGGTTATCAACTCTGCGGTAGTGATATCCTTTGTATTGCCGCAAGTCAATACCAAAATCGATTGTTAGTTTATCGCTTATTCTGTTGTTCAGATTTGCCAGCAGCCCATACCAGTTATGTGAGTTTACTGAAGCTCTACGCGTAATACCATTGGTATTCATCTCATTGTCATTCAAATCACTATTGTTGACAAAGAGGCCGTTAATTTGTTGTCTCGGATTACCGTCGTTAAAATCGGCTACAGCAGTTCCACTATTGAATGCCACAATATCATCTACTCTTATAAGTCCATCTGCAGTTCTCGGTAGTGCAAATTGTCTTCTACCACCAATTTCACCTATTTCACCTGTTCCGCCACCGCGTCCAAAAGACGCGTAAGCATTAGTTTGCAAAGTTGTCTTACTGCCTAAATCCCAAGTCCAGCTCAAACTTATTACCGGTTTGTGATAAAAGTTTCTTCTAAAGCTAAACTCTTTTCCATTTAAAAGTCCCCAATCTTCATTATATCTCCTATTGGGTTCGCCATCGCCTTTACCAAATTCGATTTGGTTCTCAATAGACACAGCTCTACTTCTTTGGTGGTGCCATTGCGGAGCACCCGTTACCATAAATTCCAAATTATGATTACCTGTAGTATAGCCAAGGCCCAAAAAGAAATTATACCCTTCAAAGTTAGTACCATCGGCATACATATTACCGCCAGTTCTACTTAGTAACAAAGACGTGGAAAAACCATTGTCTAAAATACCCGAAGAATATGAAGCTAAAGTTTTCACGTACCCATCATTACCTACAATGGCTCCAACAACACCACCTTCAGGGTTCTGGGAAGTTCTTGTGACTACATTTATGGTACCCCCTACGGAGGAAACCGCAAGTTTCGAAGAACCTAAACCTCTTTGTACCTGAATGGCAGAAGTTACATCTGAAAGCCCGGCCCAGTTACTCCAAAAGACACGACCGTTTTCCATATCGTTAACCGGTACCCCATTAATCATCACCGCAGAATTGTTCGTGTCAAAGCCACGAATGTTTACACGCCCATCGCCAAAACCACCACCGGACTTAGTTGCGTATATCGATGGCGTAGTATTCAATATTTCGGGCAGCTCTTGAGAACCAAGCTTTTCCTGAATTTCTTCAAATTTTATGGTAGAAACCGCAACAGGTGTTTTACGATCTTTGGCGATATCTTGAACACCAGTTACAACTACACCTTCCAGTTCTTGTGCATCTGGAACCAATGAAATCTGGCCCAAATCACCAGCGCTTAAAAAAGGAATGTTTTTAGGTCTATAACCAATATAGGATATTACCAAAGTACCGTTACCTTCAGGAACTTCTATCGAGAAAATACCATCAAAGTCGGAAGTTACACCTACCGTCGTACCTTTAATTACAACGTTTGCCCCCGGTAGTGGCAGATTATTTTCATCTATTACCGATCCAGTAATAGTACCCTGCGAAAATGCTACGGCAGTCAATAGAAATGCAGCCAAAGCGAAGAAGATTTTTTTCATTTATACGTGTTTTTTAGTCTTTCAATTTCGCTGCAAAAGTCTTGTATTTTTAGCGAGTGAATGTTAAGACAAGGTTAAATCAGTCCCTTAGAATTTAACTCAAAAACACTTCGGTATGTCTTATAAAACAAGAAATTATAAAAAGGTTATTAAGAAATACGGATATGGCAACTCAACTCTTAAAAGAGTGTAAAAGTTGCAAGGTAGAGGCATCATGATCGGCAATATCAGAACCTTGAATATCTTTCAAAATAGTACCCGCCAGTTGTTTACCGAGTTCTACCCCCCATTGATCATAACTGAAGATATTCCAGATTACACCTTGCACGAAAATTTTATGTTCGTATAGCGCTATCAGGCTTCCTAAGCTTTGAGGTGTAAGCTTATCAATAAGCAGGGTGTTTGTAGGTTTGTTTCCTTCAAAAACCTTGAACGGGGCAAGTTTTTCGATTTCGCTTTGCGACATACCCTTACTTTGTAGTTCGCTGCTGGCCTGATCAATCGTTTTACCGTTCATCAACGCTTCGGTCTGGGCGAAAAAGTTGGCCATCAATTTGTTGTGATGGTCGGTATCGCCGTACAGCGACTCTTTAAATCCGATAAAATCGGCCGGAATCAGTTTCGTACCCTGATGGATTAACTGAAAAAACGCATGTTGCGAATTCGTACCGGGCTCTCCCCAAATGATGGTACCGGTATCGTAACCCACACGTTTACCACTACGGTCTATACTTTTACCGTTACTTTCCATGATGCCCTGTTGCAAATAGGCAGAAAATCGAGTTAGATATTGCGAATAGGGAATAATCGCTTCGGTTTCGGCACCATGAAAATTATTGTACCAAATGCTCAAAAGAGCCAGAACCACAGGAATGTTTTCTTCAAAGTCTGCCGATTTAAAGTGTTCGTCCATTTCATTTGCGCCCTTCAGCAACGCGTCGAAATTTTCGAATCCGACCGCCAAAGCAATGGAAAGGCCTACGGCACTCCAAAGCGAAAAACGCCCTCCGACCCAATCCCACATAGGAAAAACATTTTCCGCCGCTATACCGAATTCGGCTATGGCCTCGGTATTCGTCGAAACTGCCGCAAAATGTTTGGCAATATGCTCTTGCGAGGCAGACTTCAAAAACCATTTCTTTATCGTAGTAGCATTACTCAATGTCTCTTGGGTGGTAAAGGTTTTTGACACAACTACAAATAGCGTCGTCTCGGGATCGAGCTCCTTCAAAATCTCATGCACGTGGTCACCATCTACATTGCTTACAAAATGCATCTTAAGATGGTTCTTGTAAAACTTCAAAGCTTCCGTAACCATAGCGGGACCCAAGTCGGAACCTCCTATACCAATGTTTACCACATCGGTAAATGCCTTGCCGGTACGGCCTTTTTTTGTCCCTGAAATCACGCTATCGGTAAATTTCTTGATATGTGACTTTACTTCATAGACTTCGGGCACTACATTTTCCCCGTCGACGAGAACCGTATCGGATGCTTTCGCCCTTAAAGCGGTATGAAGTACGGATCGACCCTCGGTATAGTTGATTGTTTCACCCCCGAATTGCTTAGCGATGGCATCTTTTAACCGAACCTCGTCGGCTAGTTTTAGTAGTAATTGAAACGTCTCTTCGGTAATCCTGTTTTTTGAGAAATCGACCAAAAAATCGTTCCACTTGAGCGTAAAATTTTTCGCTCTTTCGTCATCGTTGGCGAAAAGGTCCTTTAGGTGCTTATTCTGAATAGCATCAAAATGCTGCGTAAGTTTTTGCCAAGCGGGCGTTGTAGTAGGGTTTGTGCTCTGTAAAGACATTTGAGGTTTTTTAATGAAAACTGTTTGCGGCTAATTTAAGCCATACAGTTTCCAATAACAACCCTTTAAAACACGTTTATTTGTCGAGGGAAACCAAATCGAGCGTCTGAAGTTCTTCTTCGACAGGTTTTTCAGGATACAGCATGCAGTCCAATTGATCTTTTATGGGAGTGATATACTCAAAATAATCGGGCTGTAATGTCTCGGCCAAGGGTTCGGCCTTTGGAAGCTCTTCCCGTAAAGGATCAACCTGTCTGCCGTGTTTCCAAAAACGGTAACACACATGCGGGCCACTCGTGTTCCCTGTCATTCCGACCCAACCGATTACATCGCCTTGCCGCACATAATCGCCTCTTTTTACCTTCTGCTTTTTCATATGAAGGTATTGTGTAGAATACTTACCATTATGACGAATCTTTACATACTTACCGTTGCCGCCCTTTCGAGTCGATTCGGTCACCGTACCATCTGCTGTGGCCATAATAGGTGTACCTACGGGAGCAGCATAATCAGTACCTCTGTGCGGACGAATTCTATTACCGTAATAACGAATTTTACGCTTCAAGTTATATCTTGACGATAATCTTCCAAACTCAACGGGCATTCTCAAAAATGTTCTTCTTAGGTTATTGGCTTGCTCATCAAAATAGTCTACGATACTCTTTAAAGAATCGTTTTCATAAGCAAAGGCATAGATAGGCTTTCCGTTATGCTCAAAGTACGCGGCTTCTACGGGCTCGGAACCCGCATATATCGAATCATTTATAAATTTTTCCTTATAGATAATCTTGAATTTGTCTCCTTTTTGAAGCATTGAAAAATCTACCGTCCACGCATAGACATTAGCTAGATTATGGGTTACCATATAATCGATACCCTGCTCTAATATGGCATCCGATAAATTGGTCTCTATGATGCCCGAAACTTCTTTTTCCAAGTATCTGACCTCTTTCTTTTCTTTGTAGGCCTTCACGCTATCGCGCAAATCGACAACGGTATAGTTGATCGCGTCATTCTCGTAAATGAAGACTTGAGCAGTCTCTGTCGTGTCTTTGGATTTTAAAATAATATAAGGCTTGCCTACTCGAATTCGGCGAACGTCGAAGGTATCTTTAAACTCTTGGGTAATCTTCGCAATTTTAGGATAGTCTACTTTGTGTTGCAACATCAGTTCGCCGAAGCTATCTCCACGCTTAACGGTATCTTGTTGAACGGTGAACTTTTCTAAATCGAAGCCAAATTGTTTCGGGGCAGGTTTTTTGATCGGAGCAATGGATGCAAGCTCTTTCTCAACCGTTTCGGTTTCTTGATCGACCATCTGTTTTTCTTCTTTACAGGAAAAAGATAGTAGAAGTACTACAATTAGGCCCCAGTATTTTTGCATTTTATTCTTTTATTTCTTTTTCAGGATTAAAGATATGGTCTACCCATTGCTTTCCCCAATTATTTAACTCTTCTTTGGAATAGATTTCCGGAAAAAATACAACTTTTTGAAAACTGGGAGGCAGGTATTCTTTCCAGTTGGTGCCCCCGGTAGCATGTATCTGCTCTTTATCCTTTGCCAAATACCTATGGGCCGAACCCATATGCATCAAAGGCCAGTTTACGTTCGCATTGATATCCAATGTCTTTAACGCTTCTATTAGCTGTTTATTATCCTTTTTCTTTTTCGGCAATTGAAGATACTTATGGTAAATCGTATTGTTATGTACCTGTTTAGCAATGCGAATCAATCGTGGGGTATAACGATATTCAAACTGCTTTAGCGTTAGCGTCTTTTCACCCGTTGCCAAATCGGTAGCGCCTTTTTTCCAATAAATTTCCTCGTAAAGCTCTTCGATACTATTCGTTGAGGAATAGCGGTCTCTTTTGGTATGATGTACCAAATTCTCCATCGCGGTCGCATAGATCTCGATCATGCGGTACTGCGCCGATTGAAAGCCGCTTGCAGGAAGTAAGGCCATACGGTATTGCAAGAACTGTTCGCGCTCCATACCTTTTATCATAATGCTGAATGACGAAATCAACGCTTTGTAATAACTGTTGATCCGCCTGGTTTTTTCGATAAAAAAATCAAGGTTTTGCGACTTGTCGTCGACCAGCTGTTTTTGCTCGTGCAGAATAAGCTTAAAATACAGCTCGGTAATCTGATGGTACATGATAAAAATTTCCTCATCGGGAAAATAGGTGCGCGGTTGTTGTAGGCTCAGAAGGGTATCGAGGTTGATATAGTCCCAGTAGGTGAGATAGCGCTGGTACAGCAAACCGTCGAGATATGAGCCTAGGTCTTGACCTGAGTCTTTGTATTTTTCCTCAAGCTTTAGAATCTGTGAATCGACCCGCTCTTTATTTTTCATTGTATGATGTTAACATACGATAACTTTGTTCGGCTATGGGGTAGATTGAAGTTGCTCGAACAATAATCTATTCAATTTCAAAATTACGCAAAGATTTTTAGAGACTGTTTTATACTTGGATTATTTTTTCCTAATCATTAGCAGGCATTCAAATCTAAATTTTCCATCTTACTTTTTTAAGAAAATGGAACACGGATAACGCAGATTTGGCGGATAAGCGAAGATAAAATCAGTGTCATCTGCGTTCTATCCAATTGGAATCTAGAAATTGATTCCCTATTAAATCGAAAAAATTCAAGACTGATTAGTTACAGAAAATTTACACCGCTTTCTAAAATAGAATCTTTATAGCTGGGATGAGAAGCTGTTGGGAAAGCTCATATGGATAAGAAAAATACTGGAGAAGAAATCTCCTTTTTAATCCATGATAATTTTAAATTGGTGCTTTAGTCCATTGTATGCATCCAGATCTGCCTTGATGGCGCCTACGGTCAAATCGGCCTGAATACGGATGGGGATTCTATTATCGTCGGCAGATACCCATAAAGAGAGTGCTTCCTGTTCTTTAAAAATTCTACCGGACTGGACCAAAGGTCTAAATTGAAAACATTCAACCTTGCCGAACTTCGTTTTCAATACTTGTGTACCCATGTACTTCAATTTAAAATTGAAAATACCATCATCGTCGAACAACATTTTCAGTTTTATGGCCTCGCCTTCGACCAAATCTTCCGGGTCGTAATTGTTTCTCAAATAATAAAATGCGGAAAGTAAATCTTGAATGCTATCCTGTAAGTCGAAATCAATCTTTTTCTTGTTTTTTTTGTCTTTAAGAACGGCCTTCTCGTTTTCATGGTCGAAGTTGATTTCTACATCCTTAGTATATCCACCCTCATCTAGTTTGCGAATGAATTTATAGGGCTTTCCATCCTCCATATCAAAATAGCTCTCGTAGGTGTCATCGACCTTGAAGAACATGCTTGCAAAGCCTGTAGTTTCGCCATGGCCGACTACGTGATAGACAGGCCTGTCGTTTATTGTTGTAGACTTTACATGAAGTGTTGCGTAACTGGCGTTCAAAAATCCGTAGTGCATGCGGAACTTCAACCACTCTCCCGGTTTGAAAGCGGACTCTTTTTCAGAGGTTTTCTTTTTTTTGTAAACCTTTTTGTCAAGACGTGAATTTAGTACAAGGTCACCGGAATAACTTTCCTGCGCATTGATCAGCGCTCCGATCGAAAGAAACAATAAGACTAAAACTTTCTTCATCACTATAACAATTAAGGTAAAATTACAAAAAAGCTACCCAAAAATATTTGGGGTTACCATAACTTAAACAAAATTTATTCCAAAGTATTGTATGTATTAATGATAGTTTCTAATCAAAGGTTAACGCTTCACAGTTAAATAACGATTTCCGCCTTCAATTCGACAAGCTCAGTGACCGCGCGGAAATGAAAAGCATCGGGCTGTTGACAAAAAAAGCCCCAACATTACTGTCAGGGCTTTTCCTAAATAACCAACCAAACTTTAAATTATGAAAAACCAATACTTAAAGTTGTAAGGGAACCACCCCTTACACCAACAAATTTAGTGCATACTTTAGAACGGCCAAGTGTTTTAACTTACTTTAACTATTACATTAACAGTTCTTTTTACTTACAAGATAAAATTTGGCAGTTTGTTAAGATTAGAGCGCTTTAAAGCCGTTTAGAAGTGTGCAAAACGACCAGCTGAATCAACCTTTTTTTACATTATATTTTTGAAAAACAAACTATAAACTAAAGCGTTCCCCGAGATTCCTGCTCGCGTTCAATGGCTTCGAAAAGTGCCTTGAAGTTTCCCTTTCCGAACGATTTCGCTCCTTTACGCTGTATAATTTCTATAAACATTGTGGGGCGGTCTAAAATCGGTTTTGTGAATATCTGTAATAAGTAACCTTCGTCATCTCTATCGATCAATATGCCCAGTTCGCTTAATGGTGCCAAATCTTCATCTATTTCACCTACACGCTCCAATACATCTTCGTAATAGCTTGATGGCACGGTCAAAAATTCTACTCCTCTATCGCGCAATGCGGTAACCGTCTCTATAATGTTATCGGTAGCAAGTGCCATGTGCTGTACGCCTGCGCCATTATAGAACTCAATGTACTCTTCGATTTGCGATTTTTTTCGCCCATCTGCGGGTTCGTTTATCGGAAATTTTATGCGCCCGTTACCATTGCTCATTACTTTACTCATGAGCGCCGTATATTCGGTGGAGATATCCTTGTCATCAAACGAAACCAATTGTGCAAAGCCCATGACCTTGGCATAGAACTCGCACCATTTGTCCATCTCGTTCCAACCGACATTGCCCACCATGTGATCTACATATTTCAAGCCTACATCCGAAGGTTGGTAATAGGGTTGCCAAGCCCGGAAGCCTGGCATGAATAGACCTGTATAATTTTTACGTTCAACAAAGATATGAACGGTCTCCCCATAGGTATGAATACCCGAAAGGACTACTTCTCCCTTTTCGTCATTTATTCTTTTGGGGACTAGATAACTTTCCGCACCTCTTTTAGTAGTCTCCAAATGGCTGCTTGCGGCATCATCTACCCAAAGTGCTATCGCCTTTACCCCGTCGCCATGCGCGTCGATATGTTTATTGATATCCCCGCCCGATTTTAAGGGCGAAGTCAGTATCAAACGAATCTTATCTTGCTTTATCACGTAGGACGCCCGGTCTTTAAGACCGGTTTCAAGACCAGCGTAGGCCATAGGCTGAAACCCCCAAGCGGACATGTAATAATGGGCGGCCTGTTTCGCATTACCCACGTAAAGTTCTATGTAATCAGTACCTAAAAGTGGTAGAAAATCTTCAGCTTCTAGATTTTCTTTAGGCAGTTTTAATGAAGTTTTATCTAAAGTTGACATACTCGTAATTTTTTGAATTTTTCTAAATACGAATTTAAGGGGAATTTGGGGTTGTTCAAGAAATTCCGGTTCACTTCGACAGTGCTCAGTGACGCTCTGGAATTGACGGTAAACTGTATATTTACCACATGGCCCGAAGGTGGGAAGTAATGTCGATTCTAAATCGTATCATTTTTAAAACCTTAAGTAAACAGCTTCAAATGCTTCTATAAAAGTCTAAGTTTACAGTTAGTTGCGAAGGTACAAACAATTAAAATACCATCCGGAGCCGGATTCTGGCATCATCAAAACAAGAGTAAAAGACTGCATTTAATGAAACGACTTAAATGAAACATAAACTACATTTGCAAATGCCGAATTATGCGCTATGGATAACATCCTTTTAAAAAAAGATTATACCCTACTCTATATTTTATTGGCCTTGGTATATCTTGCCGGGCTTTCTATCCCTTTGATGCAAAACGATTCGGCACAACATGCCGTTATGGCCATGCGCATGTATTTGGAAAATGATTTCTTGAACATTTACAAGGGGGGAGAAGATTATCTTGACAAGCCGCATATGCATTTTTGGCTTGCGGCACTTTCGTTTAAAATATTCGGCATATCACAATGGGCCTATCGCATTCCAGCACTGCTGTTTACGCTCTTGGGGGCTGTTTCATGTTTCAATTTAGCCAAGGAACTTTATGGTAAAAAAGCTTCCCATATTGCGGCTTTGGTCTTTTTATCGGCACAGGCGGTCATACTTGCCAACCATGATGTGCGAACCGATGCCGTACTGACCGGAGCTACCATCTTTAGCGTTTGGCAACTGATACTTTATGCAAGAAATGAGCGCTTATCGCATATTGTTCTGGGAGCAATCGGCGTAGGTATCGCCTTTTCGACAAAAGGTCAATTGGGTGTTTTCATGGTCGGTACTTGTTGTCTATGCTACCTGCTTTACCAACGAAAATGGCATGCGCTATGGCAATGGAAATCTTTGCTTGGGCTTCTCGTCTTTTTCGTAACCATATTACCTGTTCTTTATGCCTATTATCTGCAATTTGACCTTCATCCCGAAAAGACGATCAATGGAGCGACCAATATATCTGGAGTCAGATTTATTTTATGGGATCAGAGTTTTAACAGGCTTACGGCTACAGGCTTTGAAAAAACGAGTCCCGACTATCTTTTCTTTTTTCATACTTTCTTATGGGCTTTTTTGCCTTGGTCCATTATTGCCTATTTGGCACTTTTTTCAAAAATCAAGACCCTTTTCAAAACAGGCTTCAAATACGGAAAAGAGGTAGAGGTTTTTTCTTCGATCGGTTTTCTGATTATTATGGCGGTCATCAGTTTTTCAAAATTCAAATTACCACATTACATCAATAGTTTGCTTCCTATTGTTTCGATTTTGGTCGCGGCCTATTTAGTACAACTTTATATAAACAAACAACGAACTGCACGAATTCTGCTCATCATACAGTACATTGTACTTACTTTGGCCAGCCTTATTGCAATTTATCTTGTCTTTTTTGTATTTGATACGCCTTATTTTGGCCTAATTTTATGTTACGTTCTTCTAATTACAGGATTGCTGTTTCACGTAAAGTCCAAGATGAACACGGTTAGAAGGCTTGTTGTCGTTTCCGTTTACTTTATGGTATTCATAAATTTTTGCTTGAATACACATTTCTATCCGAATTTGTTGGAATATCAGGCGGGGAACAATGCCGCTCAAATTATTGATGAGGAAGGAATAGACCCGAATTCCGTTTTCATACTTCCGGGAAGACCAAGCTGGTCATTGGATTTTTATACCCAGCGTATCACGCCCATTCTTGATTTGGATTCAATACGCAAAAATATTCCTGAAAAGAAAACTTGGGTCTTCTTGTATGAAAACCAATTGAACAGCTTGAAAAACCGTAACATTTCTTGGAAGAAAAAATACGAAATTGACCATTATAGGATTACCCGACTTAAAGCATCCTTTTTGAACCCTAAAACAAGGGATTCGGTTTTGGAAAAAGCCTATCTGGTGGAACTATCGTTGTAGTAGATTGTTTTGGAATATGCTGTTCAAAACCAATACCCCAGACTGAAGAAAAAGTTACTTGTCTTGCCTTCGGGAGACCAAGAGTAATGCGCTTGCAAGGGGCCTAAAAAAGATTCCCAGCCGTACCCGATTCCATAACCAGAAAAATTTGGTGCGGTAAACCATTCCCCCGTTCTAAAAATATCATCTTCGACGTTTGCATAATTTGCCGTAAACATAAAATGGTTTTTGGGTGCGAATTCAAAATCGAGCCTCCCGTATGCTTTTACAAAACTATTCCCCGGAAGGGCAAGAAAGTCATACCCAAAGAATGGAATAAAATTATTGATCAGGTTGGTTCCGTATCCTCCTAAAACAAAGTCGAAACTGGTGACATTAGAGGTACCCAATTTGAACCCGCCTTCGGATTCAATGTTCAAGGAAAGATTCTTGGCAAGCGGCAAAGCCATTCCCATTCGCGACTTGGCTATCGAAAATTCCTTGAAATTGTCGTTAAAATCGGAAGACAGTACGTAAAAATGAAAATCGCCATCAAAATAAAGCCCCTTGGTCGGAAAGTACTTATCGTTGTAAGTATCTAGTTTTAACTGCCCAAAAGCACTATAAAAGTTACTTTTTTCGAACAGTGTACGGTCATCGTTCATTCTTAATGCAGACAATGCGATATCATCCTCGTTGTTACTTAGGGTTTTTGTGCTGTATTTTAAAAATTTATGTTCCAAGCCCATTCTGAAAGCAAACTCTTCGCGCAGTACGGTTTCGACATAGATTTGGCTTGTAAAATCAGTTACATCAAGATTGATGGTATTCACGTTAGCAGCTACCGGCACCTGAAAATTTCCACGGATCAGGTCAAAATCGATTTCCTTAACGAACTCATTGAAACGTGAATTGATACCAAAACTCCAATACGACCCCTTATCTACATAATATTGAAGGTTATACCGAATATTATCGCCGATAATAAAATCAAAGGAAGCAACATCGTCACGCGTAATCAAATTTTTCTGGGTCAGGTTGAGAAGCCCAGCGGTCTGATAGAGGTTATCGTAGTGTGCACCTAAGCGCAGAAAAGTCTTGTTTCGGTTTTCTTCAAGATTCAAGATCAATTCTTGGCCGGCCGCGGCGTTGCGCAGCTTATAACGTATGGTCTGAAAGTTTCCCGTGGCCGATAGGTTGCTGATGCCTTGCCGCAATTTTCCAAAGGTGGTCGTTTCATCAAGGTCGAACCTCAATTTACCCTTTACATAGCCTCTAGAATAGTTTTCACTCCCCGTAATAATTAAATTATTTATGGTCAGGGTATCTTGGGGTTTCACTTTCTCTATCTCAATTTTACTTTGATCCTGCCGTTGCGAAATCTCTTGTAAATCGGCGATTTTTTTTCGAGCCGCATCCTCCCCTTCGTTTATAATCGTATTGAACAGATTGAAATCTATTACCGAAAAACCAGTCATATCGGGCCTGATATAAACATCGGTAAGTTTAGATTTTTGCTGCATGTCGAGTGCCGTTCTGTAATTATTAATCTGCAGAAGTATCTCGGTAGCCGATGATAGGCCTTCACGATCTCTTAACCCGTGCTGTACATCTACCCCAATAATGATATCGGCTCCCATTTTTTTGACCTCTTCTATAGGATAATTATTAACCACCCCACCATCGATCAGTACCTTTCCATCAATATTTGCAGGTGCGAAAAGGGATGGCAAAGCACCACTGGCCATTACAGCCTCGGGCAAATAGCCGTTGTCGAGCAGTACTTCTTCCCCAGTTTCGACATTAGTGGCGATGCATAAAAATGGAATGGGCAACCTATCGAACTGAATGATATCCTTTACCGGATAAAGTAAGCGCACCAATTCATTGTACACATTCTGACCGCCCGAATATGCCGATGGCACCGAAACCTTGAATTTATTGAAAGGCAAGGTAATCGCGTAGCGTTCGGAATCTTCCTTTTCATAAAAGGTCTTGGCATTTCTGGGCAAGTTATCTTCTATCAGGTTCGTAAAATTTGTAGTGCGAAAAATCGAATCCAACTCAATGGCCGAGTAGCCTGCTGCGTATAACGATCCAACAATGGCACCCATGCTCGTACCGCCAATATAATCGATTTCTATTCCCGCTTCCTCGATTACTTTCAATGCCCCAATATGGGCCATACCCTTTGCGCCACCGCCACTTAAAACCAGCCCTATTTTCAGGTCTTTTCCATTAGTATTCTGGGCCGTCATTGATACGCCAATTAGAAAAACCAAAAAAAATAAAACTGTTTTTTGCATACTTATGGTTGAACTCCTTCGAGTATCCTATAAGACAACGATACTAATGAAAAGTCTCAAAAATCTTTTTCGCCTTTGCCATGCCCACGGCATTGGCCAAATTTTCAATTGAGGCCTCTTTGATTCTTTTAACCGATTTAAAGTTTTTCAACAACTCTTGTGCGGTCTTTTCTCCAATACCATCGATGCGCTCCAATTCAGAATTAATTGCCGCCTTGCTTCTTTTATTGCGATGAAAGGTGATACCGAATCGATGTGCCTCGTTACGTAATTGCTGGATAATTTTTAGGGATTCGGATTTCTTGTCGAGATACAAGGGAATTGGGTCTTCGGGAAAATAAATTTCCTCAAGACGTTTGGCGATACCGATTATCGCTATTTTTCCCCTTAATCCAAGTATATCCAAACTTTTGACCGCCGATGAAAGCTGTCCTTTTCCACCATCAATAACAATCAATTGTGGCAAAGGTTGCCTTTCGCTCAAAAGTCTTTTGTAACGTCTATAAACCACTTCTTCCATAGAGGCGAAATCATCGGGTCCGGTAACCGTTTTTATGTTAAAATGCCGGTACTCCTTTTTTGCCGGTTTACCGTTCTTGAAGACCACACATGCGGCTACGGGATTACTACCCTGCATATTACTATTGTCGAAACATTCGATATGCCGCGGCTCTTCTGACAATCTTATGTCTTTCTGCATCTGTGCCATGATACGATTAGTATGCCGGTCGGGATCGACAATCTTTATCTGCTTAAATCGTTCTTGTCGAAAAAATCTGGCGTTACGTTCCGACAGATCTAAAATTTTTCGTTTATCGCCCAATTTTGGGACGGTAACCTTTAAATGAGGCTCGACCGTTACGTGAAACGGTAGATAAAGTTCTTTCGATTGCGAATCGAAGCGTTGTCGTAGCTCCACTATGGCCAATTGCAATAAATCTGCATCGGTTTCATCGAGCTTCTTTTTGATTTCGAGGGTATGCGAGCGAACAATGGAACCATGCGACAATTGTAAAAAATTCACGTAGGCATGTGATTCGTCTGAAATGACAGAAAATACATCTACATTATTGATTTTGGGGTTAACAACGGTAGATTTCACTTGATAGTTTTCAAGCACTTCAATCTTATCCTTGATGCGCTGGGCGGCCTCGAACTGCATATTTTCGGCAAAGGCTTTCATCTGCGTTTTAAAAAAGTGTAACGACGATTTGAAATTTCCTTTTATGATCTGCCGGATATCTTCCATTTGATCATGGTATTCGGTGGCCGGTTGCAGCCCTTCACAGGGTCCTTTGCAATTTCCTAAATGGAATTCAAGACATACTTTATATTTACCGCTATCAATTTTTTCTTGGGATAGGTCATAATTACAAGTCCGCAATGGGTAGACACTTTTAACCAAATCGAGCAGTGTTCGAACGGTTTTCATACTGGTGTACGGGCCGTAATATTCAGATCCGTCCTTAATTAGTTTACGCGTTGGAAAAATTCTGGGAAAACGCTCGTTCTTAATGCAGATCCATGGATACGATTTATCGTCTTTTAATAGCACGTTATACCGAGGTCTACGCTCTTTTATAAGGTTATTTTCCAAAAGGAGGGCGTCTGACTCTGTAGGAACTACAATGTGCTTAATTCTCCTAATTTTTTTGACCATGACCCTGGTTTTACCATACTCATGGTTTTTGGTAAAATAGGAAGTAACGCGCTTTTTTAGATTTTTTGCCTTACCGACATAAAGAATTTTGTCGTCTGAATCGTAGAACTGATAAACCCCCGGGTTATTGGGCAATGTACTTAATTGCACTTCTATGGAAACTTGGGGCATTACTAAAGCAGATTAGTTTTATTCGAACTAGGATGAACCTAATTGATTAGGAACCGTTAAATTACTACGTTTTGACCAATAGGGTGCTTTGTTTTTAAATTTTTTAACTACAGTTGGCTTTGAAATATTTCCATTAAATTCCATAAGATCCCGAGAAGTGATAGAATAAAGGCCTAAAAAATTATGTAGGATTAATTTGTAAGTTATTCCTTATAAAAAACGAGCTATTGATTTGATACATTTTAGCTCAAAATTATAGCAAAACGTTAAAAATACCCTAAAAAGTGCATTTCGTCGATAAAAACTTGCATTTAAAAGTGTTTGTACGATAATTTTTAATTAATTTTAAGTTATCAAAATCAGCTACCCCATGGATAAATACATAATTACACTTGGCTTGTACCTAATCTTGATGATTTCTTTCAAGATTTATTATGCCGTAACTGCTAAAGAATAGGCACATATATATAATTCTTAAATCTTAGGTAGGGTTCGATTCTAAATCTTATGTTGAAAAAAGATTTAAGGTCGCACTATTTGGCTCTTCGGGAATCTATCTCGAATGCTTCACTATTAAATTCCAGTTTATCTATTGCGGATTCAGTTCTCAAACTTCCGCTTTGGACTTTTGATTATTTCCATATTTTTTTACCAATTACCGAAAAAAAGGAACTGGATACTTCTTTCATTCTTTCTATCCTTCAGGGAAAAGACAAGAATATCATGTTGCCGAAAATTACTGCCGAAGGGTTTTTGAGACATTATCTGCTAACCGACGCTACGAGACTTAAAAAAAATAAGTGGAACATTCCAGAGCCCGTAGATGGCATTGAAGTAGATGCAAATAAAATCGATGTTGTATTTCTGCCGCTTTTGGCCTTTGACAGAAAAGGCAACCGCGTTGGCTACGGAAAAGGATTCTACGATAGGTTCTTGACAGAATGCCGAAATGATGTTAAAAAAGTCGGACTTTCATTATTCGAGGCCGAAGATACCATCAGTGATATCAACGAAGCGGATATTCCGTTGGATTATTGTGTTACACCTTCAAAAATTTATTCGTTTTCGGGGGCATAATTCTCAGTATCGGAAATATTTTCCTCGCTTTTGCCGAATGCTTTTTTATTGAATACGATTAAAATACCCACCCCTGTACTTATAGCCATATCGGCAATATTGAAGACCGGTTCAAAAAAACGAAAGTCAGAACCGCCAAAGTAAGGCACCCAATCGGGCCAACTCGTATCTATCATAGGAAAATACAACATATCGACCACCTTGCCGTAAAACAAACTTCCGTAAGGCTCCTCTGAGAAGGCGGTAGCCACCTGCTGATAACTATCGTTAAAGATAACCCCGTAAAAAACGGAATCGATAATATTACCTAAAGCCCCAGCGAAAATCAGGGAAACGGCTAAAACTAAAGTTTTTGAAGCGTTCTTTTTAATGGTATCAAAGAGCCAATAGCCTATACCTGCCACTGCAAATAGCCTGAAAATCGTTAGTACCAACTTGCCTACAGGTTCGGAAACCGGTAGAAAATCGCTAAGTTTTGCCCCCCAGGCCGCACCTGAATTTTCTATGAACAATATCTTGAACCAATTAAAAATATCAACGGAATCACCTAATACAAAGTGTGTTTTTATGTAAATTTTGCTGATCTGATCTATCAGCAAAATAGCTACGATAATCAGTACCGATTTCTTTAAATCCATTGATGAAAATTATGATGGCAAAAATAGGGATATTAATCGGTTTTGTTTATCCTGATTTCTCCGGTGACCGTGGTAACATTGTATTCATCATCACCGATTGCAATCGTATCTCTTTCAATATTGCCGTACCTGCTTGACGCCTCAATCTTGGCCTTTTCTGCATGTACGATAATATCACCACTTTGGGTATTGACCTCGACGGATTCCGAAACTTGGTTGATTCTACATGTGCCATCATCAAGGGTAACTTTGAGGTTTCGATACCTTCCCTGTACGGCAACGTTACAATTCGTACCATAAACGGTTACCGATTTGTATTCGGGTAAAGTAATTTCTAAAGCAACAGAAATTACTTTATGGGCACTCAGCTTGTCATTGGGGTTTTTAAAAATAGGTTGAAAACCGCTACTTACCAGAATCGTATTGCCTTCTTGTTCTGTGTTGAGTACGAGATCTTTTTTGTATTCACCATCAATCGTGGCTTCTAGAACCATTTCTTCGCTGTCCGTAGTACGCAGGGAAAGTTCAAAACAATTGTTGACATCAATATTAATAGCGGTTATTTCAGGGGCGATAATTGACTTTTTAACCACTTTTTGTGCGGCAAGTATTTTGATGGAAAAGAGGAGAACGATAAAAATTCGCATTACAATTACGATATAAAAAGTCTGCAAGAAAAATCCGTCGAAACAGCGAAGTGCGACATACAGGTCGATATCATACTGAAAAAAGACCTGTCAGGTTTCAATCCAAAGCACAAATCTCAATGAAAAAAATAAGTGCCTGTTATTAAATATAAAACTGACAGGTCTAAGAAGTTATTTTGAAATATCCTGACTACTTCTGCATATTCTTGGCCTCTATGCTCAAAGTTGCATGCGGTACCAATTTCAAACGCTCTTTATTAATAAGTTTTCCGGTAACGCGACAGATACCATACGTTTTGTTCTCGATGCGCAAAAGGGCATTTTTGAGGTCTCTAATGAACTTTTCTTGGCGTATGGCCAATTGGGTGTTCGCCTCTTTGCTCATGGTCTCCGACCCTTCTTCGAACGCTTTGAAGGTGGGCGAGGTGTCGTCAGTACCATTATTACCATCGTTCATGTAAGAGCTTTTCAATAAGTCTAAATGGCTTTTTGCCTTATCAATCTTCTCTTCGATCAGCGCTTTGAATTCGGCCAGATCTTTGTCTGAATATCTCACTTTTAAATCTTGTGCCATCTCTTTAATGTTTTTCAATAAATAATTTAGTGTTCACTTCATCAAAGGCAACTTCGGTTCCCTTTTCCAATTTTTCCTCGAAATCAAGTTCTGCAGTTAGGGTTTCGGTCTTGATATAGTGTATGTTGCTCGCTACCGCCTTTTCGACAAAACCGTCTTTCAGAATCTTGATATCGATCTTGTCGGTAACCTCAAACCCAGAATCTTTTCTAATATTCTGAATACGGTTTACAAGCTCGCGTGCAATACCCTCTTTTCGAAGTTCATCGTCAATAGTAACATCAAGTGCTACAGTAAGTTGACCTGAGCTAGCTACCAACCAACCTTCAATATCTTGAGATGCGATTTCTACATCTTGTAACTGTAATGTAATGATTTTATTTTCAATGTCAAGCGATATTTCGCCATTCTGTTCGATTTTTTGGATATCTTCTTGACCTAGTTCACCTACCGCTTTAGCGATTTTTTTCATGTCCTTTCCGAACTTTGGGCCCAAAACCTTAAAATTCGGTTTGATCTGTTTCACTAGAATTCCTGAAGCATCGTCCAACAATTCGATCTCTCTCACGTTGACTTCCGACTTTATCAAATCGCCAACGGCTTCGATTTCCATTTTCTGATATTCATCCAAAACAGGAATCATAATCTTCTGTAGCGGCTGGCGTACTTTTATTCGTTCTTTCTGACGAATGGAGAGTACCAAAGAAGAGATGGTCTGTGCTTTTTCCATCTTGCTTTCCAATTCTTTGTCTACCATAGAACTGTCGTATTCGGGGAAATCTGCCAAATGAACGCTCTCGAAAGCATCCTTATTCGTCGTGCGGGTCAAATCGCTATACAGCCGGTCCATAAAAAAAGGGGCCACCGGAGCGGATAGTCGGGCTACGGTTTCCAAACAGGTATACAGGGTCTGATAGGCCGATATTTTATCCTTTTGGTAATCGCCTTTCCAAAAACGTCTTCTGCATAAACGTACGTACCAGTTACTTAAGTTTTCCTGTACAAATTCTGAAATCGCACGCGTAGCCTTGGTCGGTTCGTAATCGGCATATACCTCATCGACCGTTTTGATCAATGAATGCAATTCGGATAAAATCCACCTATCGATTTCGGGTCTTTCAGTTAGCGGGATTTCATCCTCAGAATAGTTAAAGGCATCGATATTGGCATAAAGCCCAAAAAAGGAATACGTGTTATAAAGTGTTCCGAAAAACTTTCGCTTGACCTCTACGATTCCGTCGATATCGAACTTGAGGTTGTCCCACGGATTGGCGTTTGAAATCATATACCAGCGCGTCGCATCGGCACCATGCTCGTTCATGGTCTCAAACGGATCTGCAGCATTGCCCAAACGCTTTGACATTTTTTTACCTTCCTTGTCTAGTACGAGGCCGTTAGAAACCACATTTTTGTAGGCTACGGAATCGAAGACCATCGTTGCAATTGCATGCAGGGTATAGAACCAACCACGGGTCTGGTCAACACCTTCAGCGATAAAGTCGGCAGGGAAATCCCCCTTCATTTCCCTCAGAGGGGGAAAGTTTCCATTTTTCTTTTCATCAAAATCAGAGGCAGAATTAGCTTCCTCTCCTTTGGGGAGGGTTGCGGAGGGGGCTTTCTCAAACGGATAATGCCACTGTGCATAGGGCATGGAACCGCTATCGAACCAAACATCGATTAAATCGGCTTCACGCTTCATGGGTTTTCCGGAAGAGGAAACCAAGGTAATTTCATCTACAATATTCTTATGTAGGTCGATTTTATCGTAATTCTCTTCGGATAAATCTCCGATAACAAAATCTTCAAAAATATCCTTGTCCATTACTCCGGCAGTAACCGCCTTTGCCATTTCTGATTTCAGTTCGGCCACCGAACCGATGATGATTTCCTCCTGACCATCTTCTGTTCGCCATATCGGAAGCGGAATGCCCCAATACCGAGATCGCGAAAGGTTCCAGTCGTTGGCGTTCGCCAACCAGTTGCCAAATCGGCCCTCACCGGTGGATTTCGGTTTCCAGTTGATGGTTTGGTTCAATTCGAACATACGATCCTTGACATCGGTAATTTTAATGAACCAAGAATCTAACGGATAGTACAAAATGGGTTTGTCGGTACGCCAGCAATTCGGATAGCTGTGTACGTACTTCTCAACCTTAAAAGCCTTGTTCTCTTCCTTAAGCTTTATGGCAATTTCGACATCTACCGATTTTTCGGGGATTTCGCCCAAATCGTAGTATTCATTTTTAACATATTTTCCACCGAGTTCTTTCATTTCCGGTCGAAACTTGCCCTGAAGGTCTACCAGAGGTACGGGATTCTTATTTTCATCCATAACCAGTAGCGGCGGCACCTCAGGTTCGGCCTGTTTAGCAACCATGGCATCATCTGCACCAAAGGTTGGAGCTGTATGTACGATTCCGGTACCGTCTTCTGTTGTCACGAAATCACCGGCAATAACGCGGAAGGCGTTTTCTGCATTTTCATAGGGCAATGCATAATCGAGCAATTGTTCGTATTTGATGCCGACCAAATCTTTTCCTTTACATTCCGAAACAGTTTTAAAAGGAATTTTTTTGTCGCCCGCTTTAAACTTTTCAAAATTGGAATCGTTTTCCGCCTCTATAAATTTTCCGTTAAACTGCTTAGAAACCAAATTCTTGGCTAATACTACATAAATCGGTTCAAAAGTGTACTGGTTGAACGTCTTCACAAGAACGTAATCAATTTTTGAGCCAACGGTCAAAGCGGTATTGGAGGGTAGTGTCCAAGGGGTTGTTGTCCAAGCTAAGAAAAAGGCCTCCCTTGCCCCCACCGCCTCCCCCTGAGGGGGAGTGTAATCGAATGCTTTCAGAATATCGTTTTGAGTTCCTCCTTTGGGAGCTAGGGGGCTTTTGAATTGCGCTACCACAGTAGTATCCGTAACGTCTTGATAAGTGCCCGGTTGATTTAATTCATGGGAGCTTAATCCCGTACCCGCCTTCGGCGAATACGGTTGTATGGTATAGCCCTTATAAATAAGTCCTTTATCATATATCTGTTTCAAGAGCCACCAGACCGACTCCATATACTTCGACTTGTAGGTGATGTACGGATCATCCATATCGACCCAGTAGCCTACTTGTTCGGTCATACGGTTCCAGACATCGGTATAGCGCATAACCGCTTTTTTACACGCCTCGTTATATTCTGCTACAGATATTTTTTTGCCGATATCCTCTTTGGTAATACCCAATTCTTTTTCGACACCAAGCTCGATAGGAAGGCCATGAGTATCCCAACCCGCTTTACGCTTGACCTGAAAGCCTTTCATGGTTTTATAGCGCGGAAAAATATCTTTAATGGTACGTGCCATTACATGGTGAATACCCGGCATACCATTTGCCGAAGGCGGACCTTCGTAGAACACATAGCTAGGCTTACCTTCCCTTATGGAAACGCTTTTTTCGAAAATTTGGTTTTGCTTCCAATATTCGAGAATCTCCTCGGCTACTTTGGGCAAATCCAGTCCTTTATATTCCGCGAACTTCATGCGAGATTGTTCTGATGCTTTGATTTACAGGCTGCAAAACTAATGAATTTTGCCCAAAATATCTTTTAGGAAAGGAAACAAAAAAAGCCCCGACCAAACCCGGTCGGGACTTCTTAAACAAAAACCTAAAAACCAATTATTTTGTACCGGTAATCGTTACGTTGGCACTAAGCTGTAGGGCTGAGGAGACGCTTATTGCCCCCAAATCAAGACCTGTAGCCGATTCTGCTTCCAACAAAGCGTTGAAGAAGAATTTATCGCCGTCTTTGTTATAGGATACAAATACCAATTCGTAAGTACCCTCTTTAAGAAAATTAACGCTGTAAGAGCCGTTTGCCGAGCTTACTACAGAACTAGTTACTGCGTTGGCAAAGGTTACCTTACTTTCACCCTTGCCCTCTGTTTCCGTCTCAGCATCAAAAGTTCCTTTTTCATAGGCATACACCACAATCTTGTCGGAAGTATCTTGAGTGTCGTTAGCCGTACCGGAAATCATTCCCGTTGATTCTTCATTTATGGCGCGGATACCGGCAGAAAGCTCTGACATACTTACAAACTCGAAGTTTGAAGAAGCGGTACCCTGTTCTTCTTTTACGGTCTTTCTTAAGTCAAAATCGATAATAACTTCATTTGATGCCTTTGCGAATACTTCATAGGCATCATCGATACTAATGCTGTTCGCACTAGCCTCTAACTTATCTTTTGTTCCGTTAGCGGTTTCAACATAACAGCCCGGTGTATTTCCAGTGGCATCGGTATCATAATCCAAAATCAATGCAATATTGGAATAAGATCCCGCTTGTAAATCCAAATTGCCCAAAGTTTCCGTTTTGCCGTTTACCAGAGCCGACAAATCTATTGTTGTTTTACTAAACCCTTCTAAGGACGTACCATCAACCTTAACATCGGCAATAGTAACAAAAACTGCCTCGACATTGGCATTGTCAATTGGGGCATCAGTAATTTTAAAGGTGGTGCTATAGGCCTCACCCTCCTTTGGCATGGTATCATCTTCATTCTTGCTACAGGAGGTCATTGTCATAATTGACATTAAGACCATTCCTGCAAATTTTCCATAATTTTTCATAAAATTTGAAATTTTCAGATTAAACATCATCATACTAACGGGAGAATCTTGGTGAGGTTTTGAAAAAATGAAAAATCAGTGGTTTTTTCGATAAAATGCAGAAAAGTGCCCTAATTTTAAGTAGTTCATCGAGTAAATACCTACATCTTGTATTAGTTTTGAATACTAAATTTGAAGCGATTTCCATCTAAATTCCATCTAAATCCGTATATCTTTGCGAAAACGATTCAATAAACAGTAAAACTTAAAACATGAAAAAAGTAATTCTAAGTTCAATTTTGATGCTCGCACTAAGCGTATCTTTTGTTTCTTGCAGGGAAGAAGCCGACAAGGCCAAAAATGCAATGGAAGAAGCAGGCGACACCATGGAAGAAGCCGGTGAAGATATGAAGGAAATGGGTGAGGATGCCATGGACAAGGCCAAAGAAGCTGGTGAAGACATCAAGGAAGGTGCCGAAAAAGCCGCAGAAGATGTCAAGGATGCCGCTAAGGAAGCTACCGACAAGGTAGAGGATGCGGTAGACAATTAAAATTAATTTCACGTGAATGAAAAGGCCGATTGTGAACAATCGGCCTTTTTTGTTTTTGTGAATTGGGCTACAGCTCTTCTACACTCTAGAAAAGCTTCTCACCTTGCCTTAGCTCCAACAAAAAAAACCTCTCGATTTCTCGAAAGGTTTTCCAACATCAAGCTCCCCCTCTTGGGCTCGAACCAAGGACCCTCTGATTAACAGTCGGTTCACTTATGGTTCTATATGGTTTTATATGTCTTGAAATGCCCGTTTCATGGGGATTTTGCTTATCTTTAATATCACTATAAACCATTTCAAATCAAAAAAAGCACGCTGAAAGCACGCTGAAAAAAATTCTCTATTATAATGGCGACAATCAAGATAACCTTCGATAAACGCGCGTCTAACACGACGAAAGATAATAAATTCATGTTGGTTCTTCGAATCGGGCACAACAGAAAAACACGCGATATTCCTTTCAATTTACATTTAAAAGAGAATCAGTACGATTTTGCTACGGGTAAAATTACGGGGATTTTGAACGCTGTGCGGCATACCAAACGGACTCGAAAGACCTATTCTGATGTAGATTTATGGATTGATGAACATGAAGGCAAAATCAAAAATTGGGAAATCAGTCGCTTAAAATCTGAAATAGAACAACGTTTCTTCAAGAAATCCCCTTCTCATACCATATTAAACTATGGCGCCGTGTATTTGAACAGACTTCGAATGGAAGGTAGATATTCGACCGCTAGTTCTTATGAGGATGCCTTAAAGGCCCTTATCAAATTTCGCAAACAACTAAAGGGGCAAGATGATATGGAATTGATCAAAACGCTCTATGAGATTAAAGACGATAAATTGCAAACCCTTGAAAAGTTCCAAAAATTGGACATGGAGATAAAGGCTATGGACTACACCTTCCTCAAAGATTTCAAAGCCTACATGAGCAACCGTTACAATTCCAAGAATACACCTGCAATGCACCTTCGCAGTTTACAAGCCATTATGAATGATGCAGGCAAGGCTTTTGAAGATTTAAGAGATCATAAGCCCCTGTCGAGTTTCAAAAAACAAAGCCATGAAAACGCTCCAGCCCCACTCGACTTATCAGAT
>ENA-ORXM01000842-ORXM01000842.1-marine-metagenome-genome-assembly--contig:-NODE-842-length-47806-cov-3.958893_pt1 | contig 47806 bp, 35 predicted proteins | sample MGYA00237867_ERZ511480 | MGnify/ENA primary metagenome ERZ511480 (study PRJEB26309, sample SAMN06266103) | marine metagenome | isolation source: Algal blade | place: United Kingdom:Sidmouth, United...
ACCAAAGGCCAATTCAGTACCATTGGGGGAAAAATTGAGTCCGTGCCCTGTAGTGACACCACCTAATCCTACTGCATTCCATTCCGATCCACCGTCAATAGACAAGACCACATCGTGATCCACATTACCGGCAGCTATAACACCTGTAGCACTAATTTCAACATCACGAAAGGTCAGTATTTGAAAACCGTTTGCAGGTTTCCAAGTTGCACCGGCATCTACCGTGGTCCAAATAGCGGAAGTAGCACATACCACCCAGGCATCTGGATCATGAGGAGAAACTTGTATGGTAGCAATGTCACAGTTCGATTTTCCTATGGCCCAACTTGGGTGACTATCAAAAACAATAAGGTCATTACTACTACCCCACGGATTAATAGCAACACCGGATGATGTGGTATTCGTCCAAGTAGTACCACTATCATCAGACATCCAAACATCGCCATTGCCTTCTGCAGTACCAACTACTATTCTATCTGTATTCCAGGTTCCCGCAACACCGTGTATGGCGGTAGACATTACAGTGGTACCTATGTCACCTGTAATATCGTTTAAATTACTGTTTGAAGGGACATATCTTCGTACTCCGTATTCACCACATGCCAAGTACATTCTATTGCCTAGAACCACGATAGACTCTACAACATCTGGAATACCGTTGACCTTACTTGCTGACGGATTTCCATCTAAATTGCTGATTTTCCAAAGTCCTTTATTTTGAATAGAAGTATCATCTCCCCATAAACCAACATAAACGGTGTTAGCATCATCGGGCGACATGGCCATGGCACGTACAAATACATCCCCTGTAAATACATCTATTTTGCTCCAGCTGGTTCTATCATTTGTAGAAATCCATACGCCATCTTTATAGGTGCCGGCAACCCAAGTGGACCCACTTACCCATTGAATTAAACTGGGATCGGTAGAACGGGGTCTACCTGTAGGTAAAGGAGCATTACTGTTCTGGGCAGAGAAAGAAATTTCCGATGAATCATGATGCCAAGTATCACCACCGTTAGACGAAGAAATAACCTCGCCACCTGTACCTTTAAAACCCGTACCGCCTACGATTACGGTAGAACCATTAACGTTTACAGCATTAAGGGCAGCTATCTTTTGATGTGATTCTTCATAACCAAGACCACGACCTACCGACTCAAAATCTTTTCCATAATTAGTAGATCTACCAGTACCTCCAATATCGGAACCATAATAGAGTTTTCCCGGAACATTGGGGTCCCAAGTAACCACATTTGGATAACCTCCACCAATAGGGCCAGCTTGCCTAAAAGCAATCATTCCTCCTAAATTTGTTTGATCATCTGAATTATCATTAATACCATCATTATCACTATCAGTACCATTATCATCAATACCATCACCATTTGTATCTACATCCGATCCATCATTAATACCGTCATCATCGGTATCAGAATCGTTAGAATCAGGATCTAAATCATCTTGTAAATCGTCATTATCATTATCGGTGGGATCTAAAATGGCGTCATCTATACCATCCGAATCGGAATCTGTACCTCCTGTTTGATCTGCATCGGAAGCATCATTAATACCATCTCCATCAGTGTCCGTGCCATTATCATTGGTGCCATCACCATCTGGGTCTACGTCCATACCATCAGGGATACCATCACCATCACTATCAGAATTAAACGGATTTGGATCAAGATCATCCACCAACCCGTCATTATCTTTTGGAAGGATTTCAGTTTTTTCCGTATTTCCAGATAATTCTAAATCATTATCTTTTTTACAGGCAGAAAAAATAGTAGAACAAATGAAAAGAATAATAAATATCCTCTTAAATAATTTAAAACTTAACGTCATCTCTAAGATTTAGGGGATAGCTGAACAAGTGTAAACTTACTCTCCGTATTAATCTAACGAGCTTGTTTTTAGTTTATTATTGCTTTATATAAAGCAGTAGTGCAATATTAAGTAGTTTTTTTTTGTTTTACAGATTATCTTCTAAACCTTCTATGGTGTCACATGTTTTGTAAATACTTGCTATGCCATATTCCATAGCTAACTGCCTTGAGCTTTGTTGTGCTTCGGTGATCTTTTCGTTTTCTATATCAGGTATGCCTTCTAAACAGTAAATGAACTGGTCTTGATCTGTAATTCGGTCTTGAGGTAAATGTTAAATTTTCTCTAGTAATATTCTGAATTTATTTGAAATACGTCAATTACAAAATTACTGCAACTGTTGAATTCTTTTTGGTGTATTTGCGTAAAACGCTGTTCCAAAGGTATTACACTTCCCTCCTATTTGCTGGATATTAGCTTGTTGATTATCCGTTCCTGATACTTCTGATCAAAGCAAACCTATAAATTTTCTATAACGCCAAGAGCGGCTTTTTCACCAGCTATAATGGCAGCATTCAAAGAGCCGTTAAGTTGTATATCTCCGGCTAAATAGATATTCTTTGTTAAACGTGTATCTGATGGGGAAATATCATAATGCAGCTCGCTTAGTTTTGGTAGCGACTTAGGTATGCTGTAGTGTTTAATAAAAGTACTAGTAGTAATACCACAAAATTTAGTTAACTCCTGTTGCACTCGGTCTATTAAGGCCTTTCCCGATAAACCTTGGTTGTTCACCACTGTAACGGAAAGTAATTCTTTACCAGCGCTTACCTTGGTTTTTAAACTTGTGTAATAAAAGATATTATTGATAATCGTATCTTGAAAAGGGATTAATCCGATTAAGGGTTTATTGATTGTTCTTTTTTCCGTCTCAAAACATAAGGTATCGCAGCTTTGCCAAGCTATGGGTTTTGTTTTTAAGTTTGGAACCAAGTTACTGGCCTCTGTGGCGATAATTGTAAAATCGCTCTCTATTTCTTGCCCGTCGGCAAGCACTATTTTACTATCAAGAATAGAAGAAACAAAAGTATCGTAATGGAAAGTAGTACTTTTTAATTTACGCAACAGTTGTCTGGGAATCTCTTCAATACCAGCCTTTGGCAATGCGGCATTACCTTCACCAAACATTTTATAGACAAATTGGAACATTCTGCTAGAAGTTTCTAGTTTGTCTTCAAGAAAAATCCCGCTAAAAAAAGGTTTAAAGAAATCGTTTATTATATCAGAAGAGAAATCCAATTCTTTCAAATAAGAAAATGTACTTTGCTCTTTATCCGAAAAAATTTCAGCTATTGTTTTTTTCTTTAGGTTAATATTAAGTTTCAGAATTTTTAATTTATCCGCAACAGTACCAATGTTAGCTGCAAGTGTAGAAAATAATAGAGAGACATCTCTCATAGGATCACCAATTACCTCTTGTTTTCCATTTTTAAAAATGGAGGCCCCTGGCAGGAAATTTTGTAACTCCAAAGCCTCATAATCAAGATATTTCTTAGCGGCAGGATATGCGGTCAACAATACTTGAAATCCGTGATCTAACTGATACCCGCTAATGATATCTGTTTTGACTCTACCGCCTACTCTGTTGGTAGCTTCAAATATTACGGGAGAATATCCCTTCTGTTCTAGTACGGTTGCCGCTATTAAACCACTAATTCCGGCACCAATAATATGTATTCTGTAATCTTTTTTATTCACCCTGTATTTTTGTTTAACTAATTTTCTATAAATGTAAACAAAATTTGTATTTTTGATAGTAATTAATGTAAGCAATTGGTTTACAAATCTATATCAATCATGAATTATCTAATAATCGCTTTTCAAATTATTGTTGGTTTAAGTATTCTAAATGTGTGGCTGGTACAAAATAAAACGGCGACTAAATGGCGTGGCGGAAAGGCAAAAACCATAATAGAGGAATTTGAAGCTTATGGATTGTCTAGGCAGGTATGCTATATAGTCGGATTTTTTAAGGTAACACTTGCCATATTACTGTTGGTTGCTATTTGGTTTCCTATAGTAAAACAACCGGCAGCCTTGGGTCTAGCCACTTTTTTATTAGGATCAATAGCCATGCACATTAAAATAAAAGATCCTTTATTTAAATCTTTTCCAGCCGCACTATTTTTAGTATTATGCTTGTTTATTGCCTTTGCATAGAATTACAACGCAATAGTTTCTTGATAGCAACCTACGGCTATAAATAGATTTACAAATGCCAATACCAAAGATGGTAATGAGTCTAGTAAACTGTCTTTAATTTTTATTCTAACAGCAAATCCCAGTAGCATTAAAAGGGTTAATCCTGCGGCAGCTAAAAAAGTTAGTAGAGGCGAAAAAAAATAACCGATTATTAATCCAATCGCACCGAAAAGTTGTAGATAGGCTGTGAGAATCCTTTGCTGCTTTAAGCCAAATCTAATAAACTCATCTTTTAGTTTTTGAGAGAACAAGCATTCTACACCATAATATAAGAAAGCACTACTTGAAACAATTATGGCCATCCCTAGAAGAGTCATATTAATATGTGCTAGAGGATTAAAACCTCAATTAAATTAATTAAACTAATTTTTCTATTCTTTTCATTATTTCATCAGCTTCATAAGCTTTTTGATCACTCATTTTTCTATTTGTTGTAGATAATAAGTGTGCCTCTTTTAATAGCTTTTCATATTGAATACGCAATTTATCTTTCTCTGACTTTTTTTTAAATATTGCAAACATAGTTTTATGTATTTAAATTAAAGGTATCTGGTATTAGTTAACGCAAAGATACATAATGTTTAACTATTATTATATATCGTTAAACAAAATAACCTGTTGTATAAAGGGTAGCTTACTACCAATGCTTAGCGTAATACCTACCTTTGGGGTCAAGTAACAGTAAGAATAATAACAATCACAGGATTTGCTAAGCTATTGCTTGGAAGACATTTATTCTTGCTTTAATTTATTCCTGAGCAATTCAACATCTAGAGTTTCAAGTAAGGTTACCAAGTTATGAAACCTAATTCTATGATGTCCCAATGGTTTACTGATGAATTCAGCAATCGCTTTATCTTTGCTCCAGTTTTCAAAAACCATTCTATGGGCGGCAATGATAACGCCTGTCCGGTCAGAACCATGCCAGCAGTGAATGAGAACCGGTTTTTTGGCTTGTTGCATACTATTTAAAACCGTAAATATATCATCAAAATCTACCGTAGCCGCTTTTAACGGTATACGTTTTAATTGTAGGTCAAGACCTTTGATTTTCTTTTCGTCCGTTTTTCTTCGTCTTAAATTTAAGATTGATTTTATGCCCATAGCCTCTAACTCTCTCATCCCTTTTTTTGAAGGTTGTTCTGAGCGATATACACTATCGTTTAGTTTATAAAAATTAGTGAGGTGTTTGGATTTAATTTTCTCTAGGGTATATTCCTGCATAGGTGTTGGGGGTGATAAAAAAGCAAATGATAAAAAAGAAAAAATAATTAGATAATAGAATTTTTGAGGCATCTGCATATATTAAATTCTAAAGTTTTTATAGCTTAATTGTATGTCTGCGTGATTTTAAATACAATTTAAATAATTGCTCATACTACAGGCAACCTTGCGGTCATAAACTTCTGATAAAGTTTACTGCATTCAATACGCTCTTGGGAAGATTTCGATATTGAATTCTTCTGTAATAGTTAAATTTGATAAAGCGATAACGGTAAAAAATACAGCGCTAAGCAATTATCTCCATACAAATTCCAGAAGCTTATACACAAATAATGAAAAGGATATAATTGAATACGTATTTCATTACTCAGTCTTTTATTGCTAGAAAAAGTGCTTGGATTTCTAGGTATAAAAGAATAAAAACGTATCTTCAACTATTATGCATGCATAGTAAATTGAATAAACAATTAATAAGATGAAGTACAAGCATATATTTGAGCCTTTGGATTTGGGTTTTACCACCTTGAAGAATCGAATTTTAATGGGTTCTATGCATACCGGACTGGAAGAGGAAAAAAATGGTATAGATAAAATTGCCGCATATTATGCCGAACGGGCAAAAGGCGGAGTCGGATTAATTGTAACCGGCGGTATAGCGCCCAATGTGCAAGGTTGGACAGGTCCTTTCTCTGCTCGCATGAGCTCTAAAAAGCATGCAAAACATCACAAGGTCATTACTGATGCCGTGCACAAAGAAGGTGGTAAAATCTGTATGCAAATACTACATGCCGGGAGGTACGGCTATCATCCTTTTGCTGTGGCTCCATCGGCTATCAAGTCCCCCATCTCCCCCTTTAAACCATTTAAGCTCAATAAATCTGGTATTAACCGTACCATACGTGATTTTGTAAACTCTGCTAAACTTTCAAAACTAGCGGGTTATGATGGCGTAGAAATTATGGGTTCCGAAGGATATCTAATTAATCAATTTATTGCAGAAAGAACTAATAAACGTACCGATAATTATGGTGGCAGCTATGAAAACCGAATGCGTTTACCAATTGAATTAGTAAAACAAACACGAGAAGCGGTCGGCCAAGATTTTATCATCATTTATCGCTTATCAATGTTAGATTTGGTAGAAAAGGGAAGCACTTGGCAAGAAGTGGTAGCCTTGGGTAAAGAAATAGAAAAAGCGGGTGCCACCATTATAAATACAGGAATAGGCTGGCATGAAGCCCGTATACCCACTATTGCAACATCGGTACCTAGAGCGGCATTTACTTGGGTGACCAATAAGATGAAAGAAGAATTATCTATTCCGTTAGTTACGTCTAATAGAATAAATATGCCTGAAACTGCTGAGCAAGTTTTAGCGGAAGGTCATGCAGATATGATTTCAATGGCGCGACCTTTTTTGGCAGATCCAGAGTGGGTCAACAAAGCTGAAGCAAATAAGGCAGATGAGATAAATACTTGTATTGGTTGCAACCAAGCATGTTTAGACCATGTTTTTCAGCGTAAGGTGGCTAGTTGTTTGGTAAACCCAAGAGCTTGTCATGAGACTGTTCTTAATTATAACCCAACAGAAACAAAGAAAAGAATTGCCGTTGTTGGTGCAGGACCGGCAGGATTGGCAGTATCTACAGTAGCCGCACAACGTGGACATGATGTTACACTTTTTGATGGCGAAAAAGAAATAGGCGGCCAATTTAACCTAGCAAAGCAAATACCTGGCAAAGAAGAATTTTACGAAACTATCCGCTATTTTAACAAACAACTAGAGCTACATAATGTTACTGTTAAATTGAATACTATAGTAAGTGCAGAAGACCTGAAAAATGGCAATTTTGATGAAGTAATTGTAGCGACCGGAATAAAACCAAGAACTCCTAAAATTGAGGGTGTAGACCACCCAAAAGTCCTAAACTATATTGACGTTTTAAAATTTAAAAAACCGGTTGGCAAGCGTGTTGCTGTTATTGGTGCAGGCGGAATTGGTTTTGATGTGTCTGAATATTTAGCCCATGAAGGGGAAAGTACGGCCTTAAATATAGATGCATGGCTTAAAGAATGGGGAATAGATAAGACTTTAGAAGCTCGTAGTGGTATTGAGAACATACAATCAGAAATACATCCCTCGCCTAGAGAAATATTTATGTTTAAGCGCAGCAAAGGTAAGTTTGGTGGTAATCTGGGTAAAACCACAGGTTGGATTCATAGGTCAACATTGAAAAAGAAAAAAGTACAGTTTATCAATGAAGTGCAGTATACTAAAATAGATGATGAAGGTTTGCACTATACTCAAAATAATGAGCAGAAAATACTTGCAGTAGATACTGTTGTTATCTGTGCAGGGCAATTACCATTTAAAGAACTTTTAGAACCATTGCAAGCAAAAGGCATGAAAGTACATGTAATTGGTGGTGCGGATGTTGCTGCCGAATTAGATGCTAAACGTGCCATAAATCAGGCTTGTAGATTAGCCGCAGAAATTTAAAGAAGGTATATGTACCTTAAGAAGTTAGTGGTCTTTTACAAAACCATTCCTTCATCCAACCAACGCTGTAGCAAAGTTTCGTTATGGGAAATGGATACCAAATGAAATTTGGAAAAACGTTTAAAAACCCTTGATTCTTTTAGCGTTTCCATACAAACAGATACTGGGGCAAGGTAATTGGAATGAATTAAAAACAGCTCTCCCTTACGTTTTAGAAGATAGCCTACATGGCCCTCATCAAAACCTATAAAATAAAGGCCTTCTGATGTTAAACTATCTATTTCTACAAAAGCTTTTTCCGCTGTATCCTTTACTATATTATTGATTACCGCACCACAACTGATCATTTTAGCCTCATCAACAGGAGATTTTTGAGCTAACTTATATCGGTTGATTTGTAAGCCCATATCGCGCAACGTTGTAGAAACAAAATAGCCACATGCTATTTTACCTTGGTTAGGCTGCTCTGTGTGGCCGCCAAAACTCCAAGGTGTACCGTACCAATGCGGTATAATATCATCCACTAAGTGATTGGCAAAAGCTGTTTTTATATAATCTAAGGTAATAGTTCCCAAACGGAGTTCTTCTTTTAATCGTAATCTAAGCTGGCCTGCATCTATTATTGAGTTAGCGTAAGAAACGGTGATACTATCAGTATTTACTATGAATTCATTAAGGATTCTCTCCTCCAAATTTTTCTTTTCGGATAATACAGAACTATTTTCTGTGATAGTATTAGAAACCTCAAATACACTTAGGCCAGGTGCCATATTATTAGAAAAACCAAAAGTAAGAAGTAAGGAAAAAATCCACATAAATTTAACCAAAATTAGTAGTAAGGTTCTGTTTTCGTAACGTATTATTCAACAGTAAATTACATAAATAATGTTAAACTTTCCCTATAGTTTTAGTTCCCTTTAAATATTAAGATTTACCGCCCACCAAACTTCGTAATCTCTTGGAACTATAGGCCTATAACTTTGAAAACCTTGATCGGCAATTCTTAGTCCTATAATTTCATTTTTATCATCGCGCACATAGCTGATAAAAATAAACGAATGGCCGTAAGGATCAAGCTTTTTTACATCAGTTCCTTTCACCACCTCTTCATAATCTTTTTTATAACGCCAGACCTGCATGAGTGCACCTGGCCTTAATCGTCCACTCCAAATTCCCGATGCATCTACTAATGTGCCCATCCCAGCATAAGCAATAGCACCGGCATTACCCTTGCCCCTATATTCCTCCGGTAGGCTTTTCCATTCGATATCCGTATCCGATGCAGAAACATAAAGTAAATTAAATACTTGTTTAGGAGTGTAAAATTTGGAAGCCATCCGTGCCGGCAAATCTTGATATGGTAAATGGCCATGAACTTCTTTATAAGCTTGCTCAAAGCGTCCTTTGCTAACCGATAAGCAATGACCGCCTGGCTCCTTATTGGTACTATTTAGATAATTTTCTACAATCTTATCGGCTACAGGACTCTTGATGTCTAAAATATTCGGGTTTACGAACTGCGGTATACGAAGAGCTTCCGATAAAATCTTGTTCTCTTTTATACTATCTAACTTAACTAATGAATCTATAGTATGGGATGGAATAGATGTTTTTGCAATTGACTTCAGGCTAATATGCTGATGATCATCAAAACCATAATCCCTTACAGCAATTGTTTTTTGAAGCCTATTACCATTCAGCCTAACAGTATCCTTATTTAAACCTAAAACGGTGTTCTGTTCTATTGTTTTTGTTGATGTGCAACTGAGTAATAAAAGGCATATAAAAATAGAATAGCCAATAGATATACTAAATATTTCTTTAAACCTTATCCTCTTCATTTCCCAAATTTGCATACTCAAATTCATAGATACGCCGTAATTGCCAAGACTAGGCAACAAAGTTAGTATAATTACATTTTTTCCTTATTATTTGGTAGAAAGAATGGAGGTGCAGATTATACCTTTACCAACTTAAGAAAGCTAATTACAAATTAAAAAATGGCTCTATTTGGTATAGTAACGATAATGAGTGCCATGATCATGACCATTACTACTAGTTCGGTACCTAGCTAGCTAATACCATATGGCGCCCAATTTTTAATGATTTTAAGCTTTGTGAAAAGAAAGAATAGATTATCCGGATTAGCGTTCAACTATTTGGTGTATGCTATTCCTACCCACTTATAATTTGATTTATATGCGACCACGGCCATTATAGAGTGCATGGCATTCTAACATTTATGGATTAAAGATCTAAGTTGTTTTAATTCCCAATAAATTACACTTCCCTCCTATTTCATACGCTAAAAATGCTCAATTCTTAGCCTTTACGCTGTAATCTAGAATAAATTTCAGCTACAGTGTTAAAACCCACAACTGAACATAGGGATTTTCCTTAAAAAAGTAACTTTGATATACCATCTAAAACAAAAGTAATAAAGGCATAATACAGCACTCACTGAGGTTATGCAATGAGGTAATGACCATCCGTTACTTTATTCTTTGTTTTACTTTGGAAACTACAAATTTTACTCAATTTAAAAATTATAATTTATACATTATGAAACACTTAATCACAGTATGTTCAGCTATTCTAATCAGCACTATATCTTATGGACAGCTGCAAGTGTCAGTTAGTTCCGGCTATGCCATAGGAAGCGCGACAATGAAACTAGGGGAAGAAGTAAATGTATCCGAAACCGAAAATACTTACGGTAGTTATGGTGCGGGTACCAATGTTCAAATACGAGGCACTTATTTTTTTAATGAGTCTTTTGGTGCGGATTTGGCATTTGGTTACCTAAATGGAACCGATCAAACCGTGTCTAAAGTTAGTGTGCCAAGTACAGATGTAGATGCTGTAGCAAGAGCACGTGCATTTGGAGCTTCTGCTTCTGTAGTTTATAGGTTTACAAACAACATCTATGGTCGTTTTGGCGCCTTACTAAAAGTGGGCGGGAAAACTGAAGCAGTAGTTTATAGAAAAGCACTCTTTTCAGAAGCTGAAGCACAAGCTTTTGGTTTGCCAGAGGGATCATACTCCGAAACCAATTATAAAGAAGATTTCCACGGACATTTCCCTTTAGGTTTTGTGGGTGCTCTAGGTTATAAATATGACCTAAACACAAATTTAAGTCTATTTGTTGAAGCTGAGTATTATGGGATTAGTTTAAAACGAAAAGATTCCGAACTCTCAGAGTTCAATACCGATGTGTTTTTACCTGATGGAACGGTTGCCGTAGCTAATTTCTACTCCTTGGACAACTTGCCCGATGGTACTGTTAGAAAAACAACATATGTTGATAAGCTGTCCAACACAAATACAGATGACTCTAAAAAGTTATCCCAAAAAGTACCCTATTCCTCATTTGGAATCAATATCGGTATCACCTACACGTTTAAACGTTCAAATAAAAACCGATAGTTTTAGAAAATATTATTTCTTCAGTATATAATAAACAACCCCTTTAAAATTTTAACGGGGTTGTTTATTTTCTGTTGACCGTGCAATTTAGATTAAAAAAAGGTACTTTAAAGTCTACGTATTTTAGGTAGCATAGTTTCGTTCTTTTCCTGAAAGTCTTCCATATTAGAAAGTATGGTGTTTAGAAGTAAAAGCACATCTTCCATATACGGTCCTTTATTTACCATTACACATTCCGACTTTAAAGAGGTAACCACATCTGTAATTTCCGATCGGGATGGCAGTCCGTTTTTTGCTAGATTTTCTAAAACTTGAGTGGCCCAAATTACCGGTATATGTGCTGCTCCGCATATTGATAAAAGTTCGTGTTGAACTTGACCAATATCCTGCCAACCTGCTTCTACGGCAAGGTCGCCACGAGCAATCATGACCCCTACGTCCTTTGCCTGCATGGCTTCTTGAAGAATCTCCTCTAAGTTGTAAAAAGCAAATTTGGTTTCTATTTTTAAAATAATCCCTAATTTATTAAAGGCACCTAATTTTTTTAATTCCACCAGTAGTTCGCTCACATCTTTTTTAGAGTTCACAAAAGAAAAATTAACGATGTCCGCATGCTCGGCAACAAATTTTAAATCTTCCCTATCTTTTAAAGTCAGACCACTGATTCCCAAATTGGTGTTGGGAAAATTCATGCCTTTCTCTGCCTTTAATTTAGCACCTTTTTCTACCGCTCTAGTTATGAGAACCTCAAAATTATCTTTAGTAACAGATTGTATAGTTCCTTCGATCTTACCATCATCGAACAAAACCAAATCCCCTTGATGCACTTTTTTGAATATTCCGGAAAACTGGCAAGGAATATGAGCTTTTTCAATAATTTTACCTTGCTCATTTAGCGTAGCTGAACTTCCTAGGATACTTTCATTGGTTACTACGAGTACATCGCCTTTGTATAGCCTAACCGCTTTTTGAATTTCCGGCAAAGTACCCACAGTTCCGTTTTTATTCAATTTTTTACTTTCCAAAACCATACTGCTTTTAAAAAGTATACGCTTGTTGGACTTTACAATAACTCCATTTTCTGAAGACCTAACTACCTTAAGTTTTCTTGATTTATTTTTGTCGTCTACTAGGCTTACTATATCATCTGGTAAAAGCTGCCCTAACCAATCTGCATCTATAGGTACCGCCTTTAAAGGTATATTTTCTATTGTGCTTGAAACCAATTCTATGTGTACTGGTTTCATTACCTTACCCTCGTCATCTTTATCAGGTTTAAACTTTACTATCCGCCCCCCTGGTTTCACCATACCGGTTCTAATTTTTGGACCTGCTAAATCCATTGCAATTTTCACGGAAGTACCAAGTTCCTCTGAAGCCTTTTTGATATTTTCAATAATAGCCTTCCAAATTTTAGGTGTATCATGTGCACAATTTATTCTGGCACAGTTCATACCATTTTCAATCATACTGTAAACCAATCTATAATCGTATGCTGCATGGGAAGGCATAGTAACCATTATACGAACCCTGCGGCCTTTTGAAGGAGGTCCAAATAATGCTTTTGTATTACGTTTTAAAAGGACTTTACTTTTTTTAGTTGATAATTTAGCCTTCTTGAAATTGGGGGGAGCACCATCTGCCAAACGATATAATAAATACAAGACTTTTACCAAACTATCTTCTACATGACCTTGAGCCCGGGCAAAACGTGTCATTCCCAAATTCCCCAATTTTCTTTGACTTTCCCTAAAATCCGCTCTTCTGAACTTATGATAATGCACCAGGTTTATGGCACTCTTTTTATGATGAGAGTTTATTTTCCGTAAAATAGGTGCTGCTTTTTTTTCCTCTTTTCTGATTTTTCGCAAAATAGCTTCCATTTCTTTAATGAGGCTATCTATCTTTTTACGATTGATGTTCATGTGCAGTTTTATAAAGGGATTGACTTTGCTTGAAAGATAGTAAAGGTCAACTTTTTATTTTATGACAACTATCACTTAAAATCCATATTTTTCAAATTAACTACGTACGTTTTGATGTTGCCCCTATTCTTCGCTAAGCTTTCTCAAAACACTGCCATGCAAGCCTTTTAGAGTTATGGATGTAACTTCTTCCCCTTTTTCATTCAAGTAGATAGAATCAAGACTTAAAGAGATAGTACCAGTTTCGTTGGCATTTACCAACACGATTGCCTGCGAAAAATCTCGTCTGTAGACCCCACTTTCAATTTGGAAATAAGGGGCATCGGCTTTACCAAAGTTCCATGTATATTCCTCCCGCCATGGCGAGGGTTTATTATAAGCATCTGTGATTTCTTGTTCTGAAAAATAAGTGTTCCCATCATTAACAAGCCAATAGCTGGCAAAGGCATAGTAAAAACCTTGTTCGTCAGATAAGGAACTATGGGGCTGTACAAGGGTAATTTTATGCTCTGCTTCATTAGTAACAACTTCACTTATTTGCGGGATAAAACCCTCCGTATAATCGGAAAGGTAGTTTCCGTTACTGAACACGAGCCACCATTCATCCAGACCACCATCTAGATGTTGCATATAGCTTTCCCAAACTCCGGGATGTAAACGAGTATCCGTTACATTAGCAATACCTATTTTATTATCTACCTTAAGTCTTTTGTTGATAGTGCTTAAAATGGATTCATATGCCTGTTGAAACGCTTCATTGCTTTCGTAATCTTTAGGAAAAACATTTTCATGATAAGTATCTAAGATATAAATAGCGTTATCCATCAATACGCCGTCCCACTCATTTGCAACAAGTTCATCCACTACCTGTTTGGCCCATAACTGTTGGTATGCCGTATTACCCACATCCATTTGCCAATGTTCTGGATAGCCTGTATATTCCAGTCTATTATTATTTTCGTCTACTAAAAACCACTCGGGATGGTTCTCATCTGCATATTTGAAACCCACTCCCGTAGGAAGATATTCGTTATCTAGGCCTTCTTCAACGGCATAACTCCTCGTAGAGGTCAGGTCTTTATATACCAATGTTTTTATCTCTGGATTAGCCGATTTAAATTTCTTGATATATTCATGAAACCAAGCATTCATAACTATCAAATCTCTTCGGGGAGCTTCCGTTTTTATTAATGCATCTGGGATTTCTTCATGGTGTAGGTACAACCAAAATAGTTTGACCTTGTTAACTGTAGTGTCATTAACAATATCTTCTATAGCATCGGGTTCTACAGCTGAATTTTCATTTTTGTCTTTGCTACAGCCCACATTAAAAAGCAGAAAGACTATTGGAATAAGCTTAAGAAAAAGTTTGGACATAGTGGGGAATTTAAAATGAAAACATCTTAAAAGTAACGATTTACGAATAAACCCTGTTTTCCTAACCCTCTACCTTAAACAATAGACGCTATAAAGTGAATCAATACTTGAATAATTTAGGACTTGGGCAATGTAAAATAGAAAGTTGAACCTATACCTTCCTCACTTTCTAACCAAATAGAACCCTTGTAGTATGTAATGATTTTTTTAACGATAGAAAGCCCAATACCCGAGGCAGAACTGGTGACTTCCAATTTTGTAAAAACTTTAAATATACGCTCAAAATAATTGGATTTTATACCCTTTCCATTGTCCTTTACATAGAACTCGAACCAATCGCCTTTATCCGTACCGCCAACTTCTACCAACCCTTTATCTTTATCGTTATAGGTTATCGCATTCTGAATTAAGTTTTGAAATACCTGTTTAAACCTCCATTCATTACCATACAAAATAGGCAGATTTTCTTGAATGTTTATTTTGATGTTATCAGGAATTAAAATGGTTTTTAGAACCTCTTTAACCAATTTATTAATATCGAAAAGAGCGTCTTGAGTCTCTAATCTATCACTTGTGGAGTAATCTAGTATTCCCTTTATCAAGAAATTCATTTTCTCAACATTGAACAATACATGGTCCAAAGGAACCATTTGCTCTTCTCCCAAAGCTTCTTTATGATCGTCCCTAAACCAGCCAACCAACGTGTGAATATTTATTAACGGAGCCTTTAAATCATGAGAAACAACATGGGCATATTCATTTAAAGCTTCGTTTTGTATCGATAGACTTTTTAATAGTTCTTCTTTTTTCTTTTCCTGCGCTTTTAACCGTTCCTCGTTTTCTTTTCTCTGTCCTACATTTACCAGCATATTAGCAATAACAAAAAGAATTTCTTTCTCGTTGTCATCGTACTTGTTGATTTTTTTTACTGAGTCAAAACCTATAAACCCTATTAATTCACCATTTTTGATTTTTGGTATGGTTATAAGACTTTTAATGCCTTGAGGCTCTAGAACAGCTCGTAAACCATGTTCTCCATCTTCAGGTAAAAGACTTACATCTTCAACATAAAAAGCTTTTCCGTCTCTATGAGCATTAATCCATTGGGGAATAAAATCAAGAGGGACATTTTGCAAATTATCTATTTCTGGTTCTATTCCCTTAGAGCACCATTCATAGGTGTTGGAAGTGGTATTATTCACAAAGTCATAAGAAAAAATATAGCTTCTGTCAGATTCTACAAATTCACCAATCTGCTGTAATGACGTACGTGTTAATGTATCAATATCCGATAAATCGGAATTAATGTACTTGGTAGAAATATTGATTAAAAGATTTTGAAAACGCAGTTGTCTTTCTATGATTCTATCCTTTTCTAACTGAATTAAATTCGTATCCTTATCCGCTTCCTTATGCGTTGAAAGTTTGCTCATAGTATCTGCGTGTTGGTTTTTAAATTCTATTATGTAAGCCTAAAATAAATTACATGGGCACAACCGGTCATTTTGTAGCTTAAAACTTACATATAATTTTAACGATAAAAAAATATTAATCGTTCCTTCTGTTATTTAAAAATACAGATTTTTTGATTTTATTCTTAAACGTACTTTTAAATTGGTTCCAGTACGCTTCAAGTAGAATCAAAAAAATAATCCTTTCAAATCAATGAAAGGATTATTCTATACTTAGAAAAATAAAAGTCTTTCTTCTATATTTTAACCTGTTTTTTATGACTGTGCATTTTGCCTAGCGTAGTTTCTAATGTTGCAGAAAGCTTATCTATAGCTGTAGATAAAGCGTGTTCAACCGTATTGGCTTGTGATGAAACTGCCAAAGGCTGTCTTCCGCCTATTCTTGTTTCCAACAAACAACGTACGTCATTAGGTCCTTCTTTTTTTCCATTTTCATCGGATAGGTGTACTTCTACTCGGGTAATATCCGCTTCATAATTACGTAGTCTTTCTTCCACCATAGAAGTGAAATAATGTTGTCCTTTTTCACTACCGCTTATCGTTTTGTCTGTGTTGAATAGTACTTTCATTATTTATGTTTTTAGTTTAAGTAATTGGTTCTAAGCTTCTCTTCTTTGTTCTTATTTCTACTGTTTTAGTTTATTATCAACTAATTATTTTGATATATATCTTGTTGATTATACAATAAAAATATAGCTATAAATCTTTAAAAAGGATGACATTTATCAGGTAAATAGACTGGTTGAAAAAATCCTTACAACTGATACTAATGTGTGGAAGTGATATTGTTGATTATTAAATACATATGAATCTTAGAAAATATTTTACAACATATTTTTTTGTGATAATTTTTATATCTCCTTTTAAAACCAAAAAAAACAGGAGATATAAGACATTCCTGTTTTGTATTAAAAAATCCTTGAGGCATCGAATGGATTCGAACCATTATAAAGACTCTTGCGGAGTCTTGCCTAGCCATTCAGCCACAATGCCATAAAATTCTACTTCCATTTATTTTTCACTAAGTTCTGCACCGTCTTCAGAACTTTGTCTGTTCAATAATTTTTCAGAAACTTTATAGGTTGCTGAATATTTTAGGTCTGCCTGTTGTTTTTTGAAATCTATAAACGCTCTTCTGTACCATTTGGCATCTGTAGCTTTTTTTCTATAATCTTCATTTACCTTAACATCCAAAAAATCTTCTTTAGCTCTTGGTTTGATCTCGTAAACACCAATCCCAAACTTCTCTATTCGTTCTAAGACCGTTTCAAAATCTGCCTCAGAGAAATAATTTATGCTATCGGAATCAAAACCATCATTAAGGTTTTTTAGATTCTGGAAGATATTTTTTTCAAAAAATTCTGTTTTTTCCATGGTATAACTTCGTGTCAATTGGATAATATCTTTATTGACAAACCAATTATCCGGCAAAGTTAATACTCTTTTATTTAAACTTTGACATTCTCTTACTGTTAAGAATTATAAAAACGTTTATCTTTTCATTATCGTATTTCCACTCACAAATTGATGACGGTTAAAAAGCTAACTCCCTCATGCTAAAAGCAATATAAAACTCAATTCTAAATTGTGAATATCTATTCCTTTTTTTGGCATTTTGAGCTATTGCTTACCCCTATATTTGGTACCCTTAAAACAAAAGATATGAGTGCAACGTGGTATGAATGTAAAGTAAAATATAGAAAACTTGATGAAACATCGGGCACGCAAAAGGTAAAGACCGAACCGTTTTTGGTGGATGCCATTTCTTATACCGAGGCCGAAAGTAGGATTACCGAAGAAATGTCGGTTTATTTAAGTGATACCGAGGAAATTAAAATCACCAATATCAAAGTAGCCAATTACGCAGAAATACATCCTTTTGAAAATTCCGATAGATGGTTTAAATCTCGGGTATCTTTGATTGCTTTTGATGAAGAAAGTGGTAAAGAGCGTAAGACTAATATGTATCTTTTGGTACAGGCCAACGATGTAAAGGAGGCATATGATAATACAGTAAGTGTTATGAAAGATACGATGGGTGAATATACTATACCCGCTATTTCCGAATCTCCTATCATGGACGTTTTTCCTTATTTTTCAGGTGAAGAAGACGATATGGCACGTTTGGAAAAATTTAATGCCTTAAAGGATTCGGTTCCCGTGAATTTAGAGATGAAAGAAGAGCTGGAAATGGCCGATGTTCTTTCTTCGGAAGAAAAATAAGTTATATAACTACAAATATTTTAAAAAGGTTGCCTATACGTAGGCAACCTTTTTATTTTTAATGATAATCATTAGTAGACCTTGTTTTTTTAAACTACCCTCCTCTTCCCTATCCTTTTTTGAAGTAGCAACTCATGTATAAATTAAAAATCGAAGTTATAGATTTCTTTGCTAAATAATTAAAGAAAATGAAATATCGTTAGGATTATCATAAATAAAATCGTATAATATAGATACAATTTAAAAATAAAATAAATATATGAGGCAACTTAAGATCACCAAACAAATTACAAACAGAGACACTAAATCCTTAGAAAAGTATTTTCAAGAAATATCTAAAATTGATATGATTACCGCAGACGAGGAGGTAGAATTGACGCGAAGAATACGTAATGGAGATCAGATTGCCCTTAATAAATTAGTAAACGCCAATTTACGTTTTGTAGTTTCTACAGCAAAACAGTATCAAGGAAGTGGTTTACGACTTTCGGATTTAATAAATGAAGGAAATATTGGATTGGTAAAAGCTGCTAAACGTTTTGACGAAACACGTGGTTTTAAGTTTATCTCTTATGCCGTATGGTGGATACGCCAAGCTATTCTACAGGCTATTTCAAACCACTCTAGAATGGTACGTATACCTTTGAATAAAATTGGTGAAATCAGCAAAATCAATAAAGTATTTTCTACATTGGAACAATCTTACCAAAGACCACCTAGTGCTATTGAGATTGCAAGGGAATTAGATATGAGCGCAGCACAGGTTAAGGTTGCCATAAAAAATTCAGGAAAACATTTGTCTATGGATGCACCTTTTGAAGAAGGTGAATCTTCCAGTCTGTATGATGTAATTGCATCAAATGACGCAACTAGCCCGGATGCCAATATGATTATGGACTCCCTAAGAACGGATATTGAACAAGTACTAAGTACGTTACCCAATAGAGAGAGTGAAATCATTAAACTATATTACGGAATTGGTGAACGTACCCCTATTAGTTTAAGCGAGATTGGCGAACTCTTTGACATCACCAGAGAACGGGTAAGACAAATTAGAGAAAAAGCTATACGGATGCTTAGAAATAAATCTCAAAATGAAGTTTTGAAATCTTACTTGTAAACATTTATAAAGGCATAGCAAATAAAAGCCGGCTCATAGAGCCGGCTTTTATTTTGAATATAACCGCTTTTAACTCATTAATTGAATTACTATGCCTATGACCCCTATAAATAAACATAATGGGGTGAACAATTGGGCATCTGCTTTTGCAAATTCCGTATGCTTTATTCTCCTAAAAAAGCCAACATAATTAAAATCTCCTATAGCTCTTAAAATGAAGATAAACGGAACAGCCCAATATCCGTATACCGCTATCCAATCTGGAATAATTAAATTTATGAGACCAGTTTTATTTACATACATGAGCCCAAAAGATATTAAAACTATGGCCACTAGTAGAGTTGCTACTTTAGGAATTGTTTGAATGTTCAGTTTCTTTTCATTTGTTGGTATAACCTTTTCTAATCCCCAACCACCTCCAAAGAACCAATAAAAATGGAAACTGCCAAGTAAAATAAAAATTAGAAATAGAATCGTAGCTAACAATATAGATAACATAAGTATGATTTTAAAAAATGAGCTTTTTTTTAATTAAGGCCAATTTCTAAAAATGAATGTAAAGCATCACTTAACTTTGGGTAATTAATGCTTCGCCAGCTGATTTCTTATTCTACTTAAAGATTGTGGCGTTATTCCCAGATAGCTGGCAATGTGCTTTAAAGCATATTGCTGAAAATACTCAGGATGGTTTTTCATTAGCCATAGGTACCGCTCCTTTGGATTTAAAAACAGTAATTGTTCCGTTCTTCTTTTACTATTTATAAAAATCTGTTCGCTAATAATTCTACCGAATTTATTCCAATAAAAAGAAGTTTCATAAAGATTATAAAGTCCATTTCTGTCTAAAAGAATAGCTTTACCTTTTTCTATAGCTTGAATATGCAAAGTTGCCGGTTCTTGACTTACAAAACTCTCATAATCCGTAATAAACTCATTTTCAGACCTCAATAAAAGGTTTGTTTCAACTAGGTTATCATCTCTGTGATAAGACCTTATGGCGCCAGAATCAATAAAGGCAATGAAGTTACATAGGTCCGGTGGAGTCAATAGCTGTTGCTCCTCTTGAAATTCAATACTCGACAAAAAAGGTTGTATGGACATCCAATCCTTATCTTGCAAGGGAAGAATATAATTTAATATGTGCTTTAATTTTTCGATTTGATTTTAAGTTTAAAGCACCTCTTGTATAGTGTTATTCGCAATCTGTTTAAAACGGTTTAAAATTAGCGACCCGTAGTCTATATGAGTAACATTTTCGTACAATTTCTGACAATCCTGTCCTTCATTTCTTAAGTCTTGAGATAATTCATCTATATATAACCTAGTGATATTTTGGTCAAATTCAGGATGAAACTGAAGACCCCAAGTATTATCGTTCAGCCTAAATGCATCTATTAATCCGGACGCACCTGAAGCTAAGACTTGGACATATTCCGGTAGTTTAGCAACACTTTGTTTATGCGCTTTATACACCTCTAAACTTGGTGGTAATTTCCCTAGCAATTGGTCTTTCTCACCTGCAGAGGTAAGATAGGTATGCTTTGACCCCAAAATTGAACCCTCACTATTATAACCCACTGTTCCACCAATAATAGCACCCAATAATTGATGCCCGTAACATATGCCCAATATAGATATTCTTCTTCTGTGCGCTTCTAAGAGCCACTTGCCCATTGCTGTGTTGTTTATACTAATATCGGTCACCATATTATGAGAACCGGTTATAACAATGCCCTCATAATCAAAATTAGGTGGGGTTGACTCAAAATCTTCTGTAGCATGAATATAATATTCGCCCGCTTCTAAATTCATTTTCCGGATAATCCAATCTTCAAAATCTCCATATTTTGATTTGATGGATTCAAATGTTGAACCTGTTTTTAAAATTAAAATCATCTTAATACATTAATCAAATTAAAAACAAAAACACATGTGAATCTCTCATTTAACCTGCGGCAGCAATATCAACTGCTACTTTAAGTTTACTTTTTCCGCTGCCAAACACAACGCCTTTTAGAGGCGGAACGTCGTAATAATCTCTACCCCAACCCACAACAATATGCTGATTTAAAGGTATTTGGTTATTCGTAGGGTCAAAATCTACCCAGCCAAAACTTGGAATATAAATAGAGAACCATGCATGAGAGGCATCAGACCCAACAAGCTTCTCTTTCCCCTCTGGAGGCAAGGTCTCAATATAACCGCTAATATAACGTGCAGGCAGTCCAATAGACCTTATACAAGCAATTGCTATCTGGGCAAAATCTTGACAAACCCCCTTCTTTTCTTTCATCACCTCGTCTATAGGTGTAGAAATACTGGTAAAACCAGAAACGAAATCAAAGTCGGTATAAATTCGTTGCATCAATTCATATGCCGCTTCAAAAACAGATCTGTTCCCTTTGAAAGATAACTCTGCGTAGTCTTTAATAGCTTTATCCGTTCTTCGGATAAAAATAGATTCCAGAATAAACTGTTTTGCTTCTATAATTTCAGAATCATTGCTGCTCAAAGCATTTAAGGCTTCAATTAAAGTAACCCTCTTACATGCTTCAGAGAAAAAAGATTCATGCCGCTTGGTATAATCCCGTTCTACCTTACTTTGGGTGATTACCTTTAATACGGTATGCTGGGTCTGAATAGAAAACCGAGTTAAATAATTTCCAAAAAAGTCTGTACGTTCCGATATTTCCGCAGGCTCAGGAACAACATTGATTTTATAAGATAACAAGCGCTGTCCCTCAGAATCCCTGGGCCTTAGGGTAGCAATATTATGACAATAGCTAACCGGAGCGTTATATTCATATTTGGTGATATGGGTTACATTGAATATCATAACTAAATAGGAAAAGACTGTCTAACTAATTGATTTTGCTTGGTAGTATGGTCAAAATAAGTTTTTGATATGGATTGCGATGTTTCATAAAGCAGGTTGGATAGTTCTTCTAACAAATTATCCAAATCTTTGCGTACCACATCGTCTACAGATTTGGACTCTACAAGATGTATTGAATCTGCCAATCTTAATTTGGAAAACCCTTCTAATATATACTTCTGATAATCCATTAAATGATGCATGGACTTAGAATGAGGTAATTTTGATATGTCCTTTTGAATTCTATTGAACATAAAGGTCAACGACCTTGAATACTCCAAATCAAGCATAATCAAATCAATAACATGTTCTATTTGAATATAAGAACGATAGCTATGCCTGTAAATATTTAAACTTTCATGACTCACCAATAAGTATTCCAGAAGTTCATACTCAACTTGATCGTCGTATTTTATGGATAATAATGACCTACATTTAGTAATGGTCAACATACTCTGTTCTAATTGCAAACCTATGAAATAGAGCAACAATCCTTGCTGTACCATAATACTTTCTTCAATTAACCCCATGAAAGCAATTAAGCGGGTTATTAATTGATTAAGTACCTTGATTATTTTGTTTATGGAACGATCAGAATCCGCTTCAAAATTTCTCCAGATTTTCTGAATATTTTCAAAAACCCGCCACATATCAGAAGACCAAAGATTTCTTATAGCGTAATATGAATTACTGAACATACTAATAGTGTGCGCCAAACTACCTGCTCTATCCTTGTCCAAAATAACGGACAACATCTCTTTATACGGGTCATCCATAGCATATTCCCCTTCTTTGTTCTTCTCGGAGAATCCCGGAAAGGTTCCGGTTAGATGGGTTACGGCATTAAAAAGCACTCTTAACTTCTCATTGTCCGGTTTTTCACTATTGTTCTTTACTAAAACCATTTGTTTCAGCACCATTCGTAAAAAGCGTGCATTAACTAAGGTTCTACCCACATAACGCCCTGCCCAGTACAAGTTTTCTGCAGTTAAACTAGGTAAATCATTTAAGCCTGTAGCACCAATAGATGGCTTTGGATGCCAGTACTGTGCCTTGGTTTCTTTGCTGGCACTATCTTCTAATATCCAAAAATCCTTGCTTGTACCTCCTCTTTGATTGGAAACACGAACAGTATCCCTGTCTGGAGCTACACGCACCAAACCGCCTGGCATAACAGAATACCCATCTTCTGTAGCAATGGAAAATGTTCTGGCCACTAAGTTCCGAGGTTCAAATTTTCCGTTTGAGAGATTCGGTGCCGTGGAAAAACTAATTTTCTCTTGAGCTACAAACCTATAAGGTCTTAGGTTTATTTCCGCTTTTAGTTTTTCTATTTCATCCGAGCTCAGAAATTCCCCAAAATGAATACTTTCCCTATTGGTCCGATCTATCCTTTTTATTACAAGATTGGAAATGTTATCTAAAACATAATTACGTTCCTTTTCCTGACCACACCACCAAGAAGCTATTTGTGGCAAAATCAAATCCTCTTTCAAAAAATATTCGGCAACTGCGGGCATAAAAGGAATTAAACCCGGATTTTCCAAAACCGCACTCCCCACAGGGTTAATGATAGCTACATTATTCCTGCGAACAACATCCAACAGACCGGCAACGCCAAGATGTGAGTCTTCCCTAAGTTCAAGTGGATCTACATAAGCATCATCTACTCTTCTAAGAACAACATCTACCTGCTTCAACCCCTTTAAGGATTTCATCCATAAAAACCCGTCACGAACCACCAAATCGTTACCCTGTACCAGGGGATAGCCCAAGAACGAGGCAAGATAGGCATGCTCAAAATAAGTTTCGTTATGTGAACCGGGAGTAAGAATAACAATATTAGGATTCTCTCTATTCTCAGGAGAAGCATCAACTAGCATTTGATTAAACTCTTGAAAGAAACCAGAAAGCCCCTTTACATTCATTTTAGAAAACATCTCTGGAAGCATTCTACTTGTTGTAGACCTGTTCTCTAAGGCATACCCCATTCCAGAAGGAGCTTCTGCGCGATCGTTTACTACCCACAAACGACCATCCGTACCCCGGGAAATATCCGCGGCGTACATAGATAATAACTTTTCTGTTGAATATTTTATTCCGGCACACTGACGTAAAAATCCACGATGGCCATATATTATTTCACTAGGAACGATTCCGTTTTTTATAAGATTACGCTCTCCATATACATCTTTGAGTACTAAATTAAGTAACTCTGCTCGCTGTTTTAACCCGGCTTCTACAACTTTCCATTCGCTTTCATGTAATAAGAATGGAACCACATTTAAGTTCCAAGGTCTGTGTAAGCCCTTGGGATCATTGTAGACATTATAGGTAACACCGTTCTCGGCCAAAAGCCAATCAATATCCCTTTGACGCGTCTTTAACCCCTCTTCTCCTAAATCTCCCAGACCACTAAAAAGCTTTTTCCAATGGGGTTTAACATCCATATTAGGAGTAAACATTTCATCGTACTTATAATCTGTAAAATAGTTATTTAACCACGTTGTACTAATCACCGGCATTGAAAATTTGCTTTATTTCTTTTTCCGTAAGTCAAGAATATGGGGGTATTCTGGATTTACGGGAATCTCTGAATAGTCAAAAGTAGTTGATGCACCCTTACGTTCTACCATTCTACCCACAAAATTTGTTGTAGCGACTACTTGTTTGGGTTCAATTTCTCCTTGCGTATGACCAAAATCCCAAAAGCGATTAATTCTTCTGGATTCCGCCTCATAACTGTTTACGGGATAATTGTCATAGGAGAGTCCACCTGGATGAGCCACAAAATAGGTGCACCCACCTATGGATTTATTGTTCCAAGTATCTACCACATCAAAAACCAAAGGTGTATCTACGCCCAATGTAGGATGTAAGGCAGACCAAGGTTCCCAAGCTTTATAACGGATACCGGCTACATATTCTCCTTTTACACCGGTGCTGTTCAATTGTATTTTTATACCATTACAGGTTAAAACGTAACGCTCTTCCGTAAAGTTGTTTATCTTAATTTGAACCCTCTCCAAAGAAGAATCAACATATCTAGAGGTTCCTCCGCCTGTCATCTCCTCTCCAAGTACGTTCCAAGGTTCAATGGCCATACGAAGTTCAATTTGCATGGCATTAATTTCAACCATACCATAAAGAGGGAATCTAAACTCAAAGAAAGGATCAAACCAATCCAATTGAAACGGATAACCCGCGTCATTCAGTTGCTCTACAATATCCTTAATGTCTTCTTTTACATAATGTTCCAACAAGAATTTATCATGTAGCTCAGTACCCCAACGCACTAAATTGTGTTTGTACGGTTTTTTCCAGAACCAAGCAACAAGCGTACGGACCAATAACATTTGCATTAAACTCATTTGCGCATGCGGCGGCATATCAAAAGCCCGAAGCTCTAAAATGCCTAAACGACCTGATGAGCTATCTGGGGAATATAATTTATCGATACAAAATTCAGCCCTATGGGTGTTTCCCGTAATGTCTGTCAACAGGTGTCTAAAAAGCCTGTCCGTTAACCAAAACGGCACCTCTTCATCATCTGGGATTTGAGAAAAAGCGATTTCCAGTTCGTATAAATTTTCTAGTCTAGCTTCATCTACACGTGGCGCTTGACTTGTGGGACCAATAAAGGCTCCTGAAAACAAATAGGATAGACCAGGGTGATGTTGCCAAAACGTAAGTAAACTACGAAGCAACTGAGGGTTTCTGAGCAACGGACTATCTGCTGGGGTAACACCACCTAAAGTAACGTGGTTTCCGCCACCTGTACCCGTGTGTTTCCCGTCCAGCATGAACTTTTCTGTTCCTAATCTGCATTTTTTAGCTTCGGCATACAATAATAAGGTGTTATCCGTAAGCTCTTTCCAGTTCTTTGCCGGATGTACATTTACTTCTATAACCCCTGGATCAGGAGTAACTTTAAGAACCTCTAAACGGTTGTCTCTTGGTGGTTCGTAACCCTCTAAAATAACAGGCACATCCAATTCCTTGGCGGTTGCTTCTATACTGGCAATTAAATCCAAAAAGTCTTCTGCAGTATCTAACGGCGGTAGAAAAAGAAATAACTTACCTTCTCTTACCTCTGCACAAATGGCGGTACGCACATAAGGCTGTTTTTCTAAACTTGCTTTTTTTGAAGTTGATTTTGTCCGTTGTTTCAGTTGGTAACCATAAGGTTTCAGTTTTGGTTTAGTCTCGAACATTTCTGGTTCTGCAGTAGGTTCAGAAGGTACTTCTGGATCTTCTGGTAATGAACCCAACGGTAATCGTAAACCAATTGGTGAATTACCTGGAATAAGATATAGATATTTTAAACGGAACTCCCATGGATTGGTAATCCACTGTGAGTCTTTGTTTGCTAATGGTAACACATGACCAATAATCTTATCAACACCCTGTTCTAAAATCTCGCCAAGCTTGCGTCTTAAGCCCTCATCGCTTTTAGAATATTTTTTAGGGTCAACATCAACCGGTAGTTTTCCTTCTTCGCGCATGAAATAATACCCATCTTCATAAGCGGGAATGATACTTGTATCTGTAGTACCTAATTTTTTGGATAACTTCTTTAAAAAGCTGCTGGTTATATCCTCGGGTAATTTATAAGTTTCGGCAAATGAGGCTAACAGTTTAGGGTCGTTCCATACTTTTTCACCATCTTTCCGCCAATGTATTCCTATTAACCAGCGTGGTAAGGGCTCTCCAGGATACCATTTTCCTTGTGCGTGATGCAACAGGCCACCTTTACCAAATGCATTCTTTAAACTTACTGAAAGCTCACTAGCCAATTTTCTTTTATGCTCTCCGTCAGCAGCGGTGTTCCATTCCTTGGACTCCATGTCATCTATGGAAACAAAAGTAGGTTCACCGCCCATTGTTAATCTAACATCTCCTTCTTGTAACTGCTCCTCCACTTTAAAACCTAAGTCATATATAGCGTTCCACTGGTCTTCCGTATATGGTTTTGTTACCCTTGGTGATTCAAAAATTCGGGTAACTGAATTATTAAATATGAATTCCGTTTCACAAGGATCTGTCAATCCAGATACCGGTGCGGCACTTTCAAAAGAAGGTGTACAGGCCAATGGAATATGGCCCTCTCCTGCCAAAAGACCGGAAGTGGAATCCAATCCGATCCAACCTGCACCAGGTAAATATACTTCCGTCCATGCGTGTAAATCCGTGAAATCTTCTTCTGGGCCAGAAGGACCGTCCAATGATTTTTCATCAGATTTTAATTGCACCAAATAACCTGATACAAAACGTGCCGCAAGGCCTAAATGTCTTAAGGTCTGCACTAAAAGCCACGCGAAATCCCTACATGACCCCAATTTTTTATCTAAGGTCTGTTCGCAAGACTGCACGCCAGGCTCCATACGTACCGTATAATTAAGATGATTGTACAGGCTACTGTTAAGACCAATTAGAAAATCAATACTTCTCTTAGGGGTTTTCTTATCTATTTTATCTACCCATTCCTTTAATAACGGACCTTTCTCCGTAATCTCTAGATAAGGCAAAAGTTCCTTTTTTAATTCTTCCGAATAGGAAAAAGGATATTTTTCAACCGCTTCCTCAACAAAGAAATCAAAAGGATTTATAGTTTTTAAATCGGCAATAATCTCAATGTCTACGGATAGGAAATCCGTTTTCTCAGGAAATACAATACGTGCTAAATAATTACCAAAAGGATCCTGTTGCCAATTGAAAAAATGGTTTTCAGGTTTAATTTTAATTGAATAAGCTTCAATAGGGGTACGACTGTGTGGCGCGGGTCTTAGCCTAAAAATATGAGGTGAAAGATTAATTCTACGGTCATATTTATAGGTTGTTTTATGTGAGATCGAAACTTTAAGTGCCATCTAGTAAAATTAAATTCGTTACATCCTAAGATAGCGACTAATTTAAGGTTGATAGCTACTTGGTTCAAATTTTTACATAAAAAACACTAACTAGCACTATTAGAATGATGATTGCTAATATTTTATACGTTAATTGCTCTATTGCTATTTTATTAAAAACAGATGAAATGAAAAATGGGACTTACCTGGTAATGGACAACCTTCCACATCTAAAAAAAACATTATTCAATGCTATTATTATAATTGGATTAGCAGTTTAAGGATAAAAAGCAACCTAGTTTTGTTCTTTTATCTGAAGAGGACGCATCTCCCCTATTTCTATAGATTAAAATTAATTATAACTTGTAAATTGATTTAAGAATAGAAATTTAAACAGGTATCCAATGCCATTACACCAAACTATAGTAGTATCAGTTTTTTTCCTTTTTGTAGTAAATCTAAGTTTTAGTCAGAAAGAAATACCAAAAGGAACAGTGACCAAACACGAATGGAAAAGTGATTTTTACCAGAACCATCGTGAGTACTATATATATGTTCCTGCTCAATACGATGCTAAAAAACCCGCGGCATTAATGATTTTTCAAGATGGTCATGCCTATGTAAAAGAAGACGGCTATTATAAAACCCCTACTATTTTGGATTCACTTATCAATGTTAAAGAAATACCGGTAATTATCGCACTGTTCTTGAATCCTGGGCATTATGATACTAATTTTCCTGATCAACCCTATAAAAACAGAAATCGTAGCTTTGAATATGATGTTATGGACAACCGGTATGCCACATTTTTAATTGAGGAATTTATACCTCACATAGAAAAAGACTATAACCTAACGCAAGACCGGAAAATGAGAGCCATTGCCGGACAATCATCTGGTGGAATATGTGCTTTTACCGCAGCATGGGAACGACCAGATTATTTTCATAAGGTGATGAGCCACGTAGGTAGTTTTGTGGATTTAAGGGGTGGGCACCGGTATCCAGGTTTGGTACGAAAATCAACCAAAAGAGATATTAAGGTATTTCTACAAAGCGGCACCAATGACCAGAATAATCATGAAGGTAATTGGTGGTTAAGCAATTTACAAATGCAATCTTCTTTAAAATTTAGAGACTATGACTATAAATTCGTTGGTGGTGATGGCGGTCACAACGGAGAACATGGCGGCGCAATTTTTGCTGAATCCTTAAGTTGGTTATGGACTGAAAATTAGTAAACCTAAGTTTATTCTTCCAATAGCACTTCTAATTGTAGTGTTTTTAAATATTCCCAGAGTTCTTCAGGAGTGCTACCTATAGCTTCTGCCCCCACCAAAAAACGGTCGTTGGCATTATAATTTAAAGTTGTTTTTGTCTCCTTTTCGTTAAACTCGGTCATTACACGTGTATCATCGATTTTAGCAGCACTTTTATACCCTGTTTCTGTTTTATCCCTCCAATCACGACTTGCCATGTCCTCCATTAAAGTAAACATGTTTGCAGTTTTTTTATCAGCAGCACAATCTACAATGGTAAGTTCTATTGTTTTCTGTCCTTTTTCAAAAATCATATTTATATTGTTAGTTGTTGGCAAACGCTCCAGTTCTTTACCGATTTCAAAGCTGGTCCTTCTAAAATTTCCTAACTTCTTGGGTAACCAATTTTCATATTTCTCCTTTGCAATTGGCTTAAGCATCATAAGTTGCTGCTCTTTTTCCAATAGCTCATCATTTGCCCAGTAGTTTAGATACCAATGTATACTGTCCGGAATTTTATCTACAGATTTAATTTTTATGATTTTTGGCAAACTGCCCTTTTCTGTGCCATTATCCCACTCTTCCATTTCTTCCAAAGTAGTGGACACTAGATTCCATCCTTTTGAAAACTGAAGGTCATATGTGGTTATTTTATCAAAACTGTAGGCTCCCTCCCATTCCGTTTTTTCTACACAAGTTGTATTTGCACTAGTTTCCGAATCACTAAATACCCAATATAGGGTCGTTCCCAGTTGATCTTTTCTATGCTTTTGATCCTTCTGTGTTGAAGGTATTATGGTTCCTACGCGTTGACCATACTTATGAACATCGATATAATCTACTTTAACCAATTTTGCATTTTCATTAGAGAAAAGTGCATCAGGGTCCTTACAAAAAGAACCTCCTGCCATTTCTTGAATTGATGTCATGTACATATCGCTATTTTCTATGGTATCAAGGTTGATTTCTGGCCAAGTAAAATGGATGTTCCCATCTTCGGCAACCTTGCCTACCGTTAAAGGGTTTTCATATCCAAAAGAAGCGACTTTAATTTCTATTTCCCCTTTCGTGTAATTTTCTATTTGTTGTGCTAAACAGATTTGAAAGAGCGTACATGTAAAAAGAATTAATACAGATTTCTTGGTTTTCATAGTGTTGATTTATTCTTGTTAAACTATTATTAGTTAGGCTGTTAAGGTAACAATCTTGTAATTAATGTTTTTTTTGGGCCATTGTAAACATTTACGCATGTTTATTTTTATTTTCACTCAAATAAGGAGTGCCAATAACATAGTTTCCTTGCCCAATCAAAAAATAAGGTTTTAGAAACAAATAGATAATTCAACTTTATAGAGTATTTAAAGATAACCACTAGGATTTGCAATATTTTTCATTCCTTTTTACCACATTCATAGAATAATCCAATTAATACAGTATATTTTATTATTCGCTACATTTTTTACTTAATTTACGGTTATGTAAGGAAAATAATACTTTAATAGTCAGTTTTATCAATAATGCTTTTAAATTATAGAAAGTTGACAAAACCCTTCTATTATATTCTATTCGTCTAATGCTATAATTAATTTAATATTAAACAGACCACTAAAATCTGCTTAATTCAATATCTATTGATGAAGTACTCCATACTTTATGAGTTACGCTGTATAATGCTGCTTATTATAGCATTCTATGCATCTTCTTATACTACTATTCCAGAGCAAACGTATAAAGAAGACTTGGCCGAACTTAAGCGAATGAAAGCATCTAAAGACTTTAATGCAGAAAGTGAAAAGTATATAGACTTACTTATTAGGCTAGGAAATGACTCCTATTTATTCAAACCCGATAGTACAACAGTTTTTCTAGATGAAGCTTATGATTTGAGTAAGCGATTAAACTACTTTAAAGGACAGTGTGGTGCATTGAATGGTTTAGGAAATTATTATACGAATAGGGGAAATCTAGATTTAGCTAATTCAAAATTAAAAGAATCTCTTGCTATAGCAAATACACACAACTTGTTACAAGAGAAGCTCAATGCTTTAAATTTCATAGGACTTGCGCTATGGCAAGAAGGGAAAAACGGAATAGCTCTTACCAAATTTCTAGAGGCGTTGCCAATTGCTGAAAAAATTAACGATGTTTACATGATGGGGGCAATTAATGATAATATTGCCTTATTGTATGATGATAATAAAGACTATGACACGGCTTTGTTATTCAATGAAAAATCGCGTCAAATTAGTATAAAAAACAATTTGGATATTGCTCTTGCCCAGACATTGCTAAATATGGCTGTAATGTATAATAAACAAGAGAAGTATGCTATGGCCAGTAAAAATGTAGATGATTGTATAAACATTTTTAAAGAAACCGATCATTTTGATTGGTTGGGATATAGTTATCATGAAAAAGGAAGTATTATTCTCAATCAGCATAATTATAAAGAAGCTCAAGAATGGTTTGAGAAAGCTTTGAAAATTTTTGATGAAATTGATTTGAATATTGGTTATGCTAGAACTTATATGGGTATGGCAAGGTCTTTTTTAGGGCTATCGAACTTAGACAGAGCAGAGGATTATGGTCTAAAAGCCCTTAAAATATCCGAAGAACTAAAAGTATTTACTGATCTCATGGAGTCTAATTTTGTGTTGTCTCAAATTTATCATGAAAAAGGAGAACACTTAAAAGCGTACGAGTACTTAACCGAATATTTAAGACTATTCAAAAAGTCATCTGCCGAGAATTATCAAAAAGGATTGGGGGTTCTTAGAAGTGAAATAAAATTTGAAGATCAAAAAAAGTTATTGATCGAGGAAAACAAATCAGCTATAGCAAAACAAAGGCTATACATTTTTGCTGCATTTGCAGCATCGTTGGTTTTGGCAATTTTTCTAATATCCTTATATAAAACACATAAAATTCAAAAGAAGCTCAATAAGCAATTACAAATTAAACAAGAAGATTTAATTAAACGTGAAGCGGAACTACAGGAGGCTAACGAGACTAAAGACAAGCTGTTCTCTGTTATTGCACATGATTTAAGAGGTCCTATAAACTCATTTCATTCCTTACTGAATCTATATGTTGAAAATGGTTTGTCCAAAGAACAAATAGACATGGTTCTACCTAAGGCCCTCCACAATATAAAAGGGATTTCCGATATGCTCAACAATCTGTTGGTATGGGGCAAAACACAATTGAACGGAACTATAATTAAACCAAGTAATGTAGATATAAGAGTATTAGTTAATGAAAATATTGAGCTAATGAAGCCCTTGGCAAACAAAAAGTCAATAACTCTTTTTAATAATATCCCTAAAAACATCATAAGTTTCAGTGATCGCGATCTTATAGATATTGTCCTAAGAAATTTAATAAGCAACGCTGTAAAGTTCACTAATGAAAATGGCGAAGTGAATATTAATGTGGTAGAGATGAACCGTAAATATCAAATTGAAGTTAAGGACAACGGTGTTGGTATGGCGCAGGAAAACCAATCAAATCTTTTTGATAAGAATAATACAAAAACCTCCCATGGCACCAATAATGAAAAAGGTTCGGGTTTAGGTTTGTCACTAAGTAAAGAAATGGTAGAAAGCAATGGTGGTACCATTTGGGCGGAAAGTAAGTTACATAAGGGAACCTCTATCTTCTTTACGGTTCCTTTTAGCTCATAAAATAAGATGGTGTATAGCACAAAAACCTAATATCGTTTAGCTGTATACCATAATTACATTATTGCTTTTTTACCCTATGCGTAATTCTTCTGTTAGTAATAACATTGGGCAATTTTATGGTCAATAGCGCAGTATTAGAAGAAATTGCCGCACATAATGGCGTATTGGAGTTAGAAGCCAGTAAACGGTATTGGTTGTTGGTTTTAGCCATTCCTGGCTTTAATATAGTCAAGGAAGTGGTCTGTGTTCCTGAAAACTCCGATCCATCTGTAATGGCACTAAATGTAGCTCCGTTATCCGTACTTTCCTGCCATTGGTAAGTATTGGCATTTTGTATATTTGAAAAGAATATAGCATCTTGACCTACTAGTATTATTTCGTCTATTGGCTGTGTGGTATAATTAACTTGTGGTGTGGTATTTATCGTATGGTTTCCTAAATTCACCGGGCAAGAATTATCTCCCCAACGTGCCCATAAACTATAAGTTCCGGCAGCTAAACCCGAATAGGTAATGCTACCCATGGCATCTGATATTTGAGACCTGTAGGTACTGCCATTATCCAAACTAAATTCAATCCAAGTTTCTTGGGGGTAGTCCCTAAATACAAGTTCAATACTCCCATTATCTAATCCGCAACTCGCATCAGTAGTATTTACAGCCGCTTGCGGAGACGGATTTACAGTTACCGTCATCGTATCCGTACTTCTACAACCATTTGGTCTCGTAACGGTTACGGTATATACTAAATTTATGGGTGTTGTTAATTTTGGACCACTATATGCAAAATTAGGACTTCCTGATAACGAATTATCTAAATATCCGGTCTCCACTGGCGATACACCTGCCCATTGGTACGTATACGCAGCATTTGGATTACCCATAGCAACACTACTTGTTATTTCACAGACTTCTTTGTCCGTACCAGCTGCACCGGTTAGGGATGTGGGAGACATCATAGATGTATAGGCATCTGCACAGAAACAGCGGTTTTCGCTGGTTCGTACAGCCAATACCACATTACACACCTGCGAAGCCGGAATAGTAAAGCTAAGGGATTCTGATAGCGTATTGCCCGCTGTTATGCCTACGGTAAGTGTTTTATCGTCTAAAATAGTTTCAGATGCATCATAAATGCCATTCTGGTTCGCATCATAAAAAGCTTCAACGGTAGTTCCTACAGCAATATCAAATACAGATGTATTCTCAATATCAAAAGTAGTAACAACAGATTCATTTGTACCCGACAATTGTGCATTTGTAGCTGTGGACGTGATTTGTAAGCTTGCGCGGTCCACACTAAAGTTATAATCGTATTCACCTGTTTGTACGGAAAGTACCGGACAGAATCCGCCAGACTCCGTAGAGCAGGATATATTTTGGGTTTCATCTAAAGATGTGATAGTTATTGTTTTGTTACCACAGCTAATAAAACCAGATGTGTTTTCTGTTAGTTCATAGGTATAACCAAAGAAATCCCCAGAAACCATTCCGGGCGGAATAGTGAGTTTTATAACTTCCCTTCCGTTTGTATTTGTACTAACGCTATCAAAAGTGGCACATAAACTAGAGGTACAGGTGTAAGAGTTGGCCGTATAGAAATAACCTACCGGTAATTCTATTTCAACAAACCCATTAGAGCCAATAGGTTCAGAGGTAATAATAGTTTGCGTGTTCTCCATGACTACAGGAGTACCACAATTATCAAAACTACCGGAAACTATGTCTACATCCGTAACTACGGAATAATCTGCCGCTACACCAGAAACGTTGGTAGATACGGTCTGTGATTCTAAACTGTTACCCAATGCCGGCGTACCACATATATTATTTGCCGATGCGGAAACCTGAAAGTTCGAACCCGCTACAAAATTACAATCAGATGTCATTTTAAAACGTGTAGCCATTAATCTGCTATTGGCATTACCGCCATCGTTCAAAGTTCCGGGCAATCCTAAAGTAGGGAATTGGGTATGCTGGGTTAAATTGAATATATAATTGGAACCTGTGTTTGAACTTACACCAATCACTTCCCAATTTCCTGAACCTACCGGATATTCAGCTTCAAAACTCCCGGAAACGGGATTCATTCCCTGTGGAGCTATAATGGTGAACATCACATCTTTTATATTACCGGATTGAACGGAATTTATATTAAAAGCGTAATCCAGAGGTGTACAAATATCTATTGCCGTATTGGGCTCTTCAACAGAAATGATTTCTACTTCGCCACTTGCCGGGGTAAAAATAAGGTCTAGCTCTTCCTTACTACAGGTCTCTACGTTGGGATCTGTTGGGTATTCATTACAGTTCCATCCGCCCAAAACTTTCAAGGTAGTCTCTACACAACTGGCATATGAGAATTCCACTCTATAATCCTTGTAACTACTGCTTGTTAAACCTGTAGTTCCCAATTGATAGAGATTTCCACCGGGATATGCTGTAGGTGCTACCTCAAGACCTGTAGCCATATCCACTACCCTCTCAATCTGTACGTTAGGAACATCATCTATTGAAAACCAATTGTATGGCGCTGTTTTGGAGCCTGAATTGGCCATGCGCACCACCCAACTTTCAATAGGTTCGGAGGCTTGGATTGCTCCTGTTTGATTGGTAAGTGTTATTTCCGGGTGTTCATAATGTGTAATGGTTCTGGCATTTGTTTGTATAATTTCATATTCGGTACTTGATGGATCATCATCTGCATAGTGATAGTAATAATCTTTAATTTTGAAATTGAACCTTATAGGTTCTGTTCTTTCGGTATTACAGGTAGCCCTTACTTTAAAAGGATAAAGTCTTCCGTAGGCATTGGTAACCGTTAAGCCAACTCCCGGCCAATCTCCGGGGTTATCGAACGTATACGTATTGCCCGAAACTGTATTGGCAGTTAACACCCCACCGCCACTAATGGTTGCCTCTATCAACTCGTATCCAGGTGGAATTACGGCTTCTATGGATTCCACGTACATTACAGGTCTATATTCGGATTGGTAATAAAACCCTGCCGTATCAAATCTTCGTGCCAAATAATTAGTGCTTCCGCCTAAGGAGCTTATATCACAACCGTAGGTAGAATAGGTGTTTGTACCTATTAAACTCCGGGTACCTACCAAATACATTTCCGGGGTAAAAAAATTACAATACAATTGATCGCCTGTTACTCCATCCGTATTATAAAAATACCATTGTCCACCAGATTGCACATCATGTTGTGTCATACTATTAGAAGTAACTTGATACCTGGAGATAGTCTCTATTTCATCACCATTCAATAATCCGCCAGTAGGAATTAAGGCACTTAAGTTCCAATCTATTATTTGGTCCGCGGTAGTTGAGTTGGCCATAGAGAAATTGGTAAGAGTTCCGTTAGAAACCGTGGTACCATTTCTTTTTATCGTTACATCTACCTCTAAAGGCGTTATTTTATTTGTAGAGGCATTTATTTTATCTAAAACCAAACGGGCCCCTAAAGTAGCAGAAGGCCCATTTTGTATTGCGTTGCCATGTAGTTCTATTTCATCTAAATATAATGCCTTGGATAAGTCGTATGCACTTATGTTGGCGGCTACTTGCTTGGTAGACATGGAACTATTGGTCCAACCTAAAGAATTATCGGCACGTCTTACAATGGGTATACCGCTAGTTGGCCCTATGACACAGGTGCTAGGACAACTGGCATTGGTGGTCAGGGTGCCGCAAGCAAGCTCTCCTTTACAAGAACAGCCTGTAGCCGGATTGTTTATTTTTTTGAATTTATAGCTCAAAGAAAGATCGGAACCCGCACTACAATCATAAACCAAATCAATTAAAGCAAAGCCAATATTATTGTTGGGTGATGTTATAGTGACTATATTCCCTGATTGCGTATAACTAGAAGAAACGGGACTACCCGAACCTGGAAATTCGCCATACAACCATTCTACGTTACCCGTTCCAGATACCGAAACACCAGGAGGTAGTGTAAGCTCATATACATATCTGGAACTGGCATCGTCAAAATCATCTTTCTGTCTATAATACCCAATACTTAATCTGGTTCTAAAAGGAACGTTATTATCAATGTTTGCAGGAATGTAACCTGTAGTTACAAAGGCAGATTGTGTATATGCCAAAGAGGACCCTTGGGCATATAAACGTTGTGATGAAACCTCTGTCTCATCGCACATAGTACTATATATTACTGATCCAGCAAAATTATCCATTACCGTGCTTACTCCACAGGTAGGGGAACAATTAATGGCTACATCTACCACAATAGAAACTTTAGAATCTTTTGGTAAATCATCATAAAAACCATCTCCATCAATGTCATCTAGACCCACACCGGCACCGTCTGGATCGGCGGTAAAATAATCCTCTAAGTCTACAGTTAATTTTCTGCCTACATACACCCACGGTACACTTTGCGAATTTAATGTAGCATTGGAAATTGAATATATGGTACTCAACGGTGTTAAGGATAAGCTGCCCGTACCTCTTCCTTTTAATAGTTTTAAGTTGTACATGGTAGCGGCATTTGAATCTCCCGTACCTGCATTTACATATTCCGCCTCTACTTTAAAAGGCGTACACATATCCACATAACCAATTTTTGTATTTCTATTGGATTGAAAATCAGGTGTCCCCGTTGCCATGTTTATTCCCCCTGTACCGCTAACTGTTGTACACCAATCTACAGGATCCGAATTACAGCCCCAACCAGTTTGATAATCCGTAACAGGACTGCACGTTTTAATTTCAATAGTTTCAGTAAAAGTCAATGTTTCCCCATTGCACAACTGGCCATCAGCCGTAAGATCCGTACCTGAAATACTGTAGTTATAAACAGAGCCTACCACCGAGGATGGACTTATAACGTTTCCGCCCAATGTTAGATTTTGTTGCTCAATTCCAGTACCGTTATAATCAATTGTAAAATGTACGGCATTGGCGCAACCATCTGCACCATTGGTTATACTAAAAGTTCTACTACGAACATCATTGATCAGCGCATCATTTAATGTTTGGGGCTGAACGAATGTTAGCGAAGGGTAATTAATGGTATAAGGCGTTGTTTCCTCATCGGATACGGAACCATTTATGTCACCAATTACCTTATCTACAAAAACATTACCGTTAAGTACATTGGAATAAGCATCACAATAAGCTTTTCTCAGGATAGTAAATTCTATAAAATTACCAACGGCCAAATTGGTTGGTCCTATAGTAAAAATAGGTTGATTTGCAGTTCCTCCATTATCTGAAATGGTTAAGCTACTTGTTCCTCCTATTTTTAAAACCGACCCAACTTCATATTGCATACCATCGGCCAAATCTATGGTAACTGTTGCGCCTGTTGCGGAGGCTTCGATCACGTTCATTTTTACCGTCAAAAGACTTGCCTGATTACACACCGTAGCATTTTCCGGTGCCTCTGGAAAGGAAATCAAAAAGGACTGCGAATAACTAAAAAAGGAAAGCAGGAAGACCCCTATAAAACCTGTCTTTTTTAAATATTCTTTTACGCTATAATACATATACTTTGGTATTACCCCTTATTTTGTAGCTAATAGTCAATTGTAGCTTTGGTGGTTAACAACCAAATTTAAAAGTTTATACTAGGATCCCACACTCTATGTTGGCTAGTAAGGGAGTTTTGTGGTAAACAGCCTTTTAACGAACATTTAGTGCCTTTTAACGGATAAAAAAAGAGATGTTATATGCTATAAGTATTTGATTTACCTTAAATAACCACACCCATTCTTCTTAGCTATGCACTCAGAAACCGAATGTTTACGGTTAGCATCCGATAAAATACCTGTTTCACCAATGCATGACAATGCTTAAAGTGATTTCAAACTTTTATAAACTAAAACGTGTATATTTTACAATTGTTTTTTTTAACGTATTTTGTGCTGTTCAATGTAATGAACATTCGTATCTGAACTAACCTTAAAGACTCATGAGTTATCATACCTTTTTTACTTATTTTTCCTTTTTATTGCTACCCTTTTTATTATATAGTCAGGAAGGTAAAACAGCAAGCGAAACCACCCAAAGACCCAATATTGTTTTCATTATTGCCGATGATGTTAATTGGAACGATATTGGCCCATACGGCCATAAGAATATTAGAACGCCCAATTTGGACCAATTGGCAAAAGACGGTATGTTATTTACCGATGCCTTTTTAACCACAAGCTCATGTAGCCCAAGTAGAACCAGTATTATTTCTGGACTATACCCCCATAATACGGATGCCGAACAATTGGCTTGGCCATTACCGGAAGACAAAAAAACCTTTGTTCAAGAGCTGAAAAATGCCGGATACTGGACCGGTTTGGCCGGAAAATATCACCTTGGCGAATCCGTAAACGATGATTTTGATGTGTTGTGGGAAATGCAATGGAATGACAACATTGGATTAAAAGGTCTGGACAGAAGATTAGTTGGCGATGGTAGTGGTTGTGATGATTGGATCAAGCTATTACAAGAAAGGCCTAAAGACCAGCCGTTTTTTACGTGGTTAGCCTCTGCTGATGCCCACAGACCTTTTTATGAGGGTATTATTGAGAATCCACACGGACCGGAAGATGTGATTTTACCGCCTTATGTACCTAATACGGACGGGGTTAAAAAGGACTTTGCTCTGTACTACGATGAGGTTTCTAGAATGGATGAGTATATCGGTAAAGTAGTGGCGGAATTAGAAGCGCAGAACGTAGCCGATAATACCATCATCCTCTTTATTTCGGATAACGGGAGAGCTTTCCCAAGAGATAAAACTACCTTATACGAAGGCGGTATAAAAACCCCTTGGATCATTAAATGGCCCGCAAAAATTAAAGGCGGACAAACCAATACGGAATTGGTTAGCTCTGTGGATATAGCACCAACTTTTATGCAAATGGCAGGATTAGAACCCTTGCAGGAGTTTGACGGCCTTAGTTTTATGCCCTTATTGGAGAACAATGATATAGCGATTCGCGATGAAATATATGCCGAAGACCATTTTCATGATTATGAAGATTATACCAGAGCAGTACGTACCAAACAATTTAAGTACATAAAGAATTACTATGCAGATTTACCGAATACACCTTCGGCGGATATTATTAGAGGTTTGGGTTGGCAAAGCATGCTTGAGGAAAAAGAAAAAGGGACCTTAAACGAAGCGCAACTAAAATGCTTTATTACCCCTAGGGATACCGATGAACTTTTTGACATCATCAAAGACCCCAACGAACTGAACAACCTGGCAAGCAACCCTGAATACAGCAGCGTATTGGAGGATTTAAAATCTAGATTGGAGAAAATCAGAACCGCCACTAATGATGTACTTCCTACGGAAAGAACTCCGGACGATTTCTTCAGGGAAACAGGCTTGCCTACCAAATATCGCATACGCCCAAGACCCTCTAAAGCAGTTTATATGAAAGCTCGCAAAGAAGGTAGAGTTTTGGTGAATCCTGATTTTGTTGACTAGTACAATCCGATAGAAATAAGTGATAAAATATGACCCACAAAAAAGCCTAATCTTAGATTGGGCTTTTATAATTTGTAACGCAATTGTTTTATTTCAAAAGAACGTCTTCTTTCATAAAATCCGTATACGGGCAGTAACACTTAAGGTTTTTTATTCTATTGTGTTTGGTACAATAATTCAATTTAATAAGCCTATTTAAATGAATGGAAAAAGCTTTTTATTAGGTCGTAATTCATTAATTAACAAGAAGAAAGTTCTCACAAATTGCTGTTAATTACCACTTAACGATATCCCAATTAGCATTTATTTTATTCTTCGCCCTATATATTTACGACTCAAAAATCAAGAAATGATAAAACATCTACCCCTATTTCTTTTTTTAGGTTGTACCCATTTGCAGGCCCAAAAAGAAGAACAAACAAAAATGCCGAACTCTTTTTTAGACCGCACGGAATTCAAAGCAGGTTATTTTGGTAACATCCTATGGAACAACGGAATTAACGTTGGTGCCGAGTATCTATGGAAAGAAAATTCAAGGATCAAAGAACGAAAAAAAGGCAACAAGACCATCACACACCAATTTTTATTAAATGGAAACTTGGGCGCTACCACCAATTTTTTTAACCAAACAAATACAGGTCTTTTTACGAACTACGGACTAACGTGGCGCAGAACGAACCACAAGGGGAAACAAATCAGTGTGGAATTTAATCCTTTGGGATATTACCGATCCTTTTTACCGGAAACATATGAAGTAAACGGAGATAATGTAGATAAAGTTTTCCTAGCAGGTAGAGGGTATTACTCACCCTCACTCTCCATTGGTTTTGGAAAACAACGAAAAGGTAAAAAGCTCACAGGGCGATATTTTAACGTAAATTTTTCTGTGCGTACAGACTATAACGCAGGTTCTCTACCAGTCGTTTCTTTGGAATATGGCTATCGTTTTAATTTTAAAAAGAAAAAATAATGCACAGATATACTTTAAATCTTATGAAGCCACTTCTACTAGTAGTTGCATTGTTCAGTCTTTTCTCTTGTTCTAATGATGATGAGATAGATAATTTAAGCGAAACTTTTTTTGTGCGTCATGAAAATGCAGATATGCCCGCTTATGTTCATGGCAACGCCACAGAAAAAATATTTCTGATTGTATTGAACGGAGGCCCGGGAGGTTTTGGCTTGACCTATAGGACAAAAACCTTTATAGAAACAATTGAAGAAAAGTATGCCGTAGTGTATTTTGACCAACGCGGTTCTGGTGTTTCTCAAGGCAAGTACTTAGAAAAAGAGGTTACTGTAGATTTAATGGCCGAGGATGTTTTAGCATTGGCCAAGGTGATAAAAGAAAAATATGGAGACGATTCTAAATTAGTTTTAATGGGCCATAGCTGGGGAGGCACCTTAGGTACCGCTACCCTATTGAAAGATCAAGATGAGTTTATGGGTTGGATTGATGTTGATGGGGCTCACGACCCTAAAGGAATGTATTTGGAATATATTACCAACCATGCAAAAATAGCAAACGAACAAATAGCTTTGGGTAATAGCCTTGACTATTGGGAAACAGTTTTGCAGTTAACGGATAGCGTTTCACCTAGTTATGATCAAGACAATTTTTTTGATCTAAATCGTGAAGCTTTTACGGCAGAAGAACAACTTGTAGAAGATGATTTTATAAACGAAGAAAATTGGGAAGATGAAATTGGCGTTAACTACAACGTATTCATGGCCTTATGGAACTCTGGCCAAATTTTAAAAATTCTAACGAACAATGGCCTTTGGGAAGATATATCATATACCGATAGACTTTCTGAAATTACGATTCCATCTTTGATTATTACTGGAAAGCATGACTTGATAGTTCCTTCTAAGTTTGCGGAAGAGGCATTAGCTAATATTGGGTCGGAAGATAAAGAACTTCTGGTTTTTGAACGTTCAGGCCATAGTCCTATGGCCAGTGAAAAGGAGTTGTTTGCAGAGAAGATACTTGAGTTCATTGATAGAATTAAATAAGTAAGTTGCAGAGTTTGATTAATAAACGGTACAAAAAAAGCCCAATCTTAGATTGGGCTTTCTATAATTTATAGGGTACCGATTTTATTTCAAAAGAAAATCTTCTTTCTTAAAACCGTTATTGAATTTTATGTTCGTCATAGTGTATGTACCACCTTTAACATAACCCCCTTCTTTGTTTGGCATATAGCTCTCACGTACGGTAGATAGTAACACACCATCTACGGTTTCGTAGGTCAAGGTCATTTTTAAAATAGGGGCATTAACACCAAAGGCTGGTAACGAAAAGAAAAACTGATCTATCAAATGTGTTTCTGGATTGAAATACAAAATATATTCATCGTTTTGCTCTTTTTTGGTCACATCGGCATTGTAAGTCAAGCTTACTTTGTCATACGTAACATCACCTACTTTTTCGGTGCCAAGGTATTTATAGTTTGTTCCTGGGTTCGTTAACTTGTACATCATTGCGAACCAGTAAAAGTTTACTTTACGCAAGAAAACCGTACCTCCAATAGCTTTAGCATCGGTAATGGCTTTTCCATCTAATGTCAATGCAGGTTTTTCATCTACTAAAGACTGTACCGCTACACCTTTTTGTGTAGGTAGTAGATTAATCTCATGTTGGTCATAAGAACCCCAGGACTGTTCCCCGTTAAAAATGTAACGTTCTGTTGATACATCTTTACCTTTGTCAAAATTGTCATATACATAGTGGTATTCCACATCTTTTTTAGCGGCCAAAGTTCCGTAACCACCATTTACCTCTTCCAATGCATCTAATAATTCTATTACTTTAGCATCTGTATCCTGGGCGCTTACCGCAGTTACTGCTGCAAAGGTCATTAACGTAGCGGCAAAAACATTTTTTAATTTTGTATTCATCCTATTATTTTTATAATTCTGTTTTCTAATAGGCGGATTAGTCCGTTACAAATACGAACCTTACAGAAAATTTAATTTTTAATATTAATTGTCTCAATTACAGACGAATGCACTTACAATAACCCCATATAATAGCCAAATACTACAGTAAACCACCTCGGGGCAAGTCCACAAGGCTTTTAAAAGGAATACATTTTTATTTAAAGCCAAGCCCAAGAGCATTTACTCTCAATTATCGCGTAAACTCAATTGCATGTCGTAAGTACGGATTACATCACTATGCCTAAAAAAGCGATATATTTGATAATCGGATTCTATAATTAACAAACCACCCCAATTATGACTTTAACACCTCATATTTTAGTCAATGGACACAAGCATGTACGCTACCAGGAGAATATACTATCCCAAAAAGAATTGCTAAAACAAAGTCAGGCACTCTATTCCCATTTGAACAAACGAAGGTCCGTACGGGAATATGCGGATACGCCTGTACCTAAGGAAGTTATAGAAACTTTAATAAAAACAGCTTCAACAGCTCCTTCCGGTGCCCATAAACAGCCTTGGACGTTCTGTGCCGTCTCTAACCCTGCCCTTAAAACCAAGATTAAGGAAGCTGCCGAAGCGGAGGAAAAAGAAAGCTACGAAAGCCGGATGAGCGAGCGGTGGAAAAAGGACCTAGAACCTTTGGGAACGGATATGCACAAACCGTTTCTGGAAATTGCTCCTTGGCTCATTATCGTTTTTAAAAAGGTCCATGACCTGGATGAGAACGGTGAAAAAGTAAACAACTATTACGTTAACGAATCCGTAGGTATTGCTTGTGGCATGCTTATCACCGCTATACATAATGCGGGGTTGGTTACGTTGACCCACACCCCTAGCCCCATGAATTTCTTAGCGAAGCTATTAAACAGACCTAGTAATGAACGGGCTTTTTTGTTGCTTCCCGTCGGATATCCCAAATCACCTACCTACGTGCCGGATATTGAAAGAAAACCGTTGGACGAGGTGGCGGAGTTCTACGAGTAGTTTCTATAGGTTCTAGAACTCATTTAAAAGTGTCACTATTTTTACGGAATGAGCCCGGCGAAGTGGCTACGAACGTCTATTTTCCGTGATATCCATAAACATCAAATATGGATACAACACCTTAAACCGGAAATATGACAAAAGACGATTTATTAGGAAAAGAGATGAGCAACCTCTACGCTATCGCAAAACAGGTAAACCACTATTTTAACGGGAGCGATATCAGTTTTCTTAAGACTAGAATGCAAAAGTTATTGAGCAACTACGTAAAGTTTAGCTGTAGGCATGAAGAACAGACCGCAGAAATGCTCCGAAACCTTCACGTAAACCCTGGCAACACCATAGATTCCATTGTAAATCAAATGACCGAAAATCTGGACGAAATCGTCAAAAGCGACCTTAGTGATTCCGTAAAACAGTTGAGCTACGAACTGTCTCTGAACCGACTCATTTCATATCATAGAGCCAATATTGAAAATATTCAGCATTTGTTGTAAATAAAAAATATCTATTAGTTCTACTGGAGCCGTTTAACATTAATCCGCTATAGTCAAACGCTTATTTTACAGTCACGTCACAGATTTAGACTCTTAATCTTTAGCTTTAATTTTAATATTTTAAATTACACTAATACAAATAGTTAAGCTCACATAGAGTTCTATAAGAGTAATACTTCTTATTAATTTTTTAATATCTTCCTATTCCAAATCTTTGGTTGTAATTTTAGAGGTAATAAAGGATGTCGTTACGCGAAGTTTCGGAATTTTAAGAGTAGCTAAATTGCTCAGCTTATAACGTCCTTCTCTAGCGAAGTATTTTTCTCTAAAAGAAACTGAATCCTATCCATGAGGTTGGCAAGTTCTACAGTCTCTTCACTATCTAGATTGCTAATATTAGAGGCTACTAACTCCGTAGAACGACTATCCAGTTTTTGATATTCCGTTCTCCCCTTTTCGGTTAAGTTAATTACGTACGCACGTTTGTCCGTTGCGGAGCGTGACTTTGTTAAAAGGGACTTAGAAATCAATTTTTTGATTACCCTGCTCAAATATCCCTCGTCCAGCTTCAACGTTTTATTGATTTCCGTTGCCGTGGTGTTCGGTGTGGCATTCACTTCATTGATGATGTGTGCCTCCGTAAGCGTATAACCACTCTTGACTACGGTATTTTCCAATAGCCCTATCGCCCTAACATAATATCTATTGAATGCCCGTATCCGATCTATCGTTTCTAATCTCATAATCCAAATCTACATTAATTACTTGCTTTTGTCAAGTATTAATATTTATATTTGCCTAAAGCAAGTATTTTTTATTCCCTTTATAATTAATCCGAAAACAAGAATATGGCAAAAGCTATTCAAATATCCAGTTATGGTGCTCCAGAGGTATTAAAATTAACAGACCTCTCTCCCATCACACCTAAACCAGATGAAATTGTGATTCGGCAAACGGCAATCGGTATTAATTTTCATGATATTTATGTACGTTCCGGGTTGTATAAAACACTCTCTTTACCAGGAATTCCTGGAATTGAAGGTGCCGGCGTCATTACAAAAATTGGCAGTGAGGTTACTTCTTTTTCTATAGGCGACCGTGTTGCGTACATTACTTCCGGTTACGGCGGTTATGCTTCTGAACGAAGCCTTCCTGCAGCTATAGCCGTCCCCATTCCCGACGGTATTAGTGATGTTACCGCTGCCTCGGTCATTCTTAAAGGGCTAACGGTACAAATGCTTGCGAATAAAGTAGCCCGGATTAAAAAAGGTGATGCTATTCTTGTTCATGCTGCTGCGGGCGGTGTAGGTCAACTTTTGGTTCAGGAAGCAAAAAACAAAGGCGCAACGGTTTTGGGTACAGTGGGGTCCGATGTCAAGGCAGAAATCGCAAAAAACAAGGGCTGTGACCATATTATACGGTACAGGGAAGAAAATGTCTATGACCGCGTTATGGATATTACCAACGGTACAGGCCTGAGAATCATATACGATAGTGTTGGGAAAGATACTTTTTACGATTCACTGGCTTCCCTAGATTTTGGAGGCCATTTGGTGAATTTTGGACAATCATCAGGACCTATCGAAAACTTTGAGGTTTCCATGCTGGCCAAGAAATCCGCTACCCTTTCCCGTCCTATGATTTTTCATTATGTCCGCAAACGGCAAGAACTTTTGCATATGAGCCAGACCCTCTTCAAGGCAATTGAAAAGGGCGACATCAAAACTACCGAACCACTTCAAATGCCATTGAAAGAGGCTTCAAAAGCACACGAGCTCCTTGCCTCTAGAACACTCACCCAATCCATTGTACTCATTCCATAAACTAACAATATGTCCGTTTTCAGCCACAAAGATTTTAATGACCATGAGCAAGTAATATATTGTCATGACGCCAGTGTGGGCCTACATGCCATAATCGCCATTCATAATACCGCTTTAGGCCCTGCGGCGGGAGGATGCCGCATGTATCCCTACGAAACCTATGACGATGCACTTACAGATGTACTTCGTCTCTCAGAAGGCATGAGCTATAAAAATGCCATCGCAGGACTGCCATTGGGCGGCGGCAAATGTGTTATTATTGCAGACCCCAACACGCCTAACAAAAAGCAATTGTTACGGGCGTTCTCAAAACATGTCCAGCATTTAAACGGAAGGTATTGGACCGCTATTGACGTAGGCGTAGGTCCTGAAGATGCAGATGTATTAGCTGAAAATTGCGATTATATATTTGCCAGGGCAAGCCAATACCCTACTGGTTTCAACCCCTCTTTGTTTACCGCTTTTGGTGGATTTACTGGCATCAGAGCCGCGGCAATGCACTTATGGAACTCCACTGATCTATCAAATAAAAAAGTCGCTATTCAAGGGTTAGGAGCCACAGGAAGAGAATTATCCCGACTTTTGCATGAGGCAGGTGCACAATTGGTGGTGGCAGATGTAAATCAAGAAGCGGTGGATTTTGTTGTGAAAGCCTATGGAGCAACGGCCGTTTCCCCTAAAGAAATACATGCTGCCGAAGTAGATATTTTTGCTCCCTGTGCTATGGGTGCTATCATCAATGATGCTACTATCAATGAAATAAAGGCCAAAGCCATTTGCGGACTTGCCAATAATCAATTGGCTACCGCTGCACACGGAAAACAGCTTATGGAATTGGGAATCACCTATGTACCCGATTATGTAATCAATGCCGGAGGAATGATGGGTGCGGGATCTAGAATATTCTCAAAACCTACAATGGAAGACTCCAAAGAACGGGTTTCGGGTTTATACGATATCATCTTAAACCTTTTGAAAAAAGCGAAAAACGAAAAACGACCGACTTCCGAAGTGGCGGACGAAATTGCCAAAGACCGGATGAACCATGCTAAGACCAACACAAATAA
>ENA-ORXM01000843-ORXM01000843.1-marine-metagenome-genome-assembly--contig:-NODE-843-length-47784-cov-4.413336_pt1 | contig 47784 bp, 42 predicted proteins | sample MGYA00237867_ERZ511480 | MGnify/ENA primary metagenome ERZ511480 (study PRJEB26309, sample SAMN06266103) | marine metagenome | isolation source: Algal blade | place: United Kingdom:Sidmouth, United...
TCATGGTATACCTCCCGGATTGAGGTAATGGTATCAAATTGAAGTATCGGATTCACCCAGGCTTACCGGAAGGACACCACTTTCTTAGATACATTAAAATTATAATGCTTCTTGAGAATTATACTCATCATAACTTTTTTTCTTATTGGTCCAAATTCATGCACTTTCTTTAAAAAATCCTGGGACTTATCTTCAAGACATCTTCCTGCCCCAAGACATGGTGCTTCAACGCCAATATTTCGGTGCTCCATTATTGAATGCTTTGCTAATTCAGGAATTAATATTTTCAAAAATTCATTGCCATAACCAGCACTAGAGCAAATTACATTTTCTTTACTCAATGTTAATTTTATTGGAATTTTTTTGACTGAAATAATTCTTTCTTCAGCTTGAACAAAAATACTAAGTGTTAATATAAATATCATTAATGACTTCATAGTTCTCCTTTTGTGAAATCTTAAAAAGAGTTTATATAATCACTTATTATCAAAATAATGAATAATAGTTATGGTTATGGTTATTATGTTTTTATTGAATAATTGGCATTAAAAAGGCCCTTAATTCTAAGGGCCAAACTTTTTAATTAACTAGATAAATTATTTTATCCAGTGATAGATGATACGCTCATTCCGTTAGCAATAACAAATGCAAGAATTGCAAGTGCCTCTAAAAGTGCTAAAGAAATAATTAATGGTGTCTGGATTTTACCAGCTGCAGAAGGGTTTCTAGCAATTCCATCAAGTGCAGTTGAAGCTGCCTTACCTTGACCATAAGCTGCACCCATAACAGCTAGTGCCATACATAAACCTTTTGCCATAGCAACCCAAGAAACATCTGTAATTTTTGATGCGTACTCTTGAGCAAATGCTGGTGCTACAAATAATAATACTAAGGCTGGAAGTAATTTTCTCATTTTTTTCTCCTAATATAGTTTAAGCGTGTGCTTGTCCATGATCGTGTTCATGCTCATGCTCGTGTTCGTGTTCTTCATCATGTCCGTGTAAGTCTGTAGCCATTTGTACATATACAACACTCAAAATAGTAAAGACAAATGCCTGCATAAAACAAACAAATATTCCTAAAAATATAAATGGTATAGGTACAATTTGTGGAATTAAGTCATAAAATGCTTCAAGAACCTTATGATCTCCGGTTATATTTCCCTTCAATCTTAATGCTAGAGATAAAGGTCTAATTGCATTTGAAATTATTTCGATACAAAAAATTAATAATGATATTGGAACTAATAAGATTGGTAATTTAGGACCAAAGAAATGTCCAAAATAATGTTTAAAGCCTTGAGCTTTAATTCCTTTAAAGTTGTAGTATAAAAACGAAAATGCCCCTAAAGCAAATGTGGTATTAAAGTTTGTTGTTGCTGAACTAAAACCTGGAATCAATCCAAAACTATTTGTTAAAAAAATAAATAGAAATAAAAAACAAGCATAAGGGAAAAATTGTTGCGCTCTTTTTTCGTCCATCACTTCTTGGCATAGATTATACATTCCCTGCCCAATCTCTTCGATTATATTTCTAACGCTAATTCCATTATCAGGTAGCACAAGATCCTTTTCTTCTTTCTTCGAAGTTAGCATCCTATAAATACAACCAATTAACATGACAAATATTCCAACTAATATAAATTGCAATGTATGTTCTTTAATGTGTATAAAGTTTTCATTCAAGTGCAACATGCTTTCAATTTTTTTAAGCCATAAAAATCCTGCAGCATAGGTGTTGATCGAAAACAAAGAAAAAACGCAAAGCGTTATTTTTATTAATTTATTCATTAATCCTCTAAATATATTTTTATAATTTTTAATACTTACTTAGTGTGATTTCAAGCTTTTTTAAGAGAAAGAATTAAAATTCCTATTTGTATAAAGAAAATTATAATTAGGCTTATTAAGTATTGAGACCTCAGGTTCAAAAAATACAACAGGAGCCCCAAAATGACTAATTTAAGTAACAAATAGAGATAAAGCTTATTATGACCAAGGTTCGTATCAGTCTCTGATAAACGCTCAACAATACCTAGTAATGATAGATGATTTGCAACAACTAGAATAAATAAAATAGTTACATCTGTTATATTTTTTAAATAATACGATACTCCACCAAAGCATAATAGCGTTAGTGGAATATATATGGAGAGATTAAGCTTCTTCGTTATCATCTGATTTCTCATCTGACTCTACAAGCTTTTCAACAGCAACAACTTCCTCATCATCATTAACCCTCATAACTCGAACACCTTGAGTATTTCTACCAACAATAGAGATCCCATCAACTCCTGTTCTAATTACCTGACCTTTATCTGAAATAATCATGATGTCGTCATTATCTGAAACAGGAAGGACTTGAACAATATCTCCATTCTTTGAAGTTAGCTTCATGGCTATAACGCCTTTTCCACCTCTTGATTGAACTTTATATTCACTAGCATCAGTTCTTTTTCCAAAACCTTTAGAAGTCATAGATAAGATTTTCATAGTATCATCAACTATAATCATTCCAACTAAATGCTCTTTTTCAGTTAAGCTAATACCTTTAACACCCTGACTAACTCTTCCCATATTTCTACATTGAGATTCTTCAAATCGAATTGCTTTACCAGAACTAGCACATAATAAAATATTGTCACCTTCGCTTACTATTTTACAGCTTACTATTTCATCACCTTCATTAATCTTAATGGCTTTTTTACCGTTTTGATTAATTCGTACATATTCTTCAAGTGAAGTTTTCTTAATAGTTCCACGCTTTGTAGAAATTACTAATGATTTGCCAGTTATATCTGATGGCATTGAAAGTACTTGTTTAACTTTTTGACCATTTGGAATTGCTAATAAGTTTACAATATTTCGACCTTTTGCAGTTCTACTAGCCTCTGGTATTTCATAAACTTTTATATTGAAAACAATACCTTGATCGGTAAAAAACATAATCGTATCGTGAGTATCTGCTGTAAAAATATTTGTAAAAAAGTCTTCTTCGCTTCCACTACCTTTAACACCCTTTCCACCTCTTTTCTGAGATTTATAAGTATCTGTGGCCATTCTTTTTACATAGCCTTTATGAGTTGTCGTAACAATTACTTCTTCATTTTTAACAGTATCTATAAAGCTAATTTCATTTTCCTTAGCAAGAATATCTGTTTTTCTTTCATCTCCATAATTTTCAAGAATGATTTCAAACTCTTCTTTTATGATAGATTTAATTTTTCCTTCATCTGCTAAAATTCCTTCTAATCTTCCAATTTCTTCTTTGATTTCTTTGTATTGAGCAAGAATTTTATCTCTCTCTAGACCAGTTAATCTTTGAAGTTTCATATCTAAAATAGCTTGAGCTTGTATCTTAGATAGAGAATATGTTCCCATTAAATTTGTTCTAGCTTCCTCAGGTCCTTTAGATTTTTTAATCATCTCTACAATTGCATCAATATTTTCTACTGCAACTTTTAAACCTTCTAAAATATGTGCTCTCTCTTTTGCTTTTCTTAATTCAAAGCGAGTTCTTCTTACAATGACTTCTTTTCTATGATTGATGAAACATTCTAATTGTTCCTTAATATTCATAACTTTGGGTTGACCATTATGAATAGAGAGGAAAATAATTCCAAAACTAACTTGAAGTTGTGTTTGTTTAAATAATCTATTTAGAACAACGTTTGCAGGTTGACCTCTTTTTATATCAACAACAATTCTAATACCTAATCTATTAGACTCATCTTTAATATCTGAAATTCCTTCTAATTCTTTTTGATTAACTAGATAAGCAATTTTTTCAATGAGTCTCGATTTATTAACTTGATAAGGAATTTCATTAATAATAATTCTTTCTCGTTCTTGTTTTCCATAAACTTCAATTTCTGCTTTAGCTCGTATTTGAAGAATACCTTTTCCTGTATGATAAGCTTGTTTAATTCCTGCTGTTCCGTGAATAGATCCACCAGTTGGAAAGTCTGGTCCAGGAATTAACTCCATTAATTCAGGAATACTAATATCTGGTTTTGATATTAAACTTAATAATCCATTCATAATCTCTGTTAAATTATGTGGAGGTATGTTCGTTGCCATACCAACAGCAATACCTGTTGATCCATTTATTAATAAATTCGGAACTTTTGTTGGTAGTACAATTGGCTCTTTTAATGAATCATCATAATTGGGCTGCCAATCAACTGTATCTTTATCTATATCTTTCAAAAGCTCTTCAGCAAGCTTTTGCATTCTAATTTCTGTATACCTCATTGCCGCAGCGTTATCACCATCAATAGAACCAAAGTTTCCTTGTCCATCAACAATTTGATATCTCATTGAAAAGTCTTGAGCTAAGCGGACAATAGAATTATAAACGGCACTATCACCATGCGGGTGGTATTTACCAATAACATCACCAACAACTCTTGCTGACTTTAGAAATGGCCTGTTGTGATAATTATTTAACATATGCATAGCATATAAAATTCTTCTATGGACTGGTTTTAACCCATCTCGCACATCTGGCAGAGCTCTACCAATGATTACCGACATTGCGTAATCAAGATAACATTCTTTCATCTCTGTTCTGATTGGAAGTATTTCTATATCTTTCCCAGAGTTTTGATTATTTTCAGTATTATCAGTCATATTTTATCCTAATTAATTTTTAAACTTTTACACATCTAGATGTTTTACATCTAAGGCATTTTTCACAACGAATTCTCGTCTAGGCTCAACAGCATCACCCATTAAAATAGAGAATAATTCATCAGCTGCTAGTGCATCTTGAACTTCTACTTTTAATAAAGTTCTATTTTCAGGATTCATTGTTGTTTCCCAAAGCTGCTCAGGATTCATCTCTCCAAGACCCTTGTATCGTTGAATATAAGCACCATGCTTTCCAGTTTCTAAAACATTATCTGAAAATTCACCTAATCCGTGAAAGAAGTCTTCTGTATCATTTTTATCGTTTCTTTTAACTTTAAAAGTTGAAGATAAATATTTCTTAACACCTTGATGAAGATTTAAAAGATCTAAAAATTGTCCAGAGGTAACAAATGATTTTGATATTTTAAATTTCTTTGTTTTTAGACTTGTTTTAATCGAAGCCATAATTGCAAAAGAAGACTCTTCTGCATTTTCAATAAGATCAAAGGTATAAACCTTCACTTCCTCACTTTCAAGATGATCTTTATCTAAAGCCTCTTTTAGAAATTTGAAGTACTCCTGGGTTTTTTCTTTGCTATCGAAAAGATTTTCATCAAAATTTTCATCATTTATTAATTTGGTTAGAAGCTCGTTATCATACTGTCTATCATAATGATTAATTGTAGAATTATATTGTCTATATTTCTTTATAATCTTTTTAATATCTGAGCTATCAACCTTTAAATTATCAATTAAAACTTCTGCATCCTTCAAGCTCGCACCCATCAAATGTTCTTCTAATTCACTATCATCTTTCAAATATTTCTCAGACTTTCCTTTCTTGTATTTATAAAGTGGCGGTTGAGCGATATATAAATGCCCTTTTTCAATAATTTCAGGAAGTTTTCTATAAAATAATGTTAATAACAAAGTTCTAATGTGAGACCCATCAACATCGGCATCGGTCATGATGACGATTTTATGATACCTAAGTTTTTCTAAACTAAAATGAGTTTCCCCAATTCCAGTTCCCATTGCTTGAATTAGCATTTTTATTTCATCATTTTTTAAAACTTTATCATCTCTAGCTTTTTCAACATTTAAAATCTTACCTTTGAGAGGTAGAACTGCTTGGTATTTTCTATCTCGACCTTGTTTTGCTGAACCACCGGCAGAATCTCCCTCGACAATATAAATCTCACAAAGTTCCGGATTTTTTTCCTGACAATCTGCCATCTTTCCTGGCAGTCCAGAAATATCCAGAGCTGTTTTTCTTCTTGTTAATTCTCTAGCTTTTTTAGCAGCTTCTCTTGCTGCTGCTGCATCAATTGATTTTCTAACAATCGTTTTTCCAATAGATGGGTTTTCTTCAAGATAAGTTTTTAATTTCAAACCGATTAGTGAATTTACTATTCCTTCTACTTCCGAAGATCCAAGTTTTGATTTTGTTTGCCCTTCAAATTGAGGGTTTGCTAATTTTACTGAGATAACGGCCGTTAAACCTTCTCTCATATCATCACCCGTTAAGCTTAGTTTACCTTTTATTAAATTATTCTTTTTAGAATAATTATTTAAAACTCTAGTTAGTGCTGTTTTAAATCCAGCAACATGTGTTCCCCCTTCAGGAGTACAAATATTATTAGCATAACTAGTTAATGCTTCCGAATAGGACTCAGTCCATTGCATTGCAATTTCAACTTCATAATCATCTCTTGAACTATCTATGAAATAAATTGGTTTTTTATGAATTGGTTTTTTTGCTCTGTTTAAATAATCAACATATTCTGAAATTCCACCTTCGTAGAAAAACTCTTCAGCTTTATTTTCATTTCTCTCATCTAGAATCGCAATTCTCAAACCTCTGTTTAAAAACGCCATCTCTCTAAATCTAGTTACTAAAGTATCATAGCTATACTCATGAACTTCAAAGATTTCATTATCAGCTTTAAAAGTTACAGTCGTACCGGCTTCATCTACTGGACACTCACCAATTATCTTGAGTGGCTCTACTGCTTTACCTCTATTGAAAGTTAACTCATGAACCTTACCATTTTTCTTAATTTTTAATTTTACATAAGTTGATAACGCATTTACTACAGCTGCACCAACCCCATGAAGACCACCAGAAACTTTATAGGCTCCCCCATCTTCATTAAACTTTCCACCAGCGTGAAGTTTTGTATAAACAATCTCAGCTGCACTTATTTTTTCTACAGGATGAATTCCAACAGGTATCCCTCTTCCATCATCACTTACTGAAATTGAATTATCTAAATGAACTGTTACTTGAATTTTTGTACAATAACCAGCTAGTGCTTCATCAACTGCGTTATCAACAATTTCATAGACACAGTGATGTAAACCTCGAACAGTTGTATCACCGATATACATACCTGGTCTTTTTCTAACCGCTTCAAGACCTTCTAGTACTGTAATTTTATCTGCTGTATATTCTGTATTAACTTTTGAAATTGACTCTGAAACGATTTCTTCTTGGCTCATTAATGTAACTCCGTGATTTTTCCTTGGTCTATTACGTAATGCTTAGATCCAAGAATATTATTTAATCTCTTGGCAAATTCTTCATTAGCAGTCGTTATAAAGACCTGTACTTGTTTCCGTTCGAGGTATTTTAATAAATTATCCAGGCATAGGCTATCTAATTCACCTGAAATATCGTCTATTAGAAGAATTGGAGTGATTTTTTCATGTGTTTGAAGGTACCCTACATATGAAAACAAAAGACTTAAAAAACTCACTTTTTGCTGGCCTATAGAGCCGTACTCATGACAATATTTATTATTTAGTAATATATTCACATCATCAAGGTGTATTCCTCTTCGAGTACCTTTAACCATTCTATCTTTAGAAATTTCTGATTGATAAAAATTATATATTTCGGCTTTATTCACATCTTTTCCAAATTTAGACTCATATTGTATTTTAAGATCAATTGGTTCTCTAAATATTTCATTGAATGTTTGTTTTAATATTGGATTTAATTCTTCTATAAATTCGTATCGTTTTTTAATTAATACTTCTGCATTTTCTGCAATAATTTCATCGTAGACTTTTATCTGTCTTGTAAATTCAACTTCTGGTCCAAAATATTTTTGTATTATCAAATTTCTTGATCTAAGTGATTTATTAAAATTTGCTAAGGATTTTTTATATACTGAATCATAATCACTTATAAACCCATCTATTAAGTCTCTTCTCATTTTCTTATTGGCATAAAAAATATGTGAATCATACGGATTTATTGGAACTGATTTTATCTTTTCTAGTCTTTTATTTTTCTGACTATTAACATAAATTTTCTTTTCATCCTCTTGGATTTTCATTGAGTGATTATATTTCTTACCAGACTTATAAAAATCCGTTTTTAATATAAAGTATTGATCATTATCACTTTTATATAGCAGGTCATCTTTGGTGTTTTTTCTAAATGATTTTTTATATATTGAATAATAAATAGCTTCTAATAAGTTTGTTTTTCCATTTCCATTATTTCCAGAGATACAATTTATCTTTTTTGAAAATTCCACTTTGGATTTATCTAAATTTCTGAAATTTTCTAAGTAAATATTTTCTAAGTAAGTATCTGACATAGATCCATCAGATCCTAAGTGGCATTATGATTCCTAAAAAGTCTGGACTCGATTGAGATTTTATTACTAATGGGCTTAATGAATTATTTATTTCAAATGAAATATCACCACTTTCTAGAGCAGATAATGTATCTAATACATATCCAGCATTTAGATTCATATCTAGTTCTTCACCATCATAGCTGGCATCAACAGTTTCATAGGCTTCTCCAAAAGCTTCGTTATTAGCCCTTAGTTCTATTTTATCATTTCTAAAACTAAACTTTATCCCCTTGGTATTTTCATTGGATAATATTTTAATTCTCTTTATAGCATCATATAAATCTATTCTTTTAAAATTTGCTGCAAAGTTTGTTTTAGACGGTATAACAGATTCATACTTTGGATATTCTCTTGAAATTAATCTAATTGATAATTTATTACCTTGATTATTTGTTGCAATTAAAAATGATTCATTAAAACTAATTGTTATATCTTCAAGTTCTCCAGAATCACTCATTTTTTTTAATTCACTTATTCCCTTTCTTGGAATAATAATTCCTTTTGATAATGAATCTGATCCCTTCATAGAAACAATACTCTTATCAATAAGTGCTAATCTATGACCATCTATTGCTACTGCTCTAATTTTATCGTTGAATTCTTGAAAATATATTCCATTAAGAAACATTCTTGTTTCATCATTACTCATTGCAAAAGATGTTTTAGAAATTATTTCTTTAAGTAATTCAGAATTAATACATATTTGTTGTTTTTCACTGTGATTAAATGAAGATATTGGAAAATCATTAGTTGGCACTATCAATAAAGAATATTCAACATTTTTACATTTAAGATTAATTAAATTTTCACTATCTTTAATTTCAATCTCAATTTCATCATTTGGTAATTCTCTAAGTATGTCATGAATGTTTTTTGTATTAAGACAAAACTTAGTATCAGATTCAGACTTAACATCTATTATTGATTTAGCTGATATATCTAGGTCTGTTGCTACAACTTCTAATTTATTATTTTTTATCTCAAATAATATATTTGATAGTATTGGTCTTGATGCTTTTTTAGATACGACTGATGCAACTGAATTAACAGAATCAAAAAGTTGTTTTGAATTTAAAGTAAACTTCATACACATTACCTATATATTTAAATCTCTATATATATAAATTAATAATTATACCTTGAAAACTGTGTGGAAATTTTAAAGTCTAACAATTTCAAGCACTTGATTGATATAAATATTTTTTACTTATTTATAACTTCATTTATTTTTTTGCTCATAGTTCGGATATCGATTTTTAATTTTAACTAAAACACCACTTATTTTCTTTTTTACACACTCTTTAATGAATATGTTTTATCATAAATTTAGTTTACAAAGAAATGCTTAGTTTTTGTAATTTATTAACACTTTTATTCACAATGTTAATAATAATTATCTTAATTGGTTAAAATTCTTATTTATTACTATGGAAAATGTTAATAAGTCATGAATTTGAGCTATTTATACTTTGATTCTTTTCAAAACTAGGTATTGAATAGCAATTCCAAATAATGTCGATATGAAAATATATAGGTTTAGCCCACTTGGTAAGTCCTTCATAATGAAGGCAAATATGAGTGGCAAAAACATCATTACTTTTTGCTGTGTAGGGTCGGCCGTAGTGGTAGGGGTTAATTTTTGTTGAGCAAACATCGCTATACCCATTAAAACTGGTAGTAAGTAATATGGATCTTTTGCACTTAAATCATTGATCCAAAATATAAATGGTGACTCTACTAGCTCTACTGAATTATAGAGAACTTTGTAGAAAGCAAAAAATATAGGCATTTGAAGAATCATTGGTAAACACCCGCTCATTGGATTAGTACCTGCTCTTTTAAAAAGGGCCATTGTTTCTTTTTGCACCCTAGCAGGATCATTTTTATACTTTTCTTTTATTTTTGTTAGCTCAGGCTGAATACTTTGCATCTTTTTCATATTTTTTGTTGAAATGTATTGAAGAGGAAAAGTTAAAAATCTTATTAATAAAGTTAGTAATATGATTGCATATCCCCAGTTTGGAATTATGCTATGAAAAAATTGTAAACCTCTAAGAACAGGCACAGCTATAATTGAGAAAAAGCCAAAATCAACGGCAAAATGAAGATTGTTTCCAATTTTAATTAATTGATCATAAATCTTTTTAACAAAGATTATTGAGAATCCTTGATTGATCGGAGTGATTACACTCATTGTATTATTAGCAGTCGTATTTATTGTCGATACATTATTATCTTTATTTAGAATTGTAGTTAATGTGTGATAATAAAAATCTGAGCCAAACCATTGAGTAGTACTTGTTTCTTGTTCTTCAGATCCTACCGTAATTGACTCCAAGCTATGTTTGTTGTCTAAATATGTGAACTGACTAATTTGAACACCATTTTTTTCTAATTTATTTGAATAGAGAATGTGCTTCATTGAAGTGAATCCATTATTTTTTGCTACTTCAAATTTTAAAACACCACTGTCTTGGATATTTAGTTTTAAATCTAATGCTTCACTTGTGAGGGAGTATGAGCTGTCTGTTATCTTATTTATATTAAAACTTATTTTTCGAGCTTGGTTATTACTAATAAAAAATATTTCTTGTAAAATTTTAGGCTGTTTGAATAATTCATTAGCATTTTTATTTTTATATTGAGCCGATACTATTTCTAAATTGCTACTTACTTTGTAAGAAAAATCGCCTTTAAAAATTTCAAAAATTTCACCTTTTGCCTCTATAGGGGCAGATAGTTTTTCAGCTTTAATAGGCGTAGTTATCGGATTCTGCCCAGTGTTTTGAGCTTTTTCTGTTTGATCTAGAACAACTTTTCCTTGTTGCTGTTCAGTGGTTTTGGGTGCAAAGAAAAATTGCCAACCGACTAAAATGAGTCCAGAAATTAGCACTGCTATCATTGCTCGTGTTTGATCAGTTTTCATTTTTTTCCTTCTAGGTATCTATTAAGTTTAGCCTTATACTCTTGTAGATTTTCTTTATTTATTGTTCTTGAATTTATAACAATTAAAGCGTCATGGCCCAAAGTTTTGTATGGAGAAACTCTGAATGATTCTTTAGTCATTCTTTTAACTTTGTTTCTAAAAACTGCATTGCCACACTTTTTCGAAACACTTATTCCAATTCTAGAAAATTTTGAATTATTTTTTTTATAATAAACTCTAAAGAATTTATCTGAATATGACTTTGATTCATCTCTTAGATTTGAGAAATCTTTTTTAGTTCTTAACCTATTAATTTTAGGATAATTATTTTTTTCCAACGCTGACAGTGAGTTTTTTTCTGCCTTTTCTTCTTCTTCTCTTGATAACATTTTGACCATCACCTGATGCCATTCTTTTTAAAAACCCATGAGTTTTTAGTCTTTTAGATCTTTTTGGCTGATATGTTCTTTTCATAATTCGTTCCTAGCTAGTCATCATTTGTTGATGCAAAAAGTTAGCAAATTTAAGTTTTCGAGTCAAACTGACGCTGCTAAGTTAGTTATCCACACTGTAATGAATTGGTGAAAATTTTTATAAAAGGCTATTTTTAATGACTAATGATAACTTTCCTATTTCTAATTTCCTCGATACTACTGCTTTACATGCTTTAAAACCCAAAAATGATAATTTTGAGTTTACTAAGAGTAATACTACTAAAAGCAATACTTTTAGTGATTCAGAAATTTCAGAGATTAATTCTGAAATATTATTGTCTTTGTCTAAAAATATACCATCTCAAAAATTTGATGCATTCTTCTCTAACTCACTAATATTACAAAGGATTGAATTAAATAATGTTTTTTTCTGCACTACGTCAAATTTTAATAAAAAAATGATTACTGATTATTATTTTGATTTATTAACTAATTCTGTAGCAGAGACTTTAGGACCTAACTATAAAATACATTTAACTGTAATAGATAAAGAATTAGACCTTTCTAATTTTTTGGATTCTAAGCTTCCTGAGGATTATGTAGTAAATAAAGCCGCTACTGTTAAAAAAATGAGCTTTTCTATCAATGAATTAAGACCTGCCGGTATTGATGTCATTGACTCTATTAACTCAAAAGCTCTAGAAACTTCTAAGTCTGTAAAAACTTTTCACCATGTTATTGATAGAAAAAAAACATTTCATTCATTTATCGTTGGGCCTTCAAATAATCTTGCTCATGCCTCGGCAACAGCAGTTTCAAATGACCCAGGTCAAGCGTACTCAGCACTGTATGTATATGGTGGATCTGGCTTAGGGAAAACTCACTTATTGCATGCAATTGCTAATAAAATTTTAGAATCAAGACCTAGTTTAAAAATTGATATTACTTCTGCTACAGACTTTATGTCAGACATGATGGCAGCTTATTCTAATAACGATATAGTTAGTTTCAGAAAGAGGTACTATGAAGATGTAGATGTTTTGATGGTAGATGATATTCATATGCTAAAGGATAAAAAAGGAACTCAAGAAGAATTTTTTAATGTATTTAATGAATTACAAAGAAGAAAGAAACAATTAGTTTTTACCTCAGATAAAGAACCAAGAGAAATAACTGGCTTGGAAGATAGAATTAAGACTCGCCTTAGTTCTTCTTTGGTTGTTGATATCTCTAGCCCTGATTACGAAACAAGAGTCTCTATTCTCAAGCAAAAAGCTATTGAAGAGAATATTTTCATTCCTGATGATGTTATTGAATTAATTGCTACTAGTATAAAAAGTAATATTAGGGAACTTGAAGGTTCTTTAATAAAATTAGGTGCATATTCTTCTGTTTTTAATGTTGATATAGATATTGAAACAGCTAAAGAACAATTAAAAATTAATCCAGACGATCATCAAAAAACGGTAAATATAGACACAATCTCCAAAACTGTTTCAAAATTTTTTAACGTTCCTGTAGCTGATCTTAGATCTAAGGGCCGACAACAAGATATTACTAAAGCTAGACATATTGCAATGTATTTTTGTTACTACATCGGTAGATTTACTTTGGTTCAGATAGGTGATTTTTTCGGAAAAAGAGATCATACTTCTGTAATGCATGGAGTGAACAAGGTTAAGGGTCTAATCAAGAGTGACTCTGAATATTCTAAAGTCATTTATGAAATCGAATCCTTAATTTGATTTTTTCTTACAAATTACAAATTTAGTTATATTTCAATATTGCTGGTTCTATGGGGGCAAGCATGCTATTAAATTGTTCTAATTTAGATGATGAAAGATTATTTCGACTCAATTGATTCAATTATTGCTTTAAGCTCAGGCTCATTGGGTAAAAGTGCTATTTCTATAATTCGAATTTCTGGTTCTATAGAACCAAATAACATACTAAATTACTTGAGTATTAGTGGTCCTATAGAACCGAGGAAAGCTTATTTTTGCAAATTATTAAATAACAAAAAATTGCTTGATGAAATAATTTTAACTTATTTTAATTCTCCAAATAGCTATACAGGTGAAAATGTTTTTGAATTTTCAGTCCATGGAAACCCTTTAAACGTTAAAAGAATTATTACCTTTCTAAAGTCTTCACTTAAATTAAGAGATGCTGAAAATGGTGAATTTACCTATAGGGCGTTAAGGAATAAAAAGCTCAGTCTTAACCAAATTGAAGGCCTAGACTTAGTCCTTAACTCTGATTCAGCTTATGCTATTGATTCTGGCCTTGGTTTACTATCTGGAGATATTGATAAAGACTATGAATCTTTAAGAAGCTCTTATTTAAAACTTGTTAGTCTTTTGGAAGTTGTGATTAATTTTTCTGAAGATGTCGGTGAAGACGAATCGATGGAACTATTTAAAAAAGAGTTTTTAGTTTTTAAATCTTTATGTGTTGTTTTATCTGATAGGTGCACTATTGAAGGTGATTCTTTGATTAAGCCTAAGATTGTTCTCTACGGTAAACCTAATTCTGGTAAAAGTACTTTATTTAATCGATTACTTAAAAGACAAAGATCTATTGTTTCTGAAATAGAAGGCACCACTCGAGATTATATTTCTGAATCTCTTTTTATAAACAATATTAATTTTGAGATTATTGATACTGCAGGTATTAGAGAGACTGAAAGTTATGTTGAAAATATGGGAATTAAATTCTCTAACGAATTACTTGATAGGGCTTTTTATAGAGTTTATCTCAGTAAAGAAGATGTTTCGGATGTCAGTGGTTTTGATTTAGTTATTAAAACTCACTCTGTTTTTGGTCCCATAGAACCAATTAACTCTGGTCCCATAGGACCAACTAACTCTGGTCCCATAGGACCAACTAACTCTGGTCCCATAGGACCAACTAACTCTGGTTCCATAGGACCAACTAACTCTGGTTCCATAGGACCAACTAACTCTGGTCCCATAGGACCAACTGACTCTACAAATACCAATTTAATTAGTAATCTCCCCTATTGTGATACAAGAAATTTGGATTCTAATAGAAATCATCAACCTCATATCCAGGCCAATTTATTAGAGAAAAATGTCTATTTTGATGATTTTATTAAGAAGTCTATATTTGAAAAGTTTGAGTCTTTCATTGAAAATAATCCTATAATAGTACCAAGGCACAATGATATTATACTAAAATTAAGATCTATGATTTTTGATTTTGATTCTTTGCTAAATAATGAAAAAGATTTTGGTGTAATTTCTTCAGAGCTATGCTCAATTGGGGCTCTAATAGAAGAGCTTATTGGTCAAGTACATAGTGATGATGTTTTAGATAATATCTTTGCAAATTTCTGCATAGGAAAGTAATGTTCCACGTGGAACAATTGATAAATATGTTTGATGTAATAGTTATTGGTGGTGGACATGCAGGTATTGAGGCTTGCCATATAGCTACACGATTCGATCTTAAAGTTGCTTTGATAACACTTAGCTCTGTCGAGCTGGGTTCAGCTCCCTGTAATCCTTCAATCGGTGGTATAGGGAAAGGACAAGTTGTTAGAGAGGTAGATTGTCTTGGTGGACTGATGGGTAAAATCACCGATATGTCTGGGATTCAATATAGGACCCTAAATGATTCTAAAGGGTATGCTGTTCAATCAACAAGAGTTCAAATTGATAAGGAGCTCTATTCTAAGAATGCAACCTTATTATTAGAGTCAATATCAAACTTGGATATTATTAGAGAGAAAGTTACCTCTATAAGTAAAGACAAAGATTTTTTAGTAAAAACTGAATTTGGATTTTATAAATCAAAAAAAGTCATTATTACAGTTGGGACATTCCTGAATGGTAAATTGCATTGTGGATCTGAAACTCAAAGTGGTGGAAGAATCAATTCTGAGAAATCAGATAGTATTAAGGATATCTTTGCTAATATTAAGGTTAGAAATGTGAGATTTAAAACTGGGACTCCCCCAAGAATTAAAAAATCTTCAATAAACTTTGAAAAGCTGATAGAGCAGAGATCTGATAGTTCTGCCATTAATTTTCACATAAAAAATAATAATAGTAGGCATATTGATCAAAAATCCTGCTTTTTAACTCACACTAATCAAAACACAATAGATGTCATCTATGAAAATAAAGAAAAATCACCAATGTATAATGGTCAAATAGAAGCTACTGGAGCTAGATATTGTCCAAGTATAGAGGATAAAGTGTTCAGATATCCTGATAAGCACAACCATCATATATTTGTTGAACCTGAAGGATTAAATAGTGATTTATATTATCCCAGTGGTATTTCGAGTTCATTACCGAAAAACATACAATCTGAGTTTCTCTGTACAATAAACGGGTTAGAAGCAGCTGAAATAGCTCAATATGGCTATGCTGTTGAGTATGATGTGATTGATACTACCAATTTAAACTCGGGATTAGAATATGCTGATATTAAAGGGTTACATTTTGCTGGACAAGTTAACGGTACATCTGGATACGAAGAAGCTGCTGGGCAAGGAATAATGGCAGGAATACATGCTTCTATGGATCTTTTAGGTAAATCTGCTCCTAATTTATCTAGAGATGATTCATATATAGGAGTTATGATCCAGGATTTAATAACTAATAAAAGAGATGAGCCGTATAGGCTTTTTACATCTAGAAGTGAAAACCGATTATCGATAAGAGAAGATAATGCTCACTTAAGAATGTTGAAATATCGAAAAAAACTTGAAATAAATGATCACTTTGATAAATTTGTGGAAAGTCTCCGCTTTGAAAGTATGATTATTGATAGTTTTATTAAAAACACCACATTAAAATTGTGCACTTTGAAAGAATATTCTGAAGATTTATATAATCATGCTATTAAACTAGATAAAAGAATAAATATTTCTGATATTTTAAAGATTCCTAGTGTAGACCCAGTAGACTTTCTTAATTATATATTAAGTAGATCAAAAATTAAGTGCAACTTTAGAACAATTAGAACTTGTGCGATTACAGCTAAGTACACTGGATATATCGAAAAAAACAATTCTTATACTAAAAAAGTATCAAAGGTTTCAAAGATGAAGTTAAATATCGATAAACTGCTAAATTCTCATAATATTTCATTTGAATGTAAGCAAAGAATTAAGAAAAGTAGGCCTGAAACTTTCAGTGACCTGAAGAATATTAACGGAATTAGACAGGCAACATTGGCTTTTGTTGCTAGTGGTAGTTATTAATGGATAAAGAAGATTTTTGTAATAAATACCTTGATCTAATAGGTAATCAATATTCAGGTATCAATCTTACTAGAATTACTGATTTAGAAGAATTTAAAGTTAAACAATATGAAGACTCAATTTCTATTTTAAAATATTTTAAGAATGATCTTGTAGCTGCTTCAAAGGTGATTGATATTGGTTTTGGAGGTGGCTTTCCTATTCTTCCTTTAGCCAACGAATTAAAATCGCAAAAATTCATAGGCCTTGAGGCAAGAAATAAAAAGGTTATCACTGTAGGGGAGATATCCAAAGAGCTGGGATTATTTAATACAGAATTTCAGCATTGTAGATATCAGGACTATGACTTTAATAATGGTGATATTGTAATAACAAAAGCAGTTGGCAAGGTTACTGACATACTTAACGCAATGAGTACAAGAAAAGAGATAATTGTAATATTTTACAAGGGTCCTAAATATTTTACAGAAGAAGCTTTAATGTTGCAGACAATTAATAAAAAATGGAAGAAGATAATATTAGAAAAATACAACTTATCTAATGGTGACGAGAGAGTTATTGTTGGTTATAAAAATGTTCCACGTGGAACAAAACAAAAGAGTAACAAATAACGCATGGCGAAAATAATATCAATTACTAATCAAAAAGGTGGAGTAGGTAAAACTACTACATCGATCAATTTGGCAGCTTGTTTGGCTGCTGCTGAAAGAAAAACTTTAATACTTGACTTGGACCCTCAGGGAAATGCTAGTGCAGGCTTAGGTGTAGATAAACAAATATTTAGCGAGAGCAATATCTATCATGCACTTATAGGTAATAGTGATATTACTAAAACAATATATAAAACAGACTTACCAATGCTTGATATTTGTCCATCAGATAATAATTTAATTGGTGCAGAAATAGAATTAGTTGGAGTAATTGCACGTGAGTCAAAACTAAAAATTGCTTTAGAAAAAATAAGATCAGAATATGAATTTATAATAATTGATTGTCCACCCTCACTGGGCTTATTAACTTTGAACGCTTTAAATGCAAGTGATAGTTATATAGTTCCCTTGCAAACAGAATATTTTGCGATGGAAGGTTTATCTCAATTGTTAAACACAATACGACTTGTGAAGAATTCACTAAATCCTAAAATTGAACTAGAGGGGATCTTATTAACAATGTTTGATGCACGAACTAGTTTATCAAAAGAAGTAGCTTCACAAATTACAGAACATTTTGCAGGGAAAGTTTTTAAAACAATAATCCCTAGAAATATAAAACTTAGTGAATGTCCCAGTTTTGGAAAACCAATAATATTATATGATATTAATTCTAAAGGGAGTGTAAGTTATCTCTCCCTCACTAAAGAAGTATTAATAAAAAACATGAAAGGCAACCAAGGTCAGAAAGACCTTCTAACCGAAATGGAAGTTTAGACTTGCAGGAGAACAAATGAGTAAAAAGTCAGTGTTAGGTAAAGGAATAGGTGCATTATTAAATAATAGTATAGCAACTCCTGATACAGTTAAAATGAGAACGCCAATTGTTAAAAAAGAAAAAAACGAAGAAAGCGTAAGTCTAAAAAATTCAGAGATAGCAATGCTAGATTTATCAATGTTGAAACCAAATATTGATCAACCAAGAAGAGTTTTTAAAAGCGAAGATTTAGAAGAGCTTTCACAATCGATAAAAGAAAATGGGATTATCCAGCCCTTGATAGTAACTTATGATGAAAAAAATAAGAATTTTGAAATCATTGCAGGTGAGAGAAGATTTCGAGCAGCAAAAAAAGCGGGCTTAAAGAAAGTTCCAGTGTTTATTAAAAGAGTTACAAAGAAAGAAAAGCTTGCAATGGCGATCATTGAAAACGTTCAAAGGTCTGACTTAAATTGTGTAGAAGAAGCATTGGCATATTTTCAGTTGATTGATGAATTTAATTTAACTCAAGAGCAAGTAGCTAAGACAATTGGAAAAAGTAGATCAAGTATCGCAAATACTTTAAGAATCTTAAGATTACCAAAAGAAGTTTTGAAAATGCTTCAAAAAGAAGAATTAAGCTTTGGTCATGCTAAGCTATTAATTGCTCTAAAAGATGAAGCTGAAATAATTTCTTTTGCAAAATTAGCCAAAAGTGAAGGTTGGTCAGTTAAAGAATTATCAAGTCAACTAAGTGATGATGAAACAGTATTAGATAGGAAAAGACCTAGTAGTAAAAATAAGAAAAATGATAAATACAATTTGTTAAAAGATAAACTTGAAAGGCAAACGGGGTTTCATTTTGACATAAAATCAAACGTTAAAAATAAAGGGAAAATTTCTATTAAATTTAATTCTTCTGACGAGTTTAACACAATTTATCAATTTCTATTAGATTTATAATTAATTTATTGGGACATAATGAAGGAAAAGAGTTCTATAGAAATTACCATTTAATCGCTCTAATCTTCCGTGTTCCAACCTAGCACTTTCATAAATACACATTTCACCGGGGTTTAAAAATACATTTTCAATTTTACCTTGATGATTCTTAATATCGAGAGACCAAGGCTTTTTTACATCTTGGTCTACACAAATAGTTACACTGATAATATGTGTTTGGAGACGATCTCTATGCATTTTAAAAACAGTACCATTTTTATATGACCTAAAACCATAGCAAAAAGTTGGCTTGAGTTTAATTTTTAATTCATGTTCTACTAATTCTTGCAATCCCATTTTAAAACTTACTTGATCAGCTTCACTAAAAAACGAAATTTCAGAGCCAACTTTATAAAGGTTGCTGGAAATATGATGGTCAAGTCCAGATTCATCAAGAGGATCATACTCATCAACAAAAGAATCTTTGACATCATTATAAACTTCTAAAATTGAATCAAAAAAAAATGGAGGGACATCTTTTTTTACAAATCCATTTTTTAAATATTTCCTAAGTTGAGAAAAGTGAGTCAAATCATTTCGACCAAAACTAAATTCAGAATTAGTAACTAAGTTTGAAGTAGCCTTTGGATTGGAACCAGATGTATAAGGAAGCTCCCTAAACCATTTTGTAATAATATATTTATTCCCCTTAATAATGGGTCGTCCGGCATGAAGCATTGATTCATCTGGTCGACCATCATCAAGTAAATTATTCCACATAACAGCTTTGCCGGTTTTTGGTTTAATAGAAATGCCTTTTAAGGGAAAGTCAGTAGATCCTCCCTCCTGAACTTCATTTAAATAAACCATCATAGTCCAAGTTCTATTTCCACTTTCAGAGCAATAAATATCATATGTTTGCGGTTGAAAAAAATCAGTATGATCATGAAATTCTTGACCAATATTATATAGCTGGCCTTGAATAGGTTCTCCAAACTTGGAATCTATATCTAGTTCACTTGAAATCTTAGAATCTATTTCGTTTAAGATTGGATCATCGTTATTGAAGTAACAAGTCGAGCTAGTTCTACTGAATTCGTAAGAGTCTCCATCAGATGAAGCAACAGTTGATGGCTTGTTATTAAGATCTATTAATTTAATGAGGTGAACACATTCTTTTTCGGTTAAGAAGTCATCAATTTCATAGACTCCATAATCTACAACCTTTTCTTTCTTCTTAAACCACTTCAGCATAATATTTGCCTTTGAGAAATCGTGAATAAAATTTAAATATTAATACAAATTAAACAAATTCTACATAAACTATAATAAAATAATTGAAAAATAGATATAAAATAATATTTATATTATAATGCTAAATATTAGTTTAAGCAGAACCTAGATGAGAAGATAGATGAAAATAATAGTTTTTATATTTTTGCTTAGCACATCAGTTTTTTCTCAAAAGATAACTTCCATTGATTTAAAAAAGAAAAAAATAGCATTTACTAATAAAAATCTTGAAAATATAGAAGTATTTGATCAACTAATTACCTATAGAAATGGAAAAAAAAAGGCTTATATAGTTGTTGAAAAAATAAAAAAAAGAGTAATTGTTGGAAAAATCTACAGTGGTGTTCCTAAATTCAATGATAAAATAAAGAAAGGAAAATTCTATATTTTAGATAGAGCTAAAAGTAAAAAAAGTCTAAAAAATTCTGAGTTTAACGTTGGTCTAGCAATAGAAACAATAAGCACAGTCAAAAACGAACAAAGCCAGGAAGAATTAATTGAGTTTTCTCCAAATTTTAAATTAAATCTTGGCATTGATATTCCAGTCCAAATTAAGAGAAAAGAATTTATGATTACATTAAATTTAAATTCAAATTTTTTTCAAGCTAAAGCATTGCCAATAAATGCTCCAAACCAAGAACAATGGTCTTATTACTCAATGAACTTAACCTTTGATTTAGCTTATTTATTTAAAAATGGTTTTTATGTAAGAGGAGGCACTGGTGCTTCATACTTGAATTATAAAGGAAAAATAAACCCTCATACTGGTAATCAAGATGAAAATGGAAGAGCACGTCCCTATATAGGAAGCTATAACGAGAAACTTTTAGGCTATAGTTTTGGTCCAGGCTTGGGTTATAGGTTGAGAGCAAAAAAAAATACTATAAAGTTTGATCTAGGTTATTATGTAAATAAAACTTTAAATGCAAAATCAAACAACCCTCTAGGTCAAGAAATTGATAAACATTCATTAAATAAAGTTAGATTTACAATAAGCTATAGTCTTTAAAAATAGGTTATTCAAAAGTATCAAAGACAGAAGCAATATCTTCAATATCATCGATAGATAAATCTAAAACAGGAGCCATTGTTCCATAACCAATATCCACTGCATTAAGGATATCTGCATCCGAAGCATTTCTTATATCTGGATTAACTCCTAATCCACTACCATCACTGTTGTGGCAACTGGCACATTTGGCACTATATAATGTAGCACCATTGGTAAGGTTGCCGACTCTCCTGTCGATTGAAACAGCGCCAACATTATAATCTTCAACACTTGTAGATAGAGAAGAATCAAAGTCTTTTCCACAAGAAGTTAAAAAAAATAACATTAAAATGATAAATGTATATTGCTTCACGAAGCACCCTCATTTTAGTTATCAACAATCTAATCGACTTTTTTACTTTAATCTTTAAATGTAAGTGATAATATTTAAGCTACTTGCAAGAAGAAATATTAAGTAAATAGCCTCAATAAGTGGGCACTTGATAATTCGTGAAAAATTAAAAAATTAAAAAATTAAAGAGGGAAATACCAAACTAAAACGCTTTTAAATTAAAAACATTTAGCATTGCTTGAATCATATTCGTTAAATATCGAAAAAGTTAAAGAAAATGACTTAATGCATTTATTTAGAAAAGCTGAATAATATGATTAATCTAACTAATTAAGCAATGATTAAAATTGACTAACAAAAACCTAAAGTATAAATATCTATAAAAATTAAATTAAGTATATGAATTTAAAGGAAAATCGTGGAAATCGTTACCTCTATTCTCACTCAATTAGGTATTAATAACACCTTCTATTATCAGTTTGCAGTTATCTGTGTTTTGTATTTTATTTCATCAAAGTTTTTATTTGTTCCTCTACAAAAAGTTTTAGATCTAAGAGCTGAAAAAACAACGAAAACAGAACAATTAGCTGGCGAATTAAATGAGAAGTATAAAAATTTGAAATATGAATATGATGAACGGTTAGAGAGAACACATAAATCTGTACAAGAAGAAAAAAATAATAAGAAAAAAGAAATTGAACAAGAACTTGAATATACTTTTAAAGATAAAGAAAGTGAGATTAATGACAAACTAGATTTAGAAAAAGAATTAGTTGAAAAAAAATATCTTGCTAAGAAAAATGAAATATTAAATGAAAGCTCAGATTTAGCAAGTGAACTAATTAAGAGGGTGCATGGATAAGCTACTATTTTTTATAAGTTTAGGGGCATTTGCTGGCAGTGGGGATGCTTATGGACCATCATCTTTAATTTCTCCGATGATAAATACTTTACTGGTAGGTGTAATTTTCTTTTCTCAAAGAAAAAAAATTAGAAGTTATTTTACAGGAAAATATAATCAAATTAAAGAGGTCTCCGAAAGAGCAAAGACTCAAAAATTTGAGGCGGAGATGTTGTTGGAAAAGCAACAGAAAAAAAATGACAAGCTTGACGAGACCATTGCAGAAATTGAAATGAATGCAAAAAAAGAAGTTGAAAATTTTAAAAGTACAAAAGAAAAAGAAAATGCTTCTAGAGTATCAAAGCTCGAAGAGGACTTTGGTTCTAAATTAGAAATGAAAAAATTAGAAATGGTTAAAAATATTAATAAAGAGTTAATTGAGAGCGTTATTGCAAAAGCTAAAGATCAAGTTAAAAATAATCCAGAACTAGCATCAAAAATAAATAGCAGCATAACTCAGGGCTTATAAAATGAAAGAACAAATAATTGCACAAACTTATGCTCAGGCGATCAGATCTATCTCAAAAGATGAAGGGTTTGATGCTGTCGAAGAGTTAGTAAAATTTAATAGTGCAATAAATGTTTCAAGTGATCTGGAACAAATATTGTTTTTGGAAGCATTCTCAGACGAAGAAAAATCAGGTGTATTAGAAGATATTACTAATAAACTTGGGGTTCATAAAACTATTCAAAATTTTATGAAATACTTAATTAGTGAGAAAAGAATAAATCTAATAAATATGATTTATAAAGAAGTTGTCATTCTAGATGACGATGAAAAAGGTTTTTTAAAAGGAACTATAGAAGGAGCATCAGAAAATGTTGATGAACCAACTAAAAAGAAAATCATTGAGCATTTAGAAAAGAAGTTAAATAAAAAAGTAAATTTAAGTTATATAAAAAATAAAAAAATAACTGCAGGATACAGAGTAAATGCAGGAGATTATTTAATGGATGCTAGCTTAGATAATCAATTTGATGAATTTAAAAAAACTATAACGTTTTAATATAGAAAGAGGTATAAATGAGTACAGCTATTAGACCAGAAGAAATTACTTCAATAATCAAAGATAGGATTGCAAATTTTCAATCTAGACTTGATGTGAGTGAAATTGGAACTGTTCTTACTGTTGGGGATGGTGTTGCACGAGTATTTGGACTAAAAAATGTTCTAGCTGGTGAATTAGTAGAATTTGAAGATGGTTCGAAAGGAATGGTCTTAAATCTTGAAAGCAATAACGTTGGTATAGCTGTTTTAGGTGATGATAAAGAAATTAAGGAAGGATCTAAGGTAAAAAGAACTGAGACGATCGTAGAGGTTCCAGTAGGCCCTGAATTGCTTGGAAGAGTAGTGAACCCACTTGGAGAACCAATTGATGGAAAAGGTCCTATAAATGCCAAAAATAGAGCTAAGGTTGAATCTAAGGCTCCTGGAATTATTGCTAGAAAATCAGTACATGAACCATTACAAACAGGAATTAAAGCAATTGATGCCATGATTCCTATTGGTAGGGGGCAGCGGGAATTAATAATTGGAGATAGGAAAACTGGAAAAACAGCAGTAGCCATTGATACGATCATCAATCAAAAAGGTAAAGACGTTAAATGTATCTATGTCGCAATTGGACAGAAGCAATCTACAGTACGTCAGATTTATCAAAAGTTAGAAGAAACTGGAGCTCTTGAATATACAACAATTGTTTCAGCCACAGCTTCACAATCAGCACCATTGCAATTTATAGCACCATATTCAGGCTGTGCGATGGGTGAGTATTTCTTAAATAACGGTCAACATGCATTAATTGTTTACGATGATCTAACTAAACAATCTCAAGCCTATAGACAATTATCATTATTACTAAGAAGACCACCAGGAAGAGAGGCATTTCCAGGAGATGTTTTTTATATTCACTCAAGACTTTTAGAGAGAGCTTGTAAAATAAATGATGAATTAGGTAATGGTTCACTAACAGCACTTCCAATTATTGAAACTCAAGAGGGTGACGTTGCTGCCTATATTCCGACAAACGTTATTTCAATTACTGATGGCCAAATTTACCTTGAGTCAGACTTATTTAACTCTGGTATCAGACCAGCCGTTAACGTTGGACTTTCAGTTTCAAGGGTTGGTGGTTCCGCTCAAGTTAAGGCGATGAAAAAAGTTGCTGGAACATTAAGACTAGATCTTGCTCAGTTTAGAGAGCTAGCTGCCTTTGCGGCATTTGGTTCCGATCTTGATGAGGCAACTCAAAACCAACTTAACAGAGGTGAAAGGTTAGTGGAGTTATTAAAGCAAGGTCAATACGCTCCGGTAGATGTCTATGATCAGGTAGCTGCAATTTATGCGGGAACTAAAGGTATGTTTGATAAGGTTCCTGTTACTAAGATTAAAGATGCTGAGAGAGATCTTTTAGACTTTTTACATAATAGACATGCTGGGATAATGAAAGATTTATCTGAGGGTGGAAAAATGACAGATGAGATTGCATCAAGCTTAACGGATGCAATTAAGAGTTTTAACGAAGTAAACAAATACGAATAATATATGGCAAATATAAAAGAACTTAAAAAAAGAATTAAAAGTACCAAGGGAACGTACAAGATTACGAGTGCGATGAAATTGGTATCTGCTGCTAAGCTCTCAAGAGCGCAACAAAGAATTTTGAGTCTTAAGCCTTATTCACATGAATTAATGGAAACATTAAAAACTGTTTCAGCAGTTACTAATGATTATGAACACGAGTTTTTTAAAAGTGACCCTGAAAACAAACATGCTCATCTATTAATTATTTCTTCTGATAAGGGATTATGTGGAGGTTATAATGGTCAGTTATACAAGAAGGCAAAAAAATTCTTAATCGAAAATGAAGACAAAGAAATAAAGGTTCATTTTATTGGGAAGAAAGTTAAAGAACTAATTGAAATTAATGAGAACAATGTAAATTTTGGAACTCATTATGAATTTGAAAAAGTTGAACCAACTCACGATGAAATCTTAGATATTGCAGATGAGTTAAGTGCTTCTTTTGAAACAGGTGAAGTAGGGAGTGTTCATATTCTTTATAATTCATTTGAATCTGCAATGAGTTGTTTTGCTACAACTTCTCAGGTTTTACCATTTAGTATGCCAGAAGAAGATAAAGAAAAAATTAAAGATGAATTTCCATTTGATTTTAAATACGCTCCTAGTGCTGAAGAAATTTTAGATACTATGATTCCAGAAGTTTATGCAAATAGTATCTATACAGCAGTATTAGATGCAATAGCTAGTGAGCATGGAATGAGAATGGTAGCGATGGATAACGCTAGTAAAAACTGTAACGATGTAATTAAAAAATTAACATTAAAAATGAATAAATTAAGACAAGCAGCAATTACAACTGAGTTAATCGAAGTTGTTTCCGGTGCAGAGTCATTAAACGGCTAAATATTTTAGCGAGGAGTTAGACATGTCTGAGAACTTGGGATTTGTAAAACAAGTAATGGGTCCAGTAATAGATATTGAATTTCCATCAGGTGATTTACCAAAAATTAAAAACGCTTTAACATTAACTAATAAAGCAATTAGTGATAAAGCTGGAAATTTAGTTTGTGAGGTAGCTCAACATCTTGGAAATAATGTTGTTAGAACTATTGCAATGGATTCAACTGAAGGTCTTGCTAGAGGTTTAGAAGTTAGAGATACAGGAAAAGGTATTCAAGCTCCCGTTGGAAGAGAATGTCTTGGTAGAATTATAAATGTTATTGGTGAGCCAATTGATGAAGCTGGTCCGCTTGGACATAAAAAATCATATGATATTCACAGACCAGCACCAAAGTTTGAAGATCAAGCAACTAAGCTTGAGCCTTTTTATACTGGAATTAAAGTCATCGATCTTCTTGCACCATATGTTAAGGGTGGAAAGATTGGATTATTTGGTGGAGCTGGAGTTGGGAAGACAGTTTTAATTATGGAGCTGATTAATAATATTGCAACTCAACATGGTGGTTTTTCGGTTTTTGCTGGAGTTGGAGAGAGAACAAGAGAAGGAAACGATTTATATCATGAAATGAAAGAGTCGGGAGTTTTAGAAAAAACTGCTCTTTGTTATGGTCAGATGAACGAGCCTCCAGGAGCAAGAGCAAGAGTTGCTCTTACTGGATTAAGTATTGCTGAGTACTTTAGAGATGAAGAGAAACAAGACGTTTTATTTTTCGTAGATAATATTTTTAGATTTACTCAAGCTGGTTCAGAGGTTTCGGCACTTTTAGGTCGTATTCCATCTGCCGTTGGGTATCAGCCTACACTATCTACTGAGATGGGTGATATGCAAGAGAGGATTACATCTACAAAAGATGGATCTATTACATCTATTCAAGCTGTCTATGTTCCAGCAGATGATTATACCGATCCAGCTCCTGCTACAACATTTGCCCACTTAGATGCAACAACAGAACTTTCAAGATCTATTGCAGAACTTGGTATTTATCCAGCAGTTGATCCATTAACTTCAAGTTCAAGTATTTTATCTCCAGCTATTTTAGGAGAAGAGCATTACGGTGTAGCTCGAGAAGTTCAAGAAATCCTACAAAGATATAAAGAACTTCAAGATATTATTGCTATTCTAGGAATGGATGAGCTTTCTGAAACTGATAAAAAGATTGTAGGTAGAGCAAGAAAGGTTCAGAAATTTTTATCTCAACCATTTTTTGTTGCTGAGCAATTTACTGGAATTACAGGTCAATTTGTTAAGATCCAAGATACAATTGCAGCCTTTAAGTCAATTCTTAATGGTGACGTTGATGATCTTCCAGAGCAAGCATTTTACCTTGTTGGTGGAATGGATATGGTTAGAGAAAAAGCAGCTAAAATTGCAGAAGAAGTAAAGGCCGAATAAAATGTTTAAAATAGATATACTTACTCCAAGCGGTATCGTTGTTAAAGACTTTGAATGTATTGAAGTATTAGTGCCAACTGTTAGTGGAGAAATAGATATTCTTAAAGATCACACACATATTTTAACAAAATTATCTACTGGGGTAGTTACTGTTATTGATCCAGAAAATAAGAAGTGGCACTTTTCTGTAACCCATGGGACTTGTAAAATTTTAGGTGGAAAAATCTCCATCTTGGCGATGACTTCTGAGTCTGCTGAAAAAATTGATATTGATAGAGCTAAGGCAGCTCTTGAAAAAGCGGAAAAAAAACTAGCCCAAGCGATTGAAAATGATGTTGAGTTGATAAAGTTCAGAAGAAAAAAAGAAAGAGCAGAAATGCGGATAAGGCTTGCCTATACTCGTGGAGAATAAAGTTCTCAAATAATTAAATAGGAAAATTAATGAGTCATTTTTATGCATATGTTAGTCGGATGAAGCTAATCGAGCGTTGGTCTTTGATGCATAATCTAAGACCAGAAAATGTACAAGAACATAGTTTACAAGTCTCTATTGTAGCTCATGCACTTGCTACCATTGGAAATAAGTATTTTAATAAAAACTATAATTCCGATAGAATATGTACCTTGGCAATATTTCATGATGCTACTGAAGTTTTAACTGGAGATTTACCAACACCAGTTAAATATTTTAATCCAGAAATTAAAAATGCATATAAGGAAATAGAGCAATTGGCGACGGACAAACTTTTGTCTTATCTTCCCAAAGAAATGATGGAAGAATATACCAATATTTTTAAAAAACAGGATGAAGATATTGAATCATGGAAAATAGTTAAGGCTGCAGATAGCTTATGTGCCTATATAAAATGTGTAGAAGAGTCTGCAGCAGGTAATAAAGAGTTCAATAGAGCAAAAATCACTATTGAGAATAGTTTATTAGCAATGGATCTTGAGGAAGTTGGATATTTTATTAAGAATTTCCTACACAGCTTTTCATTAAGTTTAGATGAGCTAAGTATTCAATAAGAACTTAAAGTATCGAAATAATCTCTTTCAACGTTTTAGATAAATTTGTACATGCAAGGTTTAGGTTTTCAAAAAACTGATCAGAGGTTGGTTTTTCAGAGATATCAATAATGTCAGTTATAGATTTAATTCCAATCCATGGAGTATTATGAAAACTTGCAACCTGAGCGATTGCACAAAGTTCCATTTCTTTTACTGAGGAATTTAATTCTAAAATAGACTTTTCATCAGAGCTATTCATTTCAAATGAATTACCTGTAGAAACTATTGCGGGTATTAGGTTATTTATAGATAACAAAGGATTGTAATACTTGATGTTGGGTGAGAAGTCTCCTTTGAAATATTCATTGTAACCAGGAATAGAAACTCTATGGTCGTGAAAAAATACTTTTTCAGCAATAGTAACATCTCCAATTTTTAAACCACTTGATTGTTTTCCTCCTGCTGTACCTGCGTTAATTAAGATATTAGGTGCAAGCTGGCTTATAGCAGTATAAGAAATTAAAGTAGCAAACTCTGTCCCAATAAAAGAAATATTTTCATTGAATCTTCCGTTTACGATTAAGAAAATTTCATGGCCTTCAAAAGTTTCATGGTAGAGATTATGTGGAATAGAAGTTTTTAAAGGTTCACACTTTTTTAAGCTTAAAAGCTCTAAAAAGGGTTTTGCTTCTTCTGCCATTGTGATTTGGATACAAATTTTCATAATAAAAATATATCAAAAAAATCTATTACTGATAAATATAAAAAAATAAAGAATGCTATCGTTTATCCGATAAATAAATTATGAATACTTTTATCAAATTTTTATGCTTTTTGATTTTATTATCTTGTATGGGATCTAAAGAGAAGACTTCTCAAAATACTGAAAAGAACAAGCAAGAAACATTAAAATTCATGTCGACTCTCGATAGTTGTCTCTGTGAAAGTGATTCGAAGGCAAATGATATCGATCATTCAAGATCATTATTTATTACAGACCAGACTCTTTTAAGTGAATTAGATGCTGCTAAGTACAGCTTTTCAAACTTAATGAAAAATATGAATGATCCTAATTTATTAATTAGAACTAATGGTGTTGATCCTGATGAACAATTTCATATATTTGTAAAAAGATATTTAGACAATATGGTTTTAACAGATATTCCAGATGATAAAAAAATTGAAGGTGAATTTAATGACATTCAACCATTAAACTCGACACATGACCAAATAGTTTCCAGGTGGGAAAAGGTTAATAGGGCCGAAGGTGAAGGGCAAAGATTTACAGAAAGTTCTCCTTATAAATTAATAGGAATAGTTTTTAGACCTGACTTGATTGAAAATGATGATGATGGAAACTTAGAACATGCAGGTGAAGGTCGATTTATATATCAATTACTTGGAAATTTTAATTCTCCAGTTAGTCACTTTGTAATTTTAGAATATAAATTGGCTATGGGAAATGGAACTTTAAGATTAGCAGAAGCAATAAATAACATTGAGCAATGGGATAGAAAAAAATGGAACGAGGAATGGGCAAGATTAAGTTGTCTTGAAATAAGTTCCTCACAGTATAGAAATCAATTAGAAAAAGTTTTAGATAGAGTTGCATTAGTTGATTATGATGATCCTAAATGGAGTAATAAAAGTCCGATAGGTCAAGTTAGGGTCAATGATTTTATCAATGGCTCACCATGGGCCTTGTTTGAAAATCAACTTGAAAAAGGTCCAGGGCCTAATCAGTTAGAAAGACACAGAATGATAAATTCTCCAAAAGATAACTTTGTTACATCTTCAAGTGGAGCAGTGGGATTACCAACAAGTTCATTAAACAAGCCATTAAGTCCAACTGGGAGCAAAGAAATTATTGATTTTGCAATCGCGCAAAAAGATAAAATTGCTAACTTAAATGAGAACTATGAGTTGCCAGAGATTTTAACAGGATGGCAAAACACATACAGTATTAATGCAAATTGGGGAAGAGAGTTTCACAGTGGATCTCCATCATTTATTCCAGATGGAGAGGCCATAGCCATTCCATTTAATAATATAGATGAATCAATTATTTCAAATAGCGAAAAAACAATGATTAAATATAGGTTTGCATTAAATTCTTGTAGTTCTTGTCACATGGATGGATTTACTTCAAGGAATGCTGATTATTCTCCTTCATTTTTAGAAGCAGGAAGATCCTTAGGGTTTGGAGATATACCATTTTCTCAGAATACGCTAGATGAAAATAAACCTAGCGAAAATGGAGGATTTGAAACTATTAATATCAGAGGCTCTAGCACACCGTTTTTTCATTTTGCATTTGGAAGTGACTTTAGTGCATTTTTAAAAGAAGACCTGATCCATAGAGAGGATGAATTAGAATTTCAATTATCTGTAGCTTCGTGTGAGGATGAGCAACTAGAAGAAGAAATTGTAGATATCTCGATTGATCTAGAAGTGAGTAATGAAAACCCAGTAATTGGGGAAGAAATAGTTTTTGAATATACTGGCGTAAATGTTGGAAATAAAAATATAATAAACTTAGAGATTACTAATGTAGATTGTCCTGAAGGTTTTTCTTTGAGTGGACTAATTTTGCAGGAAGAAAATAATGATGTTGATTGGTCGGGAGGTTCTTGGATTTTAAAAAATATAGCTCCTGGGGTAAGCAAAAAACTGACTCTTAATTGTAGTACTGAAGAATCACTAAAAAATACAACTATTAATTATGAACTAAAAGAAGAGAACTTTAACTTTAGTGCTCCTCAAGTAGATAATAATCTAGAAAATCATTTAATCTCAAAAGAGTTAAAAATAAAAGAGAGTATAAATAATGAGATAGTAGATATTGGATTAAGTTTGGAAATCGACAAATTAAATCCTGAAATAAATGAAAACGTAAACTTTCAAATTGAAGCAACAAACCTTGGAGACATTGAAGTTAAGGATTTTAGAATTAAAAATATACTTTGTCCGAGCGAGTTTTCTATTTCAAATGTTAGTATAGAAGGCAATACAAAAATCGAAGCAAGGGATTGGCTTGTATCATCATTGAGTCCAGGAAATATAGTGAGACTTGTTTTTAATTGTAAAGTGTTACCAACTACCAAGGGAAAAAGTATAGAGTATTCCGTTAATACTAATCAATTTGTTTTAAATAATAATCAATTGGATGAAAATATAGAAAACCACGAAATTGGCACAATTATCGAAGTACGAGACTCTTTAGCAGTAGATATTGAAACTAAAATAAATCCATTTGGGTTTGAAAGTGTCAAAGAGCTTCAAGAGGTGAGCTATAGAGTTGAGTTAAATAATTTAGGTCCTGATGAAGCAAGCTCTGTCAGTACAAAAATAAACTGTCCTGCAGGAACAGAGTTAATCGGAAGTCCTGGAATCTCAGCAGGAATATTCAATATTTCTGATAAACTTTGGGTCATTGGATCAATAGGGGTCAATAAGTTAGAGAGTATAAATTTAACCTGCAAAATAAATGCAAACCAAGCAGGAAAAACAATAAGCTTTTTAGTAAAGAGTGAAGATATATCTACTACAGAAAGGGATATAAACCGAGCAAATGAAAACAGCAATATTGATATTTTAGTTATAGAGAAACAAAAAGAAAGTGATTTAGAACTATTTTCTTCTATTAATAAAAGTTCTCCTGCTCAAGGAGAAGAAGTAGCTATCACATTGGGAGTCATTAATAAAGGCCCAGATGTTTCAGGTATAACTTCAATTATTTCAAAATGTCCTGAAGGCACAACGGAAGTTAGAAGGTCGGTTACTTTGCCAAGTTCGAAGTTGTGGACACTTAATTCAATAGAGGTTGATTCTGGAGATAGAAGTAAAGCAAAAACACAGGTGATAACTTGTAAGGTTGACCAAGGGACAACAGGGAAGAAAATAAAATTTGAAATACCTGTAACAGATGTCTTTGTTGCTCAAGCCGACAGTAATAAGTCGAATAATACAACATCTGTCGATTTTGAAGTTAGAGATAATTCTAACGATAAAAAAGTAAGCGATATAAAGTCAGTGTTTGACGTCACAACACCAAATGTAAAAGCAGGAGAAAAAATATTTTTAAGACTACAAGTTGAAAACCTCGGACCTGAAGTGGCAGAGGAAATAAAGTATTCTATTAAATGTCCTGAGCAATTAAACACTATTCCTGAGGTAGTTTCGATTAGTAATGGAAGCCTATCTGTAGCAGGAAAAAATGGTGAATGGTTAATTAGAGATCTTAATAAACTCAAAAAGGTTGTATTAAGTTATAGCTGTGCTACGACAGAAGCTGTTGATGATAAAAAATTAACTATCAAGTTAGATCAATCACAATTGAATCTTGGAGAAAAAAATGTCGATAATAATATAGGCAATCATATTTCTGAAAATATTGAAATAGATGTTTCTGGATTTAGAGTATGTGACCTTGATCTAGGAGAGCCAGAAGGTATTAGTAAAAGCATAAGCTCAACAGATTTAGTGAGACTGCAAAGACATATTTTAGGAATTTCGCTCATTGGAGCACCTGCAGATAATCCAAATAATAAGCCACATTTAATGAATGTGTTTGGTGGTAAAAAACTTGATATTAATGGTGATGGTAGAGTCTCTGCGGCAGATTTGGTAGATATACGAAAGTGGATACTAGGCCTGTTTCCAAGCTGGCAGGAAGCATTTAAAAATAATAGAAAAGTAGATGATTGTGATATTTTCAGGCCATTTGAAAATAATCGATTCGAAGCAATAAAGGGGAATTAAAAATGAAGTATATTTTAATATTATTTTTTATAAATATTTCATACGGAATGAAGTTAAATCAGTTTTTGTATGTCTGTGAAAGTGAAATCGCTAGTATTCAGAAAAAAAATTGTTCTGTGGTTACAGTAAAGGGTAAAAAATTAAAAGTGATTTTATCTAAAAATCCAACATTGAAAAAATGTTCAAAGAGTGATCCTTTAGTAGGTATAGTAACTGAAAAAAAATGTATAAACATTGGAAGTTCAAAAAAATCATTGGATGAATCCGGTGACTCTTTAAATGATATCTTAAACAATAGAAAGTTTTCTGTCACAGATCCAAGTAGAACTCATTAAGAGTTATATAAAGAAAGTATTTTTTCATTCATTTCTTTACTGAAATTGGCAAGATCGCCTGTGGAGATTGAGCCTTGTGCCATAGCTTTTTTTCCACCGCCTTTGGCACCAAATTTCGAAGCAACGTCTTTTAATAAATTTGAACAATCTAATTTATTATTATTATTAAATGTCTTTAGAAGAACCATTGATTTTGTATCTTTTTCCACAGTTATAAAAACAAGCCCTTTAGGATGTTTGTCAATAAATAGGTCTCCAAGTTTTCTGATGTCCATATCTGAAGTTGCTTGAATATGTTTATAAGTTAATCCATTTGAAAGAGCAATGGTGTCAGAGTTTAAAACTTCTTGAGCATTGATTGTTTGGATTTTTTCTTGGAGTTGTGAGATCAACTTATTTGCAGATAAGACTTCATCTTTCATTTTGACAATTTTATCTATAAGTTTTTGATCTTTAGTATTTGAAATTGTTTCGATTTCTTCAAGGATAGATAGTTTTTGATTAACAAAGTTAAAGGCTCCTACATTTGTCATGGCCTCTATTCTTCTAACTCCTGTTGATAATGATCCCTCACTTAAAATTTTGAAAAAACTAATTTCAGAAGTGTTTTTTACATGAGTACCACCGCAAAGCTCTAGCGAAAATCCTGGAATATCAATAATTCGAACAATATCACCATACTTTTCTCCAAATAAGGCCATAGCTCCCATCTTGATCGCTTTGTCTTTTTTAACCAAGCTAGGGCTTACATTTATTGATTCTTGAATCTTATTATTTACAATGTTTTCAATTTTTAAAATTTCTTGCTTTGTAAGTTTTTCAGGGTGAGTAAAGTCAAACCTAAGTCGATCAGGTCCAACGCTTGAGCCCGCTTGTTTGATGTGATTGCCAAGCACATTTATAAGTGCAGCTTGAAGAAGATGAGTAGCAGTATGGTTAGACTTGGTTAGAGTCCTGTTCTTCTTATTTACTAAAAGCTTATATGTATTTCCAACTTTTAATTTATTTTTACTTTGAGTTAAGTGAATATGAAGTCCGTCTACAGGTTTAAGAGTATTTTCGATAATAGCGACCATCTCATTTCCTAAATAAATTTCTCCAATATCACCAAGTTGCCCACCGCCTTCAGCATAAAATGGTGATTGATCAAATATTAGAGCAGACTTATCTTTTAGGTCTATCATATCTAAAAGCTTTGATTCACTCTCAAGTTGATCATAGCCTAGAAATTTAGTTGCACCATTTTTTTCAAAAGACTTATAAAATAGTTCATTATCATTTTCACTAGCGCTAAAATCACCAGATTTCTTTGATCTATCTTTTTGTTTTTGCATTTGAGACTTGAAACCATCAAGGTCTGCACTTAAGCCTTTTTCTTTTAGAATCATTTCGGTTAAATCAATGGGGAACCCATGGGTGTCGTATAAATCAAATGCAGCTTTTCCACTAAGTTTAGTTTTTGAAGCTTTTTTCAGATTGTTAATCTCTTTTTCTAAGAGTTTTAATCCGCTTGATAGAGTTTTTCTAAAAGAATCCTCTTCAAGTCTCAAGTATTTTTCAACAAATTGTTGATTATTTCTAATATCTGGAAAAATTTGAACAAGTGAATCAAAAACAACATCAACCAGGGTATATAAAGAGGTTTTTTTCACTTCTAGAAGATCAAGGTATCTTACAGCTCTTCTGATAATTCTTCTTAATACATAACCTCTTCCCTCGTTAGAAGGGAGAACTCCATCGGATAATAGTAGGCTAGTTGATCTTGCGTGATCCGCGACAACTCTCATCATTTGAGGATGATCAGTATATTTTTTTGAACAAATTTTTTCTATTTTTTTAATGATTACCTGAAATCCATCTGAATCAAAATTATTGTAAGTTCCTTGAAGAGCTGCGGCGATTCTCTCTAGTCCTGCACCGGTATCAACACTTGGCTTAGGTAAAAGTTTTCTTTTAATTTCAGTACCATCCTTATATTTTTCAAATTGCATGAAAACTAAATTCCATATTTCAACGTATCTTTGTTCATCATCAAGAATACATTTTGAAATATCTATAGCGGGGTCTGAATGTTTTTCACCATGATCATAGAAAATCTCAGAACAAGGACCACAAGGGCCAGTTTCACCCATTTCCCAGAAATTATCTTTGTCCCCTTTAAAGAAAATTCGATTTCTTGGTATACCAATTTGTTTATGCCAAATATCAGCAGATTGCTCATCTGTTTTGTGACAGGTTATGTAAAGTTTTTCCTTGGGAATATTTAATTCTTTTGTTAGAAATTCCCATGCAAAAGCAATTGCTTCTTCTTTAAAGTAATCACCAAAAGAAAAATTACCTAACATTTCAAAAAATGTATGGTGTCTTGCTGTAAAGCCTACATTTTCAAGATCATTATGCTTACCACCGGCCCTAACGCATTTTTGAATAGTAACAGCCCTTTTATTTTTTGGGTTAGCTTTGCCGGTAAAATTGTCTTTGAATTGAACCATCCCAGCATTAGTAAAAAGTAAGGTTGCATCCCCTGAAGGGATAAGCGATGAGGAAGGTAGGTGAATATGAGATTTACTCTCAAAAAACTTAATAAATTTGTCTCTAATTTCTGATGTCTTCATAGAGTACTAATATAGTTCAAATTAAATGAAATTTAAATTATTTAGTTTGAGTCATCTTGGTAAATTTCAAGTTAGTTGGCTTGATTGCATAGGCTTAGTAGTTTTAAATAGGTGCAGGGAGAATTTTGATGAAAAATATATTAAAAATTGCTTTGATCATACTATTTCAAGCTGGCTGTGGGTCAAATCGATCAATCACACCTAAGAAGATCAATATTAATGATGGAGTCGCTGAATGTGGTGCAGATATTGAATCTAGACTTCAAAATTGTGAAAATACAAGGTGTAAGACAGATTACTCAAATGTATTAGCAAAAGCTTATGCCTTTGAAGGCGTCAGTAATAGTTATGTATATTTAGATGTAACTAAAAATGGGAATCTTTGTACTACAAAAACCTTTTCAACCTTTGAAGGTGAGAAATCTTGTACCTTCGAATTATTATTTAATAAATATTTTCAAAAAAGTGCCCAAATTTTAAGAAACCGAGATTATTTAATAGATCAACATCTGTTGAACCAAAGGATTAAGGATATTAATAAAGAAGAAGATTACTTGAAATGGATGGTTGAGTATAAGAATTTATTTAAAAAATATAATGCTGATGAAAACGTTAATAGAAGATTTGCAGAAACTTATCCAGATTTTAAAAAAACAATTAGTGATAATTGCAAAGGTTCTAAGCCAATAACGGCGGAACAAATTAGTTATAAAAACAGACTTGCACAATACTCTGATCAAATTGCAAAACACCAGTTAAGATTATCTAAAATAAATTTTACACAAATGAAAGAATATCAAAATTCATTATATGATGCTTCTGAAAAATACTTATCAGAATGTAAATCGGGATCAAAAGAATCATGTAAAAATGTTGGCGCTTATTTTTCTTATAGAGGTGATTATGAAAACTCAGCTTATAGTTATGAAAAAGCATGTGAGTTAGGAGATATTCCAAGTTGCACTAATGCGAGTTATAATTTTCATGTTGCTAAACTTCCGGCAAAAGCAAAAATCATGGCTACGAAGGCATGTGATGGTAAAGAACCTATTGGATGTTATAATTTAGCTTGCTTTAAATGTGGTAGAAAAGATAGATCTGAAGCTCTTAGATTATTTAATCACGCAATAAGTATTGATAAAGATGGTGCATTGTTAAAAATTCAAAAAGAGATAATCGATGATCCCGAAATACAATGTATAAGTGATACGAGAGAATTTCAGGACTTTAAAAATGTGGTTGTTAAAAAAGAAAAATAATTTTAGTTAGCACTATCACCATAATTAGGAAGAACTCTTGCACTTGGATCTGATACATCACAGTTTTTCCAGTTTTTATTTGGCATCCAAAACTCTTTTATTAATCCTTGATGATTAGGGAAATGTTTATGGAAAATTTCTCTATACATTAATGACTCTTTAGTAAAAGGGGTATTATAAGAAAACTTACTACACCTTAATTTATAATCTTCTTCATCAGAATACATGACAGCAGCATGTCTCTTAATATACTCAACACAGGTATGTCCAACAGCGTCGGAAAAAGCTGCTTTTTCTCTATAAAGAATTTCATGTGGTAAATAGGACCCATCATCAAATGCCTTTCTTAGAAGGTATTTACCTTGTCCCCAAATATTCATTTTTTTTGCTGCATTGATTGAGAAAACATGTTTTACAAATTCGGTATCACTAAAAGGGACCCTTGCCTCTAATGAATTGGAACTTATACACCTATCAGCTCTTAATACATCATATAAATAAAGCTCTTCCACACGCTTATAGGCTTCTTCTTGAAATTGATCGGGACTGGGAGCATAGTCTGTGTACTTGTATCCAAAAATTTCATCACTTACCTCACCAGTTAATACAACCTTTAAATCAGTTTTTTCTTTAATGTATTTACAAACTAAGTACATTCCCACAGAAGCTCTTATGGTTGTAATATCCCAACTTTCTAAATAATAAATTAGATCATCAAGGCATTTAAAAATATCTTCTTTAGTAAAAATAACCTCGTGATGATTAGATCCAATATGATCTGAGACTATTTTCGCGTATTTATTATCTATAGCACTGTCATTAATACCAATTGAAAAAGTTTCAATTGGTTTGTTAGAATGTTTGGCAGCAATTGCACAAACAAGACTAGAGTCAAGGCCTCCGCTGAGCAAAAATCCTATAGGAGCATCAGAGCTTAGACGTTTAACAACCCCAGAGATTAATAAATCTTTAATACCTTTTAATTCACTATCTAAATCGAAACTATTTTTTGGAGCAGTGTTTCTAAAATCAATAAATGAATGAAATACTCCATTTTCAAAGTAATGACCGGGTGGAAAAGGTTTGATCTCTTCACAAATACCCATCAAGCCTTTTGCTTCACTAGCAAAACAAATTGAGCCTGAATCAGAGTAACCATAAAAAAGTGGCCGTATTCCAATAGCATCTCGTGCAGCAAAAATATCATTAGATGATTGATCATAGTATATAAATGCAAATTCACCATCTAATTTCATAGCAGTATCTTTTATGCCAATCATGGTAATCATTGGAAGAATTACTTCACAGTCTGAATTAGAAGTATATCCATATTTGAATTGAGGTTTTAAGTCTTCAAAATTATAGATTTCTCCATTACAAATAAGTTGCTTGGATTCATTTATAAAAGGTTGATTACCATTGTCGGATAGGTCCATGATTGAGAGGCGATGAAATCCAATATAGCCATTATGACTAATAACATTTAGTTGATGATTATCAGGACCTCTATAAGAAAAAGAATTAAATGCTTTTTCTACTTCAATTTTTGACTTTTCTGTTCCACCTATAAAAAAAACTCCACACATACATCCTCCTGGAATAATGCTAGATTATCCAGAGAAACGCCTATAATTTCAATGCAGTAATGCTATAATTAGCTAGATGTTTAAAATTGTTATTTTTTTATTTTTATATGCTAATTGTTATGGATCTAAGGTTTCTAGAAGTAATCATATCTTAAATGAATTAAAACCAAGTGAATATTCCTTTATTATTCAAGATGCTGACTCTGGAGTTATTATAAAGTCTCATAATGAAAATAAATTATTTCCTACCGCATCAACGATTAAAGTTCTAACTGCTCAATATGCATTGGAGAAACTTGGAGTTGATTTCAAGTTTAAGACTAAAATATGTCAGAGAGGAAATGATCTCTATATTGTAGGATCTGGAGATCCAAGCTTCGTATTTGAGAATTTATACCTTTTAGCCCATAAATTGAAAATTAGGGGGGGAGTTGGAAAATATAAAAAAATACTCTATGACGATTCAATTTTCGAAGAATTTGAATTAAAGACTGGAAGAAAGAAATTAAATACTACAAGGGCCTATAATGCTCATGTAAGTGGCTTAAACTTAAATTATAACTCGATTCCGGTTCATCTTTTTAGAGTAAATAATAAAGTTCACTCTGATAAGCTATCAAATGCGAATGTATCTGAAGTAAGCTTAAGCAATGTTGAAAATATAAGTTTAAGGTATGAGGGAAATATAATAAAAGCGTATGGGAATTTTCCTAAATCTAAAACAGAACATATTGAATATATAAAAGCTAAAAATCCATCCTTAAACTTTGCGCAAACATTTAATTATGTAATGGGTTTAAATCTTCCTATTTCCTCTGGAGTAATTAATAAAAACTGTGAAGAAATTGTATCGGTTGAATCTAGACCTATTGGAGAAATAGTAAAGCTAATGAATAAGTTTTCAAATAATCTAATAGCAGAATCTTTGATTAAGAAAATTGATTCATTAGATAGCCCACAAGGAAAGATGGGTAGAGGTGTGAATAAGTTTAAAAAATATTTAATGAATAATGGATTTAATTCTAAAAATTTAGAACTACTAAGTCCAAGCGGGTTAAATCCCTTGAACAAAGCGAGTGCAAAAGCTATGAATAGTTTTTTGTTAACTAAGATTCATAACAGAATTGATAGTTTTACGCTCCTAGCAAGTATGCCTATTGCGGGAGTAGATGGGACATTAAAAAAATTAAAACGAGCAAATTTCATAGGAAAAACGGGATATATTAATGGGGTTGCTTCGATAACGGGATATTATAAAGGATCTAAAAATTTAGTTGTAACGCTATTTATAAATTCTAAAAATAAATCTTATTCGACATTGAATAAAATTAGATCAAATTTTATTCAAAAATTAAAATCTATATCCAAATGAAATTTCACCATATGGGAAAACACCTGATGCTCCACTTGTATCATATTTAAGTACTTGGGCCCTTATATTAGGATCTGGAATTTGGGTTTCAGAACCAGGGATATCACCTAGTTTAATTTCAACTTCCTTGGTGAGTAGATTATATCTTAACCCTCCAGCAGCTTTGAAAATAAATGATTTGAATGCATAAACATATCCAAACCCAGCATAAGCACTAGCTCCAGAAAGAGATATTTCGGGAATTTTAATATTTGGAAAGACAGTATCTGGAGGAGTGAGAGATGGAATAGACACTGTGATAGAGGCAAATGGATTAGCCTTGCCTGAAACATATGATAGACCATGAGGAATAAAAAAACCTCGTGAACTATTTGATAGATAATAATTACCTCGAGCACCTATTGCGAAACCACCTAAACTAGTTTTTTCTTCGATTTTAATTGTTGCAGGAACAACATCTGCTATAAGAGTAGGGATTGACTGAACGTTTTCATAACTACCCAAAATGAGCGATAATTCAGGACCAACTGAATAATTTTTTGAAATAAAATAATTATAATTAAAATTAAAAGCTCTAAATACTGCTCCTATAGGATTTATTAAAACTTCATGTTTGAAAGATCTTAAGTAGGAAGGTTTAATTGTTAAAGAGCTTGAATCCTTTAGTGAAGATCCTTTCACAGCTTTTCCATCCAAGATATTCACATAGGCTTTTTTATTTTTAATTTTATAAACGATAAAAATGATATTATTTCCAGAAGTTGTGGCAAAAGAGTATTTTTTACCTTTTTTCAATTTAAGAACACTTTGTTTAATGGCTGCTTTTGAACCTTTGACTGCAACAATTTCTTGAGAGTAAAGATTCATTGTTAAAATCAGCATAACTAAATATTTCATTTAAATCCTTTTTGTAAATTATAACATTTTGCTATAATAAATCGCTATCTAAATAAAATATGAGGTGTAAAATGATTAGATTTTCAATATTTCTGATTCTAATAAGTATTGGATGTACAAAAATCTCTGTGGATCCAAATGGAAATGTTGAGATTAATAGTCTAGTTAGTAATAGTGAGACTAGTGGGAGTGTGAAAAGTTTAGAGTTTTATAAAGAAAATATAAAACAAAAAAAACATTTGAGCTATAAGGAAGCGAGAAGGATTTTATTTGGAAAAATTCACCTTGAGGGTAATGGAAACTCAATGAGAATTAAAGATATATATTGTATTAAAAATTTTAAAAACTCAGACATTTCTACCAAGTTTAAATTGGGAAGAAATAAAATCCCAGATCATAGAATCTTAAATGCTGAACATGTATGGCCTAAAAGTAGATTTTTTGCCAGCTCGAGAAGAAAAAGAAAGAAGTATAAAAGTTATGAATTTAAAATTAGAGAAGCAGACTTACATATTCTCTACCCAAGTGATTCATCAGTTAATTCTACGAGATCTAGTTATAAATTTGGTGAAGTAATCGATGATATGCAAAGCGAAAAAATTGGATGTTCTAATGCTCAGATAGGCAAAGCAAGATTGAAGGGTAAAGTCTCAAGAAGTTTATTTTTTGAGCCACCCCAAGAAAGCAAAGGAAATGTTGCAAGAGCGATGTTTTACTATTCATTTAGATATAATGAACCAATTGAGTTTTATGAAGAAGAGTTTTTAAAAAAGTGGCATGAATTAGATCCTCCCGATGATATAGAGAGAAGGAGAAATGACTTGATTGAACAAGCTCAAGGTAATAGAAATCCATTTATTGATCACCCGGAGCTTGTAAAAAGAATTAGTGACTTTTAGAAATTTTTAATTTTTTCTTTGAATCAGGTGATCTTGAAGAGTGTTTGTAGTAATGATCAATCATAGTACAGTTTTTTGCTTTTAAGAGATCAATTTTTTTCCGGAATTCTTTTTCCTTTTTCAGTTCCTTTAATTCATTTTTTGATAGAGCTGCCTGAGGAACATCTAATATTTTGATAAGTTTTTTTAGACGTTTAATGTTAACACCGGAATCAGTTATAATGATAGAGTTAGATCTTTTTATATCTAATATCCTCCCATATCTAGACATAAAAGGTCTAAAGTTTCTTACTATTTGACCAGTGTAATCTTTATTTTTTAATTGAAAAATTGCCTGTATGTAATCACTATTATCCGGGATTTCATCGACATAACCATCAATAAGTTTGGTTGGAGTATATCGAATGTCTCGGGCATTAATTATCTTCCAAATGTTATCCTTTAAATGGATCTTTGCTAGACCAACCATAGAAAGAAGATCACTGAAAATAATTTCGGAATTTTCCTTGGTTATTTTTAGATTTTTAGAAAAGTGAACTACTCCTTTCACATCCTGGTCAAAAATAATTTGTTTGTCAGTCAATTCAGAGTAGAGCTCAATACAATCGAGTATTTCCGAGCACCTACTATTTAGATGAGATGAGTTGTCTAACGAGAAAAGAGTAAGAGAAGAGAAAATAGAGAATAATAAAAATTTGTTCATAATGAACCTCCTTGAGAGATAGGACGTTCATTAATCATAAATGTTTCTAGGTTTGCTAATACTTAACAAACGCTTGTTAAGTAACTAACAAAAACTAGAGTGTTGCTTGAACACAATGTTTTTGTTTTTCAGAGCATGGTTCATTTTTTATAAAGTTTTCTAATGCTCTCACCTGAGGTGGTAACTGAGGGTGAATAAACATATATTTACCATGTTTATTCATGATAGCTATGGCATCAGTACTAGTGATTCCTTGGTATTTCATTTGGTAATAAGCAGCCAATCTTCCTGTTCTATGACAACCACATTCACATCTAAAGGCAATCTTCTTACCTTTTCGTTTAGCATCCTCTACCCAAGTATCAAATTCCTTCAGAAAAGAATCTGTCAAAGCTACTCTTGCAGAGCTAGCTTTATTAAATGTCACTTTTAAGGTGGGACAATATTCTTGGTACTTGAATTCATGTTCATCAGCTGTGCCACTTAAGACCATCATTTCTTCTATGTTCTTATTACAAAGTTCTGACATATCTTTAGCTTTAGGTTTACCTGATCTATAGATAGCAAAACCATTTGATTCCGTTGCAATTAATCTAAGATTATTTCCAAATAAGCATGAAGAGAAAAACATAAGTATAATAAATTTCATAATTAAATCCTTTAAGCTCATTATGAAATATGTTCGGAGAAAATACAGAGCAAGGCAAATTTTTAGGACCATATAATTTAAGAAAAAGGTGAAGGAATATATAGATGTAAAATGGCGCAACCGGTACGATTCGAACGTACGACCTCCTGATTCGTAGTCAGGTGCTCTATCCAGCTAAGCTACGGCTGCGTAATGGTATTTGATATAATTTAAAACTAAAATAGTCAATTATTGATTCATTTAACAGTACAAATAGTGGGATAATTAACATTCTTGGAATCAATCTTTTTACATGTATTCTTAACTATCTCAGAATTCGTTTTCTTTATATGATCGGTAATATCTTTAGAATTTACAGAGATAGTTTGGATAGTTTTGTTTCTAATAACTTTTGCAACAATAGAGTTTGATGTTGTATCTTTTAGACCAAGTCCATAGAGTTCATCTTTATTTTCAATTCTTGAATTATTTATATTTAATAGGAGATCACCCACCTTGAGCTCAGGATGGTTTGACTTTTTTACTAATAGGCCACCCTTGAAATCATTAGTGAAAGTACTCACCAACTCTTTTGCTATAGGTTCAAACTCAATGTCAGCTTCAAGACTTTTATAATTATCAACGCAAATAAACTTCGAAATAAAATGAGGAAATTGAATTCTAACAGAATGACTATAATAAGTTCTTAGTGGAATAAATAAACTTATTCCATAAGGGTTACGGTATCCAAAATGATGTCGGTGGTAACTATTATAAGATAGGCTGTCATAATAAACTCCAGCACCATAGTCATAATATGGATTTCGAACATAATTAACCCTACTTCTTAAAGTGTTATATTGGCGGCGTTTAGATTTATCTATTGTTTCTGAGATAAATGCTACTTTTTTTTGTGAATAACAATAATCAATAGCTCCAAGGTTTGCATAATTTCTAGCGGTTGCTGAACTTGTGTTTTGATTACCCTTAAAATGACTTTCCTGCCAAAGGTTACTTTTTTTAATACTTAAGCCTAAACCATCATCGGTTGTTGGACCATATTTTGTTTCAGGGGTAGCACACGATAAAAGGATAAAAATAAAAATTAAATTTTTCATAATCTATTATTAAACTTATAAAGAAAAGAGAGCAAATATAGATGGTCCTTAAGTCAAAAATGCCCAAAATGATAGATGTAAATAACGCTTAGAGAAAAAGTAATCTTTTCTAATTAGCGAAAATTACGAACAAAAGTATAGGACTTTCTTAAAAGCTCTTTTATTTGCTGGCTATTTTTTTTCTTGAGCAGCAAGTTATTGTTTAGTTGAAGTTCGGAAGTAAGTTCTGTCAAACTTCTAATCACTTTATTAATATTTGAATTCGTTGGTACAAAAAATTCAAGGATTTCAGGGTTAGAGCTATTTGAATTATTTTTTCTAATATAGAGATGGTGGTGAAAACTCTTTTCTGTATATATTTTAAGTGTAGAGCCAATACTTGGAGGCTGCGAGAGTTTAAGAGATTTGTGATGTTCGTAATCTAATATATTTTTACCAAAAAGCGTAAGCCGATCAGCTAATCTATTTACAAAAACTTGAAATACTAAAAATCGATTTTTATCAAGCTTCAAATTTGAATTGAATGAATGATATAGTGCCTCAACATGAGTATATAATTCTTCTAATAAAAGAAATGAATCATAGGGAACTCCGTCTGAGCCTGTTGTGGGGTTTCTGATAATTGTTCGTAATAAAGAGTTGTTTTTAAAGTTAAATTGAGCATGCCTTGCTTCATGTAAGACAGTGTGTTTGAGTAAGTTGTGATCTCTTAAGGCAGTTTTGTAGTTTAAAACAATCTGATTAGTAGCTGGGTTGAAATGAGCAGAAGAATTATCGTTCTCAATTTTTTTTATAATTAAATCAGTATCATAAAACTTTTTTAAATAATAAGCATATCTATTAATATTCTTTGATTGTCTATCCGGAGTAACCAGTAGGTCTAGAGTGTTTGGTGAGTTTAGTCTAGAAAATATAATCCCTGCATCTTTAATTGATTTTTCTGCTTCTTTAAAAGATTTTTCAATTTCATTTAATTGAGCAAGATTATTTTCAATCTCAGTCTTTTTAATCTTAAGTTTTTCTCTCAAAACAGCTTCTAATAAATTAGAGTCCCATGAATTATCAATATTATTTGGAAGATAAAAATATTTTAAATTAGATAAAGAAACAGAGTATGAGGAATTATTAGTCTTAGGGTCAGGGTCAATATAAATTTTAACATTGTAGTTATTTAATTCTTGAATAATTTTATTGGTTTTTAAATTATTAGTATCAACTATTTCATAGATTTCTTTATTTTTTCTGATAATTGTTTTTAGTTGAGCTTGCTTGCTTGTTAATTGGTCATAAAGAGAGATAGATAAATGGTTTTTACATTTAGAGCTATATAAACTCAAAGAAAAAAGAATTAAAGAAGTGAAGAGATAATTTATAAAGATTTATCGGAAAAATTAGTGAAAAATTGAATTCTTGATAGAGGTAGTCGGTTAACTATAATAATTTGGCTACGATAATATCATCATAGCCAATTATATGAAATGAAAACCTATTTTAAGACTGCTTTATAAAAATCTGAGTCTCTACAAGGAAGGGGAGTCTTTAATTTTTACGTAGCGTTATTTTATCATTTTTGGTTTAATTTACTTTTACCAAGGAACTAAAAAATGACTAAAGCGATAACACTCTTTTTTTTCTTAATAGCAACTCTAAACCTTTATGCTGTTGATAAAATTAGTCTAAGAATTAAATATTTACAAAATGATGAAGTTTTATCCCGTGGTAGAATTATAACAATGGAAAACCAAGCAGCAACTCTAGAAAAAAATCAGATAATATTAATTTGGTCATAAAGGTCAAATCATCTAAGAGAATTATTAGAGAGGAAATTAAGGTTCTTGTTAGTCTCGATATTAAATATAAGGAAAAGTTAGCATTTGGAGAAACTAGAGAAGCACATACAAACACTGAAGTTCTTTTAAATAAAGAACAAGAAGGAATTTTTGAAATTAGCTCATCCAATGGTGAAACTCAAAAGATTCAATTAACTGCAGATATTTTATAAGATTCTGTAATTTTATATGCTTTTTTAGAATAATGAAGAGACATAAAATTTTTTTTTGTTAATACTATTTTTGTATTACTTGTAAAAGAAATCTACCTTTTGGAGTCATTAAAATTTTTTTCTCTAATACAAATTTTTCTCTATAACCAATTGCCATTTCTTTGCCAACAACTTTATATTTAGATGAATTTGAGTGTGATATAATGAGAAGGTTATATTCTCCATTTTTAATTATCCTTTTAGAGATATATGCTTTAGCGATAGCCTGTATGTCTTTGCCTCTGAATTTTTTATAATATTTCGAAAGTTGTGTCTTTAGAGGAATTAATGAGTTTGTTGAGTCAATAAGAAATAAGTCTGAGTTGTTTATCGGACGCTAACCAATACCTTCTTTTAGGGGTAAGCCAACAAGAGAGAAAACTAATGTTTTTGAATTAGCTAGGTTGATAGAATACCTGGTGCAATAGCCTGAAATTGGTTTAGTTCCAAGTTTCATATTACAACGATCAATCTCTCTAACATTTAAAACATATTCTTTATTTGTCTTTAGCTCTTTAACAGATTTAATTTGCTCCCAAGGTGTTGGAGATAGTTCATTAACTTCTGCAAGAGCATTTTCAACTAGACTGGTGGTTGAAGAACAAGACAATAACCCTAAAAGTAAGGATGGAATTAAAATCTTCATGTTTTCTCCTTAATGGATTGATTTTATCTGAATATTTTAAATGTAAATTAGGATTAAAACCAGAAGCAAGTAAGCAATTTTTCAACCGTCGTTTATGACTGATTTAGCCTTTAAGTAATTTTGATGAGCTAAAAATGAATCATGTACGACTCGAGACATGGGTAACACTCTAAACCGAGCACATAGGTAACACTTCTAAATATTTTGGTCAGTTATAATCTTCTAATAATAAGGAGGTTGTGACTATGCCATGGAAGGAGTGTAATCGTATGA
>ENA-ORXM01000845-ORXM01000845.1-marine-metagenome-genome-assembly--contig:-NODE-845-length-47702-cov-4.013837_pt1 | contig 47702 bp, 39 predicted proteins | sample MGYA00237867_ERZ511480 | MGnify/ENA primary metagenome ERZ511480 (study PRJEB26309, sample SAMN06266103) | marine metagenome | isolation source: Algal blade | place: United Kingdom:Sidmouth, United...
AAACACGCCTTTGGCAACTTAGACGCGGGCGTGCGTAGCTTTGTGCCTGTATCCGAACAACCCAAGGTCATCTGGTCGAGCCGCGTTTACGTAGCGATTGTAGCGGCGTTTGCCGTTTGGTCTATCGCGATTGGCAGTTTTCTACCCATGATGTTTGTGTGGCTGCCGCGTTTTTACGGTGGCTGGCTGCATCAACTACTTGCCCTAACCCAACACGCGGGGCTGGGCGAAGATACATATGACCACCGCGAGAACACGCGCACGGTTTATTTGAACCCGGTGTTTCGCTACCTTTATTTAAATATGAATTATCACCTCGAGCACCACGTCATTCCAATGGTGCCGTACCACCGCTTGCCCGAACTGCATGAACTCGTGAAACCGCAAGCGCCCGCGCCGTATAAAAATCTGTGGGAGGTCTACAAGGAAATGCTCCCCGCCCTTTATAAGCAAGCTACCCAGGACCCCGACTATCACATCGTGCGCGACCTGCCCGACGCGGGTGTACAGATTGATGCGATTGATATCCCTATAGCAGGGCAGGTCGCTGAGGCAGACGATTTAAGTGATAACGTATTAGCGGGCGGCTGGGTCGCGGCGTGCAACGCTGAAGATTTAACCGAGGACGATGTGCTGAGTTTTAGCCACAACGAAAAACTGTACGCGGTTTACCGCCTGAAAGGTAAAGAGGTCCATGCAAGTGACGGGCACTGTACACACAGGAACGTTTCACTTGCTGGCGGTCTGGTTTTAGACGGCTGTATCGAATGCCCCATGCACAACGGGCGCTTTGAAATTAAAACGGGTAAAGCGGTCAAAGTACCAGCCATTAAAAATTTGAAGATGTATCCTGCCAGGCTCGAGGGGGGCAAGGTTCTTGTCGACCTCTCGAGTGTCGAAGCGCAAGATATAGAAACGGCTCAGCCCTCTACCTAATGTCACCAAACGTTTATAAGTTTTTACAAAGGAGTATGTATGCCTAACGCACCCACCGACCTAGATATTTATTTGTTCGACCTCAAAGGTTTCTTAGTCCTTAGAAATGCCCTTAGCCAGGATGAGGTCGCCGCGCTCAACGCTGGCATCAATGACATCTTGCCACTTAAGCATGAGGAGTGGCTCGGCTATATTCAGGGGCACACCTTTGGCGACAGTGAAGGCGTAAATTTACAGCAAATTTACGAGGGCGGCAAACCCTTTGAAAGCCTTATTGACCACTCGAGTTGGATTGACAAGATTAAATACTTCGTGGGCGGCGAGGGTACGTTCGACTATAAACATGGACCTCTGTTTATTGATGAAAACTTTGCCAATATTCGCGGTCCGGGTGAGGCGATTGGGCTGCACTCGGGCGGTCATGAGGGCGTCAAGCGCAATCAGTTTCGCTTTCACAATGGGCGTTTTCAGTGTGGGCAGGTCAACATCCTTATGGCGCTGACCGACATTGGCGAGGGCGACGGCGCAACAATGGTGATTCCGGGCAGTCATAAGGCGAACTTCGCGCACCCTCATTTTGACAAGCATAAGATGGGCGGCTCGCAGGCTTCGGTCGACGGTATCGAAGGTGCCATTGAAGTGCATATGAACGCGGGCGACGCGCTGCTCTTTGTCGACGCGATTTCGCACGGTTCAGCGCGGCGCACCAATGAGGGCAATCGGCGCATTATCGTTTACCGCTACGGCCCTTCCTGGGGGAATTTTAGGCATGGCTACGAGCCGTCACCTGAGCTTTTGGAAAGGCTCACGCCTGAGCAGCGGCAGATTGTGCAGCCGCAGCAGCTTTTAAAACGAGAGCCTCAAAAACAGGGCTAACTTAAAGATAGGGGGTTATAACTCCTTCAAGGGTAGATTTTAGAAAGGCACTAAACACACCTTTCAAATATAGTGGCGCGCTGAAGCGGTTTGGGAACAACAAGCCCGATTAACGCCAACGTTTGTCGTAGGGGCACAAGGCCTTGTGCCCCTACAGGGCAACAATCGACCAGCGGAATGAATGTGAGGGGTGATGCTTTTCAAAAATCTGCTCCTATGAGGAGCTGTGCCCCTGTTGGAGTTCAGTGCTGAGCCACTACCCAAAACCTACAACGGAATACGCGAACGCCAAGTGCAGATATTGCCAAGCCAGCGCAGCCAGTCTTTTGCTACCCTGAACGAACGACAAACGTTTTCAAGCAGATAAAGCAAAGGAGCCCAGATGAACGCCAAACAAAGGTTTATGGATGTCCTCGAGCAAAAACCCGTTGACCGCGCACCCCTAGCCGCCGTGGTAACGGCTGTCACCGTCCCCATGATGGAAAAAACAGGCGTCTTTTACCCCGACGCGCACCACAAGTCCGATGATTTAAGCAAACTTGCGGCCTCAGTGTGGGAACATGCCAACATCGAGTGTATAAAACTGCCGTTCGGTATGACAGTTGAAGCAGAGGCGCTGGGTGCGCCGATGGAGTGGGGATCGAAAGACACCCTGCCTAACGAATACCCAATATTCGACCACCCCGACGAGCTAAAGATTCCGGATAACTTTTTCGACTTAAAGCGCGTTCCGGTGGTACTCGAGGCCATAAGTCAACTGCGCAAACAGTACGACACTGAGGTTGCCGTTGTCTCGTCCATCGTCGGACCTTTTACATTAGGCGCAAAACTGTTCGGCTTCGACAACTTTTTCCCCTGGCTCATTACCAACCCCGACTACGTGACCCAGGCGATGGAGAAGCTCACCAAGTTGTCCATTGAATATGCCAACGCCCAGCTCGAGGCCGGGGCGGACACCATCCTGATTGGTGAGGCGGTGTGCTCGGGCGACCTCATTTCACCTGATACCTACCGAGACTTTATAGCTAGTCGCCACACGGAACTGACCAACGGCATCAAGGGTCCAATAATCCAACACATTTGCGGCAATGCAACGCGGCACGTTGAGCACATTGCCGCCACAGGCGCAGCGGGTTACAACTTTGATGAGGGTGCTGATATCGATGTAATCCGCGAGCACTGCAAGGGCAACGTTGCGATTATCGGCTACGTTCCCACAGTCGAGGTTTTGCTGCAAGGCACCCCTGATGATGTTTACCAGGCGTCCCTGGAGTGCTTGGCGAACGGCGTCGATATGCTGGCCCCCGGTTGCTCAATACCGCAGCACGTGACCTTTGAAAACATCGCCGCTATGCACAAGGCCCTAGAGGATTGGGGCAAATCCGAAGCCCTGCGCGAAAGCACTATGAGTATCGTTGAGGAGAAACGTGCCAAGAAGCTCGAGGCCAAAGCCGCGGCGGGTGGCAGACGGGGCAAGCGAACCTCTGGACGTAGACGCGCCTCCGCGTAGCGCAAAATCTCGTCTCGTAAGCAAGCCTAATACGTGGTTCTTATAGCTTTGAATGAGCCTCTTGAAGATGCCGAATTGTACGTCTCACGAGAGAAAATTCTTGACGGATTCACCGCAGGCACGGTGAAGGAATAGAAAAATGCCTCATATCGATATCTGGCACGGACCGGAGCAGCGGTTCGGCCATCTCGGCAACCCCCAGCGCTGGGTAAACATTTTGGGAACCGTTACGCCTGCCGACGCAATCATTTCCCTGAACTACAGTTTAAACGGGGGTAAACGCATGCCTTTAGGGATGGGACGAGACGCCCTTCGGCTGCGGGAGGCGGGCGACTTCAACGCTGAAATACCAGTTTCAGATCTGCAAGACGGGGATAACGAGGTCGTTATCACAGCCGCCGCTGATGACAGTCAGCACACCGTAGAGACGGTGAATGTGCAGTACATGAAAGGTAACCGCTGGCCGCTCCCCTACAGCATCGACTGGCAAAAGGCTAAAGCTATTGGTGACGTTATACAGGTGGTGGACGGTAGGTGGCAGCTTACGCCGGACGGTATTCGGCCAAAGTTTCCTTCGTATGACCGGCTAGTGACGCTGGGTGACGTAACGTGGTCGGATTACCGGGTCACCGTAATGGTTACGGTTCACAGATTTGTCAAAGAACCGGCAGACTACCCTCACTTTCAAGACGGGCTGGCCGGGGGCTTCGGCATCTTGTCACGTTGGACAGGCCACTACCCGGACGGGTATCAACCGTGCCAAGAGTGGCGTCCAAGTGGCGCTCATGGTTGGTACCGTGCGAGGTGGGAGGACAGACCCGTCCGCCACCGCTGCCTGAACATTTCTGACGGCGTGGTTAAAGACCAAGTAGTAACGGAAACGCCACCGCTAGCGTTAATGGAGGGTGAGCGCTACGTCTTTCAGTTCAGTACGAAGTCTCGTGTGGACGCAACCAGTCTCTACCAATATAAAGTGTGGCCTGATGGACAGCCGGACGCCTTACTCTGTAATTTATCCGCCAGCGGAAGAAAAGGAGAATCACCACGCGGTTCGGTACTCTTAATAGCTCTGTTTGCTGACATTACAATCGGCAATTTGAGGGTTGAACCTTTATAGCAACGTCGAAGTCGCTTTAAATGACACGGCATTTGCTCAAACCTCAGAGCATTTGCTCAGACCTTAGTAAAGCCTCTAAACTAAAAACTGTTTCGAAGGAATGAGGTAACTCTTGTCAAATCGGGTAAGACACTTTATGCCTGAAGCAGTAAACGCTGTTCTTCCACTACTGCAAGACGGCTACCAGGCTATAGGGCGGTACCAAAATCACCGCAGCTCAGAAAACAAGGAGGCGCTCGAGCACCATCTGCTCGAGCTAGGTCAAGCCCTGCAACAATTCAAAGAGGTTGTGCAAAGCGCCAAGCAAGATTATTTTGACGCCGTACTCAAAGAGGACTTAAACCTTAGCGATAGAATCGTAGCCTTGGATACAGCTGTAGGCGCACTTTATATAGCGTTCTCGGTAGAGCGCAAATACATGCACCGCGAAAGTAGAGAGCTTAAGGGGGTGTTAGAGCAAATTCGCATAAATAAGGCTGACCGTAGAGCCCCTGTCGTACCCGAAGCTCTTTGTACAGGCGTTCCTGCTTCGGCGGGCGTCGCTACAGGCAAAGTGAAGCTTATACGCAAAGATTCAGACTATAAGCATGTCTCCGAAGGCGCAATCATTGTCGCCAGCATGACGCGCCCCGAACTCGTATTCGTCCTGAGTAAAATAGCCGCTATCGTCACAGACATAGGGGGCTCCCTCTGTCACGCAGCTATTGTTGCCAGAGAGAAACGGATACCCTGTGTGGTAGCGACAGGCAACGCTACAAGCGTATTAAAGAACAAAATGTTGATAGAGGTCGATGGCAGCAGAGGCACCGTTAAATCCGTACGAAAGAACCTTCTCTAAACAGGAGTATCCCTCTTCGAGATATCCAAAGAAAGAGAGGGAGAAACCGCTAAGCTTCTCCCTCTTCTACGAAAACTCCGTTTAGGACTGTTCCGAAATCGCCTTCCACAAAACAGGGGGTTTAATAGGCGTCTGCGGAACGCGCACACCCACCGCGTCACGAATGGCATTAGCAATCACAGCGCCACCTGCCGTAATCGGCGGCTCGCCAACACCCCTGGCCCCAAAAGGACCGTGGGGTGAGGGGTTGTTTAATAAGATTGCTTCGATGTTAGGAACGTCCGTCGCTCTGGGCATAGCGTAATCCATAAAACTACCGCCCGTAAGCTGACCATTATCATCGTAACCAAAGTCCTCGAATATGCCCATACCTAGGCCCTGCACCACGCCGCCGTGAATCTGGCCTTCGACCATCATGGGGTTAAGGGCAAAACCGACATCTTGTATGGCGACGTACTGTTTAATCTTGACCTGACCCGTGTCACGGTCAACGGCAACTTTGGCAAGGTGCGCAATCGTGCCTGGCGCGTTTTTCTCAATCGCTGAGCGGCCCTCACCGATAATTGGTCCATGACCGCCTGCTGTCGTTTCGGCGATAGAAGCGAGTTTGGCGAGTTTGATAGCGGAACTTGGCACACCTTTTACTTGCACCGCGCCGTCTTTTAGCTCGAGGTCTTCAAGCCGCGCCTCTAACTGCTCGGCGGCAAGCTCGAGCACCTGCGTGCGAACCTCTTGCGCAGCCGCCTCAACCGCGCCGGAAACACTGTAGGTGACTTGCGAGCCACCGCTACCAGGCGCAAACGGTCCCATATTGGTGTCACCTTGAATCAGTTCAACATCGTCAGGATTGACACCCAATACTTCGGCAGCGACTAGGACCAGGCTACTATTGACACCCGAAATATCTACCGAGCCGACCTGCACACGCACCGTGCCGTCGGTATCCAAACGGCACACCGACGCTGAGGGCGAGAAGGCGCAGGGCCAACTGCTCACTGCAATACCGATGCCCTCGTCTTCGCCCGTACTGCGCTCGGTCCAGGCGGGGTGCTCTTTTAAAGCCTCGAGACAAGTACGAATCCCCAGACTCGGCCAGGGCTGACCGTTAACCATAGGATCGCCCGTTTCAGAAAGGTTTTTCAAGCGGAACTCGACGGGGTCCATGTTGAGTTTGCGCGCCAACTCGTCAATGCTCGACTCCATAGCAAAGGTCGTATGCGGCGCACCTGGTGCACGGTAAGCGCCTGTTTCGCTTTTATTGGTAATGACTTCGGTGGTGTTCATGAGCAGATTGCCAACCTTGTAGTTGCTGCCCAAAAGTAGCGGCCACAAACCACCAAATTCAAAACCGAATACACCTGCATCAAGTGTAATGTCCGCCTGGATAGCACAAATCGTGCCGTCTTGTTTTGCACCGAGTTTGAGGTTGATTGCCGCAGCAGGACCGGGGGTGGTTGTTTGCAAATCTTCAGAGCGGCTGAGCATTAGGCGGACAGGTTTGTTAATGGTATAAGCAACCGCAGCTGCCAGGGGCTCAATCGTGCCGTACTTCGAGCCGAAGCCGCCACCCACCGTCATAGGAATCACACGCACCTTGCCTTGTTTTAAACCCAGAATGCTAGCGACCTTATTACGCACACCGAACTGTCCTTGGGTGCTCGTGTGCAGGGTAATGCCACCATCTAATGGGTTCGGCTCAGCAACAACTGAGTGCGTTTCCATATAACCCTGATAGGCTGCTGCTAAATCATAAGACTGTTCAACCGTTACATCTGCTTCGGCAAAACCGGCCTCAATATCTCCGCGTTCGTATTTACTCGTTTTGTAGACATTGGAGGGTGCGCCCTCCAACTCACTCTTTTGTTCTTCCACCGCCGCGTGGGTAATTTCTTCGATATCGCTCGAGGGCAATCCCTCTGGCCAAATAACATGCGCGTCCGCCGCCATCGCCTTTTTGTGGTTGCTGATAACAGGGAGTTCTTCGTACTTAACGACCACTTTTTCTAAACCGTCAGCGGCGGCAGCTTCCGTTTCAGCCACGACAGCGACAACCGGTTGACCAACAAAGAGAACCTTGTCTTTAGCCAAAATCGCGTCACTGCGCGAGGTGATAGTACGCTCACGCGTGACCAAATCTTCGGCACTCAAAACGGCCACGACGCCTGGCACCTTTTCCGCCGCGCCTTTGTCGATACTGATAATTTTTGCGTGTCCATAAGGACTTAAAAGCGGGCGCATGTGGAGCATCCCCGGCACCGTAATATCACCGGTATAGCGGGTGAGTCCTGAAATTTTACCCAGGCCCTCGAGCAACTTTCTCGGCTTACCTAAATACTGGGTATCCTTGACATCTTCTTCTCTAATAGCGGTGACTGGCATGCTTCCTCCCTTAAACGAGTGAGCTAAGACTATAGATGAGGCCGTTGACTAAACGCAGTTTCGTTTTATTACAAGTAAGTTTGCTACGACTAGTTTGCTACGACTAGTTTACCGCGCCTCTAGCGTTTTACATCTGCGACATCTTACCAGAAACTATTGAAACGAAAAGCGAGGCTAGTGCCCAAACTGAAGGGCTAAGCGTTTACAAGTCTCAATAAAAGATGAACACTTTGCAGACAAAGTTAAGTATTTTGTGACACCCTTTCTGCTACTGTTGAGCTTAAGAGGTTAGCACTTATGACCAAACCACCTAGCTTTTGCACCTACCCCACCAAAGTTCTTTTGCAGCTCAGCGCTGACATTGAAACGCGGCTTATTCAAGGTGACGCGAATGGGCTCGAGATCGACACCTTTTTTTACATACAGTTTGAATTAGCAGAGCGTCTACACTCCGACGTTCTTTTAGACCCTCGAGACTAAACTACTGCGCACTTACCAAGTCAGGCCGCAAGCGCTGGGCCTCACGTAAATAAATGTGCTTGATATCCGCTTGAGATTTTTGCGTGTTTATCTGCATCATTATTCGAACCGCTTTGGGCAGGCGGTTAGGCACAGGAATTTCCCGGTTACACATAAGTGGCACTTGCGTCATACCGATAGCTCTGGCAGCTTCAGCGGGAAAGGTGCTGTTCAGGTCCGGTGTGGTTGTAAAAAAGATTGAGGCAATCACGTCGTAGTCGTCAATGGCGTTCGCCTGGAGCATTTCTTGAAGCAGCTCCCGCGTCGCGTCCAAAATAAGCTCTGGCTCATCTGCTCTCACCGTCGTCGCCCCGCGAACACCACGTACCCAGTAAGGCTTTTCCATAGGGTTTTAGTCTAACAGGTAAAACGATTGAAGACTGAAGATTGAAGATTGAAGATTAAGACCGAGAGCCATTAATTTTTCGGATAAAACCGTGTGAGGTTTTTATCTTTCTTCTTCCTTCTTTCACTTTCCTTCCCCAAAAGCAGGTACACACCCTGTACCTGTCCACCACCACTGCTAGAGTGAATTCATGACTATGACTCTTGAACGCAGTACCGACGCGCTCTGGTTCGACCTGAGTGCTGACCAAAAAGCTATTCTCGGCCCCCTAAAAGAGTTTCTGAAAGCGGAGGTCGCACCCAGCGCTGTCGAGCGCGATAAATCGGGGGAGTTCCCCCTCGAGCTAGTAAAACAACTAGGCGATATAGGCGTACTCGGCATGCAGGTTCCCGAGGCCTACGGCGGCGCCGAGCTAGACACTGCCACAATGGCATTGATTATCGAAGAGATAGCCTCAGTCGATGGCTCACTATGTTTAACCGTAGCGTCGCACAATTCGCTTTGCACCGGACACATTCAAATTGGTGGCAGCGAAGCGCAGCATAAAGCGTGGCTTCCTGACCTGGCGACCGGACAAAAACTCGGCGCGTGGGGCCTAACCGAACCGGGGTCGGGGTCCGACGCCGCAGGTTTGAGTACCAAAGCTGAGGATAAAGGCGACCACTTTGTTATTAACGGTTCCAAATCTTTTATCACCCAGGGCACCGTCGGCGGCACCTACGTCATCATCGCCCGCACCGATGAGCCAAGCGAAGGTAAGCACTACTCGGATGGCGTCAGTGCATTTGTAGTTGACGGCGACAGCGAGGGCCTTATTCGCGGCAAGCCCGAGGAAAAATTGGGGCTTCACAGCAGCGACACGACACCCTTAACCTTTGAGAATCTAGAAGTGCCTGCTGAAAACTTAATCGGTGAACGTGGTCAGGCTTTTAAAGATGTCATGGCTGTCTTAAATGGAGGTCGCATCGGTATCGGCGCAATGGGTATTGGCCTCGGGCGCGGCGCCTTGCAAATTGCGGCGCAGTACGCCCTCGAGCGTGAACAGTTCGGTAAGCCTATCGCTAACAACCAGGCCATCAGTTTTAAAATTGCAGAGATGGCACTCGAGCTTGAAGCGGCTAGACTTCTCGTTTTAAAAGCAGCCGCCCTCAAAGACGCAGGGCGTGACTACGCGCTGGCAGCCTCGATGGCAAAACTCAAAGGCAGCGTCGCAGGCGTCCAGGCGTGCGACTACGCCATCCAAATTCTAGGCGGCTACGGCTATATAAAAGACTACGAAGTCGAGCGGATGTGGCGTGACGCCCGCCTAACACGCATTGGCGAAGGTACAGATGAGGTACAACATTTGATAATCTCGAGGGCATATTTGCAGCAGTTCAGATAATGGACAGGAGAAAGGAAAAAGTAGAAAGTAGAAAGAAAACCCTACATTCTTTTCCCTTTTTCCTTTCTGCTTTTTCCTGAATTCATGAGCACTATCGCCCTACTCACTGATTTCGGTCACCAGGACAGTTACGTCGGCGTTATGAAAGGCGTCATGGCAGGTATTGCCCCGAACGCGCAGACGATCGACCTGACGCACGGTATTCCGCCACAAGACCTGCATGCAGCAGCTTTTGCGCTGCTGACCTCCTATAAGTTTTTCCCGAAGGATACGATTTTTTGTTGTGTGGTCGACCCGGGCGTAGGCGGGGACCGGCTAGCAGTGGCGGCGCGGCTCGAGTCTCAAAACTCTGGCCCCTTTTACATTGTTTGCCCTGACAATGGTCTGCTAACACCCGTCCTGCACGAACTGCCTGCGGCAGCCGCCGTGACCCTCGACAACCCGATTTATCACTTGGGGCAAACAAGCGCGACCTTTCACGGACGCGATATTTTTGCGCCTGTTGCGGCGCATTTAGCAGCGGGTCACGCCCTGGCGAAACTGGGCTCCAAGCTCGAGCCTGGTGCTCTAATCCAACTCGACTGGCCCCAAGCTGAAAGACTCGAGGATGGCTGGCGGGCTAAGGTCGTTTATATCGACAGTTTTGGAAATTTAGTGACTAACTTGAAAGGTGCAGCGCTTGAACCGCCTTTAAGAAACTGGCAGATTGACGTGCGCGAAACGCATCTTGAAACCGTTAGCCGCACCTTTAGTGATGTTGTAAGGGGTGCGCCACTCGCTTACGTGGGGAGTAGCGGCTTTCTCGAGGTTGCCCTGCGCCAAGGGAACGCTCACCGTGAGTTGCGGGTGGACATCGGTGAGACTGTGCTAGTAAAACGCCGCAATGATTAAGGCATTGCGGCGCTCGAATAAAGTTGAAGGTTTAGACAGTTAAGAAGTCGCGCAGTTTGCGATTACGTTTCTCGAAATACTTGAGCTTACGAATGGCCCGCGCTTCTAACTGACGGACGCGCTCACGGGTCACGCCTAGCACGTTGCCGACCTCTTCTAGTGTATGATCTTCGCCGTCGAGCAAACCGTAGCGCATTTTCAGAATCGTCGCTTCACGCTCATCTAAAAAGTCTAGCGCCTCTTGAACGGTTTCACCTAGAGCACTTTGCATCGTTTGCTCCATCGGCGTACCAATGGTTTCGTCTTCGATAAAGTCACCGATATAGCTGCCGTCCTCATCACCGACGGGCTTTTCTAGTGACATGGGCTCACGGGCGAGGCTAATCGTTTGCTCGACTTTTTCCGAGGTCCAATCAGGGCCCATCGCCTGAGCGATTTCCTCGAAGCTGGGGTCGCGCGATAAATCTTGCTCTAAACGCTTCGTCGTACTGCGCAATTTACTGAGCGTTTCAATCATATGCACAGGCAGGCGAATCGTGCGCGACTGGTTATTAACCGAGCGGCTGACCGACTGGCGAATCCACCAGTGGGCGTAGGTGCTGAATTTAAAGCCGCGTTTATAGTCGAACTTTTCAACCGCGTGCATAAGTCCCTGGTTACCCTCTTGAATAAGGTCAAGCAGTCCAAGGCCGCGTCCAGTATATTTTTTAGCCACCGAAACGACCAGACGCAAATTGGCGTTAATCATTTGACCCCGCGCCATATCAGCATCTTCAACAATGCGCTGAAGGGTACGCTGTTCACGCTCACTGAGTTTTTCGGCTTCGGTCTCTAAGCTCTCCTTAGCGGCGTCACCCTCTTCAATACGACGTGCCAGGTCGATTTCTTCGGTATGGGTTAGCAGCGGAATGCGGCCAATCTCGCTTAGATATTTGCGCACAGGGTCGCTCGAGTACCCCGTTTGCGACGTAGCGTAAGCCTCTTCTAGTTCTTCGGTGCTTACCTCATCATCGGCGTCATCTGCGGAAAGCTCGTCGGTATCATCTATGTCGGTGTCATCTATGTCCGCATCGTCTGCACCATTTATATCAATGCCTCGAGCCTCGAGTTCATTCGACAAAACACCGAGCGCCGACGTGTCGTCCATATCGTACTGTTCACTGTTTGCAGCGTCACTTGCTAGTTCATTCACATTCATCATAGTTACAGAGCCTTGCTCTTGTCCTTTCACAAATAGGGCTTGAATTTGGGGAGAACCAAGCCACTGGGCCTTATCTTGCTGATCTTGCTGAGTCGAGTTAATCAATTTAGCCACCTCCTTCGGGTTAGCCGTAAGAGGCGGTTTAAACCGCCTCAGAAAAGTTTCGGGGTTGCATGTACATTGGGGATCAAACGGTGGGAATTAGAAGTCAGAAAAACTAACTCAGAACAATTTCACTAGACTAATTATACAGGTCGAGACTATAAAATGTCAAGAAACCTGAGTCTACCTTTGTCAAATTGTAAGGGGTGCTACGAAAGCTATTTCTTCGGTCCTAGAGCGGGCAAAATCTATTTGGGGTGAAAAACACAGTGTGAGAAAACTATGTAATCAGGTCAGTTTTTTGTTTAGCAAACACTCACAGATTACGGTTCCAGCAAAATTGCAACAAAAAATAAAATCGATAAAGTTTGTAGAGGGGCAAAACGGGAATTTTTCGACTTGTTGAACAAATATTTCCAAGGTTCAGAACTAATGCCACGTACTATAGTTGCGATGAATGACACCGTTTGTATTTAAGTATCTAAATCAGCCGGTACAAAGAGTATCTTTACAAACGCAATAAAAAGTGAGAGGACCTCCGCCGGGGGGGCAGCAGATGCTGAGATCCTCTCGGACCCCAGTCTAGCCTACTTGACTACCTAATTGTCAACCGCCAACACGTTGTGTGAGGGCAAGAGACGTTCCAAAAACTAAAAATTCACTAAAAACGCCTGCTTAACGGCAAAACGGGTTTGGAAAAATCAGCTTGAGATGGCCTTAATCTCTTCCAGAAATCCCCCAAGTTCGGTCGCTGTCCTAAGATGATAGAGGGTCTTATCTGGATAGTCTTTCAGCCGCTCGAAAATACGTGGTCTATGTTTCTCGGGAAAGGTCCAGACATAGTTTATAAATGAGAGGTCGAAGCGCTCATCACAGCCATCAGCCATGTCAGGGCGCGCACCCGGACGGTACTCGAGCACGCGCTTTAAGACGCGCCAGGTACAAAGCAGGCGCGGAAAGTCCAAAAAGATAATCGTATCGGCGGCAGCAAAGCGCGTGTCCATCGTGCCGCCATAGTTACCATCAATAATCCAGCGTTCCGCCGCAAGCAGTTGTTTTTGCCGCTCGAGCCAAACCTCACTCGGTGGTTGGGTCCAGCCAGGTTGCCAGTATTCAGCGTCTAAATGAATAATCGGCAAATCGAGCAGGTGGGACAGTTTGAGTGACAGAGTCGTCTTACCCGCACCCGACGAACCGACAATCGCAACCCTTTGCATAGCTACATTTTAATACTTCAAGGGGTCTCGAGCCCTGAGTTGTTTGAACGTTTTTTGAAGGGGCATTTAAAGGTTAGTATCATAATCACCAAGCTCGTGAACAACAATCACATGTCATGTCGAACGCATGTGAGACATCCGTAAGCAGCACGCTGAAAGCAAGATTTCTCCTTCCGCGTTGCTCCAGTCGAAATGACAACGGGGCTCTCACTCAACCGACTTCTCGTACACTCTCTTTTTAGGCTAGACCTTGCAAATAGTCTTCCAGAAGCTTGTTAAACCGCTCCGGCGCTTCAATTTGGGGTGAGTGACCGACCTCTTGCCACAGCTCGAGCCTGCCGTTGGGGAACGCTTTGACCGTTTTTCGCGCCATCGCTTCTGTGATGATGGTGTCGCGCGCGCCGCGCAGAACCAGGGTCGGAGCGGTAAAAGTACCTAAGTTCGCGGTGTTGTAGCGCATCAGCGCCTGCATATTGCCCCCCACCGCCCCTGGGTTCATGTTCACGGCGTCGTCTACAATCGCATCGAAATAAGGGGGAACTCTCGAGGGCATGGTGGGTTTTAAGGATGAAGCAAGCTGAGAGCGGCTTTGTTTACCTACCTGTGGCAGCTTCAAACCTTCCGGCAATTTAGGCAACTTGACCCCAGCAGGTAACTTAAGTCCCTTCAGGTTGAGCTTGGGTAGCTTGACGCCTTGAGGCAACCCTCCCGGTAAACCGTAGAGACTGCCGGGCGGCGCAGAGGCCACTAAAATAAGCCCTTCTAACCTATTGGGTAAGCCCGAGGCGAAGACTTGCGCTACCGCACCGCCTAATGAGTGCCCAAGTAGGACAACTTGCTCGAGACCAAGTTCATCTAAAAAACGCCGCAAGAACGAGGCATAAGCTTCTATACTCACTGCACCTGGTAATGCGCCTGAGTCACCGAAGTTGGGTAAGTCCGGTGCAATCACGCGCCAGCCTGTGGGCGGCGCTGCGAGTTGTTCGGTAAACCAACGTTTCGAGGCGTAGTTGCCGTGTACACAAACGAGCGGGCGGCCTGCCCCCGCCTCTTCATAGGCCATGCGTACACCGCGAACGGTGACCGTTTCTATTATGGATGCTGCACTCATTGCTATTCCCCCAGAAAAATCTTAGCTGTTTTTTGACTTGAGAGAGGCACACTACCCGTCTCAGTCAAAACGCGTTTAGAGTGTAGCTTACTAGCGCGAGGTTTGAAGTTACGATACGCCTTGTAGAAACTCGGCAAGTAACGTATTGAAGGCTTGGGGCGACTCGAGCTGCGGTGAGTGACCCACGTCGGGCCAAAGCTCAAGCTTGCCGCGAAGCACCTTTGCGGTGCGCTGCGCCATAGCTTCCGTCACCAGATAATCGCGCCCACCGTGTAGAACAAGCGCAGAACAGTCAATATCACTCAGCGAGAGGGTGACGTCATAGCGTTCGAGGGCTCGAGCATTGCCTGTAAACGCTGCCCCGCTCATATTGAAAGCATCATCGACAATCGCCTCGAAATAGCTTGGCTTGCGCGTGGGCATGGTGGCACCTAAGCTTTGGGCGAGTAAGCTACGGTTCGTTTTGAATAGCTCGAGGTAAGTGTAAGTTTCCTCCGGCGTTTTGAACCCGTTAGGCGGCGCAGGCGCAATGAGCAAAAGTGCCGCGGCGAGTTCGGGCGCTTGCGAGACGAGTGTTTGTACGACAGCCCCGCCTAAACTATGACCGAGCAAAACCGGGCGCTCGAGTTCTAAACCGTCTATAAATCCTTTTAAATACTCTGCATATCCTTCAATAGAAATAGCCCCAGGTAGCGCGTCCGAATCGGCAAAGTTGGGCAGGTCGAGTGCTAAAACGCGCCAACCTTCCGGTGGTTCGACAAGTTGAGGGGTGAACCAGCGTTTGCTGGCGAAGTTGCCATGAACGCAAACCAATGGGCGGCCTGTTCCTGCCTCGGCGTAGGCAAGCTTTACACCTTCCACCTCGAGCTTTTTAAGTGTCAACACTTAGTTTTCTCCTAAAGTGCTTAGAAATTTTTTAATGAGGGTTGCGACAGCTTCGGGTCGCTCGACAGGAGAGGCGTGTCCAGCTTCTAGGAGGCGCTCGAGTCTGCCGTTAAACGCATATTCGACAATCTCCTTGCTGTAACGTGGCGGCGTGAGCAGGTCGTCCTCACCGACGATAGCTAAAGACGGCCCTTTGTAGGTACGCCAAACCTCCCTAGCAGAACCGAAGCTCGCTGCCCCGTCAATAAGCGCAGCCACCGCCATCCCGTCAGCACTTGCAGCCAGGTCACGAAAACCAAGGACATCCTCTAAATGCTCGTTCAAAAAACGGTAGCCCCAAACCCACGGCGTCGCCACGTCAAAACGCAAGCCTGGTCCGCCGCTGACAAGCGCCGCCTTCCACGACAGCAAAATAGTTTTTAGAATCGGGTCGACGCTGAGCAGTGAATCTATGGTCGTTACGGACTTGATTCGTTTCGCACCAAGTCGGCCCGCCGTCAACATGGAGATAAGGCCGCCGTTGCTTAAACCGACCAGGTGAACGTTGGAAAGCTCGAGCGCGTCCAGCAGTGCTATGAGATCATCCGAGTGCTGTTCAGGCGTATAAGGTCCAGATGGCTTCTCTGACTCACCCTGACCCCGGCAGTCGTAGCGCAGGGTTTGGTAATCATCGAAATGAAGCTCGAGGGGCTTCCATGATGTGGTGTCCATCGTCAAACCGTTGACAAAGACAAGCGTCTCACCCGCACCTCTGAGTTTGTAGTGAAGTTCGACATCTATTTTAAGCCTGAGCTTTGGCATGAACTCAACCTAACAAATAGAGGGGCTAAGCACCTCTTTAAACATACGGCTGTAGGCTCTACAAAACCTGATATGATACTTGTGAAAACAAAATTTATCGTTCCAAAGGGAGGACAGTTGCATGGCGACACTTGGTCTCGAAGGTAAGGTCATTTTGGTTACAGGCGGTAATAAGGGCATCGGCGCAGCTATCGTCGATTTGTTAGAGGAATTGAGCGCGAAAGTCGCGTATACCTACCGCAGTGGTACAGGTTCGGAAAAGTCGCTCGCTATTCAAGCCGATGTTACGAATTACGACAAAATGGCCGAGGTCACCGAGCAAGTCGAAAACGACCTTGGCCCCGTCTACGGCGTAGTGGCTAACGCAGGTATTACCAAAGACAGCCTATTTGTAAAGTCTGACCGCGAACAGTGGGACGCCGTTATCGAAACAAATTTAACAGGTGTCTACAATACGGTGCGCCCCGTGATGCCCAAAATGAATGAGCACGGTGAGGGTTCGATTGTACTTATCTCGAGCGTGGTCGGTGAACAGGGTAATTTGGGGCAGGCAAACTACGCCGCTGCCAAAGCGGGGCTGGTGGGTCTCGCTAAAACGCTGGCACTCGAGGGCGCAAGAAAAAATGTTCGCTGCAACGTTATCGCCCCAGGTTTTATCGAAACGAATATGCTCGACGGTGTTCCTGAAAAAGTGCAGGAGAAAATCACCTCGACGATTCCTCTTGGCCGCTTCGGCGAACCCCGCGAAATCGCCTGGGCCGCTGCTTACCTGCTCTCGCCGCAGTCAAGCTACGTCACCGGCGACACGCTGAGCATCAACGGTGGGCGGTACATGTAGATGCAATTGGAGATTGAAGATTTAAGATTTAAAATTATTTCTGTCAATCTTCCTTCTTTCTTCTTCAATCTTTAATCATGTCTTCTTACGACCCCAAACTCCTAGAATCCTGGTTTCGCTTTATGGCGGAGGCGACGAAGTCTCAGGCACAAGCCTCTGACATGATGGACGCTATGTCACAAGCGACCTCGCCCCAGGGTTGGGCCGAGGTGATGGGCCGCTTTGCCCCCAAAGAAGCCTCCGCGCAAAAGCCCGAAGCGCTTGCCGAGTGGAGCGCCGCGTATTGGGAGGCGTTTGGCTTTGTGCCGCAAGCTAAATATGAAGAACTTAAAAGTCAATATCTGGAACTTAAGGAAAGGCTCGAGACTGCTGAGCGAGAAGCCAGAAATGCCAAGCAGCTTTTAGCGATAAAAGGTCAAGAAGAACAGGCTAAAGAAGCCGTTGACGCCTGGAGTGATACGGTCAACGCTACGTTACAAGCGCAGTCTCAGTGGTGGTCATCATGGTTTGATAGCGCTGAGCAGAAAAGTTCTGAAGAAGAGAACAAGCCGGATGAAACATAATTCATTTCAAAATACAGTTTTCTAAAGAATCTCGAGCATCCACAAAAAAGCGGCGCTAAAACACTAGCGCCGCTTTTGAAATGCTTAAAGCTTACGGACGGTTAAGCGTAAAGGCGTAGTTACCTGAACCGCTCCGTGAGTAAACGAGCCAGAGGTAATAACCTGGGGTGCCGTTATAGCTGATTTCTTCACTCGAGGTCGTGCTGGTCGAGCGGGCTTGGATTTCCCAGCGGCGTGCGCCGCTATTCCACTTGTAGAGATACAGGTCGAAGTTAGCACTGGTCGGACCTTCTAAAACGCCCTTGTGTTCACCCGAGCTGTCACTGCGGTACCAGCTTCCGTCGGGCTGGTAATCGCGGTCACGCGTACCTGTTAGCGTTCCGGTATAGCGTTCGCCTGTGGGTGGCGGTGGGGGCGGTGGTGTTACGCCATCGGCGTCCAAAAACACTGCACTGACAGCGCCCCAATTACCCTGCGCGTCGCGGCCTTGCACATAAACGGTATGTTGGCCCTCGCTCAAACTAGAGGTGTCGATGCTAGCCCTTGCACCTTCGCGGCGAGCGTTGAAGCTGCCGTCGCTGGCGGACATGCTTTGCAAACTAGCGCCACTCTCCCACGGGGGCGTGTCGATTGAGTAGCGGGCGGCGGCAATGGTTTGCGTACCTTCTGTACCATTGCTGTTGTTATAGCGTCCGTCGTCGAGCGTCGCTGTAAGCGTCGCTGTTGAGCCGGACACCGACACGTTGAAGCCCGTTGCGTCGGGACCAGCAGGTAACTGATACGGCGTGCGAACAACTTTTAAGGCGTACAGCAGCGAGTTCAAGTTGTCGGGCAAAATGGTGTTTTCAAAGTACGAGCATTGTTCAAAAAACTGCGTGCCCAATTCATAAGTAAAGCTGGCTAAGCCCAGTTGACCGTAAGCGTAGCTCGTGGTCGTGCCACTGGTTGGATACAAACCAATCGACTGCTGCGGCGTGTGGTCGTTAAAGAACGCAAGTTTGCGGCCCAAGGTCTGCAACTGCGAACCGTTGGGGGCGGCGCTGGAGCGGCTACCCCAGGGCCAGAGCAATAATTTACCTGAGCTGTGGACATCTATATAAAGCCCCTGCGTATCGGCAGGTGCAGCGTCGTCAGGGTCGGGACCGCGTCTGTCAGGAAAGTTAGCCTGTAAATAATTTTGTACGGCCTGCGTTTCAGGTTCAGACCCAGCACTTACGCCGCGGTAAGTTTGGCTGCACTGGTTTCCACTCGAGCCGCCCGTATTCCACTCGAAGTCGAAGTTACGGTTTAAGTCTGCGCCGCTACCGTCGCAGTAGTTCTCGTTGACATTCTTACGCCACAGAACGCCGCCCTCGGCAATTTTGCGACCGTCGGGGTTTGTTTGCAGCATTAGATGAACCTCGCTTGTGTCCAAAATCCAGGTCACATCGGGGTCACTGCCGTAGTTTTCGACAAGGTACTCAGCAACGCGCGTCATCAGCTCAGCGGTGGTGTATTCGCGAGCGTGAATTGCACTCGTAATAAAGGCTTTAGGCTTGTCGCCACCCGTATTACGGTTAGTGAGTTTGAGCACCTGTATGTCGTAACCGCCCTGTCCAACAGTCTTGTCCCAGGAGTTACCCCTGTCGGTCCAGGTTGCTAGGTTTGGATAATTCTGCGCGATACTGCGGGCCGTGCTAAAGGTTTCTTCAACCGTTCGGTAACACGGATAGCCCGGAATCGTTTGTACGGATAGCTCCCCTCGCTCAGCCTGATTCAGGCTATTTAAAAGTCGCGTTTGCTCCTGCGTAGCCGCTTCGTCAAGCTCGACACGAACGCCTAAATCTGCACCCTTAGCGCGGAGATCGGCAAACTCAGTTGAGCTTAAGCTAAGTAGCAAATAACCTTTTTCGTACTTCGACTCGATAGGTTCAAACGTCGTGGCTAGACTACGCGCTGTCCCCTCATCTTCAAAATAGGCGCGCACCACCACAATTTCGTTACTTGCAAATATACTTTCTTCGTGGGCGCTTACGGTAACGCCTTCTTGCGCCCCACCACTAGCGGCCTGCTCGCAAGCCGTCAAAAACAAAAGCAGCGCCGTGCACAGCACTGCCAAACGACGAAAGGTTAACCCTCCGAATGTATAAGCCATCTTTGCCTCCCTGACACAGTGTTACAAAGTGTTACAAACTTTTTTGACACTCGAGCGAGACAAATTTTTTGTAACGACCTGAGCATAACAAATTTTGCAAAACCGGGAACGTGTGTTCCCGTAACACTACAGTACACATTGCCGGTGTACAGCCGAAGGGTAACGCCACACCCGTAGCTAGGTAAACTAAGCCCGTGAGAGTTATCAGTTTGAACGCCAACGGTATTCGCGCAAGTTTGCGTAAAGGTTTTGAGAACTTCATAGGCGAAAAGCAAGCCGACATTGTCTGTTTACAAGAGGTCAAGGCGCATGAATGCGACATTCCGCCCTTGTTAGCCGACTACCACGCCTACTGGCACTGCGCCGAGCGCAAGGGTTACAGCAGTGTGGGTATTTTGACGAAACAGGAGCCTGACCGGGTTATTAGGGGCATGGGCGTCAAAGTTTACGACAGCGAAGGACGTGTGATTCGCGCTGACTTCGGTGGCCTGAGCGTAGTGAGTGTTTACGTGCCTTCGGGCTCGAGTGGCGAAGCGCGGCTCGCTTATAAAATGCGCTTTCTAAAAGCTTTTCGCCGCTACGTTGCCACACTCATAGCCGAGGGTCAGGAGGTCATTATCTGCGGCGATATCAATATTGCGCACAAGAAAATCGACCTGACCAACTGGAAAAGCAATCAGAAAACAAGCGGCTTTCTGCCCAAAGAACGCACCTGGTTAGACAAATTTTTGAAACTCGGTCTTGTCGATAGTTACCGCCAGCACATCGGCCCGGATACCCCTAGTTATTCGTGGTGGTCACTGCGCACAGGTGCCAGGGCGCGTAACGTCGGCTGGCGTCTGGACTATCATTTGACGAGTCCTGGCTTAGCAGAGAGGGTAAGTTTTGCAGAAATCCCTATGGAACCCAATCTATCTGACCACGCCCCTGTAATTGTGGACTATGATTTCTAAACTACGATTTTTAAGAGATAGAGGATTTGTCTTTGTGAGCGTTTCAATTTGGCTACGTTTCAATTTGGCTACGTTTCAATAAAGCAGGGTTTAACCCCAAACTTTCCCTTAAGCGACGCAATCTCAAACGCTGCTACTTTGAGATTGCATCGCTCAATCTAAATCTGCTTAAATCTCAAAGATATTGACGTCAGGTAATTTAGTAAAACAGCTCGCAAAGACGCGTGAAAGTGATAGGACAAACAAGATAAATTGAGAGAGCACCAATTTCTTCTCCGGCACTCTCGTAAAGTTGTTGATTTTAAGTTAGAGGCTTACTTTCTTACAATTTTTCTGAAAAATTAGCGTCCTAAGCGAAGTAGTTTGCAGCAATCTTCTATCTTTCATCTTCAATTTTCAATCGCCTTTAAGACCAGGTACGACGCGCTAGCTCCTGCTGGCAAAGAACGAAAGCCTCATAGTCTTCAATCTCGGCTGAGCCGTCGGAAATAGAGAGTTCGCACTTGACGATAACGTTTGACAATTCTTCGTTGGAGAGTGTCTGGACCTGGTCAACGAACGTAACGTATTGCACCATGATATAGCCTCGCTTTCAAAATTAGGACTTGGCTTGCTTAGCCGTTCCTTTAATAATCTAAAGATAGCAAGAGGGCTCTTACAGAACTCTCACATTTCTCAAAAACCTGTGCGCGTGGTCACACGCGGTATGCTTTTCTCATGATAGATAGCCACTGCCACCTCGACTATTGCGAGAACCCAGAAACCGCTGCCAGCCCCGATTTACGCGCCCTGGTGAGCATTGGAACGAACGTCGAGCGCTCCCAAAAAACGCTAAAGCTGTGCGAAAAGTTTAGTAATGTTTGGGCCGCTGTTGGTATCCACCCAAACAGCGCCAGCGACGCCAAAGATGAGAATGTGAGAGCATCGATTGAAAAATTGGCGCAACACCCGAAAGTCGTTGCTATAGGTGAAACAGGCTTCGATACTTACTGGGATGATGAAAGCCTCGAGACGCAACGCGAAGCCTTTCTGTGGCAGGTTGGGTTGGCTCGAGGCTTAGACAAAGCCCTTATTTTACATGTGCGTGACAAGAAAAATACTGAAGACGCCTCAACAGTTGCCGCTGAGATGTTACGTGAAGCGAACTATTCAAAAGGGATTTTGCACTGTTTTAACGGGCATGAGGGCCTGCTCGGAACGGGGCTCGAGCTTGGTTGGATGGTTTCTTTTGCAGGCAACCTGACCTATAAAAATGCGCCCCTGCTACATGAAAGTGCTAAGCATATTCCCCAGGACAGACTGCTTGTTGAAACCGATAGCCCCTACCTGACGCCCGTACCCCACCGGGGCAAGCGCAACGTTCCGGCGAATGTCCGGCACACCGCCCAATTTCTCGCCGATTTGCGCGGCGAACGTTTAGAAGAGGTCGAAACCTATACTGACGCTAACGCCGCGCGAATCTACGGTCTTAAGCTCTAGGGTTTGAGGGCGCAAGCGGCCACCGGGCCGACCCAGCGTGCCTTGGGTTCGTGGTGGTCGTGGCGCAGCATTTGGGCCAAGCGGGCTCTCGAGACCACCCTGTGCGCCTCCTGCGGAATAAACGCTGTGACAACATCGACCCAGCGGGGTTTCGCATATTCCAGAACGACGTGCAGCGGTATTTTGACCTGGGGACCGCAGTGAATATAGCCCAGGGCCAGCAAGCGCTCATCCTGGGTATATCGGAGTAATTCTCTGCCGTAAAGCGCGACCCCGACCATGTCTTGCTCGGTAAAGCCTTCGCAGGTTGCGTGTTTGACGGCGTGTGAACCAATCCGGTATTGGCCCTCACGAAATAGAGGACGAAGCTCCTCGAGCGTACGCACTTTGACTTTAGAGCGTTTCATGCGGCAGGCTCGCTTAAAAAACTTAAGATAAACCGAGACACACTCATACCTGCCTCCAAAAATACAACTCTACCGCCGAACCTCAGCGTCCAAAATACGTTTGCCGATAAGCCGATATAAAAAAGTAGGACAAGGCGTTTGAGACCTTGTCCTACACAATCTTGCGTTTACATGTTTGGAGTGTACCACGGCTGGTGGCCTTATGGGGTGTGTTTCCGCACAGAATGCTCACCCTTTATTTACTCAATGACCACACCGCGCCCTACACTTCAATAATCGTTTTAATAAGCCCCTGTTTGTAAGAGGCTGTTGCTGCATACGCCGCAGGCGTTTCTGCAAGTGGGAAAGTGTGAGTAACGAGACCTTCTAACTCAAGTCTCTCTGCAAGTTTAATAGCTCGAGGATAGGTGTGCTTCATACGCCGCGCCAAAATGAGACTTAAACCTTTACGTCGCGCGGTGGAATGCTGCAAGCTAAGCTGGTCATTTTCAGGAATACCAACCAGAACCACCCGCGCCCCAAGTGCTGCCATATCCGCCGCTTGCTGAACCGACTGGTCAGCCCAGGCAACCTCAAAAACAACGTCAGCCCCAGCGCCGCCCGTGGCTTTATTTAAAAATGCGACGGGGTCACCGTCAGCTAAACAAAATGCTTCATCTGCACCCCACTCGAGCGCAGACTTTGCCCGCCAATCATGAAGGTCAAACCCGAATACGCGGTGCGCCCCTGCGAGCTTGGCAAGTTTAATCGTCTTAAGGCCAATCGGGCCGCAGCCTATGACTGCAACCGTGTCAGCTAGCTTTACTTTGCCCAAATCGAGGGCGTGAATGGCGACACCTAGGGGCTCGAGTAAGGTTGCTACGGTGCTGGTCATCCCGTCAGGAACAGGAAAGCACGAACGGGCGGCGACATTCATAAACTCTTGCAGCGCTCCATCTTCGGGAAAGAGGCCGTAGAAATAATGATTGGGGCAAAGGTTCGGGTCGCCGCGTTCACAAACCTCGCAGCGCCAACAGGGCACCGCCGGGTCAACCGCAACAAGCTGCCCTTCTTTCAGTGGGTCGCCGTGTGCGTCTAGCGTCTCCTCCCCTATCTGCGTAACCACGCCTGAAAATTCGTGGCCTAAAATTACAGGTGAACTCACCTTCGTATCGCCAATGCGACCATCTTTATAAGTGTGTAAATCAGACCCGCAGACGCCCACAGTTTCAACTTTGATTTGTACATGGTGCGGCGGCGGAGGGGGCGTTTCCGAAGTCATTTCAACACGGATGTCTTCGGCGGCGTGCAATTTAGCTGCGAGCATGGAGACCTCTCTAACTAGGGAGTAAATAGGCTTTTATTTTTCAGCTTTTATTTTTCAGAGACGGGGAGTCTTCAGTTCTCAGAAAAAGCTTTTAAACTGAAGACTGAGAACCGAGAACTGAGAACTTTACACCCTTAGCCCCTGCCCAAGCGCGTAATACAAATCATTTTGCCGCAACTCATTTTTAAACTCACGCAGCTTGGTGTCGCTGTCTATCACAACGAGTTCGACACCTGCGAGTTCGGCAAAATCCTCGATGTATTCTGTCGTTACGGGATAGCTGTAGACCGTGTGGTGTGCGCCGCCGCCGTAAATCCAGGCGGCGATCGCAGTTTTGAAGTCAGGTTTGCATTCCCAGACAGCTCGAGCCACAGGTAGTTTGGGCAGGTCGGGCACATCAACGGCCTCGACCTCATTGACAATCAGGCGAAAACGGTTACCCATGTGAACGAGCGATACGTTAATCGCGTCACCCGCAGGCGCGTCGAAAACGAGGCGCAGCGGGTCTTCTTTGCCACCGATACCTAGCGGGTGAATCTCGAGCGACGGTTTCCCCTTCGCGATACTGGGGCACAGCTCGAGCATGTGCGACCCCAAAACCTGATGTTTACCAGGTTCCAGGTGGTAGGTGTAGTCCTCCATAAACGACGTGCCGCCCTCAAGCCCGTGCGCCATGACTTTGACTGCGCGCAAGAGTGCCGCCGTTTTCCAGTCACCCTCAGCGCCGAAGCCGTAGCCATCTGCCATGAGTCGCTGCGTGGCTAGACCCGGGAGCTGGCGCAAACCATGTAAGTCTTCAAAAGTATCGGTAAAGCCTTTGAAATTTCCCTCTTCTAGAAAAGAACGCATGCCCAGCTCGAGCCTTGCGCCGTACTCGAGGTCGCTGCGGTTCTCGCCACCGTTTCGGAGTGTCTCAGCAAGGTCATAGCTATCTTCGTACTCGCTCATCAGGGCGGTAATATCACTGTCAGAAGCAGCGTTGACGTGCTCAACCAAATCACCCACGCCGTAGCCATTAACCTCAAAACCGAAACGCAGTTCGCTGGCAACCTTGTCACCTTCGGTCACGGCGACGTAGCGCATGTTGTCGCCAAAGCGGGCGAACTTTGCGCCTTGTAGATCGTGCCAGGCGTGGACGACTCTGGCCCAAACCGCTAGCCGCTCCTGCACCTCTGGGTCAGACCAGTGACCCACCACGACCTTGCGGTTTAGCCGCAGGCGGCTGTGCAAAAAGCCTGCCTCTCTATCGCCGTGCGCTGCCTGGTTTAGATTCATAAAGTCCATGTCGATGTCGTCCCAAGGCAAGTCACGATTGAACTGGGTGTGTAAGTGGCAGAAGGGTTTGCTGAGACTGTTTAGCCCCCGAATCCACATTTTGGCAGGCGAAAACGTGTGCATCCACAAGATGAGTCCGGCGCAGCTTTCATCTGCATTGGCCTCTTGCATAAGTTTGAACACTTCGTTTGGCGTAGTCAGTAGAGCTTTGTAGCGAATTTTTAGGGGGATGCTGGCTGCGTCGTCTAAACCTTGGGCCACTGCCTCAGCGTTTGTAGCAACCTCTTGCAGGGGTCCTGGTCCGTAAAGATGCTGCGACCCGCAGACGAACCAGATTTCGGGGTGGGTGAGTTCTTTCATTGTACATCCTTTGAAGTTGACTTGCGTGAGGTGTGTAGGGGCGCACGGCCGTGCGCCCCTACGGAATGATTACTGACCATAAACATTTGTATAACGGTCATGCAGTTTGGCGACATCCTCATCGGTAATCGATAACGGTTTCCCCAGTTGATGCGCCAGGAAGCTCGTCTTCGCCACATCTTCACACATGATGGCGGCTTTAACTGCGTCTTTAGGCGTCTTGCCAACCGTAAAGACGCCGTGGTTTTGCATGACAATCGCGGGGGAATTGTGTCCGCTCAAAACGCGCACAACCTCTTGTCCAATTTCTTCCCCGCCGATAAGCGCGAAACCGCCCAGCGGTATGGGTCCGCCGAACTCGTCTGCCATCGCCGTCAGAAAACAAGGAATTTCTTTGCCCACGGCAGCCCAGGCTGTGGCGTAGGGGCTGTGGGTGTGAACGATGCCACCGACCTCTGGCATATGTTTATAGATATAGGCGTGGGTCGCCGTGTCCGAGGAGAACTTGTAGTCACTCGAGCACTCGAGCGTGTCAATATCGACTTCACACATGTTCTCAGGTTTTAGGTCTTCAAAGAGGATGCCTGAGGGCTTGATCATCATCGTGTCGCCACCTGGCAAGCGCCCACTGATATTGCCACTCGTCCAGGCAACGAGGTTGTTTTTAGGTAGATAAGCGTGTAAGTCTGAAACTTGTTTTCGTAAATCTTCTAGACTCATACGGTGATTCCCTTGGCCTCATTACGAATGTGCTTGAGTGTTTTCATAACGTTATTGTCGCCTCGCCCGAAATAATCATAAAGGCGTTTGTACTCGGCAAAAAGCTTGTCATAGATGGCTTTATTTTCAGCGATAGGCGTTACGACCTCATCTTTAAGCTTGCCCATTTTTTCGGACGCCGCTTTGATGTCTGGGTAGACACCTGCTGCTACCGCCGCGTGCATGGCAGAGCCGAGCGCAGGTGCCTGGGCCGAGCCCGCAAGTTTTAGAGGGCGACCTGTAACGTCAGCATAGATTTGCCGCAATAGAGCGTTTTTTTCAGGTAAGCCACCGGCTGCAACGAGTTCTTTGACCTCGACACCTTTAGTTTCAAAGGCTTCTATTATTTCCCTTGTGCCAAAAGCCGTACTCTCGATTAAAGCGCGGTAGATATCAGGTGCCCTGGTAGCCAATGTCATCCCGACCATCATGCCTGAGAGTTCGGTGTCAACGAGCGTCGAGCGGTTGCCGTTCCACCAGTCGAGGGCGAGTAGACCGTGTTCACCAACCTCTTGTTTAGTAGCTTCTTGCTCGAGGTAATCGTGAATGTTCATATCTGCTGCTTTGGCCGCTTCATAGTATTCCTGCGGTACGGCGTTATCGACGAACCAGGCAAAAATATCACCCACGCCCGATTGTCCCGCCTCGTAACCATAGAGCCCAGGGATGATGCCGCCGTCCACCACGCCGCACATACCGTCGACGTTGTGCAAACCCTCGCCCGACATAATGTGACAGGTCGAGGTGCCCATAATCATGACCATCGTGCCAGCGTCCACAGCTTTGACCGCCGGAGCTGATACGTGTGCGTCGACATTCGCAACAGCAACAGCAATCCCCTCTTTAAGCCCTGTCGCCTCTGCCCACTCTGGTGTGAGGCCACCTGCGTTCGCGCCGAGGTCGGCAAACTCACGGCTCATTTTTTCGTCAACGACGTTTGCAAAGTCAGGGTTGAGGGCGGCGAAATAGTCAGGCGCGGGGTAGTCGCCCCCCTGCACCATCGCCTTGTACCCAGCGGTACAGGTGTTGCGGGTTTCATTACCGGAGAGCTGCCAGATGACCCAATCGCAAGCTTCGATAAGCCTGTCGGCCTCGTTATAAACCTCGGGGGCTTCCTCTAAAATTTGTAGGGCTTTGGCAAAAAACCACTCCGAGGAGATTTTGCCGCCGTAGCGTTTCAGCCACGTTTCGCCGCGTTCCTCGGCAACCCGGTTGATGCGGTCAGCGTGGGATTGGGCAGCGTGGTGTTTCCAGAGTTTGACCCAGGCGTGAGGGTTGTTTTGGAAGCTCTCGAGACTCCTAAGCGCCGTACCGTCCGCCTTAGCAGGCATCATGGTGCAAGCCGTAAAGTCAATAGCGAGGCCGACGACCTCATCAGCGGAAACACCGCTCTCTTCCAAAACCTGGGGGACGGTTTGGCGAATAACCTCGAGATAATCGTGCGGGTCTTGCAAGGCCCATTCAGGCGGCAGAGGCTTATCCGAACCGGGAAGTCGCTCGTCAATTACAGCGTTTGGGTAATCGAATACTGCTGTAGCAACCTCGCGCCCATCCGCAGTATCGACCAGAAGTGCGCGGCCCGACAAGGTACCAAAATCAACACCTATCGTATAGGCCATCAGTTGACCGCCCCCTCCTTTTTAACGCCTTGCTTGAGCCAGTCTCGAGGGTTCACCTTCGCTGTTTGCTCACCCTTATCCGAGGTCATCGCCATCTTCCTAACCTCATCGGCTTGTTCTTTCATTTCATCAACCGAGCGCGTGTGCAACCTCGCAGCGCCCTGACCGTCGCGGAGTTTGACACGTGTGCCGTTTTGCTCGTGAACGTTAAGTCTTTGCTTAGCCGCCTCAATAGCCTCTTTGGAATAATTCGGCAACCACTGCGCCTGGGCGACAAGAAGTTCATCCGTCATTTGCCAGACTTCTTCGGTGGTGCAGACCGCCGCGATAAGGGGGTCGTGCAACATGGCTTGTTTCAGCAGGGTCACATCACCTGTCATAGCCGCCTTCACACCCATCTCTTGCACGCGTACACTTGCCGAACAGGTCGCCGCCGCAGCTAACGGCAGGTCACCTACCACGGGCATATTGATACCGTTTTTATCAACGTAGCCAGGAATTTCTATGACGCAGCCATCGGGCAAGTTCGTAATTTGTCCTTCGTTGGGCAAGTTGAAATGCCCACGGTAAACGCGGCCTGTCTCGAGCCCCTCGATAATAAAAGAACCGTGTTCATGTGAGCGGTTCTCTTCAGAAATGACAGGCGGGTCAGCCTCGAGCCAGTTGGGGAAATCCGTCTCAAACCAGTTGCGCCCCTCAGTACAAACCCGCAAATAGCCGCCCGTCTCGCCGTGAATCCAGTTGGACAGGTCGATCCAGTCGCCGATTTCCTCGGGGCGCTTTCTGTACCAGGGCAGGTACTCACTCAGGTGACCGTTGGACTCAGTAGAGTAATAACCGAAGCGGCGCAGCACGTCGATACGCACTTTCTCTTGCGTTTTATAAACAGGATGGTTCTCGAACAGCTCGAGCATCTTGGGCACCATATCCATACCGCGCCACTCAATTTTTATGTACCAGGTCTGGTGATTGATACCCGCACAAACGATATCGACATCCTTCACACTCACCGTGTCGGTATCGGCAATCATCCCCTCGGCCTTAGCCCAATATTCAATCGCGCTGGCAATTTGCTTGTGCCCGCCCTGCACGCCGTGACAAAGACCCACCGTTTTGACGCCGCCGTATTCGTTACAGGCCCAGGTGTTCATCGCCATCGGGTTGGAATAATTTAAAAAGAGAGCGCCCTGTTTAGCGACTTCGCGGATGTCTTTACAAATATCTAAAAGAGCCGGAATCGTGCGCTGCGCGTACATGATGCCGCCCGCGCAAATCGTGTCACCGACGCACTGGTCAATACCGTATTTAAGGGGGATGTCTATGTCGGTTTGGAACGCCTCTAGGCCGCCTTGCCGAATCATCGACATGACATAGTTTGCGTCTGTGATGGCTTCGCGCTGACTCAAGGTGGTGCGTACTGTCGCGTTCAGGCCATTCGCGCTGATATCGCGTTCGCAGAGTTGCTTAACCATCTCGAGGTTCTGCTCGTTGATATCCATAAGCGTAAACTGGGTATCGTGAAATTCGGGAACCGCCAAAATATCTTGCATCAGGCGGCGGGTAAAACCCACCGAGCCTGCGCCTATCATGGCAATATTTAGGGGTGTAGGGTTAGTTGAGGGCATCGTATTTCCTCCAGAGGGTGCGCAAATTTTTTATAAAGCGACCTGTACACCCTAAGTTTACCCTCGTTAGTCCTACTTTTCTATCCGGCCTGAATAACGAGGTAGTACAGAAAGTCAGTTGACTAGCCACTATGTCATTTCGACTGGAGCGTCAGCGCAAAGAGAAATCTACTTTTAGCGTTCTGAACGAAGATATCTTGCGTGTGTTCGAGACGACAACTTGTTTTCAGTCGACCAATACTCTTCTACTCAACCGGCTTTTCGGGATATCTCTGAATGACTTAGGGTAATGAATCCAAAAAAGCAGCCACCCACGCCAATGGGCTGTTCCAGTTGATGGTGATTTCATTCGTTGACCACGAATCAATATGGTCTAAAAAACATTTCTGAGGGATGCACCCTGCAAGTTGACTAGCTGCCAACGGGTCATCCAACCCCGTATTGGGACCACCAGAAACAATGCCTGGAGGGGCGCTTGGGAAAGCGCCGTTCGTTTGCTTCGCCCAAAAACGGTGGTGCGGATTTAAGAGAGGCCGCTCCCCGTACCCCGTAACATAGGACTGATTCATAGCGTTACGCCCAAGTAAATAATCCATAGCTTGCGTCACCGAATCTAGATAATCTTGCTTGCCGCTCAGGTCATAGGCGACACCCAGAATAATGGCGTTGTTGAGCACAGACGAATTAGACCCCCACGGGAATGTGAGGTTGGGACCAGCGCTAAAGGGTAAGCCGTAACCCTCGCTATTGGTTAAGTCTGCGTAAAAGTCAGCCGCTTCAAAGAGGCTGTTTTTGAGGGTCTCGAGCGCCTCTTCATTCAGCATATTGGGCACCGTAAGCAGAGAAATTTGACCCAGCGCAGCCGTATCACCCCAGGTCATCGAAGAGGGTGAATCACCCGCAATCCTCACGCTCGAGAAATCACTCGCTGCTTGCAAATGGTCGAGGTAAGCTTGCTCACCTGTTGTAATAAACATCTCTGCTGCCGCCCACACAAACTCGTCGCTTGCATCCCTGTCGTCATAAGGCCCACCGCCAGTGTCACAACAATTGTCATAGTAAAGCTCGGGATTATCCAGCGCAGCGTTCCAGGCCCTTTCGGCGGCATTTAAACAGGTTTCAGAAAAGTCAGCGTCGATGTCTTGCCATACTCGAGCGCACTGCGCCGCCGTTGCGGCAAGGTTGAGTGTCGCCTGCGTGCTCGGCGGAACAAGGTAGCGTGTTTTGGCGTCTTCATGGGGCGCTAAGCCCAGACCCGTCCAGGACTCATCGTGAACTTTGTGATGCGCCATACCCGCTCTATCAGAACCTGCTGGTACTTGCATGGCAAGCATGAACTCGAGCTGCCAGCGCACCTCATCTAAAATATCGGGGACACCATTACCGCTTTCAGGCAAGTTGAGGGTTCCGTCATCGAAACTCGAGTCGTTGCTAATATGCAGAGCACGCTCGTACAGGTTCATCAGGGTCCAGGCTGAGATGCCGCCGTTCACGACATATTTGCCGTGGTCGCCTGCGTCGTACCAACCTTTTGTGACATCCAGCGTGTAATCACAGCTCCAGTTAGCGTCTTTATCCAGGGGCCAGCAGGACACGTCAAAGTCGCCCGTATTTACCCCTTCGGATAGGTGGCCTGCGGGGCGTGACCAGGCTTCATCGGGCGCGTAACTACCGCCGCCCCCACCCGTGTACTGCACTTCGATTTCGATGCCGCTGCGGTTGTGATAAAAATAGCGCAGGGCGTCGTACTTGAGTTGGGCGTAAGCGTCGGCAAGAATAGCGAAGGAATGACTAGTCTCACCTGCGACCTCGAGCACAAACCCCTCCCCTTCCTCTTGAAACTCAGAAAAATCGAGGGTATGAACGTTGTCACCCGAGGAAGCGTCCATGCCGAATGGCTCGGTTTGCCCCTCTAAAAGCACCGTTCCCTCACCGTCTTTGAGTGTCCAGCTTAGCGGCTCGCTTGCCTCGCTGATGATGGTGGCTTGTTTGATGGCCCGGGGTAAATAGGCGTGCTGATTTACGCGAATGCCAGGTAAGTCGCTACCCGAGTCAGTAGTCTCATCTGGTGCCGAACCCAGTAAGCGAATGTCATTGAAACAAACCGTCGCCGGAACCGAACCCCCCATTTGAAATTGAAATGTTGCTGCCGGGTCAGCGAGGTCAGAAACGAAGTCGAAGGTGTAGGTCTTTAAGTCTGTACCCACAGCAACATCAGTAGCAAAATAACTTGCGTAATCCCCACCGTTTTCTTGCAAAATTGCCCTAATCGTAATGTCTTTGTCGGCTCGAGCCTCGAACGATAGCGTGTAATTGCCAGCCTCAGCGACAAAAATCTGGTGCTGTCCTAAAATGACGTCCCAAGGATTGACCCCCGCCTCGCTAAACGTCATACACGCTTCGCTGCCACTGAAATCTGGCGTGATGGCCGAAGTTGTCCACCAAGGACCAAGCCCTTCGGAAAAGTCACCGTTATTAAGAAGGTCAGTTTGAGCTTGAGCGCTCGTGAACGACCCTAAACATACCGACGTTATGAGTAGTGTCCAAAATTTTAAATATAGTTTCATAACAACCTTCCTAAAGCGCTCAACCGCCCTATCTACCGTAGGACTATTTAGATATAGCCTAATCATTTCACTCATTCGTGAGATAGGTTTCAGCTAGAACTGTCAGTCACTCGTATTGTGCATCTAAAGCACGGGTTTCTGAGCTTTATAAATGACGTATCAGTAGGGCGCAAAGTCAAACCAAATTTCACATAATTTCACATAGTGACGCTCGCCGCTTGCCTTTTGCACCCTCCAGCGAGTATCCTATGGAGTTGCTATTACGGGTGTGCTTTAGAAGCATGCTTAGGTTAAATGGAGGAATTATGGAATTAACGGCTCAAAAACGAGCACCGGGTGACGCGAAAGGCCTTCGCAAAGAAGGTAATTTGCCCGGCATTGTTTACAACAAAGATACGAATATTCCCGTCAGCGTCGAGCTGCGGGCCTTTGACAAAGTATTTCGTTCGCAAGGCACATCGAACATTATCGACCTGAATGTCGACGGTGAAAACCACGAAGTTCTGGTGCGGGCTGTGCAAATGAACAAGCGCCGCCGCCTGCCCCAACACGTGGACTTTTACCAGATTATCGCGGGGCAAATGGTCGAGGTTGCCGTGAACATCGACCTTGTCGGTACGCCTCAAGGTGTTAAAGATGGCGGTCTTATGGATGTGCAACGCCGTGAAATTCGCATTAACATTTTGCCGCGCCTAATTCCAGATGCGGTTGAACTCGACGTGAGTGAATTAACGATTGGCGACTCACTGCACATGAGCGATGTGGCAGCCAAGCTGCCTGAAGAGGCCGAGATTCTAGACGAACTCGAGCGCACCATCGTTACGGTTGTGCCGCCACGTATTGAAGAAGAACCCGAAGTCGCTGACGACGCTGTCGAGCCTGAACTGATTGGGCGCGAAGGTGAAGAAGGCGAAGAGGGCGAAGCTAGCGAAGCCTCAGGAGATGACGACGCTGGCGACGACGACTAAACTCAAGCTCATTGTTGGGCTGGGAAACCCTGGCCCCAAGTACGCAGAAACCCGGCATAACGCCGGGTTTCTTGTCGTGGATGAACTCTGTCAAAGGTTCGGCGTGAGCTATAAGCGTCCAGGGTTTAGCCTGCGTAAAAAACTTGCCGAAGAAGCGAAGACTGATACTCTGACCCTCATCAAACCCACGACCTTTATGAACCTGTCGGGGCAAGCCGTTCAAGCTTACGCCAGCAAACAGGGGCTAAAACCCGAACAAATTCTCGTCATTCACGACGACCTCGACCTACCCTTTGGACGCCTGCGCTTTAAAACCGAGGGTGGCGCGGGGGGCCAACGCGGCGTCAAAGACACCATCAACCGCATCGGCCCAAATTTCCTGAGGCTAAAGATAGGTATAGGTCGCCCCCCCGAACGCTGGACCGTTGAGAACTGGGTTTTAAGCAAATTTCGTGAAGAAGAAAAGCCGCTGCTAGAAAAGGTTATCCAAACAGCGGCAGATAGCGTTGAAAAACTTTTAGCAGAGGGCCTCGAGCCCGCCATGCAGATGTATAATGGGCTCGAGATAAAAGAGTAGGCCGCTCAGTGGAACGACCTACTTAGATTATCAATTTTCTAATTTTTCAATCTTCAATTTTCAATCGCTTCTAATTACACTCATCATACCCAGGCCCACCCGACCAGGGACCGACAACGTTATCAGCAGCCCATTGCAAACCGAGTAATTCGCCAATAGTCGCGGACGCGCCTTCGGCGTAAACCTCATTCCCAGCGCAATCTGTTAAGGGTCCGGTGAAAGGCTCGAAGGCAGGCTCGGCTTGTGACATCGCTTCGTTGCGCGCCAGCACGAGGTCATAAATGGAGATTTCACCCAGCTCTGGGTCGTTGACCATCGTGCTTTTAAGCTGCTCGTCGTAAACAGGGTTCATAATCATGCCAGGTTCTGCACCTGCTGAAACGGCGTCTTCGGAAAGTCGCCAGAAATAGTCCAAATCTGCTAAGTTTTCGCTCGTATACGTACCATCTTGTATGCCTTGTAAAAAGTCGATGTAGATAGCTTCCCAATTGGCCAGCTGACCTGAAACGACAGTTTCGGGGGAAAACTCGAGCATTGAAGCGTAGTGCGAGTAGCTCGGATAGCCCTGCTCGGCGGCGGTTTGAATAACGGTGGGCGTATCTTCAGTAAAGGCAAAAACGTCAGCCCCTTTGGCAATAAGCGCTTGGGTCGCCTCTTTCGCGCCTGCGGGGTCGAACCAGCTATTGAGCCAGACCACTTCGACCTCAGCGTTTGGGTTGACTTCTTTGGCGCCCAGAGCGAACGCATTTATGTGCCGCTTCACTTCGGGGATGGGGAACGCTGCAATATAACCGATTTTGTTCGACTCGGTGAGTGCGCCAGCCGTCAGGCCGTTCAGGTAATAAACCTGATAAAACTCGGCAATGTAGGTCATGACGTTCGGTGCACGTTCAATACCCGTAGCGTGACCAAAAATGACGTCAGGATAGCGTTCGGCAGCAGCGAGGACGCCGTCACCGTAGCCAAAACTCGTCGCAAAAATAGCGTTCGCGCCGTCTGCGACAAGCTGGTCAATAAAGGCTTCGACATCGGCCTCTGCCACAGATTCGACAATGACAGTTTCGATGCCAGGTAGCGCTTCCTCCGTCGCCAAGCGCCCCAAGTCGTGCGCGTAGCTCCAGCCCGCGTCACCAACCGGACCGACGTAGATAAAGCCGACCTTCAAATCATCCTGGGCAAACGCCGTTCCAAATAGCAGCGCAGCCAGACAAAGACTTAGTAACCGTTTCCGCATGTGTAACCTCCCAAAGGTTGACCCTTGAGCTAAACTCGAGGGTGCAAAAGCCGCTAAGCGACATAATGCTGAAAGTTCTTCAAAATTGTTCCGAATAGACCTTCGCCTATTCTGTCTCCCTTAACAAGGGGGACGGTTGAGCGTAGCGCAAACCGGGGGGATTTCACCGTTCTCCCCGCTCGTAGGGTTGCCCGAGGGCTTCAGGTGCGCCAAAAGCGCGCCCCCCTTTTCCTAGTGCAACAATTATGAGTGCGACAATGGTGAAAACGTAAGGCATAAGGGTTAATAGTTGTGGGTTGAAAACACTTTGTAAGCTAAAGGAAAGCGTAAAAAATGCGCCAAACAAAAACGCCGCCCCCACCGCCCGAAGCGGGTCCCAGAGCGCAAAAATAGCCAGTGCTAGCGCAATCCAACCCATGCCGTTCGTCATATTCTCACCCCATGAGGGGCGGTAAGCAAGTGATAAATAAGCCCCCGCAATACCCGCCATCACGCCACCGAACACAACCGCCAAGTAACGTACGCGGATGACGTTGATACCCGCGACATCTGCCGCCACGGGTGACTCGCCCACGGTGCGCAGCGTCATACCGAGACGCGTGTAGTAGAGGACAAACCACAGCAGCGCAGCCACAATTAAACCCAAATAGGTTAGAAGATATTGATTGGTAAAGAGGGCAGGGCCGATTATGGGGAGGCTCGAGAGACCAGGTAAATTCACAAAACCCATCGCATTATTTAGCGGCACGCCGACAAAGTTTCGCCCTAAAAGACCCGATAAACCCAGCCCAAAAATCGTAATGGCTAAACCCGACACATACTGATTTGCCCGCAGTGTTATTGAGATAAATGCATGGAGTAGTGCGGCAAGTCCTCCCACACCCGCTGCCACCAGCAAACCAAGCCAGGGTGAACCCGTGGACTGCCCGACGATGAAGCCCATAACGGCGCCCAAAATCATCATGCCTTCGACGCCTAAGTTGACGACGCCCGCACGTTCCGCATAAATCTCTCCCAGTGCTGCCCACAAAAGCGGAGTGCTAAAGGCTAATGCCCTAGCAATGGTTGAAACAATCAGGCCAACATCCACGTTACGCAACCTCTGTTTCGGTTTGGCTTAAGGGTGGACTCGAGCCCCGCACCAGACGGTAGCGCATAAAGGGTTCTGCACAGATAATACAGAGCAAAATAAGCCCACTCACCACGCCTGTCATCTGCGACGGAATACCGAGCGAGACACGCATAATGTCACCACTGGCAAAAACCCAGCCTAAAAAGAGTCCGCTGCCAATCGCAGCAAGCGGGTTACCTCGGGCCAGCAGTGCCACAATAATGGCCGTGTAGCCGTAACCGAGCGAAATACTGTTGGGCTCGACCAGGCGGTGGTGAATGCCCGCGACCTCGCCAACCCCCGCTAAGCCTGCGGCACCTGCCGAGAACAAAATGAGCAGCATCGTCGTTTTGAAAAAGTTGATACCTGCGTAACGCGCAGCGTTCGGACTCTCGCCCATAATACGAATTTCAAAACCGAGTTTCATGCGGGCTAATAAAAAGGTGACAAATAGCGCCAGCAAAATTCCAATAGCGAGCGTAGGCCAGTGCAGCCGCGTAGTACCCAAAGTGGGCAGCCAAAACGCCCGCTCGAATTTTTCCGAGTAAGAAAATCCTGTCGTGCTCTGCCCTTTCCAGGGACCGTTGATAAGCCAGCGGACAATGTACAGAGCAATATAGTTCATCATCAGCGTGGTGATGATTTCGTTTACGCCCAGGCGCACTTTTAACAGGGCAGGCAAAAAGCCCCACAGACCACCAGCAATAAACCCCGCTAAAAACATCGCTGGAATCATCAAAAAAGGTGGCAGCGGAACAAAAAGCGCGAAGCCCGAAGCCGCTACGGCGCCCGCTAGTATCTGCCCTTCGGCGCCGATGTTCCAGAACTGCGCCCGAAACGCTAGCACCAAACCAACCCCTGCCAAAATAAGCGGAATGGCCTTACGCACAACCTCCGTAAAACCGCGAAAGTTAAATAGAGTTTTGTTGAGAATGGTGCCGTAAGCTTGAAACGGATTGACGCCAAAGACTGCAAAGAGAACGCCCGTGAGAAAGAGAGCGATGGCAACAGCTGCCAGGGTAATCAAGAAAACAATGTGTCCAGGTGGATTGACTCGAGGCTCTAAGCGGTAGCCGAAACGCTCTAACATCGCCACTCCGTGGCAGGGGCCGGGGAACGGAGGTCAGGGGACAGAAAAATCTCAAACACTTTCCGACCCCCGACCCCTGTCCCCTAACCCCTGCTCCACCCCTGCCATCATCAAGCCAAGCTGTTCCCTGTCTGCCGTCTCAGCGTCCACAATGCCCATGAGTTTACCGGCAAACAAAACCGCAATGCGGTCAGCTAATTTAAGCAGTTCGTCTAAATCTTCTGATACGAGTAATACGCCAGCACCGCGTTCGCGCTGTCGTAATAAGAGGTTATGGGTGAGGGCCGCAGCGCTTACGTCAAGGCCGTAAGTTGGATGCGCCGCAACGACCAGTTTCGGGTCGCCCGAGAGTTCTCTTGCCAAGATGAGCTTTTGTACATTGCCCCCCGAAAGCAGCCGCGCCAACGTATCTTTAGAGGGCGTGGCGACCTCATAATCTTTAATCGAGGTGTCTGCAAAGCGCGTTACTTCTTTCCAGTCGAGCATCTCTCCCCTGGCAAACGGCGCGTAGCGGTACTGACGTAAGACTAGATTTTCTGCTACTGACATCGACGGGACAATACCCATATGATTGCGGTCTTCAGGAATGTGAGCAACGCCCGCCTCGAAGAGACCTTTGGCACTCAGGGTTGTAACGTCTTTGCCTTTTAAACTAATGGTGCCCCTGTGCGGTTGATGTAAGCCTGTGAGCGCCTCGATAAGTTCACCCTGACCATTACCTGCCACGCCAGCAACGCCTAAGATTTCGCCCTGGCGAATCTCGAGACTCACCCCTTTGAGTGCTTCGACACCTCTTGAGTTCCTCACCCAAACGTCGTTAAGGCTAAGCGCAGCTTTCTCTAGAGGGGGCTTACTCTTTTGCCGCAAGGGCGTAACTTTACGGCCCATCATCAGTTGGGCAAGCTGACTAGGTGAAGCACCTTTTTTCTCGAGCATGCCCACCACCGCACCTTTTCTAAGCACCGTCACGCGCTCTGCAATCGTCATTACCTCGTCGAGCTTGTGACTGATAAAAATAACCGCTTCGCCCTCCGCTTTCATTTGCTCTAAAACTTTAAACAGGCTCTCGGCCTCTTGGGGCGTAAGTACACTCGTCGGCTCATCTAAAATGAGAATTTTCGCGCCCTGAATAAGGGCTTTCAAAATTTCAACGCGCTGCTGTTCACCTGGGGATAGTTGCCAGACTCTGGCGTTAGGGTCGACAGCGAGGCCGTACTTTTGCCCCAGCTTACGTATCCGCTCGCTAAGCTCTCTCACTGGAAACAAAAATGGGGTGCCCTTTAAACCTAGCGCAATATTCTCGGCAACGGTGTGCCGCCGCGCCAGGTGAAAGTGCTGCGCAACCAGCCCGATACCCCGGTTCATCGCATCTTTGGGGGAGCGGAAATTTACCAGCTCACCAGAGAGCCGAACCTCGCCCTCGTCAGGACTGTAAAGCCCGTACAAAATATTCATAAGCGTGGTTTTACCCGCACCGTTTTCGCCTAGCAACGCGTGAACTTCACCGGCTCGAACATCGAAACTCACGCAATCATTTGCCAAGACACCGGGAAAGCGCTTGCTGATGTTCTCCATACTTAACAGGGATGCAGTTTTTACCGCTGTCGGGGTGGGCGCAGCGGCTCTAATCATGATTGCCAACTATATAAGATGCGTGAAGGCAGTACAAGCTATTAGACCTTTCGGTGAAGACAGTTTGCAAAAGTAGTGGGGCATAGAGCTAATTTTTCCTCTGAATGCGTCACAAAGACCTTTTTCTCTTGTCGGGGTGAAGATGCCTTTGCCAAAGAAGCTTCGGGTAAACTATAGTGACCTAAGTTTAACAGAGCTTGGGAGGGCTCAGGTCCTCCTCGAGCTTGAAAGGCCCATTACCATGTCTCAAACCATACAGGACCCCGTATTAAGCCGCGAGTGGATGGTCGTTGCGAAAAGTAGTGATGTGAAGGACGCGCCAAAACGTGTGCAAATTCTGGGTGAGGCCGTCGTGCTGTGGCGCTCACTGAGCGGTTTACGCGCCTTCCGCGACCTTTGTATTCACCGCGGCACTTCACTTGCTCTAGGCCGTGTCGAACAGGATACGCTCGTTTGCGCCTATCACGGTTGGCGTTACGACGCCTCGGGACAATGCGTCGAGATTCCGGCCCAGCCGAACCTCGCCATCCCCACCAAGGCAAAAGCAAAAACCTATTTTTGTCAGGAGAAATACGGCCTTATCTGGGTTGCATTAGAAGAACCCAGACATGACATTCCCGCCTATCCAGAAGCTAGTGACGACTACCATACGGTTATCTGCGGTCCCTACACCGTGGAGGCCGAAGCGCCCAGAGTGATTGAAAACTTTCTCGACGTTTCGCACCTGATGTGGGTTCACGAGGGCTACTTGGGCGAGCCGAGTCACGCCGAAATTCCTGAATATCGCACGCATGAACGTGGGGGCCACCTGGTCACCGACACCATCCGCATTTTTCAACCCGATCCCGATGGACGTGGCAAGGTTTTAAACAATGACTATGTTTACGAAGTTCTGCGCCCACTGACCGCGCGCTTTAGAAAAAGTGATGAAGACTCGGACGATATTTTTTCAATTATGATTCACGCGACCCCGAACGGCCCCAGGCAAACGACAGCCTACGCGCTTTTGTCACGCAATTACGCTTTTGACACCCCCGACGAGACGTTTACCGAATTTCAAGACAAGATTTTCTCACAAGATGAAACGATTTTGGTCAGCCAGCGCCCTGAACTGCTACCGCTAGATTTAGCCGCTGAGTTGCATATTAAATCAGACCGTTTAGCGATTGCCTACCGTAAGTGGTTGGCCGAGCTAGGCGTGGAAACCGGTGTCGCTTAGGGCCTAAACCCCTGCACGTTCAGTGAAAATTTCAGTGCTATACCCCCATTCGGGGAGCGTCTTTTCAACCTGACTGTAAGCTTTTTGTAATAGTTTCCTTTCTATAGTTGAACCTAGTGATTTGTATTTAGGCACGTCTGAATACATGTATCTGAAGGAGGCGCTGACGTCTGCCCTGTAAATTTGGGCGCTTAGAGCAGACCGAGCCAGTAGCGCAACCGGCCGTAAGGACCTAAAAACATCCTTCAGAAAGATAGCAGCATCAGCATTATGAAGGGATGTTTATGCAACGACGCTTCAGAAAATACAAAAGAAACCTGCCTCGGCAAATGAGGGCTCGAGCGGGCGGCTTCACTATGCTCGAGCTGCTTATTGTGACAGCCATTGCAGGTATTGTCCTTACAATAGGCGCGCTCAACGGTCGGCAGGTCCTAAAAGGTCAAGAAGAGGCCGCTTCATTAAGAACCATTCAACAAAGTGTTTGGCAGGGCGCTACAACAGCAGCTGCCAGAGGCGTATCGGTGGTACTTACACGCGATGAGCATAAGCTTATTCTTAAAGAAGAAAACGGTAAAACCGTACGAACCTTTGAGCTTTCCAAAGACATTTCAACCAATTTACCTAAGGGCACTGTCCTTACCTTCACACCGCCTGGCAAAGTGAGCGAAGAAAGTCTGGACAAGCTAGATGATCTGTCCGAACCCTTGCATGTGAAAGCCAACGATAAAACCTACGAGTTAACCATTTCGATTATCGGCGAAGTGAAGGCGGAGGTAAAATAGTGAAACGCTCAGGTTTGACACTTTTAGAGGTTATGTTAGCACTCGCCATTATGGGTATAGCCATAGCCTTTTTTACGACTTCAATGTCGTCTAGTTTGCGGCAAACCAAAAACTTTGGTCAGCGCACGCAGGCGACCCAGGTTCTCAATTATCTCGCAAGACGGGCCGTTACAGGTGACGCCCTCGTCTTACCTAATGCGAATGAAACCAATAGTTGGGACTACGGTAAACTCGGTACCTATTTCACTGACTTGAAAAATCAGAAGGGTTTCTCCAAACCTGGCCTTTACCGCGCCTCCGTTGCGAGTGTTGGAACGATAAACCTATCGACCGCGAGCGCTATTCAATATGACGTTGAAGTTTGTTACAAATCGAGCGGAGGCGAAACTTGTATTGGTGGCACGACACTTGGTCCCCCGCCTAACCCACCAGGCGCAGGTAGCACCTGCGAAACTTGTCTCAACATTAATTAGGAGGGACACTAAATGCTTAGTTCAAAAGGTATTACACTCATTGAATCCATAATCGCGCTGACCATTTTGATTATCGTTTTTACAGTCTCATCATCAGGCATCATCGGCGCGCTCAAGACGCAAGGACTTAACGAAGCTGCTACCTCTTCCCAAGCCAAACTCAGACGAATCACCGAAGTATTTACGCAGGAACTGCGCGGGGCTGTTCTTGGTGGACTGACCAACCAGCCTTACAATGCAACATCTAACAGTCTTTCCTTAATACTTCTAGACGGTGGGGCCGGGTACGAAGTCCAGCGTGATACGACAGGTGATTTTGCCAGTGACAATAGCCTGCGCATAGTAGCACCCGTTGCCAATGCCAGTGACTTAGGTCTCAGTAATAGCCAAGCCCTTATGGTGAGCGGCGGCGGTCAGGCGGTTATTTTCAACGTCAGCGATGTACAGAAGGTGGGGGGCAGCTCTAGTAATTTGTACCGCGTCAGTCATACCGATTGCACCAACAAAATTGCTTATCAGAGCAATACTCTACTTTTTCAGGTGCGTACACTAGGGTTCGAATTCGATAAAAATACTGGCACCTTATTTCAGCGCGAAAACAATAAAGCACCCCGCGAAATGGCTTTCGACCTCGAGAAATTTGGTATCAGGTACGTTTATCAGAAAAATGATGGCAGCATTCGCAAAGAATCTGAACCTTTTGTTGATAAGAATGGCACCCCATTACGCGACACCATACAAGATGGTGACGAACTCAAACTTGTTCGCTTGCAGATAACTTTAGAGGACAGTCAAGAGAAGTCCGGCAAAGCCCTTGAACGAAGCTATAGCAGCCAGGTTGAACTCTCCCGCAATACGAATTTCAATATTGGAACGGTGGTACCATGCAAGTAGGAAAACGCACTCAAGGTGTAGCTATGCTCATGGCGATTATGTTACTTATTATCGTCGCGGGCATCGGCACCCTTCTTTTCTCACGTACCCTTGGCGAAATTAAACACAGCGCCGACGACACGGCGATTGTTCAAACGCTTATGCTCGCCCGTGGCGCAGCCAACTTAGGTGGTTCTGTTCTCACTAAAGGCGTTCGCGACAAACTTGAAGAGGCTTTGGAACCTCACACTAAAGGGTCGAGCCCCTGGTTATTTGGTCGCGATACAAATAAGGACGGCAAACCAGATTCAAACACGGTCGTTCCAGAACTCGATAAACTTGCCGCCACGCTACAAAGTAAAATCGACGATATTACCTGCCAAAAATCCATTTCATCAGAAGGCGAGTCCGGCACGATGAGCGTGCGTATTCACATGACGACTCGAGCCTGTGATTCTACATTACCTTCAGACGTCAAACTACCGTCTGGTCGCTTCGTAAGTGGCAGTCCACGCGGAACGAGCGGTTCCGATCAGGAGTACGCTATGCCCTTTGTCATGGTGGCGGAAGGCACTGTGGGTGATTACACACGCAACGTGGTTTTACAAGGTGAATACCGCTTTATAATAGGACAAGGGAGCTTCGCTAAATATGCTCTTTTTACCAATGAACATCAAACGAGCGGCGGCAACGCGGTTTATTTCACCGATAGGACCCTGTTTGACGGACCTGTGCACACCAACCAGTTTTTTCGCTATTACCGTAAACCCTGGTTTGGGGCCGAGGTGACAAGTGCAGGCTGTAGCAATCCCAGTCGAGATAACTGCGCTGGCAGCTTAAATAGACAGGGTGCTGAATTTTATAACGAAGGCCATATTTCTAATGGGTCAATGTCTCCCTCGTCCACCAATCCTTCTTACGCAAATGGCTACGGTACCCACGCACCCGAACTCACGGGTGGGGTAGATTGGTCAGCCCGCTTTGTTCCCATGCCTGAAAATACCGATGCTCAGCGTAGAGCAGCCCAAGGTGTAGATGATAGAGGCGACCCCCTGCTTAATGAGACTGGCCTCGCTCTCGATGGAGATGTAACAGAGTTGAGAATGTGGGCCGCCGACGCGAGCGGAAACCCATTGACCAAGAACTTCCGTGGTGATTGGGCACCCGCAGCAACGTATCAATACATTCAAGTTACCGAAATGGAGCTTGACGGGAGGTGGGAGCTACAAAGGAGATGTGGGCGGCGTAGCTGCTGGTATCAGTGGGTCTGGGTTGAAGAAGAGGTAGAGGTAACGACGACTTACCGCTATAAAGATACAGGTATCGGCGCGAAAAAACTCGAGAGGTTAGTAGATCCTGCAACGAACAACTGGGGTCCGGACGACTTATTGGGCAGAGACTTCAACGGTGTTATTTATGTAGATGGTGAAGTTGACAGGTTTACAGGGCCGGAGAGGGTCCCCGCCAATAGTGCCGACCCAGCTGACGCGCCACCTGCACTGGCCTCTTTCGGTCAAATCACGCTAGCCACCGAAGACCGTATACGTATCACAGGCGACCTGACCTACGAAGACCCGCCCTGTGTAGGCAGCCCTGAACGTGATCAAAATGGTGATGTGAAAACCGCAACGTGCGATAACCTGAGCGCCAGAAACGTCTTGGGTATCTACGCACAAAACGAGGATATTCTCATTGGCAATTACAACTATGATTCCTCACTTAACGCGCCTGACAACATAACTATTCACGGCGTTGTCATGAGTGGTGAAAGAGCAGTTAAAGTTGAGAATCACGATGCCGGCTCACCCAGGGGTAACGTAAATCTGTTGGGGGGCTTGATTGAGTACAACTATGGTGCATTCGGCATATTTGATGCTAATACGGGTTCCAGTAAATACGGCTATGATCGCCGCTTCACCTATGACCGGCGCATGGCTGACGGCTTCTCACCACCGTACTTTCCCACGATTGGTGCGAGTGAGGTAAATAACGTCATACTATTTAGCTTCGGACAACGCGAACAAGTCTATTAAATCTTAGTTCCAATTTGTTCCAAGCGGAGTTTTTCCAAATTAAGTGTATAGAGTGGTTACGTTGTTGCAGCAGAACACAGCGAACCACTTTATGCACATATTCATTTACCGTTTCGCCGCCCGATTTAAACACAACATTAGAAGTTTCAAACAGTCTCGAGATTTGCATCGGAAACTGATTACGGCGCTTTCCCCGCTGACATCCTTTTCATGGCAGCGCTACTTAAGGCACGTGTGCATCACCTATACCTCAAAAGATGATCGTAAAATCCCCTACACCAAATACCACCCTTCCCGTGAAACCTACTTAACCCTTTTACCCTGCTCACACCTGCTATAATCGACTGTTTTGAGTGCGGTGGCCCGCGCGCTACCCAAACGTCTTGCATTGGAGGCCTACACTCTTGCAGAACCTAAAAGTTTTTGGTGCTAGGGAACACAACCTAAAAGACATAAGTATCGAGTTACCGCGCAACGCGTTTATTGTGTTTACGGGCGTATCGGGGTCGGGTAAATCAACCTTAGCCTTTGATACCATCTACGCTGAGGGTCAGCGGCGCTACGTCGAGAGCCTCTCGGCCTATGCCAGACAGTTTTTGGGTCTGATGGACAAGCCCGATGTCGACTCGATTGAGGGCTTGAGTCCCGCCATTAGTATCGACCAGAAAACCACGAGTCACAATCCGCGCTCGACCGTGGGAACTGTGACGGAGATTCATGATTATTTGCGTCTGCTGTTTGCCAGGGCGGGCGTTCCGCACTGCCCTATTTGTGGGCGCGAAATCGAGCGGCAGTCAGCGAGTGAAATTGTCGATAGGTTGCTCGAGCGTTTCAAAGACGAAAAAGCGATGCTCCTTGCCCCGGTGGTGCGGGGGCGTAAGGGCGAGTACCGCAAGCTCTTTGCCGACCTGAAAAAAGAGGGCTTTGCGAGGGTGCGTATCGACGGACTCGTCCAAACGCTCGATGAGGCAATTAACAGCAGCCTCGAGCGTTACGAAAAGCACGATATCGATGTAGTGGTTGACCGCATAAAAATTGACGGAGAAGACCGTGCCCGTATGGCAGAGTCCGTCGAATTAGCTCTCCAAAAGGGTGAAGGGCTCATGCGTGTCTTCTTGCCGGATAAAGGTCAGGATGAACTGTTTAGCGAGCGCTTTGCCTGTCCTGAACACGGTACAGCGCTTGAGGAACTCGAGCCCAGAGCCTTCTCGTTCAACAGTCCTTACGGCGCTTGCTCAAACTGTACGGGTTTGGGCTACAAACAAGAGTTCGACCCTGATTTAATCGTTCCTGACAACGCCCTGTCGATTAGTCGCGGCGCGATTGTGCCCTGGACCAGCGGGCGTAGTGATGGTAACAAGGTTTTTTATTGGGACCGCTTGCGGGCCATTGCTGAATATTTCGAGTTTGACTTAGCCACGCCCTGGCGCGACCTACCTAAAGCGGCGCAAAAAGTTATTTTGAGCGGCTCCGACGAACCCATCGAAGTCGTCTATATGCGCGGTGGCAAAGAAACCATGCGCTTCAAGGCTGACTTTGAGGGCGTCATTCCCAACTTGGAGCGCCGCCTGAGTGAAGCGAATTCGGACTTTGCACGCGAAAAACTCGAGGCGTTTATGTCTATGCGACCCTGCCCCGTTTGTAAGGGCACGCGTTATAAGCCGGAGGTTCTCGCTGTCACCGTTGCAGAGCGTAACATTGCCGAGTTATCGGGCATGACCGTGCTCGAGGCGGGCGCATTTTTCGCCAAACTCGACTTACCCGAGCCTGCCAACAGCGTTGCTCAACCGATTACGCGTGAGGTGGGCTCGAGATTAGGGTTTTTAGAAAATGTCGGGCTCGACTACCTGACGCTAGACCGCAGTGCTAACACTCTCTCAGGTGGTGAGGCGCAGCGAATTCGCCTGGCGACCCAGGTGGGTTCAGGCTTGACAGGTGTTCTGTACGTACTGGACGAGCCCTCTATCGGCCTGCACCCGCGCGATAATACGCGGCTTTTGAAAACCCTGCTTTCACTGCGTGATTTGGGCAATACGCTTATCGTGGTGGAACACGACGAGGAAACCATGCGCTCGGCGGACTATATCGTCGACCTTGGTCCGGGTGCGGGTATTCATGGCGGTGAGATTGTTGCAGCGGCACCGCCCAAAGATTTGCTGAAAGATAAAAAATCCCTGACGGCAGCCTATTTACGTGGTGACAAATTTATCGAGATGCCGCAACGCAGGCGTGAGGGCAGCGGCAAAAAACTGCGCATCGTTGGGGCTAGGGAGCATAACCTCGATAATGTCACCGTTGAGATTCCGCTTGGCACGCTCACCTGCATCACCGGAGCCTCAGGGTCAGGTAAGTCGACGCTAGTCCACCGCATCCTGCACGCTTCACTGGCGAAACAGCTTTACCGTGCGAAAGAGGTGCCTGGGGCGCACACACGCATTGTCGGTACTGAAAACATCGACAAGGTTATTGAAATCGACCAGAGCCCTATCGGACGGACCCCGCGCAGTAACCCGGCGACGTATACAGGAATTTTTACCGATATCCGTGACCTATTCACCCGCGCACCGGAGTCGCGGAAACGTGGCTACAAACCTGGGCGTTTCAGTTTTAACGTCAAGGGTGGGCGCTGCGAGGCCTGTAAGGGTGACGGAACGGTCAAAGTGGAAATGTACTTTCTGCCCGATATTTACGTTCCCTGCGAGGTTTGTAAGGGTCAGCGCTACAATAAGGAAACGCTCGAGGTCAAAATTCGCCGCAAGTCCATCGCTGACGTTTTAGCTATGACTGTTGATGAAGGCTCGGAGTTTTTTGAAAACATTCCTAACGTGGCGCGCAAACTGCAACTGATGAAAGATGTCGGCCTCGGCTATATCAAAATCGGTCAACCGAGCCCGACGCTCTCAGGCGGCGAGGCGCAGCGCGTTAAGCTCGCCTCCGAACTGGGTAAACGCTCGACGGGTAAGACGCTCTACATTCTCGATGAACCCACCACGGGCTTACATTTTGAAGACACCCGCAAGCTGCTCGACGTGCTTCACCGCCTTGTTGACGGCGGCAATACCCTTGTGGTGATCGAGCACAATATGGACGTGGTCAAAACGGCAGACTGGATTATCGACCTCGGTCCCGACGGCGGCGTTCGGGGCGGCACCATTGTAGCAGAGGGCACACCCGAAGACGTTGCTTCCCACCCGACCTCCTCGACAGGGCAGTTTTTACAGCGGCTACCCGACATTGCCAAACGCCTCGAAGTAAGGGACGTCGCTTGATGAATGTTCTGCTGAAGCAAAGAGGTCAAGATTTCACGGTTATGGGCTCAAAGGCTGGGGTAGTCTAAGCGTGATGGCTATTCGTACCCTCGGCGCACCGCAAAGCACGATTATTGGCCTGTTTCTATTTCTTGTTGCAGCCGCGTTAGCTGCCTCTCCCCTACCACTCTTTTACCGGAGCGCAGGCATTTTGCTCATTATGTACCTGGTTTTTGGTGTGGCGGGTATGCCTTTCGTTTATCTGACAGCGCTGATTGCGCCACCCGTGGGACTCGTGTCGGGTGACCCCAACTGGCTTATCATGCTGCCGATTATTATGACCTCGAGCCTTCTGGCTGCATTGGGGCTCGAGTACGCTTGGCGCTATCCCGCGATTATCGTGTCACCACTTTTGGCAGTGGCACCCTTCCTCATCGTTTTAACCCTGTCACGGCAAGAACTGT
>ENA-ORXM01000846-ORXM01000846.1-marine-metagenome-genome-assembly--contig:-NODE-846-length-47696-cov-6.728344_pt1 | contig 47696 bp, 40 predicted proteins | sample MGYA00237867_ERZ511480 | MGnify/ENA primary metagenome ERZ511480 (study PRJEB26309, sample SAMN06266103) | marine metagenome | isolation source: Algal blade | place: United Kingdom:Sidmouth, United...
ACGGCAAAAGAAACAAATAGGTTGTGATAAGAATACAGCTATGATTTTTTTAAATCAAAGTTTTATTGTCAACATTACATCATTGGAACACATGGCGCCGTAGGTGTCACATATTAATAGCCCTGAGTGCAGCTCAGGGTATAGGTAAATATGATGAAAGTTTTGGCGGAATTTTTGACCAAAAATTGTGACAAAACCGAGATGGATTTTATTGTAGATATTTAATATTTATTGGATCGAGGTGAATACCTCGACCAACGGGCGGTGATATGGTTTCAAAAGAAGTTTCATAGTAGCCGCATCTGATGATGCGGTTCTCTCACTACCTAATGACATTTAGTCATTAGGTTCCTGCGGACCGTTCGTTCATTCATGATCTTTGAATCTAAAGAACTGGATAATGAAAACAGATGCGAAAAGCATAAGGTAATACATAAAAAACCGCCAAGTCGACACAACAAGCGGAAGCAAATCTTTAGGGATCTCACCTTCAAAAAGAAGAAAGAATGTGGCTTCTGCGCCGCCTGTAGCACCGGGCGTAGGCACGAATATCATAGTGAGATAAACAATCCATTGCTGGATATAAATTTCGAAAGGTTTAAAAGAAATACCTAAGGCATACAAAAGGATAACCAAGACGGTGAATTTTGACATCCATTGTAATATCAAAACAGGGAAACTTACAAAAAAGTAAGACCAACCATCTTTACTTAGTTGCTTAAAAGTTGATAACATTTCTTGCCAACCGCCTAGCATTTCATTTTTAAAATTATTCCATGCGGGTTTATATTTTGCTGGGATATAACCTATAGGTGTTTTGGTTTTTATAAGAATCAACCGAATAATTACAATAGTGACTATAACACCTAAAATAAGCATCCAATTAGATTTAATGGTTTGACCAATTGAATTTAAAATTCTACCGATACTTTTTTTGGCGTGAATGCAGCTGATGAGAAATACTAAAAGGTACATTACAAAATCTTCAAACCCACTCAGCAGCGTTAAGAAACCAGCCTTACCTGTTGATAAGCCATTGCGAATGAGCAAACCCAATTTAATAGGTCCTCCTCCAATTAAAGTAGGCGTAACTGCTGCACCAAGTTCGGTATAGATAGCGATTTTCAAGGCTTGTTTAAACGAAAATTGTTTTTTTAAATACCTGGTCCAAAGTACAATCCGAAAAGCATGACCTATCCAATTTAAACTGAGAAAGAATAGAATCAAAAAGAGATAAGGGATTTTTATTTTGTGTAGATATTGGAAAACATTTTGATCGTTAGTTAGGAGAAGAAATATGAGGTGTGCTACGATACCGACACTTACTACAATAACCAGTCTATTGATTGTTTTAGTAAGGTTGAATCGTTTGATTTTTTCGCCGTCTTGAGTCAAGTTTGTTTTGATGTCGATAAAAATAATCTTTCCAAACTAAGACTCAATATATTTCATTAAAGATTTGAATTATTTCAGCAGTTATCATGGCTGTAGCACCCCAAAGGATGTGGTTATCTACTTTATAATAAGGCATATTCTTCATTATACCATCTCTGATATTGTAGTCAGTAGTGGCGTTAGAGGCATCAGATTTCAGATAATCAATGCTTTCCACGATAATGTGGTCAACTTCAGAAGCTTGGAGTATGAATTCAGGTTTCTGATGAGTTATTCCTAAAAATGGTTGAACGAAAAAGTCACTCACATATACATATATCGGAGTGAGTTGGCCTAAGATCTCAATTTTAGAGGATTTTACACCGACTTCTTCAAAAGTTTCTCTGAGGGCTGTTGCTTCAAAATCTTTATCTTGTGCTTCTTGCTGTCCTCCGGGAAAACTGATTTGGCCACCATGTTTGTCATGAGGGTTATTGGAAGATCTTTTAATAAATATCAAATGGAGCTTATCTGAATTATCAGGATACAATAGAGCCAAAACAGCCGCTTTTTTACCAGCTTTATTCAAGTCAAGATAGCGTTCTGTTTTAAAGGGAGACATTATTTTCTGCGTCGCCCATCCTGGTAGTTGAAGTGTCAGTCTTTCTTTTAATTTGTTTTTTATTTTTTTTGACATATTATGCTCGAAATAAATTCAATTAACGACATTTGTAAGACTAACGTTCTTTTTAAGAATTAGTTTTTTGCCCCAGTGCTGGAACTGGTAGACAGGCATGGTTGAGGGCCATGTGTCCGTATGGGCGTGAAGGTTCGATTCCTTTCTGGGGCACTTTTTTCTTTCCGCATACCTTTTATAAGTTTTTTGATTTTTTCTGCAAAGAATGGCTTTTCTAAACTTGCCTTTGAGAAGCTATCTCCTTTTGCAAATTCTTTGTGGCAGCTAAACGGACAAGCTGGTCAACCAGCAGATTACATGTACCAAGTTCACATAATGTTAGATAGGCAAGACTTAGTTAATTTAAATACGGGCAATGATCCACCTGAATGGGTTAACTCTATGACAGATGAACAATTGGCTGAATTTACTAACTTTAATTTAAATAGTTTTCTTCCTGCATGGCAAACAATAGAATCAACACAGCAGAGAAGACCTAAATTTAAAATCAGATGTTAAAAAGGATATTCTCTTTAATTATATTTTATCATTTATCATATTCCTTAATTGGTCAGAAAGTCTTTTTTAGGGACACCGTTGGCATTTCTCATTCCAAATATAACAGAATCATGGAAGGCATTAGGGTGAGAATATTTGAATTAAGGGAATCAGATTATAAAATTGTGCGTGATGATAACGATCCTTATGAAATGACGCCTAAACGAGATTCTATTTTAGAAAAATATCACTACCATAACTATGAATTAATACGATATCAAAAAGATGGGATTTCAGAAATGATAAATCCACATGATCTTTTCGTTGTACATATAGATCAACAATATGAATTTGAATTCCCATATATTGAATATTCTATTGAAAGAAAAACACTGTTGAAAAAGGGAATTAGAATTCTCGATGCATTTGAAGGGGCATCACAGATTTTTAAAGGAGGAGATGATTTTGAAATTAAATATTATGATTGGAACAACAATTTACTTGCAATTAAAGATTATTTGAGGAGTGATAGTACTAAACCATTGTCCGATCTCTCAGATTATGGAATAATAGAAATAAATTATTGTAATTCCTATAAAGACAAATTAACAATGAGGTTTTATTTTAAATAGAAAAAATAGTTTTTGAACTAAATAATTAACTAAGACATATAATCGTAAGCTTACATAAGAACCTTTGCAAAAGCTAAAGCAGTACCTCCAGAACTTTGTATAGTAATTTCTAATTGTTGATAGTCAGGTATAAAACCCTTTTTTAATGAGTACACAAATGGGTACAAAGGAAGATTAAATTTTCTAGATCTTATTAATAAAAATTAACTTATTGTCCAATACATTTCTTACTGAAGAGCAATGGGAGGAGTTTGATGATTTTGATTTAGAAAGTCTTAAACCAGCATGGGAAACGATTCATGGAACAGGAGAAAATTCTCCAAAATATAGAATAAAATGTTAGCTAAGAATTTCATTTATTTAATACTATTATTTATTTGCTTTTCTGCAAATACTCAAACGAAAATATTTTATGACACAATTACAGTATCACATTCGAAATATTCACGAGTTTCTAAAGGAACAGTAATCTCTTTTCATAGGTTGAGTGAAAAAGATTTTGAAATATGCATTAATGACTATCATCCATTTGAACCAACTCCCAAAAGGGATTCAGTTTTAGAGAAATACCATGCATATAAATTTGAGCTTATGCCTCATCACAAAAAAAGATTTTCTGAGCTTGTGAACCCTTTTGATCTTTTTTCAATATCCGTAGGGGTAGAGTATAAGTTTGAATTTCCATATATTGAATATGAAATCAGAAAAGATATTTTACTTAAACATCAGTTTAGGTTTAATGAAAAAATAGACGGGGCACATAAAATATTTATGGGAGCTGATGATATTGAGATGAGATTTTATGATTTTGAAAATAACCTAATAGCTTTAAAGGAGGTTCCAATTAATAGAAAAATTGAGAGCCAATTAATAGGACTTGAGCAATTATCAAAATGTAAAATGATAGAATTAAATTATTGTAACCCATATGAAGATAAATTATCAATGCGGTTCTATTTAAAATAGAAAAAAAGTTTTTGAACTAAATAATTAACTAGGACATATAATCGTAAGCTTACATAAGAACCCTTGCAAAAGCTAAAGTGGTACCTCCAGGAATCGAACTAGTAGCATACGCAAGTATTCTGCGTGGACTTTCAGTCCCCCCCAAAAAAAAGCCTCAACAAAATTAATTGTCAAGGCTTTGTGTTTCCTCCAGGAATCGAACTAGTAGCATACGCAAGTATTCTGCATGGATTTTCAGTCCCTCCAAAAAAAAGCCTCAACAAAATAAATTGTCAAGGCTTTGTGTTTCCTCCAGGAATCGAATTAGTAGAATACGCAAGTATTCTGCATGGATTTTCATTCAACCCCCAAAAAAAAGCCTCAACAAAATTAATTGTCAAGGCTTTGTGGTACCTCCAGGAATCGAACCAGGGACACATGGATTTTCAGTCCATTGCTCTACCAACTGAGCTAAGGTACCATTGGTCCCAAATTAAAATCAAGGACCGTTTTAGTTGGTTTCCATATTTTCTTCTTCGCTTACTTTCTAAGCGTCGGCAAATTTATACTCTTTTTGGCAGCTTCAAAAGATAAAGACGTATTTTTCATCACATATTATTTTTAATATGTGACACAATCATCATAAAACCACCATATAATTGGATATTCAGATTTATCAAGCGTTTATGAAGTCTCCTATAGGCTATTGGACGTGTAAAACCAACGAAAATCAGGTTATAAGTATCGGATTTTCAAAAGAACAACCCCTTATTGAAAACCCAGGAAACAAACTTTCTAAAGAAGTCATAAGCCAATTAGAAGCTTATTTTGCAAAAAAATTACAAAAATTTGACCTTCCACTCCATATTGAGTCCTATTCTGCCTTTTATCAACAAGTTTGGGGCGCACTTTTAACCGTGAAATATGGGCAAACGAGCACATATTCCAGTCTCGCTCAAAAAATCAATAATCCAAAAGCCGTCAGAGCCGTCGGTCTCGCCAATGGTAGAAATCCTTTTCCTATTGTCATTCCTTGTCATCGTATCATAGGCAAAGACAATTCCTTAACTGGATATGCATCTGGAATTGACGTCAAACGTTGGCTATTAGAACACGAAGGGGCGATTGGGAAACAAGCAAGCTTGTTTCAGTTATAAATGTCTGAGATATGAATTATAAATGGGGCTTTTGTCAGTGAAATGGAATTGGGGAGGCGAGAAAACGGGAATTCGAGATAACGGGAATTCGAGATATCGGGATTTCGGGAGAGGCGAGAAGATTCTATATTGGGAAACAAGCAAGCTTGTTTCAGTTATAAGTGTTTGAGATAAAAGTTATAAGTGGGGTTTTTATCAGTGAAATGGAATTGGGGAGGCGAGAAAACGGGATCACGGGATAACGGGAATTCGAGATGTCGAGATATCGGGAGAATTAAGAAAATTACAATCTGAAACAAGAAACCACTCTAGTGCTACCAGCACTTAAAAGAATAGTATAAAAAATTAGGATTATTTTTCAAACCACAAGCGGGTAAATTGTCATTCTGAATAAACGGAGTGCATTGAAGAATCAATCACCCAGATTAGATAAGGAGAAAACGGGAATTCGAGATATCGAGATTTGCGAGAAACAAGAAAAATGCATTCTGAAACGAAAAACTACTCTAGTGCTAACTATGGGAAACAAGCGAGCTTGTTTCAGTTATAAATGTTTGAGATATGAATTATAAATGGGGCTTTTATCAGTGAAATGGAATTGGGAAAACGAGAAAACGGGAATTCGAGATGTCAAGATTTGCGAGAAACAAGAAAATTTCATTCTGAAACAAAAACTACTCTAGTGCTACCAGCACTTAAAAGTATAGTATAAAAAATTAGGATTATTTTTTTAAACCACAAGCGGGTGATTTCAATCACCCAGATTAGAAAACGAGAAAACGAGATTTGCGAGAAGCAAGAAAATTTCATTCTGAAACAAAAACTACTCTAGTGCTACCTATGGGAAACAAGCAAGCTTGTTTCAGTTATAAATGTCTGAGATATAAATTATAAATATGGCTTTTGTCAGTGAAATGGAATTGGGAAAACGAGAAAACGGGAATTCGAGATGTCGAGATTTGCGAGAAACAAGAAAAATGCATTCTGAAACAAAAACTACTCTAGTGCTATCAGCACTTAAAAGCATACTCTTGTAATTAAGAACAATTTTTTCAAAACACAAGCGGGTGATTTCAATCACCCAGATTAGAAAACGAGAAAACGAGAAAACGAGATTTGCGAGAAGCAAGAAAATTTCATTCTGAAACAAAAACTACTCAAGTGCTACCCATGGGAAACAAGCAAGCTTGTTTCAGTTATAAGTGTCTGAGATATAAATTATAAATGAGGCTTTTGTCAGTGAAATGGAAAACAAGATGACGAGAAAACGAGATAATGGGAATTCGAGAATTGCGAGAATTAAGAAAAGCATACTCTTGTGATTAAGAACAATTTTTTCAAACCACAAGCGGGTAAATTGTCATTCTGAATAAACGGAGTGCATTGAAGAATCAATCACCCAGATTAGAAAACGAGAAAACGAGAAAACGAGAAAACAAGAATTCGCGAGAAGCGAGAAAACGAAATTTAAGACAACAATCTACGACTTACTATTCTTCAAGCGAATAACTTTCCTTACCCAATTAGGAATTACAAAAACTCCAATTATAAGATAAGGATAATAAGTTATCAAGCGCCAGAGTAGGGCAGCAACAGATCCTATGCCTTTCGAAATAAAATCACTGAAAAAACCGGAGAATAAAAACTCCATTGTACCAGACCCGCCAGGTGTAGGACTAAATTGTGTGAGCACATACATGGTTTCTGAGCGCGCATATAATTTTAGCTGATACCAGAAATCTGTAGGAATTTCCATTAAGGCTAAGATGACAAAATTGACAGTTAAAAAACGGGTCACCCATGCACCGATAGTTGTGAGTGCAGAGAGGAAATGAAAACTAAATGGCTTCACACGTAGTTCCCTAGAAGTGATCATGACATCATCACCTGTCTGGTATAAAGTCTTCTTAAATCTTTTGATAATCGGAAGTCGAGCCATTACTCGAAGTATTTTTCTTATCACTGTGGGCTTAAATAAACCCCATGTGAGAATGAGACCATATGAGAACATAAATAACCAAACCACAATAAAAGTAATACCCCAACCTTCAAATAAATTGACCTTGTCTGGTCGTATTAACTCAGGTCCAAAAAGCATGTACAAAACAATAAGTGAAATAAGGAAAAATAAGGTGTCAATGATAACCGTATACAAAACAATTGAAACAGCTTTAGCCGCTGAAATTTTTTCTTGTGATAAGAAAAATACAGCAACAGCTGACCCACCAATACTCGTCGGAGAAATGGCAGAAGCAAACTCCCAAATACAAACCAATTCTACCGAATGTTTAAAACTAAAGGCACCGTCAGAAAGCACTTGTAATCTAAGCGAATAGAATAGGTGTCTCAATACATAAATGAATACAGCTATAAGCAGATAAATCCAAAGTCTATGGTTCCATTTTATCAATTGGAATTCCTCCCAATCAAATTGCCTAAAAACCATATATATAATCACAAGAATACCAATCACAACAGGTGCGATTATCTTTGACATATTCAAAGACCGAAGGACTTCTTGGTCCGATTGTATCTGGTTAGGATCTTTCACTTTTTCTTTGTCCTCCTTTAGAATTTACTACACAAAGATGATTGATTTGTTTAAAGAATCTAAGAACAATGCTGTTTATTAAGCTTTATCGTCATTTAAAGCTAAAAACTTAAAAATTTAAGTGTGTTTTAAAACCAAAAACTACCTACCTTCGTTTAGCTTTTTAAATACTTAATAGATATGGAAACAAAAACCGCAAGTCCAATAATGTTATACACAGAACAGACACCAAACCCGGAGTCTTTGAAGTTTGTAACCAATAGAATGCTTTATCGAGGAACTGCTGATTTTCGTACAGTAGATTTAGCAAAAGAATGGTCGCCCTTAGCGGTAGAGTTGTTTGAAATGCCTTTTGTAAATGGTGTTTATATCTGCAACAACTTCGTGACATTGACGAAGGAAATGAACTACCAATGGGAAGATGTGATGCTTAAAGCAAAGGAGTTTATCAAAGCATATGTCACTGAAGGAAAAGTAGTGCTTAACGACGGTTTTGAAGAAGCTATGGCGAAAATTGAAGCGGACAGAGGTGTATCATATCAATACGAAGGAGATGAAGCAGAAATCGTTGTCAAAATAAAAGAACTTATAGACAAATATGTAAAACCAGCTGTGGAAATGGATGGTGGTAATATAGAGTTCAAATCGTTTGATAAAGGAAAAGTAGAAGTTATTCTTCAAGGCTCATGCAGTGGTTGCCCATCTTCAACGGTGACACTCAAATCTGGAATCGAAGGTATGCTTAAACGAATGGTACCAGAAGTCACCGAAGTAGTGGCAGAAATGGGTTAAGCCCAAAGGATTTCCTAGACACAAAATATTATGGACAAAGACCGACTATTCCTTTTAAAAGATGAGCTAACATCCTTATGTCAAAAGGTAGCCGTTTTTATCCGTGATCAAGTCAATACCGTATCTGCATCAGATATCGAAATCAAAGACATGAATAGCTTGGTTAGTTATGTCGATAAAGAAGCAGAAAAAAAAATTGTCCTCAAATTAAAAACGCTCATTCCAGAGGCCGGTTTTATCACAGAGGAAAACACAGTAAAGCAAGAAGATAAATCTCTAATTTGGATTATCGATCCTTTAGATGGGACCACAAATTTTCTACACAAGATTCCACATTTTTCAATTTCTATTGCACTGATGCAAGAAGGCAAAGTGGTGCTGGGAATAGTGTATGAGATTATGCTTGATAATGCTTACACCGCCATTAGAGGCGCAGGAGCTTGGGAAAATGATAAGAAGATAAATGTGACCGCAACTACCGACATGCTAAATGCTGTTGTCGTGACGGGCTTTCCTTACCGCAGGGATTTAGACATAGATGCCAGTTTGCGTGTTTTAAAATACTGTGTCATGCATTGCAGAGGTGTGCGGCGCTTAGGATCAGCTGCTTTGGATTTAGCCTATGTAGCGGCAGGCAAAATAGATATTTACTATGAAAACGCATTGAATATATGGGACATAGCAGCAGGTGCATTATTGGTGGAAGAGGCTGGAGGGATTATGACGGATTATTATGGTGAGAAAAACTATCTCAAGCAAGGATCAATCATTTCTAGCAACCCACATTTGTATCCTTCCATTTATGCGACTATAAAAGAAAATCTAGTATCAGCTAAATCCTAAACTTATTATTCAAATTATACTCTGTTTTGTAAATATGATGGCTTCAGCTTGCGCTAAAATGGAATTTTAAATTATCTACCTTTCACACATTTCTTTACAAATACTGTATTTAATCGATAAGCTTTGGCACTGTCTCTAAAAGAACCCCTAAATTCATAGAGATTGTTTATTTTGAGACTTTATGAACATTACGGAAAATATAAAGGTGGCACTGGGTTCGATACGCTCTAATTTTTTAAGAGCGTTATTGACACTTTTGATCATAGCAATCGGTATAACCTGCTTGGTTGGGATTTTGACGGCCATTGATACCATCCTCTTTTCTATGAGTGATAGTTTTAATAGAATGGGTGCCAACTCCTTTTATATCTATCCAAGAAGTAACAATATGCGGAGCCGTAATTCTGGTAAGGAAGTTAAGCGTGGCGACCCTATTAATTTTAGACAGGCGATGGAGTTTAAACGTAATTATGATTACGCTGGTGCGAAAGTGTCTTTAAATACTTTTTGTAAATGGAATTCTACAGTAAAAAATCAAGAAACTAAAACCAATCCTAATATCCGATTAGTGGGTATTGATGAAAACTATTTGTCGGCATCTGCCTATGAAATTGAAGAAGGAAGAAACTTTTCAATCAATGAAGTTGAAAATGGAGATCATAAAATTATCATTGCCAGTGAAATCGTAAAATTACTTTTTGATGGAAAATCAGATCGCGCGATTAATCAAGTAGTTCATGTGGGTAATACGCGATACAAAGTCATTGGCGTTTTGGCAAGTAAGGGATCGTCTATGACTCAATCTAATGATAGGCGTGTTTTTATTCCTTTGCTTAACGCGAAAAGATATTATGGTACAGCGAACAGAAACTACTCCATAATGACGGCTATCAAAGATCCTACACGCATGGAGGATGCCATTGCGCATGCTACTGGGGTTATGCGTAATGTCCGTTCCTTGAAAGCGATAGAGGAAAACGACTTTGATGTTAGAAAGAGTGATGGTATTCTTGAAACCTTGAAGGAAATCACAACAGAATTAAGGCTAGCAACTGTTGCTATTGCATTGATGACGTTGTTAGGTGCAGCTATTGGTTTGATGAATATTATGCTTGTATCAGTAACCGAGCGGACGCGAGAAATAGGTGTACGAAAAGCTTTAGGCGCAACAAGATTCAATATACTTTTTCAGTTTTTAGTTGAAGCGATTGTGATTACTTTAATTGGAGGGTTGCTTGGCATCGTTTTAGGTATTTTAATGGGCTTTGGTGTGGCGGCTTTAATTAAAGGCCAATTTATAATTCCATTTAATTGGATGTTACTGGGTATAATTGTTTGTGTGGTCGTTGGTGTTTTATCTGGACTGTATCCCGCATTAAAAGCCTCGAGACTCGACCCTATTGAGTCCTTGAGATATGAGTAAGTTTCAAGTAATTTATACTTAAGAAGCGCATCTCTCTTTAGGAAAAGAAATTTCAAAAATACTGCCTTGATGGTCGTTGGGTTTGCAAACGATTGTTGCATTATACAATGCTACAATTTTCTTACAAATGGATAAGCCGAGACCAGTGCTATCATATACATGATTAGGATGTAATTTTTTAAAGGGCTCAAAAATGTAAGCTTTATATTTTTCGTCTACGCCTATGCCATTATCTTTTACGGCAATAACATATTTGTCACCTTTAAATGTGCTGGTAATTGTTATTTCTTTTATTTCACGCTCATTATACTTTATCGCATTGTCTATCAAATTTTGAAAAAGGTGCGTCATGTGAGATTCATTGGCATTCAACTTTTGTAATGTATCCACCTGCCAATTAATCGAAGGATTTAAGACATTATAAGAATCTATGAGGTGCTTTATTAAAGCATTGAGGTCTATTACATCGGATTTTGTTTCTGTATTATCTAGTTTTTTATAATCTGAAATTCCAGAAATTAATTTATCTAATTGTTTTGATCCCGCATGGATGAAGTCCAGATATTTAATCAGTTTTTCATTATCCCTTGTTTCAATATTTTTCTTAGATAAATCGACAAATGCATTTATAGTTCTTACAGGTGTTTTTAAATCGTGAGAAACCATGGACGTAAAAAGCTCCAATTCGTTTTTTTGTGATTCAATTAAAAGTCTGTTTTTTTCTAGCTCTTCATTTTTATCTTTTAGAGCTTGATTTTTACTACTGATTTCAATAAAATGATTATTGATGGAATTGTAAATTAATGACGAAAAGTATAGACAACACAAAAGTGCCACACTAAAATTTGTATAGTCATCATACTTGTATCTAAGATCGGGTGCAATGGGACCAAAATTATTTACATAATAAAATGCAAACACAAAACTTGAGAAAATAACAAGAATACTGATGATCCAAGAGATCCAAGATTTGAAGAATATAAAGCAAAAGACGACTAAGAGACAGAGGAACATTTGAGATTGTGAATCTTTTCCAAAAGAAACAATTGAGAAAGAAACAGTAATGGCACAGGTAATTATAATAATTAACCGTGCTGCTTTTTGCTTATTAAGTTTGTTTAGAATAATGCTAGTGGCAAATATCGCAGATAAATATAGGTAAACAGATGAAAAGAATAATTCACCTTTGATAAAGTAGAAAATCACATAAAAACTTAATATAGGAATACTAAAAAGAACTATAAGGTTTGTCATTATAATTCTATACGTATCAATTATAGTATGAGAAGGCTTAATCCCTGTTCTATGAAGTGTAAATACTCCCATCGTAGCTAAAATTATAAAAACTTTAGGACTAAGATCTTTTTGAAAACAAGATTAGAAGGAATTTTAACCTTTTTATTGTTGATAAGCGGCGTAGAGTGTTTTGATAATTTTTTCATCATTTATAAAACCAGAGCCCCAGCCTTCATAACCTTCAGTAAGATTACTGTTTAATGCTTCTTCTAATGATTTATCATTTTCAATTGAAGCTTTGACACGATTAACCAAGGTCATTAACATCTTATTGTATTTAATAAGATCTTCTTTTGTTGCTAAGCTTCCATGTCCAGGAATGATTTTAGTATCATCATCACAGATCATCAATGCAACAGAAATGGCTTTTAGTGCGCCATCAGGCGACCCTCCTAAAGCGGTATCAATAAAAGGGAATCTGTCTTTAAAAAAACAATCACCCATATGCAACACATTGGCATCGGCAAAATAGATAAACACATCCCCATCCGTGTGTGCGTTGTGAACATGTGTCAAGTGTAAGCTGTGTCCGTTGAAATAGAAATTTAATTTATCATTAAATGTCAAATGAGGCCAAGCTTCCTCTGGAGCGGCTTCAGTCGTTCTACCAAAGGGTCTTACATTATTTGTGGACAATCTTTTTCTGACATTATCATGAGCAATGATAACTGCACCATCATTAGAAAAGTTTTTGTTGCCACCCGTATGATCACCATGCCAATGCGTATTGACTACATAATTGACGTCGTGATCTGTTATATCAGATATAGCAGATTTTATTTTTTCTGATAAGGGCGCAAATTGAGTGTCTATAATAAGCGTACCTTCTTCTCCTGTAAGCACACCAATATTGCCTCCTGATCCTTTCAACATATAAATGTTATCAGATACTTGTAAAGCCTCTATTTCAACCTTATCAAAATCTCTTTGAGCAAAGATTGAAGTGCAGAATAGTATTCCGCAAAGGAGAAGAATATTTTTCATAAAATTTATTTAAGGAAAAGCTTGACTGTTTTTATATCCAAATCATTTATAATGCTAACCAAGTAAATACCTGTTCTCAGGTTTTTTGGCAGCTCAACCGTAGAATTAATTACTTTCTGATGCATTAAGTTTTTACCATCTACTGTCGATAATTGAATATACAATTCCTTATGAGTTTGAGGAGTATATATGTGGAGATTATTATTGATTTGTTTTATTTCAATACTAGAAAGGTCTGATATATGAATTGTTGAAACAGGTGAGGGACACAATTCAATATTTTGAATAATTTGTTTTTTGTCTTCTATGTTTACAGTAAAAAAAGCAGGGTCATAGTCTGGCGCAGAGTATACTAAATCATAAATTCCTTCTTTTAAAAATCTGAAATAAATGCCATTATTTTCATGTGAAAAAACAGAAGAGTTGTCTAGATCATGTGATGGTATAGAGACTTCTGCAACTATGGGGAGTCCTGTAATGCAGTCAGTAATTGTGCCCGTTAGACCGTATCTCGATTCCTCAATATAATTAACCAACGCACTTTTGTTCCAATTCCAAATGTCTGGAAGTTGATCTGAATTTAATTTTTTTACATCCGAAATTTCTAAAGTAAATTCTCTGGAGCGATTAAAAAAGGTCATGTAATCTTGACGCCCGCCATTGAGTTCATACCATGCAAAACCATTGGTGATGCCGTTCTCTCGAAAGTCAAAATAACCCTCGGGTGCATGAACATGTACCGAGTCTGCATAGGCTCTAGATACATAACGCCACCATTCGTCATCAGCATGTAAATGCTCAAATGTATCCCAAGGGTAATTAATGACCTCAGTGCCACTATGGATATTGCAGGACAGATGTATGTTTTGATCTTTTGCAAATTCCATAAAGAAGAGAGTTTCTTCTTGGTAGGGATTTGAGTCAGGGTTATCTCCCAGTTTAGGGTCAGGGTAGTTTTGATTTAAGTCAACAAAGGAAGCGTTAAACCTTATGGATTCTACAACGGATTCATTGCCTCCCCGATAAGTACCATTTGGATTAGCAAGAGGGTTAATGAAGATATTTACATTGTTGACCAAATCGGTAATATCTGGATCAGTGCCATAATTACATAAGAGGTGATCAATGAGCATTAACATCATGGGGTAACCTGCGAGTTCGTCTCCATGCATTGATGCCGTATATAAAAAATTAGGTTCTTTTTCGCCAACTTCAAGGCTATCACTAATTTGTAATACAAGTAAGCTCCGACCTGATTGTAATGTGCCTATGTTTAACAATTTGCAAAGTTGCGGATATTCTATACTGTAGTCTAGCAAAATTTGCTCATAGGTTTCGTAACTAGGATAGCTGGACATTGGTGCCAAACAATCGGCTTTATTTGTTTTTTGAGCTGTATATGTTTTCAAGTCCATCATTTTTATTTCAGGTGGCACAGGTTTGTCCCAAGAGAATAAAATGTTCTTCTTCTTTAAATATTGAAAACCTTTTTTTGTGATATATAACTTTACTTGATCGGTTGTTGAACCATGGTCAAGATAAATGCCATCTTGTTTTAGAATTTTATTAATTTTTTTAGCGGAGCTTAAGCGTATTTCTGCACCTATGTTTTTGTCGAAATAATTTTCCGTGAGTAGTTGCTCTTGGGAAAAAAGAAAAGAGGGTAGAATTAAAAAGCTACAAAAAAGTCCTTGAAGAAAGATATTCATCTTCTTTCTGACGCATAGTTTTTTGTTCTTCTTTTGTTTTGTCTCCATATCCTAATAGATGAAGGATGCCATGAATCATCACGCGATGCAGTTCGTTTTGAAATCCTTGTTTATAAAGTTGGGCATTTTCTTTGACTCTATCAACACTAATAAAGACATTTGCTTCTATTGGATCGCTGCTTAGAGGAAACGTAATTATATCCGTAAAGTAGTCATGATTGAGGTATTTTTGATTTATCCCCAATAAATAGGCGTCTGAGCAAAAGATATATTCTATAAAAGAAATACTTTTTTTTTCTTTAAAACAGGCGAAAGCGAGCCATTTTTTCAGTTCAGCTCCTTTTTCGATATCAAAATCAATGTCTTCAATGTTAAAATTAAATAGACTTTCCTGAGATGTCATTTTAATAGAATGAGTCAATTAGCTAAGACGAAAGTGCATCTCTACAGTTCTACCGTTGTCCAAAAATGAAATTTTATCAGACAATTGTTTCATAATAAATACACCTCTCCCGCCACATATTTCTATATTTTCTGGTAGCGTGGGATCAGCAACTGCATTGGGATTAAAGCCACCACCTTCATCAGAAATCCTGATGATAACTTTTTCAGATTTTTCTTCGCACTTGATATTTACAAACTTAGTCTGGTCTGCTTTGTTGCCATGAATAATAGCATTATTCACAGCTTCAGTAAGACTTATAAGAATATTATCATGTACTTCTTTGGTGAACTTACACTTACACATGAGAGAATCCACATAAGATTCAATATGCTTTATTTGGTTAGGTACAGACTTGATCTTTAATATCAGCAGTGGCTGCATATTATAAAATTAAGAATTAAAGGATTATGATTTTTTTAAAGCACGATAGTATTCGTCAACTAACTTTTTATAGTATGGTCTCAAAGAAGGGGATACCTTTTTATACATTTCAATCTCTGCTTCTCTTTCTTTAAGATATTCTTTTAAAGCAGGAGGTAATTCCTTCGGACTATCTTGTCCCACTTCTGCTTTTCTTTTGTTATCGTATTCTCTTTGCTTATCTGCTTTATCAGCTTCTAAGAGTCTTGTGACTATATCTTGCTGTCGGAGCATCATATCATTATCAAGTTTTTTATTTACAAGATCTGATTCTATTTTATCCATAGCATCGATAATTTCTTGTATACCTTTTGATCCTTTTCCTTGTTCCATTTTCTCTTGCTGGATTTCTTCAAGTGCTTTTCTTAGAGCCGCTTGTTTGGCTGCAGCTTGCGCAAAATCTTTAGCAGAATTTCCATTTTCACCGCCTTTGCCATCTTTTCCTTCTTGGCCTTCTTTAGATCCCTTCTCACCCATTTTTTGCATATCGCCATTGAGACCTTGTTGGCCTTCTATGATTTTATCCATCGGGACATTACCTGGTTTACCACCAGCGCCTCCAGGTTTATTACACATTTGGCTGCCAGGCATCATACCAGACATTTGCTGTTGCATTTGTTCCATAGATTCTTCTAACATCAATGCCAAATCATTGACATTTTTCATTGTACTTCTCTGGTTTTCTTCTGCTTTTGGTTTTTGTCTGTCCTCTAGGTCTTTGATACTTTTACCTATTGTAGATTTAATAGTGACTACTTTATCAGTGACAAAGCTTTCAATTTTATCATTTCTTTTGGCTAAGGCAACAAGACTATCTCTGATTAATGCAAAATCATTTTTCAACTTAAATTGATCTTGAATTTTAGCAACATAAGTTGGCGTATTCAGCTGAGTTCTCTTTATACTGTTTATCAAATCTTCTTGATCGAAAGAAAGGTCAACGAGATTTTCTAGCAATTGTCTCAGAGCTTTAATGTCTTCTTGCATTTGGTCCATTTGTCCAGACTGCATTGATTCAGACATACTCTTCGCCATTTTTTTCATTTTTTCGGCAGCACTTTTTTGTTGCTCAGAAGCTTTTTGATTTTGCTGTTTTTCAAGTTGCTCTTGACTTTCTTCCATTTCTTCCTGGATTTCGTCCATTTGCTCAGGCGTATCTTCACCTAAATCTTTTGGTCGCTCCAGCTCATCATTCTTCTTCTCTAATTCGTCCATCTTCTCTTCTAACTTTTCCATTTCTTTGTTGAGCTCTTCTTGTTCTTTCTTAAGCTCTTCTTGAGACTTCTCTTCATTTTCGGTTTGCTCCGCCAGTTCTTCTTGCTTTTCGGCTAACTCCTCAAGTTTCTCCACAATGTCTTTCACTTCTTTTTCGACTTCTAAGTTTTTGAAGAGTTCTAAAAGACGATCCATGTCATTTTCTAACATGTCCTCATTCATCTCCATGTCTTCCATCTGCTGGATCATCTCTTCTTTGTCAAGTTCTTTCATTAACTCTTCTATCTTCTGCATCAACTCTTGCGTCTCTGTATCCATAGCCTCTTCAAAAAGCTCTTTTATCTTTTCTTGTTTTTCCTGAATCTCTTCATCTCTCTCTGTGAATTCGTCTTGATTTTTTAAATTTTCTTCAAACTTTTCTTTAGCCTTTTTAAGTTCTTCTTCAAGATCTTTTTGTTGCTCCATTAATTTCTCCAACTCTTTTTTGTCTTCCCAATCAGGTTTTTGTTTTTGGAGCATTTTTTCTCTAAGCTTTTTAAGCTGCTCTTTTATTTTTTTAGAATCTTTTAGTGACTCTTGTAGTTTGTCTTTAATTTCTTCTTCATTTTCGTCTTCTTGATCTTCAAATTCTTCAATAGTAGGTTTTTCGAATTGCATGACTGAAGTTTTAGCAGACTTATTGCCATTCACACCATCATTATCAAATACTTCAAAATAGTAACTTATTTTCTCACCCGGCTTAAGTTCAAACTCTTCAATATCAAGCGTGTGATCGTATTGTGTTTCTCTTGCGGTAGGATTTTGCAATACATTTTTATTGGTACTTTGAGCGCCGTTGGCTTTTGTAATGGTGTAATTAAAACTCAAAGACGTCAAGCCATAATCATCAGAAGCATTGCCTATAAAATAAACGATGCCGTTTTCCAAACTATCTTCAAATACCTCCACAGATATTTCTGGATACTGATCTGGAGACACATTGAGGCTATAGGATACTGAATCTGGTGTCGGCACAAATGAATTTGAAAAGTATACTTTATATAAATCGTCTTGTACGATTTTTCTACTTAAACGATATCTGTTATCTGATCTTCTTTCAGAATTGTAAATTTTATTATTAGAAGAAAACAGTATGTCTACAGCTTCTGTATTGTCAGCGGTAAAATTCCATGTAACAACTGTTCCCTGCGGAATCAATACATCTCCGATATTGGAGAGGCTTTCGTCTTTTCTTCCAATGTAAGAAGGGTAGTCAAGATAAAGATCAAAGGCTGTTAGATTAGGTTTTAGTAAAACTTTTAGATCGTGTTTGTTTGATCTCACTCTACCAGAATAAAACGCGAAAGGGATGTTTTTTTGAACATTTTTAAATGTATAAGAAAAGAGATTTGGCCCCTCTTTTTTCATTCTGTATTGAAAGTTCTCGATATCGATAAAGACTTCATCAGGTAATGCTTCTCCGTCAACGGATGCAGTTACTTTAAAGTCATCAAATTGTATGACGTCTAAACTAGGATTGGCGACAGTAAAATGAAACGGTGCGGCTCTTTCAAACTCTTCACCATTGTGGATAAGTCTGTGCGTTGAATCTTTGATTAAACTAGGCGCAGCTGTGAGTAGGAAAATTAATAACAATGCTGGTGGTAAAGCGTATTTAAGATACCGTCTATTTGAAGCTAAATCGATTGCTGATTTAAACGGCACCAATTTTATAGATTCTGATTTTTGGTTGATACTTGCATTTATCAATTCTACGCTTTGGTTTTCAGCACCTTGTTTTTTGAGTTGCAGAATGTTTAAAAGCTTGTCTTGGACGTTTCCAAAATGATTACCAATAATATGAGCGGCTTGTTCGTGCTTAATTCTGTTGCCTAATTTGAAGTATTTAAACAATGGAACAAGAATTAACAGAACAACTGCGAATCCAGAAGTGGCAATAAACCCAAAAAATATTAATTTGCGGACGCCAGTGTTAAAATAGAATTGGTGTTCAAGTAGGCTAAAAAGGAGAAAAAGGCCTACAATAAGTGCAAAAGAGTATAAAAACCCTCTAATAACTTGATTCAGATAGTATTTTCGAATGAATTGATCTAATTTCTGAATTAAAAGTTCATAGTTATTATTGGACATATCTGTATCAATTTCACTTATAACGGCAAAATAGCCAATGAAGTTTTAACCGAATGGGGATAGAATTAATTCCTAAAAACATTCAATTTATGCATTATAGAAAATTAATGCAATAATAACAGTAGAATTACAAGGACGAGAGCGCATAATTATGTCGAAATTTTGGTTGTTAAAAACATTACGGAAAATAAACTTTCTCAAAAACAAGAGAATTGACTTTGAGTTAGAGTTGAATGGTCAAAACTTTGTGGTGCCGCTTATATCTGAAATAGGCCTTGAAAATCATAGAATTAAGGAGCTTTGGATGCTAGATCTCTTTAAGAAGATCAACCCTTCCGATAATGATATTTTAATTGATGTAGGTGCACATACAGGACAAACATTGCTAAAATGGAAAAGTGTTAATGGCAAATCCCCTTATTACGGATTTGAGCCTATGACAAAATGCACTGAGTACCTCAAAGATCTTATTGAGATTAATCAATTTAAAAATACCAAACTTGTCAATAAAGCACTTTACAACAAACAAGGCAGTCAAACACTATTCTTTCATAAAAAGGATGATTCAGACAGGACAGCAAGTTTGGTTAAAACACATCGGAAAAAAAGAGATTCGGAAATTGTAGAAACAATAACATTCTCAAACTTCTTGGATTCATACAACTTATCGCCAGATAAGATAAAGGTTATAAAAATTGATGTTGAAGGTGCTGAGTTTGAAGTTTTAAATGAGCTCTCTGATGTACTTATTAAACACAAGCCAATTGTGATAATTGAAATTTTGGCTTATAGCCCAAAAATTGATAAAGCGAGATTAAAACAGACAACTGATTTTATCAAAACACTTCCTTACGATTTTTATAGGATAAACATAAAAGATACAGCATTTCAAGGTCTAGAAGCTATTGATGATGTGGTATATCCTGTCCCACGCAAGCAAAGCGATTACCTCTTGGTTCCTAGCGGGACTAAGCTTTAAAATGCCTAGCATTTTAAAGCTGGTGTTAGGGTTTTGTGGAATACACCGTCAAAACCACGGTGGCACGCCGTTCTCACTTCACATCCATATCAAGCCAATCAGACAAAGTACTTTTTAGCAATTTTAATTCACGATCATTCATGCTCTTAATACGTGCAGTGGCGTGATGTTTGTCTTCCAGAAAATAGAATACTGAGTTACAAGATTTGCATTGCGGAACAGCAGTTGCTGACCAAGTATCTAGAGCGCCATTTATATAGATAATATTATCAGCCGTCTTAGCCCATTCAAAAACTTTGTTTGTTAGGGTACCGTCAAATTCTATATCCATTTTATTAGGGGCAAAAATAGCAGATGGATGTGGCTTTGTGGGAAGGTGTTTTAGAAGTCCTTTAAACGGTTTTGTCTCGTAGCCATAGTAACCCATTTCTGTGCCTGATTGATAGTAATGTGAGGCGTAGCCTTCCATATCAGCATCAGAATAAAAATCTAAACCCACTATATCCAAGAAGTACTGAATATGTTTTTCAATATCATCTTTTGCTGTGGGTATTTTTGAACAATCATGTCCATATTGCCAAAATGAAAATGGATACTCTAAAGTCGCAAACTCATATGCTTCATCTAAATTGAGGTAATTGAATTTTAAGCCTTTGCCTTTGGCATACCATTTTAGTAAAGCTTTGACATCTTCCGCTTTAGTCAACATTCTTTTTTGATATTCATAAATATTTTTCCTGCATTCTTTAGAGCCTTGGTTTTCTAAAAAATCATATATCCGAGGGTCTTCATCGCTATGATTTACAGGTGCGACGTAAGGTATTGAAACATCAACATCATTAGGGTAAAAATATCTGTAGAAAATAGTTGTGGTTCCGCCTTTGCTGATGCCTGTGCTTATCCATTTTCCCTTATAAATGCTCCGGAAAATTTGATTGATTTTATGAAGATCGGCTGTTACTTGTTTAAAATTTAAATATTCATACTGCAATGAATCTGGTGAAGATTCTAAAAAATATCGGTGCTCAATATTAATTTGATTGGCATCCAAAAGTGTAGCAACTTCAGTGATATTGTTTCTCGATTTTCCATACCCATTGGTTATCATAGCGGTAGGATTGTCATAACCTTTGTGACTTAGGAATGCACGCTGATAGAAGTATCCTTTCGATGGGTCGTCATGATCTAGCGCTTGCTTTACTTTTAACTCATATGCAGCTTCATAACCTTCAGGTGTATCAATCTTTTTAAAAATCACATCAGGCAAATCAAAGAGAGCCATCTCCAACTCAGTTTGTGCGTTACTTACATTCACGAAAGTGAAAAACATAAAAACAGAAATAAGATACTTCATCATTATAGCTTACAGTTTAATAATTTTCTTTACAACAGATGCACCAGCTGCGTTTTCAAAATTAAGGAAATATATACCGGACTCTAACGCTGATAATGAAATAGTTTTTTGAACTTCATTTTTAACATTCGCGCTAAGCACAAGTTTACCAACATTATCCATCACAGATATTTTACCTTCTTGTACAGAACCAAAGCTTAAGTTAATGAAGTCATCAACTGGATTGGGATAAATGGTCAATGGAATGTCTGATAAGATATGCTTGCTAGATGAAATGACATCTGGGTCAAAGGGCAGGTCAGTAATGATAAGCGAGTCGTATTGAATGCCCACGTCAATAATATCTCCGTCGTCATTCATAGCAAAAATATTGTACAAACCAATAATTAAAGTATCTCTTCCATCTGGATTAGATGTAACGGCATTTTCTTTGACCTGCATTAATTGTTCTGATATTCTACCACCGAATTGTCTGTTGCCATTTGTCAAATTTGAGAAAGCGTATTGAATGGCATTATCTCCGGTGACCTCTTCAAAAAAGTTGAGCCCTTCCTTGTGTAAGTAAGCTTGTTTAAAATCAAACTCTTGAAGTGGTGGCGTATCAATCTTTTTATAAGGTCTTACGAGATTGGTGTCAAATTGCATGATGTATGATATCCCGTGAATAGGTTCTGATATTTCTGAAGCATCATTACCTAATTGCACTTTAACACTGAAAGACCTTGTGGCTGTAGGTTCTGTAGCAGAAATTTCCATCCTATTGTAGTTTATACTCAAACCCAAAAGATCTAATGTTGTTTCTCTTTGGCGCGTAAAAGTCAATTCATTATTTGTTTTATTAAAGTTTTTTACCAACTGGTTAATGTCATTGCGATTGATAACACCATTACCATTTATGTCTCCATTTTTGACATCTAAATTTTGAATATCTTCACCCCAATTTTCACTGTCAAAAGGAAACCATTCTGAAGAAATAATTTGTCTAGGGATGCCATTACTAGGTGCTTGGCTAATTAAGACTCCGTCGTATACAACATCAATACCATTTACAATTCCGTCTCTATTGACATCGCCAGGCCAAACACAATTTTCTACACAGGGAATTATTTCTAAACCACAATTAAAGTCACCATTTAAGATGCCGGTATAATCTTCTTTTAATTCATTTATTCGATCAGGCCATTGGTCAAAGATTTCTAGTTTTTTAATATTCTCATCATACAAAACATAATCTCCGATATCATAAACGGTAACCGTTCCTGGAAATTGATCTGCAGAATTTAATCTTGTTACGGCTCTATAATCAAAAACAAGCGGTAGGTCTACGGCTTGCATAGACCATCCGTTAGGGTCAGTTGGTAAATCAGGAAATGCAAATTGTGTCTCATTTGTTGATCCAAAGTCGAGGCCGTTTCCACCCACAGTTAAAGATGTACCATCCCTCCATTTGGCATTTAAAAATGAATAATACTCACCAGGACTACTCGGGCCAATGATTAAAGGTGAAGAACCGCCTGATATACCATTGGTAAAATAGATATGGGATTCCATGGTTTTATTAAAGAACACTGTAGTCCTCACTACACCATTACTATCTGGTACTGCGACATTACCAAAGCATTGAGATTGGATACTGGATTCACCATCTTTATTGTAAAAATAAACACAGTTTAAATCTCTATTGCATCCTTGATAATCATTATTAAAGCAACCTAAATCACTGTCTTCCCAAACGCCAATCCTGACATTATTTAAAGTTTCTTGTCCTAAGTAAACCGTTCTTAATCTTGTGAAAACAGTTTGACCAGCGGGTCTATCTTGACAGTTAAGCAAATAATTTATTTGTTGGATTTCCATTTGCAAAGGATCACCATTTGTACTGCTATGATTGGTAACATCATTGTACACACAAAAACTAAATTCGAATGGTACAAAGTTGGTGTTTTCTGAAATAGGAATAGGGTAGTCTCCTTGAATGGGATCATAAAGTCCATCACCGTCTTGATCAAAAAATGGTGCCATTGTAAAAACAATATCGAATGGAATATATGGATTACCAAAAGCAGGCCACTCCAAAATATCTTGTGGAATATTATCAGTTGTTATGCTGCCGTCATCCCATTTTGCAATTGTTTGATTGATTTGAAAAGCAGAGACTTTCCATATACGGTTGAAGAATGTACAACCTTCATCCAATGGTAAACCTGTTGCTCTATCCAATGGACCGCTTATAAAATCATCTTCAGAATTAGAGGGATAAGTATTGGCACTTAATTTTAAATTTCCGCTGGGATCAGTTCCAGACAGCCACAAACTTTTAGCATAGCCTAATGTAAATATTGGGGTATCACCATTTTCAAATAAAGCATTGGCATCAGCCGGATCGTTATTGGCAATCATGCCGTTATTGGTGATAAAACTTTTTCTGGTATTATTTCTGATCACTTCCCTTTGTGCATCACATTGCGCAAACAATGAAATATCAATTGAAAAAAATAAGATAACAAAAAATGCAATTTTAAAAGTCTTCATATCAATGTCGATTATTCAATTTTAAATGTCATTTTAAACCGATAAGTTATCGCTTTAGATTACTTATTTTGATTCATATAATCTAAAGTTAACAATGAGAGTGCTTTTATACCCGTAATTAGACCCGATTCATCTATGAAGAAATCTGGTGTATGATGAGGTGCTGCATCGGCTTTATCAACATTTAACGGTTTACCACCTACGAAGTAAAACATACTCGGCACTTTTTGTGCATAAAATGAAAAATCCTCAGCTCCTGTACTTGCCGCAGTTACTCTCACATTATCTTCTCCTGCTGCATCATACAGACTGGTGATCATTTTTCTTGTTAACTCGGGATTATTATAAGTGACGGGGTATCCTTTTTCGATAGTGACCTCTGCTATGGCACCTGAAGCTTCAGCAATTTTTGTGGCCGTACGCCGAATGTCTTCATGTATTTTTTCCTGCATATCCGTATCCAATGTTCTGATCGTTCCAATCATCTCAACTTCTTCTGGAATTATATTACTTCTTAAGCCCCCTTTGATTTTACCTATACTAATAACGGCAGCATTTTTTGTGAGTTCGGTCTGACGACTGACTATGGTTTGCAATCCTAAAATAATTTGCGCAGAAACAGTAATCGGATCTACTCCTGACCAAGGACGTGAGCCATGCGTTTGTTTTCCTTTTACTTTTATAACCATTCTATTGACTGCGGCCATTATTCCGCCTACTCTATAAGTAATATGACCAACGTCTGTATTGGCGCTTATGTGTTGACCAAACATAACATCAATACCATAATTTTCTATTAAACCTTCTTTCACCATAAGTTCTGCACCGCCTTCCTCTCCAGGAGGTGCGCCTTCTTCTGCGGGTTGAAAAACGAAAACAACTTTTCCTTTAAGTTCATTTTTCATTTGCGCCAAAACATTGGCAGTACCTATGAGCATAGCTATATGTGTGTCGTGCCCACACGCGTGCATAATACCTACTTCTTCTCCCAGAAATTCTGTCTTTTGTTTAGAGGCAAAAGAAATAGGCGTACGTTCAGTTACCGGTAGTCCATCAATATCTGCTCTCAAGCCAATTGTTGGTCCAGGTTTGCCTGTATCAAAAACGGCGACAACGCCAGTTTTAGCCATACCGACATCTACTTTAAATCCCATTTGGGTCATTATCTCTGCTATTCTTTTTGCGGTGTTGACTTCACTATTCGAAAGTTCGGGAAATTGATGAAAAAACCTTCTGAGTTCTATTATTGTTTTTTCTACATCTTGTGCGTTTTTTTCAACATCAGCGGTGTAAGGTGATTGTGCAAGCATACTAGGCGAGACAAACATTATTGTTAAAAGGGCAGCAAATAGGTACTTCATTATTATAATTTGATGCAAAGATAAGGGATGCGAGAATCTAAAAAAATATTATTTCTTTTAAAAGGGATTGTACCTTTAGGGTGTTAGGGAGTCAACAACTCAAGTAGTTTGATGACATCAAATAATTAGATCGAGGTGAATACCTCGACCAGCGACCTTTTCTAGAAACAAAACTGTGACAAACCGAAAGACGTTTTTTTTAAGAATACAAGTAATCAAGGTAATCCTATAATCAAATAAATCATAGTTCAGACAAAGGTATATACGAATCACGGATGACACAGGTTTAATACAGATTACACGAATTGTTTGTGTTTAAGCTGAAGCTTAAATTTTTTCTTTGATGCCGAGGTGACTCTTATAATATTTTTATATCTAAACTATAAGGCCGTAGGCGTGAAATAATAATAGTGCTGAATCAAGTTGTTTGATGTCATCAATAATTAGATCGAGGTGAATACCTCGACCAGTGGTTAAATTTTTGAAAAGTACTTACGAGAATTAAAATAATTTCGTTAATCGTTGGCTCCAGCCTGCGATTGTGCGTACTCATAGCTCTGCTATGAAAAATGATAAAGCAGAGCTTTATATACGCAGCTTCGATAGCTGGAGCTATCGAGGAACGATCTTTTTGGAAAGAGATTGAGAAACCGAGAATTCATGAAACCGCGGTCCCGTAACTCCACGTTGACTTGATTCCATGACCCCTCGACACTTTTGACGCCTTCTGTTACCCTTACTCTACGACACCACTATCAATGATTTCGTTTCCGAAACCACATCGTCTTTTATAACTGTAATAAAATACATGCCTGGCACAAAATTATCTAGCCGTACTTCATTATCTCCTTTTTCTAAATTTGATTCTTGTAGAACTATCATGCCACTGGCAGAACGCACGATTATTTTATCGGCATCATTAGTAAGATTCACGGTTACATAATTAGATGCTGGATTAGGGAAGTATTCAAAGTCAAGTTCACTGTTTTGAACAACACTATATTGGCAGTCTGGTTGCATAGTGTAATGACTGATAACTCTAATTAAAAGTTCATTCAATTTTTCAACTTCAAAGTCATCAACTATAGGATCTAAATGGCTTCCGCCAATGCCACTATCATCTGTAATAAAAACATATGTTCCGTTTGTACTTATTGATAAAAACTTCATCAAAAACTCTGTGGGTCGATCGATGCCGCTTGCAGTAATTGGAATTATTTTAATCCCTTTTGCGGCAGCAGTTTTAATTTGCATTTGTAAGCGCGCCATAACTGCATCATTGTGGTGTGGTGGTGCATCAAGGAGTAAGAAGATAAATTTACCAGCAGCTTCATTTGTCCACTTTTGATCTAAAGCGGCAGCTAAAGCTTCATCGACGGCTTCAGGAAAATCACCTCCGCCACCTGCAGATTTTGTTTTAATAAAATTGATAGTCTTTGAAATATCATTGTTAAGGTCAGAAGTCTCAGTGAGATAATCGTCTTCAGTATCTTTATAAAAAACAGAACCAATGCGATAGTTTAAATTGTTTTTATCATTTTCTTTTACGGTTTTTATGACATTGCTCAATTCTGACCTGAGGTAACTTATTTCATCTCCCATTGAACCGGTAGCGTCAACGACAAACATGATTTCAACATCTTTATATTTTTTACATTCTGTATTTAAGGAAAAATGATTGATGCCATTGGCTGCAGTTTGAGGATCAATGTTTTCACTTGAGTACCCATCTTTAGAAACTACAATCTTGAGATTAGTGCTTTTTTGACCATCGAGTCCATTCCATAATTCTGCCTTACCTGTGTTATCGCTTATGTTTTTCCAAATAGTTTTACCGTAATTATCTTTGAGTTCTACAATGCAATTGCTTACAGGTATGCCGTCTTTGTTTGTGATAAAAACAGGATACCTTTCTGAAGGAAATATTTTCCAGTGCGATTCCATATCTTTATAGTCGTATTCTTTGATAAGCAATTTCCAATCCTCCCAGTTATTGAGATCGTTCCATTCGCCAGCTGTGAGTTGTCCTGACTCAGGTAAGACTTCTTTATTTAAACTTGTAAAAAGATCGTATTCTACAATTTCATATTCAGCTTTTGCAACCATTGGTGCTGGAGCATCTTCATATATTGACATTCCAGTTGATAATTCTTTGGCCACATAAGCGCTGCTTTTATCCGCAATTATCGAGAGTGCGCCTCTGGTTTTTTTTCTTTTTGCAGAAGGTTTTGATTCGTGTTCTTTGGCTTTAATTATTTTATTTTCTGCAATTAAGACTTCATCTAAAACTTTAATATCTTCTAGTATTATTTCTAAGGGAAATGATTTGTCAAGCGTAACTTCTTTTGATTGATAACCTGTATAGCTGACAATTAATATGCTTTCTCTGTTTGGAACATAAATAGAAAAACTTCCATCTAAATCAGTATGGCTTGTAATGGCATTGTCTTTTATTGAAATATGTGCGCCAATTAAAGGCTCGTTGTCAATTGAGGTGACTTTCCCATCAACTTTGATGGAAAGAGCACATAGCGGGGGAGTAGTTTCAAGTTTGTTTTGAATGCAAACACCACTTAAAACGCTTAAGAATGTCAAGGATAGAATTAGACCTAATTTCATGATTGATAAGTTTTGTTAAAAATTAATTGACACCCTTAGGATGAAAGATTTATTCTGATTACATAAAGTGGCAAAAAAAAATAGAGATTTGTAGTGATTTGACTTTGGACACATCCATAAATGAGCAAGAATATATAAGATTGTATCAGGAAACTTCTGATCAGAAGTATGCTATTGCCTTGTATAAACCTTATATCGAATTGGTTTATGGTGTTTGCTTAAAATACTATAAAAACAAAGCCGATGCGGAAGATGCGGCCATGTCTGTGTATGAATTGGTGGCTAGAAAGTTAAAAACACATCAAGTAGAGAATTTTAAATCTTGGTTATATGTTGTTACTAAAAACTACTGTTTTGAGAAGCTAAGACAAAAAACAAGGCACATGGTTAAAGAAAAAGATGCTGCAGATGTGTATTCTAGTATAGTATTTCATCCTGATAATATAGATAAAGAGGCACAACTCAATAAATTGGAAGATTGCTTAAGTAAGCTGTCTGATGAGCAAGAAAAATGTGTAAGATGGTTTTATCTGGATCAAAAATCATATCAAGAAATTGCAGAGGCACATAATTTAGCTTGGGGAAAAGTGCGTTCTTTGATTCAAAATGGTAGAAGGATGTTAAAAAATTGCATGGGTGCGTAATGGCATTAGATAAAAAACATATCGATTTACTTAAAAAGTTAGCAGAAGGAAGCATTTCTGAAAAAGAGAAATGGACACTCGAACGCGCCAGTTTGGATGATCCATTTTTGGCAGAAGCCTTAGAAGGTTACTACGATAACGTACATGATGACACGAAAAAAATACATGCACATGTATCATCTCAAAAGCCAAATAGAAAAGTCTTTTTGAGATCATTGTCTGTCGCGGCTACATTGCTAATTTTATTAGCCGCATCGTTCTGGGTGTTTAATGGCCAATTTGAAACTTCAAATTCTAGCAGTAAGCTTGAATCAATTGCTGAGATAGAAGATGAGTTAAAGACAAACAAGCGAGAGGAACCAGCGGTAAGAACGCAAACTCCAAATCCTACTGTTGATGGTGTTCGTATTGAAAACAATATTGATGAGTCGATGTACAAAGTGGAAACGGAGGGAGAAGCTGCTGATAAAATTATAGTAAAAGCCAACGATTCAAATCCGAGGGGATTCCAAAATGCTCCACCAAAAGAGAATAAAAGTGTACCCGTCAAAGAAAGGCTTAGGGGGGCAGAAAAAAGGAAGGTTTCAAAAGCTAAGAAAACAAAAGCGACCGTAGCTAAAGATATAGTGCCACCACCTGCTGCACCTGCGCAAGAAACAGAAGAAGAAGCTGATGTGTTTATGGACGTAGCAGATGATAGTGAATTTGCCAATGTAGATGGAGTCGCCGCTGTCCCTTCCTTACAAACACAAATCATCAAAGGCCAGGTATTAGATACAGAGGGTAATCCTTTAATTGGTGTTAATATAAAATCTGAGCAAAGTGAAAAAAATGCACTTACTGATGTTGATGGCACATTCGAAATTCCAGTTGAAGGTGACAATGAGATTTTAAGTGTATCGTATACAGGCTACAGGGGAAGATCTATAATTGCGCAACCCAATGTATCTATAGAGTTAGAAGAAGCACAAAATATGCTTTCTGAGGTTGTAGTTGTAGGATCAAATTTAATGTCTGAGGCAGAGCGCGGAAAATATTATTCCGATAAGTTAGATGCTTTCTTCAAAAGCAAACCAGCGATCTGTCTAGCATTTAAAAACGAAATGCAATCACGGTCTGTTTTAGGGCGCCAAGAAAAGGTGGACATAAATATTTTGATTAATCAAAGTGGCATGGTCCAAAAGCTTGACTTTTTAAATTTGAATAAAGATGATTGCAAAATAGAAATAGAAAATCTACTTTATAATGCAGCAAAAGAAGGATTGTTTGATTCTTCAAATGCCACTAATTTTAAGTATACATTGTCCTTAAAGTAATTAAGGCGCCTGACCGCCCGTCGAAAGCACATCAATGTTCATCTAAGAATAAACTAATATTTGTTAATGGCTTGCTAATAAGCATTTAAAATGCTTTAAATAGCGTTGAAATAATAACCTTATTCAGATTTATTAGCCAACTTTAATTGCATACACAGATAGTTAATCGGATGAATAAAATCCTTCTAGGCATACTACTATGTTTTTCTTTCACGGCTTGTGACTATTATGTCATAAACGCTCATGAAAATCATGTTGGGGTAATTGGAGAAAAAGAAGGGATAAGTGATGATGATTTTAGTGTTTGTTTTAAAGAAAAAATCTTTCCTTATTACTATGGGAACAATGTTGCAAAATATAAATCAGGAAAGGATTCTTTGCGTCTGTATTTTGATCAAAACTTTGACAATAAGGACTATACTGGACAAAGTGGTTACATTACAATAAGGTTTATAATTAATTGTAAGGGTGAAACAGGAAGGTTTGAAATTTTACAAACCGGAACTGATTTTAAAACGAAGGAGTTTGAGCCTATTCTTGTTGATCAGCTTTTTAAGCTAGTACAAAATCTTGAAAGGTGGCAAGCCATAAAATTTCATGGCGATAGTTTTGATAGTTTTTTTCATTTGACATTCAAAATTGAAAATGGGCAGATTGTTGAAATACTACCTTAGTTTTTTAGTCATAGTCGTTTGTGCCTCTTGTGTGGAATTTTCAAACGAAACTTATCATCATTTAACGCATGATGAGCGCAAAACACTATCTGCGGACTATGCACAATTGGCAAGGTATTGTGAGCGTGGCTCTCCAAAAAACATGCGCTTACTAGAAAAGGCGATTAAAATAGACCCACAGAATGATTTAGCATGGAGAGATTTGGCCTTACCTTATCTGTATGCAGGTATGATAAATGAATGGAACAAGCACATGAAAAAAGCTGTAGAATTAAATCCTGTTGCATGGCAGGACTGGCGGGGGTATCAAAAATTATACTTTTTTAGAGATTACAGCGGTGCGCTTTTTGATTTGGATGCCACAGATACATTGACGTTTAATCAGGTGGATTATCCACAAAACATTAGCGTTGATTATTTAAGAGGTATGTGTTATTTAGGTTTGGAACAATATGATCGGTCGATCGAATATTTCGATAAGTATATTGATGATGAAACAGAAAAAGTAGGAGAAGCTTATGTTGATGAATCTGCTTTTCTTTATTTAGGAATTATCGCCAATTCTCAGAATAGATTTGATGATGCGATAAAACATTTTGAACGGGCTGCAAAATTTGAAATTGGAAATGCAGATTTGGATTATCATAAAGCGAAAGCATATTTGAGTATAGGGGAAATTGAAAAAGCTCAAGAACTATTGCTTAACGCCAAAAAGAAATTTGAAGATGATGAATATATGCGTGGCTTCCGCTATGAAGCAATTGAGCAATTGTACTTGTCAGATATTAAGACACTCGAAGCCAGTATTAGTGGTACGAGGAGTTGATGTGATTAATTAAAATGTGTAGTATCTCACATAGCTTACGATGAGGTATTACTTCCCTTAGCACACTTGTTTGCTAGGAGATTATGATTAAATCAAAAGTCATTTATATCTTAATTATCTTCTTTGCAAAAGATTCACTGCCCCTGTTGATTTTAATAATGTACATTCCATTTGACAATGCAGAAAGATCAAACTCACAGTTTTTACTTTCCATAATTTCTTTTCCTTGAGCATTTAAAATCACACAATTATCGAAACATGTTTCATCCAAATTCAAGCAGATTGCTTTGACATCTCCTTGAGTAGGATTGGGAAAAACTTCAAGCTTGTGGTTGAGAGTTGGATTATGTACGGAAACAGGAAACTCATTAACCAACGTATTTCTTGTAGTATTTGTAACAATAGTCATTATGATCTCACTAAAGCGCATACTCCCTTTCCTTTTCAGCAATTTTATATTTGTTTCAATGATTCTCCTTAAAACCCCAACGCCATAACACCTTATTGCCATTTGCGCAGCGAATTAAACCCCACACCCTTTTGCAAGTCTAAAAATAATTACACCTTCGTCATTACATTTAAACTGTCTGATGAACTTATTCATATTGGCTTTCCAACTTTTAGTATCAAGCCCTTTAGTGCATGATATCGATGTGGCTTACTTTAAACTTTATAATGACGCTGACACGATCAAACTAGAAGTGATTACTGAATTAAAAGATTTAATTGAAGAGATTGGTGTCCAACAAGAAGATATTACTGCAGATTTATTAAATAATTATTTCAACGAACACCTAGAATTTCATTTTGACAAAATTGGAAGTGCTATTTCAGTAGAAGAATTTGAAATAAAAGCAAAACATCTATTTGTGCAAGCAAACTTTGAGCGCAAGCTTAAATCATGTAGAAATATAAAAATAAAAAAAACCTGTTTGTTATCTATAGAAGATCAGTCCAATATTATCGAAGTACGATTGGCTAAGCAAGAGAGAGATTTTTTAATGAATTCAGATAGAAATACAATTGAAGTCACACTTAAAATTTTATAACATAAACATGAAATTAATTCAATATATACTTGTTCTAATTAGCTTACAAAGTATTTTCTTTTTTGAACTAGGCGCTCAAACAAACAATCCAAATGTGCTTTTTATTGTTGCTGATGATTTAGGGAATGATGCTATTGAAGGCTTTGGAGTTGATGTGAATAATTTTCCAACAACACCTCATTTACAATCTTTACAATCTGCTGGCATAAGCTACATGAATACATGGGCAACACCACAATGCACACCTTCACGAGCTGCCATAATGAGTGGAAAATATGGTATTAAAACAGGGGTTATGCGCGCACCAGGTAACCTGGATTTAGAACATGAATCCATCTTTACATACTTAAACGAGAACCTCAACGATTTGTATGCCACAGCTTTAATTGGCAAATGGCATATTTCAAATCCCGTAAATTTAATTCATCCACATGAACACGGTATCGATTATTATGAAGGCATTATTAGTGGAGTAATCGATGACTATTATTCTTGGGAAAAAGTGAAAGATGGTCAAATCGAAACAGTCAATGAGTTTTTTACAACGCACATCACCGACTCTGCAATCGATTGGATAGACCAACAAAGTGATCCTTGGTTTTTGTGGTTGGCTCACGTATCACCACACTCTCCGTGGCAAGTGCCTCCAGAGGGTACTTTTAGTGTGGACAACCCAACTTCAAACCATCAACTGTATAATGCAAATATTGAAAACTTAGACTTTGAGATTGGAAGATTATTGGATAGCATGGATCAAGAAACAAGAGACAATACCATTGTTGTTTTTATAGGTGACAATGGCACACCCAACGGTGTTCTTCGCGGATATCCAACCAGACATGGAAAAGGAACAATGTATGAAGGCGGCTTGCGTGTACCTTTGATAATAAGTGGAAATGGAGTTAGTCGTCAGGGTGTGCAAGAATTTGGGTTAACCCAAGTCAATGATCTCTATGCTACATTTATAGAAATCTGTTCAAATGATTTAGAAGGAGGTATCAATAACAGTTATAGTATTTCTGAGTCCTTAATTAATGAAAATTCAATACAACGAAAGTATGTCTACTCTGATTATGAAAACGCAGACACTCTTTTGTGGGCCATTAGAAATGATGCGTACAAATTGATACAAGATGATAATGGGCGAAAAGAGTTTTACCGCATTGATAATAACCTAGATGAGTTAGAAAACTTAGTTGATAATTTAACGACACCTGAGATGGAAGTGCTTGAAGAGTTGGAAGCAGAGGCAGATCAAATTAGAGGAGCGTGGTCTTGTAATGACTTTATTTTAAATGGGAATGAACAAGAAATTGATGATTGTGCTGTTGTAAGCAGTTGCACTGAAGTAGACGTCTTAAGTTTTAATAATATAGGTTGCTGCGATATGCCTTCTTTGCCAAGCGTTTATCATGAGTATTTAGAAAATAATTTAAGAAATATATATTCTAATGGTTTTCCCAATCATGATTATTGTTATAATCCTAATAATATACCTGAAGAGGTTTACCACTATTATAGAGTGGACAAAGAACCAGTTATTAGCAATCAAGTGACTAGTATTTTAAGAGATAATGGTAGACCAGCGAGAGATTTTGGTGTAGCATTGAATGGTGTTGTTTTATCACCAGCTCCAGGTCCACCATTTATTTATACCAATAAAAATACTGGAGAATTTAATTGGGATTGGGTTTTCGAACCTACGAACAATCAAGGAGATGATATGGGTCAAGTAAAACTAGATTGCGCGACAGCTCACACTAATGCTAATGGATACCATTATCATGGAGAAATGTTTCAATATCTTGAAGTAGTTCAGCCGGGTGTAACAACAGTACCATCTTTATCTGAATTGTTTCAAGTGGGTTGGGCATCAGATGGACATCCCATTATATATAAATTTGGTCCTGATGCCAATGGTCTTGTCAAAGAATTAATGCCTAGTTACACACTTAAGTCAGGCGAGAGATCAGGCGATGGTATTGAGGCACCTTGTGGTCCTTACACAGGAAAATATACAGTTGATTATGAATATGTAGATGGCTTAGGCGACCTAGATGAATGTAATGGAATAACGTCAACAATAACATTAGAAACAGCATTGGGCACAGAAAATTTTAATTATTTCTATGTAGTTACTTCGACATTTCCGCAAATTTCTAGATGCCTTGTCGGCAATGTCAGTCAAGATTTTGAAAATGGAAATGACCCATTGGTAGGCGCAGATTTGGATGGTGATGGTTATTTGGCATCTTTTGAATGCGATGATAACAATCCAAATATCAATCCCAGTCAAGAAGAGATTCCAAACAATGGTATCGATGAGGATTGTGATGGCTTGGATTTAATATCGTCTATACATGAAATTGGCCAGACGACATTTAGTATTTATCCAAATCCAGTTTCCACTGAATTACATATTGATCATGATGGAAATCTTGATTTTATAGTGTCTCTTTATTCTATGGATGGGCAATTAATTGTAACAGAGAAAAACGCCAAGCGGTTTACAATGAATGAGATTGCGAACGGTCATTACCTTTTGGTCATACAAGATGTGGATTCTAAACAAAAGATAGTTGATAAAATAGTTGTTGCCAAATAGGAATTCGTAAAGTAAAATTTCGACTAAATCAAAAAAAGGTATAAATGACAAACAAGATAGAAGTAAGATGGTCGGATTGCGACCTCAATAGACATGTTAGACATTCTACTTATTATGATTATGGTGCGCACAATCGGATCAGGTTTTTTGCAGAAATAGGATTGGATGCAAAAGAAATGGAGGCATTAAATATTGGTCCAATTATTTTTAAGGAAGAGTGTTCTTTTATTAAAGAGTTAACCTTAGAAGACACCATTAGCATTGAACTTTTTAAAGGCGAAGTTTCTGAAGATGGTGCAAGGTGGGTATTGCATCATATCATTTATAACAGTAAAAATGAAAAATGTGCGCACATAAGTCTTAATGGCGCGTGGCTAGATTTAAACTTAAGGAAATTAACAATTCCCCCTAAAGAAATGGCTAAAGCTCTGCACGAATTACCGCTTGGAAATTATTATGTGCATCAGAAAAAAGAGCAATAAAGAAATTGAACTGTTTTCATTAGGTGCATCTTATCCTTCTATCAAAAAAGGATTCTCTCTTCTTTCTTCTCCAATAGTTGTATTGGGTCCATGTCCACTATAAACCACAACATCATCACCCAAAGGAAAAAGTTTTGTCTTTATACTATTAATAATAGCCGCATGATCTCCTCCTGGTAAATCTGTACGTCCGATACTTCTTTGAAACAATACATCACCGGCGATCAATTGCTTTGATGTGCGATGAAAAAAAGATATACTTCCTGGAGAGTGTCCTGGTGTAAATAATACTTCTAAAGTTGTATTGCCAAATTTAAGCACATCACCTTCATCTAAAAATTCTTCAATTTTTGGCGAAGGGTCATATTCAATGGCATACATATGTGCAACGCCTCCCATATTATCCAAAACCAATTGCTCTAGCTTATGGCTTATTAATGGCAGATTATATTTTTCGTGAATAAAATTGTTACCCAAAACATGATCAATGTGGCAATGTGTGTTGACCAATTTTACAGGTGTCAATTCACTTGAAGTGATAAAATCAATCAATTGTTTGCGTTCATCTTCAGTATTGCAACCGGGATCTAATATTATGCACTCTTTTGTTTCGTCATATAAAACGTAGGTGTTTTCGGCAAAAGAATTGAATGTAAAGACTGCAATTTCCATGAAGATTTTTTTTAGAACGCGAATTTACACTTTTCAACATCTTCGAGAAGCTTAAGTTTAGTGAGTTGGCCTATAAATCAATGTATTTTGGTCTTGGATAAGATGTAATCAAAGGTGAAGACGCACAGGGCTGCAAAATTCATCTTTAAGATATATCTTTATCACATCAGATGAGGATAAAACATTTAATATCACTTCTTTTTTGTCTTTTAATCAGCTTTTGGGCTTTTGGACAGGCCGTTAATACGGAATTTGGTAAAAATAGAGTCCAATATCACGATGATTTTAATAATTGGACACGATATGAAACAGAGAACTTTGTTACTTATTGGTATGGGAAGTCAAGAAATATCGCTCAATCCACTATTCAATTAGCGGAATTAGATCATGATGAGATTCAAAGAATTTTAGAACACACCCTCAGTGATAAAATAGAAGTCATTGTTTATATAGATCTCAATGACCTCAAACAAAGTAATATTGGATTAGAACAAACCTTCACCAATTCTGCAGGGACTACTAAAATCCAAGGAAATAAAATGTTTGTCTATTTCGATGGTAATCATAATCATCTGAGAAAACAAATTAGACAAGGTATTGCGCGTGTATATATGAATGCTATAATTTTTGGATCTAATTTTCAAGAGATGGTTCAAAATGCTTTACTCCTTAATTTGCCTGATTGGTTTACTGAAGGTATAAACGCGTATGCGCAAAGCGAATGGGATTATGAAATTGATGATGAGTTACGAGATCTCTTAGAGAACAATCCCAAATACAGAGACTTTAAAAAATTACAGAAAGTTCATCCACGTGTAGCTGGCCACAGTTTATGGAATTATATATCCAAAACGTATGGTTCTTCAACGATAGCCAATCTCATATATCTTACAAGAATAAATCGGAATGTAGAAAATAGTTTTTTATTCATTTTAGGAGAGGAGTATGATAATGTAGTTGCCAATTGGTATGATTACTACAGTCAAAAATATAAAACAGAAGAAGGCCGATTCACAAGTACCGACGCGCTGAATGAATTAAAACTCAAAAATAAGAAAGGGGTTGTCGTAAGCAGTTTACGTATCAGTCCCGATGGCAGATATTTGGCTTATGTTACAAATGACAGAAGTAAAACAAAAATCTTTTTAAAGGACTTAGGCACATTTGAAGAAAAACGCATTTTCAGAAAAGGATATAAAAACATTTTTCAGGAAACTGACTTTAACTATCCCATTATTGAATGGCACCCTCGCAAACAAGAGTTGAGTATTCTTTATGAACATCGTGACATTACTCGACTAAGAAGATATCAAGTGGAATCTGGAGAAATAGAAGAGCAGGTTCTAACGGAAGATTACCAACGTGTCTTTAGTATGGATTACCTCAATGATGATGACTATATTTTTTCTGCATCTAAGGATGGTAACTCAGATTTGTATATTTATCAATCTGATAACAGAGCATCCAAACGACTGTCAGAAGACTATTTTGATGACCTTGACGCGAGAGTTATTAATTACCAAGGAGAGCAAGCCATTTTATTCAGATCGAATCGAACAAACTTAAGTTTAAAGCGGCAACAGCTAGATACTATTTTGCCTATAGAAAAATTTGATTTGTATATAATGAAGGGGACAGGAAAGCAAAGATCTTTGATCCAACTCACTGATACACCCCAGATTTCTGAGGAGCAAGCTTATCCCGGACCAGATGGATCTATTGTTTATTTAAATGCGCAATCTGGCATTTTGAATGCCTATGCATATGACATTGATGAGGGTACAAGTCGGGCTTTAACAAATTTAGAACGTAACATAATAATCCATCACCCTCATAAGACGAGTGATTTTTATTTTTTCAATTTTTATCATGATGGCAGTTATAAAACTTTTCTTGAAAGTATAGATGTCAACAAAAGCGAAGCGGTATCTCAAACTGTCTATAACCAAAGTATAAAGCCGAAGAATAATGCTGATGTACAAATTCCACTTTTGCTGGAAGAGCCCAAGGAAATTGAAATCACCAATGAGATTATGTTTCAATCTGAATTTGATGATCCAGAGAACTTAGAGCCTTTAGACTCCTATACTAAAAAGGGAGAAGTGTCCTCGGTTTTTGATAAGTATTTCAAAGATTATTATTCGGGAAGTATACAAGATGGAAAGCAAGTCATAAAATATAGCCCGATGCGTGCTTCTGCTGCGCGCTTAAGATTTAGGCTGGCGGACTTTGCGTCGCGGATGGATAATAGTGTTTTATTTGAAGGGCTAGAAAGTTATACTGGAGATGACAAAGAATTAAGAAACCAACCCGTTGGTATTTTATTTAAAGGCACAATAAAGGATCTGTTTGAGGACTATGAAGTAGAGGTCGGTTTGCGTATTCCTACATTGTTTAATGGCTACGAATACTTCTTTGTTTTTGACAATAATAAAAAATTGATCGATCGCCGTTTTGCCTTTTACAGGAAGGCAGAAACGAATGTTACGAATCCCAATGTGTTTCCAGTACAGAGAGAAAAGAGACATACGTTTTTAGGTTTGTACAGATTGAAATACCCGTTTGATATCTATACCTCACTGAGGCTTACAACGAACCTTAGGTTTGATAAATATTTTCCACTGGTTACGGATAATGCATCGTTGAACCAACCCTTTAATAATGAACAACGCTTGAGTTTAAAAGCAGAGTTTGTATTTGACAATTCATTTGATGTGGCGACAAATATTAAAAATGGGACAAGATATAAGATATATGCAGAAGCTATAAATGAGTTTGATTTAGAGACAGCCAATGGTTTTAGTTTGGATGCCTCCAAAGGCTTTACTGCTATTTTGGGTCTTGATGCTAGGCATTATATTCCTTTATTGAAATTTGCAGTTTTGGCTTTGCGCGGAACAGCAGCTACCTCATTAGGATCAAAGAAAATAATTTATTATCTCGGAGGAATGGAAAATGCATTTTTATCAAGTTTTGATGAAAGCATTCCATTGCCAGAAGGATCAAATTATTCCTACAAAGTTTTAGCGCCACATTTGCGTGGTTTTAAAACCAATATTAGAAATGGAAATTCTTACGCTTTAGTAAATACAGAATTGCGGGTGCCTATTTTTAGATTGTTGGGCTTAAAAAGTACAAGTAATGCATTTCTAAGAGATTTTCAAATCACAGGTTTTTATGATGCAGGATTAGCGTGGTATGGACTCGGTCCCAATGCTGAAGACAATCCACTAAATACAATTGTTGTACAAAATCCACCAGAAAACCCAGTTATTACCGTAGAGGCAAGATATTTCCGTGATCCTTTAGTGATGGGATATGGTTTTGGTATCCGAAGTTCGCTTCTAGGATATTTTGTAAAATTAGATTATGCAAGGGGTATAGAAACGGGTCAGGTACAACCGAAAAGAATTTATATCAGTCTAGGCACAGACTTTTAGCAATTAGTTATAATTTCTCCTTAGTTTTAAGACTCATGCCTTAAATTATAATCCTATGACTTCAATGAAATACACTCTCTTTTTGTTTCTTTCTGTTTTTATGGTTTCTTGTAATCAGGAAAAGGGCAATGCGGAATCGGAAGAAAGCTTTAATTGTAACCTAAGAATATCAAAAGACCCGGGCCGAATCAATCCTTTTTTTGCACCTACAAGTGCGGGACGAGAAATATTTCAATACATTTTTCTTCCACTAGCAGACTTCCATCCTGATGATTTAGAATTAGAACCTATTCTCATTACTAAAATACCAGAAACAAAATATGAAATAGATGACGATGGCAATAAGCTTGTCGCCTATGATATTGAATTTAGGAAAGATGCACAATGGTCAGATGGAAAAACTATTACAAATCGAGATTATCTTTTTACGGTTCAGGCTATAAAACATCCACTTTCAAAAGCCTTGGCATGGAAATCTTATTTTGATTTTATTGTCGATGTTAAGTTGGATTCTACCAACAATAAAAAATTAACCGTTTACATGGACGGAGATTATATGCTTTCAAAGGAGACGGCACTGACAACGTGTATAATGCCAGCCCATGTTTTTGATCCTGAGAATAAGATGAAAAACCTTTCTGTAAAACTTTTGCTTGACGACTATGAACCAGTCGATACGACAATTAATAATTTGATTGAAAACATCAATAATTCAATGAATGATAAGACAAATGTCGTTCAAATTGGTCCTTACAAGTTGATAGATTATCAAACAGATCTATATGTTGTTTTAGAAAAAGTCAAAGACTACTGGGGAGCAGAGTATAAAGACAATCCTTATTTACAAGCTTATCCTGAGCAATTGATTTTTAATGTTGTTCCAGATGAAGTTACTGCAATCACGATGGCTAAAGAATCTAAATTAGATTTTGTGAGCATGAGACAAAGTAATACATTTTTAGAATTGAAAGAAGATACTGCCTTTAATAAGAACTGGAGTTTTCATGTACCCCAAATTATGATGTTTTATTATATCGCAATCAATAATAAATCAAAAGTGCTTTCAGATAAAACAGTAAGAAAAGCATTGGCCTACTTGGCAGATGTGGATGATTATATAGAAAATATAGATGGTGGATTGGGCGTACGGACCAGTGGCTATTTTCACCCAACCAAATCTTATTACAACGAATCCTTACCTTTAATTGAATACAATCCTGAAAAGGCAAAAGAACTATTAAATGACGCAGGATGGCGTGATACAAACGGCAATGGAATTTTAGATAAAGGTGGAAAAGAATTAGAATTGGATATTTTAATTACAGGTAGTCAGCTCAGTAAAAACATAGCACTTCTTTTTCAAGAAAGTGCAAAGGCGGCAGGAATCAAAGTAGGGATAACCGCAAAAAAATCCTCTGTAATGCGAAAGGAAAACCTTTACGTCTTTAATTATGATCTAGCCGCTTTAGCTATTTCAAATGATGCTGCACCAGATGACCCATTTAATAGATGGCATTCTGAAAATGCAGTGCCTGGAGGCAAAAACACAATAGGGTATTCTAATCCCAAGAGTGATAAACTTATTGAGCAAATTAGATTAACTAACGATGTTGACAAAAGGAAAGACTTGTTTCTAGAGCTCCAAGAAATAATGTATGAAGATCAACCCGCTATTTACTTATATTGTCCGTTGCAAAAAATAATTATCAATAATAAATTTGATGCAACTACGACAGCAAAAAGACCTGGTTATAAAGCGAATACTTTTAAGTTGGCCAGTTAATATATAGTATCAGTACCTTGATTTGAGAAATTATATTATAAAAAGAATATTACTCATTATACCCACTCTCGTAGCGGTCAGTTTAGTTGTTTTTGTTTTGAGTAAATATGTCCCCAATGATCAAGTTGTTGCCCTATTAAATCTTAAAGGCATCCACACAGACCTTGATGAGGCAAAAGATGAAGAGTATGCAAAAGCTTATTTAGAGTTAGGTCTTGATAAACCCAATTTTTATTTATCGCTTAGTCCGAATTATTATCCTAGGAATTTGAACAGTCTTGCTTACGGTGATGCTAAAGAATTGTTTCGAGATTTACTAAAGCGGTCTTATGATACCCAAGATATAAAAGCGGTAATCACGCAATTGAGAGAAAACAAAACTCCCATTTCTACATTCAATTTTGAATTGAAGAGAAATGAAAGCCAAGCTATTAGTCACCTCCTTGGTAAAAAGCTGAAAAAGCATAAATATTATTATCCGAAATTTTCTTGGTATGGTTTAGACAATCAATACCACCATTGGATAAAATCTTTTTTTACCAGTGGATTTGGGATTTCAATTACGGATGGCAAACAATCTTTTTCAAAGGTTTTCAATGCTTTAAAGTGGACATTGAGTATTACGATTGTTGATTTGATGTTGAGTATTTTTTTAGCAATTTTTATTGGAAAGACTATGATAAAATTTGAGCATAAAAAGTGGTCAAAATACTTGAATCAAGTTTTATACTTTATTTATGCTATTCCGATTTTTTGGTTTGCCACTATTATGGTGGTTTATTTTACAACAGATGATTATGGATCGTGGACAAATATATTCCCATCGGTGGGCATCAATGTTTTTCCTGGGAAGTCAATTACAGAACAGATTGCTTTAAATTGGACCAAGCTTATTTTACCTATTTTATGCTTGACTTTTCATTCTCTTGCTTATTCAACACGTTTCTTAAAAAGAAGTATTTCGGATGAGCTGAATAAAGATTATGTAGCTATGGCTTTTGCGAAAGGCTTGACCCGTAACGAGGTGATTGACAGACATGTTTTTAGAAATGCACTTATTGCATTTATCACAGTTTTTGTAGGAGCAACTGTTGCAGCATTTAGTGGTTCACTTGTTATCGAAGTCATCTTTAATATCCCGGGCATAGGAAGGCTTTTATTTAACTCGATTTCTAGTGGTGATTGGAATGTGATTTTTTGTATCGTTATGGTTTTGGCTTTGATAACCACAGTCGTTTATTTATTGGGAGATATCTTATATGCATTTTTTAATCCTAAACTGAGATTTAATATATAATGCGCTTAGGATTATTAAAATATAAATTTAAAAGATACCAAGTAATCGGCTTGTGTCTGTTCGTTTTTGTAGCGCTCTTTCACAATATGATTTGCCATGATAATAATTCTAATGCGATTAATCAAGCGCGGCATATCTTACCAGCCTTGGTGCCATATTCTTCTACGAGCTTAGACAAGTTAAATCGGAATGTAGGTCCGTTTGACACACAAGATGTCTCATCCTTATATTATCGACATTGGCTCGGAACAGATACTTTAGGTAAAGATGTTTTGGCGGGTTTAATTGACGGAAGTTACATCGCCTTGAAGGTTGGGTTTTGGACAGCATTGTTCTCATTGATAGTGGGTTTGTTTTTGGGATACTTAAGTGGTTATTTTGGTGATAATGAAATTAAAATAAGGAGAGCGTATTTTTACGCTGCTTTATTGGTGTCCCTTGTATTTATATTTTATGCGTATTATTCTTCCGTACCCGTTAGGTTTATTCTTCTAGCGGCTTGTCCCTTGTTATTCAATTTGGCTTACGCCAAAACAGATATCATTAAAAATAAAACTATTGTCATTCCGATGGATTTGATAGTGATGAAAGTTTTAGAAATCATTCGTGCGATACCAAATGTATTCGTCTTATTGGTCTTGTTGGCCATGTTTAAGACAGCGTCCTTCACTAATATCATATTGGTTATTAGTTTGGTTTCTTGGCCTGTTATCACACGTCATATGCGTGCTGAAATATTAAAGCTTAAAGAAGAGCAATTTATACTTTCCGCGAAAGCGATAGGACAAAAAAACTGGCGAATATTCAAAAATCACATTTTACCATTATCAATGTCTCCAATAGTGATTCTTGTTGCATTTGGATTTTCTTCTGCAGTGCTGGTAGAGTCTACTTTATCTTTTTTGGGGATTGGTGTTCCTGTGGATCAAGTGACTTGGGGAAGTATGTTGAGGGAAGCCAGATATAATTTTAGTGCCTGGTGGCTAGCTGTATTTCCAGGCCTAATGATTTACTTTGTTATATTTTTATTCAATTCTATAGGAGATACTATTAGTGACTATATGCAAAAAGCAAGAACCATTTAAAGAGCATATTCTTAATTATTTTGAACACAGCGTACATTTAAATACCTTATCCTTTCCTTGCTATCCTCTATATGATGTTTGTGTGCATGACTATTATAGTTGTGATTGCCAGCATGAATATGAAAGTTAACAAGGTTGTCTTTGTCGTCTATTATCCAAAGGTTAGCGGTGTTTAGGTTTTTAATACGTCTGCCTTTCTGGATCCATCCATAAGGTTTTAAGAGAAGAGGTGCTTTGAAAAGCTTCAATTTTTTTGAGTTATTAATAGAATATCTCGTATCATATTTTTCTTCAGAGTCATTGGGGGTTGCTACAGTTTCTTCTTTAATTTCAACTGAGAAATCTGCGTTCGAAATATTTCTATATTCAACGAGGATATCTATCATGGCATCCCATTCTGAAAGTAAAGGAATATGCCAACCCTCTGGACACAACTCTTGGGTTGCTGAGTTATTGTAAAAATTGCCAAACTTATTGATTTTCTTTTTAGGCTTTTTATATGCGGCGCTTTGATGAATGAATTTTAAGTTTTCTTGCATCCACACATCCTGACCGATCTTTACCGCAGTATAAACTTGACCATCTCTTTTATCAGTTAAGGAAGATTCTTGGCAGTATCCTGGTAAGAAATATAAGCTAAAAAGAACGCTAAAGGTCAAAATCTTCATTTAGCGCTTTCTTTTTTTCTTTTGTTTTTTTGAGAATAACGAAGACTTGCCACGCTTTTGAGCCTTCTTACTGCCGAGGTCTTCAGGTGCACCGAAAGCAGCTTCATTTGGGCATCCTTCGCCTGTTTTACAGGATGACATTGGGCTTACAAATGCGAGGAATAGCACAAGTGAGAGTATGGAAAACAGTGATTTTTTTTTCATTTGCCTTAATTTATTAGGTGTTTGGGCTTTTACTTTCAGTATAATAACATGTTAAATATCCGAAAATTGCTCAAAACCCCCATAAAATAAAGGTTTTTTAAGATTTATTACATTATAAATTTTGTTTATATGTTTTATATCACATACTTTTACGATTGAATAATTTTATTACTCAATTTAAAAATGAATTAATGAACAAAGGAGATTTAATCAAAGCAGTTGCAGAAAAAGCTGAGATTTCAAATAGCCAAGCTACAGAAGCAGTACAAGCTGTTTTTGACAGTATTGAAGGTTCTTTGAAAAACAACGATAAAGCGTCATTTGTAGGATTCGGTACATTCTCTACTTCTTTCAGAAAAGCAAGAGATGGTAGAAATCCAGCGACGGGAGCAACAATTAAAATACCAGCTAAAACTGTTGTTAAGTTTAAGCCAGGAAAAGCATTAGCTGATTCTGTAAACTAAGAATTAAACTATACTAAATAGTTAAAAGGCAAGCTGAATCAGTTTGCCTTTTTTTATTACATATAATCTAGCTGATTATCTTTACACTCGAAACGATCATAACCAATTTTACTCAATGATAAAGAATATTGACGAACTCAAAAAAATAGCCTCTCAAGTCAGAAGGGACATTGTAAGGCAAGTGGCTGCAGTTAACTCTGGACACCCAGGTGGATCACTAGGATGTGCAGATTTTTTTACAGCTTTATATTTTAATATTATGGATCATGATACATCTTTTAAAATGGATGGAAAAGGAGAGGATATGTTTTTCCTGTCTAATGGTCATATCTCACCTGTTTGGTACAGCGTATTGGCAAGAGTTGGATATTTTCCTGTAAAGGAACTAGCTACATTTAGAAAATTAAATTCAAGATTACAAGGACACCCTGCAACGCACGAAGGTTTGCCAGGTATAAGAGTCGCATCTGGATCTTTAGGTCAAGGCATCTCCGTAGCTATCGGAGCCGCACTGACGAAAAGAATGGATGGCGATGATAAAAATGTATTCGTACTCTGTGGCGATGGTGAATTACAAGAAGGACAAATATGGGAAGCGGCAATGTTTGCGGCTCATTATAAATTAGATAATCTGATTGTGACTGTCGATAGGAATGGTCAGCAGATTGATGGTGCAAATGAGGATGTTATTAGCTTAGGTGATCTAAAAGGCAAGTGGACAACTTTTGGTTGGGACGTTATGGAAATGGATGGACATGATTATAACAGCATTATTGAGACACTCAATGCGGCAAGATCTAAAAAGAGTGGTCAGCCTATTGCCATACTCATGAAAACGGAAATGGGGAAAGGTGTTGACTTTATGGAAGGGACTCACAAGTGGCACGGTAAAGCACCTAACGCAGAACAAACGGAGATAGCATTAAACCAATTAGAAGAAACCTTAGGAGATTATTAATATGAGTTTAGATCAATATACTTTTACAGAAAAGAAAGCGACACGAGATGGGTTTGGCGCAGGGATGACAGAACTTGGTCGCGAAAATCCAAATGTCGTAGCACTTTGTGCTGACCTCGTGGGCTCGTTAAAAATTCAAACTTTCATAGACGAAAACCCAGAGCGATTTTTTCAAGTCGGGATAGCTGAGGCAAATATGATGGGTATTGCTGCAGGTCTAGCGACCACAGGTAAAATTCCTTTTACTACGACTTTTGCTAACTTTTCAACGGGAAGAGTTTATGATCAAATTAGACAATCTATTGCCTACTCTCATAAGAATGTAAAAATTTGTGCTTCTCATGCTGGTTTGACACTGGGAGAAGATGGGGCAACACATCAAATTTTAGAAGATATAGGAATGATGAAAATGCTTCCAGGCATGACTGTTATCAATCCTGCTGATTACAATCAAACCAAAGCTGCCACTAAAGCCATAGCTGCTCACGAAGGACCTGTCTATTTGAGATTTGGCAGACCAGGTTGGCCAATATTTATGCCAGAAGGCGAATTTGAAATAGGGAAGGCAGTTGTGATGAATGAAGGTACTGATATTACTTTAATTGCAACAGGACATATGCTTTGGTATGCGACAGAAGCGGCACGCGAACTAGAAAAAAATGGTGCTAGCGTAGAGTTGATAAACATTCACACCATCAAACCTTTAGATGATGAAGCCATTTTAAAATCTGTGGCTAAGACAGGCAAATGTGTTGTGGCAGAAGAGCACCAAATGAATGGAGGATTGGGCGAAAGTGTTGCAGGTCTTTTAGCAAGAAACAACCCTGCCCCTATGCGTATGGTTGCCGTTAATGATTCTTTTGGCGAAAGTGGAAAGCCAGATCAATTACTTGAAAAGTATGGTTTAAGCATCAAAGAAATTGTGACGGCAAGTCAAGCCTTATTGGGATAAGAGAGACCTACTTTTTCAATCCAAAGCGCTGGTCGAGGTATTCTCGTCGATCCCATGTCCTTCATGATTCTATGTTGATACATATATTTTTATTCAAGCTATTATAATTGGACACCTTGAGCACTTAGGAGTATATATAGTACCGGTAACATACAACGATGGGCAGAGACAGACAGAAAAAATATTGGTCGTGGAATAGATCACTCTTTATATATCATTTTGAGTCTCAGCCTACTAGCTGAGGCTCAAAATGATAAAAGGGATTATGTATGGTTATTCAGCAACAACAGTCTGGCAACACCAGGTAATGAGGCCTATGGATTCGACTTTAATGAAAAAGGTCCAGCTTTCAACAAAGAGTTTCAAGGGTCGTGAAGGTCAAGTAGTTTTTCAAATTTACACATCACAGAATCGACCTTCCTTCTCAGGAAGGCAAACCCTTACGGGCGACACAGTGCTGATAGCATCGTGGTTATTTTTTAGACAGTAGTGAAATTTTGAATCTGAATAAGGGAACACTAGCATGTAACACATTAAGATCAAGGAATGGCTCCTTCGTCACCACATCTGTGAAACATGTGGGCATAAGAAGTCGATTTATTTGTCGTGTGGTAATTCCCAATGTCCACTTTGTCAGAATCA
>ENA-ORXM01000847-ORXM01000847.1-marine-metagenome-genome-assembly--contig:-NODE-847-length-47623-cov-4.810752_pt1 | contig 47623 bp, 25 predicted proteins | sample MGYA00237867_ERZ511480 | MGnify/ENA primary metagenome ERZ511480 (study PRJEB26309, sample SAMN06266103) | marine metagenome | isolation source: Algal blade | place: United Kingdom:Sidmouth, United...
ACAAATAGTACAGGTAAACTTTTGCCAATTAATAATGCTATTAAAGCTGGGATGAAAACGTAAAATAATGGATTTGACTTAATATTAAAAAGCCGCTCTTTAATGATCACGCCAATACTGGTTGCAGCTAAAATCAGAATGCTGTAAAAAATTGGTTGGTTGAAATAATTAAACTTTCGAAAAGAATTAATATACCAATTGTCGTGAAAGCTATAAAAAGCAACCGCAATGAACATCCCTAAAATGGATAAATAAAATAGGACGTTGTTTTTTTGATCAAGTGGTTTACGTAAAAATAATTTTTGATGAGATAAAATCAAAGTTAAATTTCCCATAAATAAAAAAGTCATTGGAATCAAATTTCCGAACGCATTGCTCAAGCTGCAAATACATGCCAAAAGACTTAACCAAAAAACACCATGATGGGCTAAAGTAAAATTTGAGGAAGGCCTGTTTTTTAGCAAACCATAATAATGAGGTACCACACCAATAAAAAGTAATATGAAAAAATAATGGACGACACTCAAATTAGAACCTCCCACATTGAAAGTATAAACCATTGCAGCCACAATGCACATCAAAGACACCATAGACGAACGCATGATGTATATGATCGGAAGAATAAAGATTAACCAAATAAGAATGTAATTTTCATCAGATGCTCTCACGGGATATAATTCTGAGATCAAGATTAATGCACCCCCAAAAGCAAAGGCTAAAATCGTACTTACTGATTCAACCCAGACTGGATCTTTTTCTTTTTTTAATAAAGTAAATAAACATAATCCTTGAGCAATGACCAAAGGAGTAAATGCAACAAATGTTTTTATAGTAAGAGAAAAAGAAGACCAATTGAAAGCCATTATTGAGAAGATACCTGCTCCAATTAATATGGCACCTAAAATCGCAAAGACTAAGAAGATCCTTGAGGGATTTTTTTCAGATTTTTCAGCAAAATAAGAAGCGATCTGATCGGCTTTATTCTGATCAATTATATCAGCATCAACCAGTTCTTTTAATGCGTTCTTGTTCATATAGACTAATGTAATGAAAAATATCTCCTTACCATTTACTTTAATAGATCTACGCAAATCTCCATCTAACCCCATCTATTAAAAAAATGGCTTAAAAATTGCGATATTTAATATTAAAGCTTTTTTTAATATAAACAAAAGCCCTAAATGCTCATAAGCATCGTAATTCCGGTTTTTAACGAAGAAGAGAACATCACATTCCTCCACGGGGTGCTGAAGGAGGTGCTTGACGCAAATTTTGAAAATTATGAGATAATATTTGCTGATGACGGCAGTCGGGACAGCACTTTTGAAAAAATTCAAAAACTGCATGAATCCGATCCTTCTGTTAAGGGACTATCCTTTTCCAGAAACTTTGGGCACCAAGCTGCTCTTTATGCTGGCTTGAGCAAAGCAAAAGGAGACATTGTTGTCACCATGGATGGTGACATGCAACATCCTCCTGAAATGATTCCCGTACTGTATCAAAAATACCAGGAAGGGTACGACATTGTAAATACTAGAAGAATAGATGCAGATGAAACAGGTGCCATAAAAAAGATCACATCCAAATGGTATTACAAGGTGATCAATTATCTGTCTGATGTTCCGATAGAACCAGCGGCAGCGGATTTTAGGTTGATGTCAAAAAAGGCAGTCCACGCATTAAACAATATGCCTGAACGTCACCGTTTTACAAGAGGGCTCGTCGGTTGGATGGGATTCAATCAAGCCATCATCGATTATAAAGCTAAAAAGCGACATGCCGGTACAACAAAATATACCTTTGGAAAAATGATTCGTTTTGGGATAGATGGGATTGTATCCTTTTCAGTAAAACCTTTGCGGATCGCTTTTTACATTGGATTAATAGTGAGCATACTTTCTATGATATATGCTTTGTTTGCAATCATACAATATATAAACAATGAAACGGTTGAAGGATGGACTTCTATACTTGTATCTGTTTTATTCCTTGGTGGAATGACCTTGTTAAGCCTTGGTGTGATCGGCGAATATATTGCAAGGATATTTAATGAAGTACGCCGCAGACCAATGTATTTTATTAAAAATGAAATCGGATTAAATCAAGATACAAAACAATAAAATCTAATACCATTTCTGGTTTAAGATGACACTAAATATTTTGAATAGAATTCTTCAAAATCAATGCAAAAAACGTAGGAATAGCCTAAGCTCTTTCGAGTATTTTTAAAGCAGAGTTTGATGAATTCTGTCGAAATATTAGTGATGTTCTAAACCAGAAATGGTATAATACCTAGAATTCTATACCTTTGGAGGGAAGAAACTTTGATGCCATGGCGAAAAATAAAAATAGTAATAATTCAGATAAAGATCCTAAACAAAAAGCAGGAAAGCAAAAGAAAGCTTCCAAGCAGAAGTTAAAGAAGCAGAAGAAACAGATAAAGACCTCTGAGAAATCTTCTCCACTTCCTCTATGGTTACTATTAGCACTTGGCTTAACCTTGGTTGCTTATTTTAGTTTGGTAAATAACCAATACATCAATTATGATGATGATCTGTATGTTACAGAAAATCCATTGATTCAAAATCTAGAAGTCAAAGAATTATTTCAAGCAAAAGGAGGATGGTTTTATTCTCAGTACTCGCCGGTGGCAATGACCATCATGGGTCTTGAGTTTAAAGTTTTTAAAGGAAATCAAAAAATGATCCGGGCAACCAGCATTGGGATCCATTTGATAAATGTTCTTTTAGTATTTTTTCTTTTTAGAAGATTGACGGGAAATGAAATGGCGGCTGGATTGATCGCGTTGCTATTTGGCGTACATCCCATGCAGGTTGAATCCGTTTCATGGCTGGCCGCTTCTTTTAAGATCGGTACTTATGCCCTATTTTTTCTCCTAGCTTGTTTACAGTATGTAAAGTATTTAGACAATGAAAACAAGGCAAACTTAATATTTGCATTTGTGTGCTTTGTGCTAAGTTGTATGTGCAAAGAACAAGCTGTTGCCTTACCCGTTTTGTTATTAGCTTTTGATTATCTAAAGAAGAGATCTTTTTCAACGGCTTTGATCGTTGAGAAAATTCCGTTTTTTGTGATCTCTTTGATCTTTGGCTACATCACATTAACAGCTTCCTCCTCGGGAGATGTTAGTAACTTAGCTGAAAAGGTTTATAACTTTGGATTTTTCGATAGATTAGTTTTTGCTTGTTATAGCTTGGGCATGTATATAGTTAAACTATTCGTCCCAATAAATTTATCTGCTTATTATACTTACCCTAGAGCTGGGGAGATACCCGCTTATTTTTATGCCTTTCCTTTATTGGTTATCGGACTGATTGGAGGAATGGTTGTAGCATATTTGAAAGAAAAAAGATGGTTGGCTTTTGGCATTTTATTCTTCTTGATAAATGTAGGCCTTACTGTTTTTACTTCCCTACTTTCTGTAAGAGAAGTCATCATGGCAGACCGATATGTTTACCTACCATGCATAGGGATATTTTTCATCCTGGTTCATTTTGTCATTTCAAAAAAAGATAAGATCCCTTTCCTATCGCAATACCTTTTGTTAGGTATGGGTTTAATATTTACGGTATTATCTTTTTTAAGAGTTCCAGTTTGGAAAACAACAGAAACAGTATTTTCTGATGTCATCAAAAAAGAAACCATTCCTAATAAAATTAATCCATATTTGGCAATGCCATACAACAACAGGGGGATTTTTCTGAAGGATAATAAGCAAGTTGCTAAAGCAAGAAATGATTTTGAAGCAGCAATAAAAAGCAACAGTTCTTATCCTTCCGCCTACATGAATCGAGGAAATACTTATTTCAATGAAGGAATGGCCCTTAAAAATAGCAACTCAACTAAAATGAATCAATTGCATGATCTCGCCTTGAAAGATTATGATAAAACGCTATCGCTCGATCCAAAAATGAAAAGAGCCTACTCTGCAAGAGGAGGGATCTACGCCAACAGAGGGATGTATGAAAAAGCATTGGTCGATATGAATAAATCCATTGAACTAGATCCGCGATTCATCAATGGGTACTCCAATAGAGCTTTGATCTATCTTAGAATGAATCGATTTAATGAAGCGATTCAAGATTGTACTTCACTATTAAAACTAGATCCAACAGATGCCCCGATTTATGATATGCGAGGCGTTTGCCACGCTAACTTAAAAAATTACGATGCTGCTATTGCCGATTATACACGTGCAATCCAAGTGAATCCAAATATAAAATCTTTTTATGCAAATCGAGCAAAAGCATATCGTGCAAAAGGAATGGAAGCAGAAGCGGCCCGAGACGACGCCCGTGCAAACTGATCGAACATGCGAATAACCAAACATTCGAACAATCGAATATTTGAACAACATTGTTCGCCGAAGCTTTTGAGTAGGAGAATCGAACAGTCATGCTAGAATGGACTTTTCTATGTGAGCTTTTGTGCAAGCCCATTGTATCTACCTAGTCCGTACGAAGCTTTAGCGAAGTAGGATGTGGTTAAAGAAAATAAACAAATACACACATAAAAAAATAAACACTCTATCACATTTCTCTAACCAACAAAACAAACTCCGCTAAAGCCGTTTCCTCTGGTTTAGGAGAAATAAACACCTTTCTCTTGGTTTGATGCATCAAGCTACGAGCAGTACTTTTTCCAATAGCAATGAGTGTCTGTTGCTTTTTTATTTCGTGATTTTGTAAATAGATATCTACATTCATAGGGCTGGTGAAAACTAGAAAATCAGCGTCTGATGACTTTGGATTTTCTTCAGGGATGTTGGTATAGATCGGGAGATCATAAACCGTACAAATATCCTCTATGCCTCTTTGAATGGATTTAAGAGAATGCAAGGCTCTTGGAAAAAGAACCCGCTTTGCTTTTATATAAATTTTAAAATCTTCAGTGATGTTTTCTGTAGTGCCAATGCCGGTGAAAGAAGAAGTTTTATCATAAGAAGATAAGAATGCTTCAGTCCCTTTTCCCATACAAGCATATAGAATGTCTTTTTTAGCAAGATTACCTTCATATTCAAAGAAGTACTTAACGGCATTCTTACTGTAAAAAAATATCCAATCTGTTTTAGGAAATACTTTCACAGCATCTATCTTTCCAAATTTGACCAAAGACCATCCTTCTACAGATAAACCTTCTGCTTCCAAAATGTTTTGAAAATGATTGGAAGTATTTAGCTTACGAGATATAAAGACGGATGACATTGCTTAAAATATTTCTATGGCTTCCTGATCCAACAAGTGGAAAAAAGTTAACGCGGTAACTGCAACATCTGCAGTCGCAAAGCCAGGGTTTTCATATCCAGCTTTGTAGATCTTCATATGAATGTCTGACAAGGTAGGCCATTTAAATCTTCCCGCCGTTCCTTTAATTTTGCAAAACCAAGTTGCCTCTTGCATCAGACAATAGTTGTTAGAATATTCTAACGCATGGTCAATACTAGATCTATAAAATTCTGCACCGACAACTCCTTTATTAAATGTTAAGTTATGAGAGATAATATATTTTGCCTCTTGTACTGCTGCCTTAAAAGGAGGCAATACTTCTTTCAAAGATTTTCCATCATCCTCAGCCATGATCGGTGTGACCTTATGCCTTTTTTCTATTTCAATAGGGATGTTTATGGTCGTCTTTATTATGTCATCTCCAGAACTTATTAGTTCACGCTCTTCATTATACATCAACCAAGAAAGATGCAACATTCGGGGCCAATTGAAAGCATCGGTAGGTGGTGCTTTCCAGTTTTTTGGTTTACCATTTGCGGAAGTATCAAAAAATAAATACATGATAATGTAGATTGTTTAAAGTAAATATATTTTTAATTATTGAGTTTGGCAAACAGATCTTCGGCAAGTTTATGATTGGTAGAATAAGATAATCTTTGAAATTCTAGGGGATTATTTTCGTTCTTTGCATAACTACTATATGCATGAAAATTGCCCCTTTCATCTTTTTCACAATAAACACCAAGTGGGGTATGACAACCTCCATCTAGCAACTGAAGGACTTTTCTCTCAACATTGCTGCAAGCAGAAACATCCGAGTGATGAATGTGTTTTATGAGTCTTCTCATATCCACATCATTTTGCCTGACTTGATAAGCTACAACTCCTTGTGCGGGTGCCGGAATAAATTCTTTTGGATTAAATTTAAAAACTTCAAATTCAGACAGATCTAGTGCCAACCTTTTTAGCCCAGCCGCAGCCAAGACAATACCATCAAATTGTTCTTCTTTAAGTTTCTTCAATCGTGTTGGCACATTGCCCCTGATATCTTTAGTGCTGAGGTCCGATCTGAAATGTAGTAATTGCGTTTTTCTTCTAATGGATGAAGTCCCAACTACCGCGTGCTTTTTAATTTGCATAGGTAAGGATACATCATAAGATTCCCTATTTATTATCAACCAATCGGCAGGATCTTCCCGATAGGAAACACCTGCTAAAGTCAACCCTTCTACACCATTTGTAGGGAGGTCTTTTAATGAATGCACAGCGATATCTATTTTCGCCGAAATCAACTGCTCTTCAATTTCTTTGGTAAAAAACCCCTTTCCTTCTAATTTATTAAGTGGGAGATCCTGTACGCGATCTCCTTGAGTTTTGATAATGACTAGCATAGATTCCTGACCATTATTTGCCAGTTCACTTTTAAGGTGATTTGCTTGCCAAAGTGCAAGTTTTGAACCTCTCGTCCCTATTTTTATTGTCTTTCCCAGTTTTATCTAATTATTTTAATTTTCCACTAACAAAGTATAAATTTAGATCGTCATATATTTGAGTTGAATAATAACACATAGTGTACTTTATTAGCAAAATAAAAATGTTTAATTTTACAAAATGCAAATTAAGGCCAAAGACCTAGCTGTACTACTTAAAGGATCAATTGAAGGAGACCCAGAAGTTAGCATTCACAAAGCTAGCAAAATTGAAGAAGGAGAAGAAGGTTCTATTAGCTTTCTAGCCAAACCTAGTTATGAAGAGTATGCTTATTCTACCAAGGCTTCCATAATATTGGTTTCAAAGGATTTTAAGCCTAAGAAAAAAATCGAATCCACTTTAATAAGAGTAGATGATGTCTACGAGGCCATCAACTATTTGCTTAAGCAATTTAGCCACAAACAGAAAAGAACGGGGCACTCAAAGGTCTGTGAGATTGATCCTAGTGCTGATATTTCTAATGATACTTATATCGCTGCTTTTACCGTAGTAAAATCTGGAGCATCTATTGGTGCTGGAACAGAAATCGAAGAACAAGTATACATTGGAAATAATGTTAAGATCGGGGAGAATGTTCTTCTTTATCCTGGAGTGAAGATATACCATGAATGTGTAATAGGAGACAATTGCATCATTCATTCAAATGCAGTAATTGGAGCAGATGGTTTTGGCTTTAAGCCGAATGAAAAAGGGGCATATGATAAGGTCCCTCAAATTGGGAATGTTGTTATTGAAAAAAATGTTGAAATAGGTGCCAATTGCACAATCGATCGGGCTACAATGGGTTCGACAGTCATAAAAGAAGGTGCCAAATTGGATAATTTGGTCATGATCGCTCACAATGTAGAAGTTGGTGCCCATACAGTTGTTGCCGCTCAAGCGGGAATTGCTGGAAGTACAAAAATTGGGGCGCATTGTGTCATAGGCGGTCAAGCAGGGATTGTCGGACATATACAGATCGCTAATGGAACCAAGATTCAAGCTCAAAGCGGTGTGACGAAAAAGATTCGTAAGGAAAATACAGCAATCTATGGCTCTCCTGCCATCGATTATTCAAATTATATAAAATCTTACGCTATTTTTAAAAACCTTCCAAATCTGATGGATCAGCTCAAACCAATCTTAAAAAAGAATACTTAGTAATAAATAGTGAATATTATTACTTAAAATTTGACGATTGCTTATGTTCTAATTTGTAGCTTTGTATGACATATGAAAATAGATGATTAACAAGCAGAAAACATTAAAGAAAAAGGTTTCAACATCTGGGATAGGTTTACATACTGGAAAAAAGGCCAAGATCAGCTTCAATCCTGCTCCAGCAAACCACGGTTTCAAGTTTCAAAGAATTGACCTGCCCGGTAAACCTATTATTAATGCTGATGCAAATAAGGTTTTTTCCACTGTAAGATGTACTTGTATTGGAACTGAAAAAGTAAATATCAGTACCATTGAGCATGCTTTATCTGCCTTAATAGGGATGGATCTAGATAATGTCTTAATTGAGATTGACAATGTTGAAGTGCCTATAATGGATGGATCTGCAGCTTCTTTTGTTAAAATGATCCGAAAAGCAGGTATTGTTGAACAAGATGAAGATAGAGAAGTCTTCGTCATTACAGAGCCTATCAGCTATCTCGACAAAGAAACTGGTTCGGAGATAATCGCTCTACCTTCCGATAAATTTGAAATAACAACCTTAATAGATTTTGATTCTCCTGTATTAGGAAAGCAGTACGCTTCCCTAAATGGTAAAGGGAGTTATGAAGAGAATATTGCTCCTTCTCGTACTTTCGTTTTTCTGAGAGAATTAGAAGTGTTATTAGATAATAATCTAATAAAAGGTGGAGATCTAGATAATGCGATCGTTATAGCTAATAAGCCAATGAAAGCTAAAGAACTAAAAGCATTGGCAAAAAAGCTAAATAGAAAAGAAGTTAAAGTTGAAAAAGAAGGCATTCTCAATACCATAAAACTCCATTTTCCAAATGAGCCAGCAAGACATAAGCTTTTAGATCTTATTGGGGATCTAGCTTTGGTGGGAAAGAGAATTCAAGGCAGGATAGTAGCAAAAAAGCCAGGCCATGCAGTTAACATTGCTTTTGCCAAATTATTGAAAAAAGAAATACAAGACCATAGAAAGCTGAGAGGAAAACCAGTATATGACCCTGTTGTGGATCCTATTATGGATCTTACTCAGATCGAAAAAATACTTCCGCACAGATTTCCGTTCTTACTAGTAGATAAGATTATTGAACTGACTGAAAGCCACGTTGTTGGCATCAAAAACGTTACATTTAATGAGCATTTTTTCCAAGGACATTTTCAAGGAAATCCAGTAATGCCGGGCGTTTTACAAATGGAAGCACTGGCTCAAACTGGCGGTATTTTAGCTTTATCAACAGTAGAAGACCCCGAAAACTGGGACACATATTTTTTAAAAATAGATAATTGTAAGTTTAAGAACAAAGTCGTTCCTGGAGATACGCTTATCCTAAAAATGAAACTTTCTGCGCCAATTAGACGAGGCATTGTACAAATGGAAGCAACTGCCTATGTTGGCAACAAAATCGTCTCGGAAGCAGATTTAACAGCTCAAATAGTAAGACGTAAATGACAATATGAAAACACAAGAATTGAACAAACTACATGCAAGGATTCACGAAGATGCCAAACTAGGGCATAATGTTTCTGTTGGTCCTTTCTCTTTTATTGATAGAGATGTCGAAATAGGAGATAATACCTGGATCGGACCTAATGTAACGATCTTTGCGGGAGCGAGGATTGGTGAGAATTGCAAAATTTATCCTGGAGCTGTCGTCTCAGGAAATCCTCAAGATCTAAAATACAAAGGGGAGCAGACTTTCACTATAATTGGTGACAACACCACGATCAGAGAGTGTGTAACTGTAAATAAAGGGACTTCATATGCAAACAAAACAGTAGTTGGTTCAAATTGCCTACTCATGGCTTACGTGCATGTTGCTCATGATTGTATTCTTGGAGATAATGTAATTATCGCCAATAGTGTAAACCTTGCTGGTCATGTGGAGATAGAAGACTTTGCGATCTTAGAAGGAATGGTGGCAGTTCAACAATTTCTCAAAATAGGGAAACATGCATTTGTTGCTGGTAATACCATGGTGAGAAAATGTGTTCCTCCATTTGTAAAAGCTGCAAGAGAACCTATTTCATACGCTGGTGTCAATTCCATCGGGTTAAAAAGAAGAGGTTTTAGTGATGAAATGGTAAACCATATTCAAGATATATATAGAATCCTTTACGTAAAGGATAATAATAATGCTCAGGCAATCGAACTTATCGAAGCTACCATTGATGTTACTCCTGAAAGAGACTACATCCTTCAGTTCATAAAAAACGCAGAAAGGGGAATAATGAGGGGATTGCGATCCACCAAATTAAAAGATTAATTTGTATTGCAAACAAATAGTAGTCAAGGAGTTAGGTAAGCGTTATCAAAAAAAATGGATCTTTAAAGGTTTATCCAATACTTTTATTCATAATCAATCTTACGCGATCTGCGGACCTAACGGTGCTGGAAAATCTACCTTGCTTAGATTATTGTCAGCTTACCTCACACCTTCAGCGGGCGAAATCAGCTTTCTGGACGAACATTCCAAAGAAATATCAAAAGATGAAATATATCAGACTGTTAGTTTTGCAGCTCCCTATATTTCGTTAATCGAAAGATTCACCCTTGAAGAAAACATCGAACTTTTTTCAAAATTCAGATCATTTCAACCAGGCTTGAATAAAAGAGAAATTGTAAACCTCCTCAATTTAGGCAAATTACAAAAAAAGGAATTGCGTTTTTATAGCTCTGGGATGATGCAAAGGGTAAAATTAGCGCTTAGCATTTGTAGCAGTTCCGATATTTTAATATTAGATGAACCTAGCACCAACCTTGATACCCAAGGTGCAAATTGGTACCGAGAATTAATCCATTCCTTCGGAAAAAAGGATCGCATCCTTATAATAGCCTCCAATGTAGAAGCCGATTTTGATTTTTGTGATAACAGATTGGATATACTGGCCTACAAAGCTAAATCTAAGAAGGGTAGAAGAGCGATTTAGAAGAAGTCACCTTTCATTGTTTGGTTTCGATTATCGCATTTTAGACGGGTTAGAACCCATCGAACCCACACATCATAACCGATTCTCAATATCCAATAAAAATGTTCTCAATTCATGAAGTTTTCCAATGGCCTTTTGTTTGCGCTGAAGTTTTGTTCTATTGGTAGAAAGCTCTGCCTTCGCCCCTTTTAAGGTAAAGCCCTTCTCTTTAACAAGATGGTAAATAAGATTCAACTGCTCTATATTCTTTTTGGTAAAACGGCGTTCCCCTTTACCATTTTTGTGAGGCTTTAAAATTTCAAATTCTGATTCCCAATACCTGATCAAAGATTTTGAAATGTTAAACATTTTGGCAACCTCTCCTATGGAATAGTAGAGTTTATCTGGTTTGACTTGTATTAAGTTCATAAGGAAAATGTTCATAGTTTCTTAAAAATAAAGAATCTGAACGTATTTTAATAAAAAGTCATATAACAATTTCAAGTTATTAACATTATCAACAAAAAAGAGTTGATAAAACATGCAGTTCTATCAACTCTTTTGAAAGGTAATAATATTTCAATTAGTCCATTGATTGATTTACTTTTTCAGCAGCATCTACCAATGATTGATACTCTTCAGCGCTTAAACCATCCATACAAAAGTCTATAGGATTAACTTTTTGCCCTTTAAATATAACCTCATAATGTAAGTGAGCAGCAGTGGAAGTACCAGTATTTCCTACTGTTCCTATTTGTTCCCCTCTTTTTACTTTATCTCCTACTTTTACCCTAACAGAAGCCATGTGGGCATACAAAGATTGGTATCCGTAACCATGGTCTATGATAACATGTGTACCATAGCCAGTCTTCTTTCTTTGAACCTTTGTTATTTTTCCAGCACCAGAAGCTTGGATAGGAGTACCTTTGGCACAAGTGAAGTCAAGACCTCTATGCATTCTTTTTCTTTTGAAAATTGGATGCATTCTCATACCGAAACCACTTAAAGAGGTAATTCGTCTCTTCAATTTATCTTCTCTAATAGGCTTAATGGCAGGGATACAAGCAAGTTTGTGCTCTTTTTTTCTAGCTTCTTCTTCAAGAATATCTAGAGACTCAGATTGAGTTTTTAACTGTCTTTTTAGTTTGTCTGCTTTTTCTTGGGTGGAGATCAATAATTCTCCAGAGTTTTCAAACTTTGTCAAATGAGAATATTTATCAGAACCCCCGATACCACCATTCCATATTTCTTGATCAATTGGATTCATTCCAAAGATTACCCTGTGAACATTAGCATCTCTGTCTTGCAAATTGTTTAAAACCTTTGACATAGTCTCTACTTCCTGTCCGAGTGCAGCATGTTGCATTTGCATTTGAGACAATTCTCTTTCTAGGGTTTGTTCTTGTGGAGAGGGAAGTGTATTGAATAGTGAATAGCCAATTAGTGATGAAATCATTAGAACACAGAGGCCAAATCCCATCATATTTAAACTCTTTTTTAAAAAGGAGGTTTGCGCCTTCTCATATCTTAGAGTTTTCTCGTTGTAGTAGAATCTTTCTTTTCGCATAAAGTTTTTTATCAAGGAATATCAATTAAGTACATTTGCACCATTATTGATATATGCCATCGCGTTGGCATGTTGAAACTATGAAAACGCCTACAAAAATAAACTAGTTGAACGATTTTCCAAAATTTTTTAAAACTCCTTTAGTCTTTTACGTAAAGTTTAGGGACTTTTGTTCGTATAATTCGATAATAAACATTAAAAAATAGTTTTACCTATGAAATCTGCTGAAATCAGACAGAAATTCCTTGATTTTTTCAAGGATAAAAAGCACAAAATTGTTGCTTCTGCTCCAATTGTCAATAAAGGAGACGCCACTTTGATGTTTACAAATGCTGGGATGAACCAGTTTAAAGACTATTTTTTAGGAAATAAGGAACCTGAAGTGACCAGAATTGCTGATACCCAAAAATGCTTGAGGGTTTCGGGAAAGCACAACGACTTAGAAGAAGTAGGCATAGACTCCTATCATCACACTATGTTTGAGATGCTAGGCAATTGGTCTTTCGGTGAATATTTTAAGAAAGAAGCCATCAATTGGGCTTGGGAGTTGTTGACAGAAGTCTATCAAATAAATAAGGATGACCTATATATAACTGTTTTTGAAGGAGATGAAAAGGACGGATTATCACCAGATGAGGAAGCTGCTGATATTTGGAAAGCGCTCATGCCCGCAGAAAAAATATTATACTTTGATAGAAAAGACAATTTTTGGGAAATGGGAGATACAGGACCTTGTGGTCCTTGCTCCGAAATTCATGTGGACATTAGAACTGCCGAAGAAAAAGCAAAGATCCCAGGAAAAGATCTAGTGAATATGGATCATCCACACGTCATAGAGATATGGAACTTGGTCTTTATTCAATATAATAGGAAAGCTTCTGGTGCTCTGGAAGAATTGCCATCAAAGCACATTGATACAGGAATGGGCTTTGAACGTTTGGCTATGATTGTTCAGAAGAAGCAATCCAACTATGATTCAGATGTTTTTAGCCCTTTCATAAAATTTGTAGAGAAAGCTTCTGACAAAGAATATACCTTCAACTATGATCTTTCTGCCAAGTCTGACATTGCAATGAGGGTAGTCGTAGATCATCTGCGTGCCGTTTCGTTCACCATTGCAGATGGGCAATTGCCCTCAAATACTGGTGCAGGTTATGTCATCAGAAGAATCCTAAGAAGGGCAGTAAGGTATTACTATTCCTTCTTGGATATTAAAGAACCATTTTTACATTCCATGATCCCCTTGTTGGCGTCAGAATTTAAAGATGTATTTCCAGAGTTGGATGCACAAAAAGATCAAGTTGCAAAGATCATTTTTGGCGAAGAACAAACATTTCTAAAGACTCTTGATAAGGGATTAAGAAAATTTGCTAACCTTGAAACAGCCGATAAGATCATCGATGGAAAAGATGCTTTTGAACTATTTGATACTTTTGGTTTTCCAATCGATTTGACAAGACTTTTGGCTTCAGAAAATGGACTGCAAGTAGATGATATAGGTTTTGAAGAAGCGCTTAATATCCAAAAAAATAGAGGCAGGGTAGATGCTCAAAAGAAAGTAGGGGATTGGCAAAATGTGAAAGATGACAATAAAGTAAGTTTTGTGGGCTATGATTATATGCTTGTCACAGATGCTCAAGTATTAAAATACAGAACAGTCAAAACTTCTAAAGGAGATGAAAAACAAATCGTCTTGGATAAAACACCTTTTTATGCTGAAAGTGGTGGGCAAAATGGAGATTCTGGATTGTTATGGTTTGGCAGTGAAAAAATAGTCGTTCTTGATACTCAAAAAGACAACGACCTCATTATCCATGTAGTAAAATCATTTCCTGCCAATTTTGATCAACAAGTACAAGCAGATGTCAATGTTAAAAAAAGGATGGCGATCACGAAAAACCATTCTGCCGTACATTTAATGCATGCTGCTTTACATAAAATATTAGGTGATCATGCACTCCAAAAAGGGCAGGATGTTGGAGAGAAGAGATTGCGCTTTGACTTTTCTCACTTTCAAAAAGTCGAGGATGATGAATTGGCGAATATTGAGTTGATGGTGAATGAAAAAATCAGACAAAACATATTTCTGGAAGAAAATAGAAACATGCCTATCGAAGAAGCAAAGAAACTAGGTGCAATGATGCTCTTTGGAGAAAAATATGGCGAAGAAGTGAGGGTTGTATCTTTTGATAAAAACTTCTCTACCGAATTGTGCGGAGGTACACACGTTGGCGCTACAGGTGAGATAGGCTACTTTAAAATTGTCTCTGAATCAGGAGTAGCTGCTGGAATTCGTAGAATAGAAGCGATTACAGGATCTTATGCAGAAAAATATTTGAATACAGAATTATCAGAATTAAACAACATTCGTAGCTTGTTTAAAAATCCAGTGCATCCTTTTAAATCAGTGCAAGCTTTGTTAGAAGAAAATAAAGGCTACAAAAAGCAAATTGATGGAATGCTTGCTGCACAAGCCGGATCTATAAAAAAGACCTTGATCGCTGAAGTCAAACAGATCAATGGCATCAACTTCTTGGCTAAAAAACTAAATCTAAATGACAGCAACGCTATTAAAGATCTTTCGTATCAATTAGAAAGAGAGTTGGGCAATGCTGTAATTATTTTTGGTGCCGAAGTCAAAGAAAAGCCCCAGTTAATGGTCACTATCAGTAAAAACTTAACAGAAGAAAAATCGTTGCATGCTGGTAATATGATTAGAGAACTGGCGAAGGAGATCAAAGGTGGCGGAGGTGGACAAGCCTTTTTTGCTACAGCTGGAGGAACGGATAATAACGGCTTAGAGAAAGCTGTTTCCATGGCAGAAGCCATGATAAATTGAAAGAATTATTTTAGAATTAAACGTGAATAGGTATTATTTCTGCAGATTATTTAGGAGTACTCCCTTAGAGTATATAAATTTACCTACACAAAAAATTTGAAAACACTAAAATTTATAAAATGTCGAGTGAACCGAGAATATTAAGCATAGCGAATGCAAAAGGAGGAGTAGGAAAATCTGTTGTGTCGATCATGCTTGCAACTGCTCTTGCAAAAGAGAAGAATAAAAAGATCATCATTCTAGATTGTGATAGCCAAGGAAGTATCACAGACATGTTTGAAACCGAAAAAGAAGCTTACGGAGAAGAATACGAACCACTGATCGAAGTAGAAGAAATTACAGCTCGGAAGGTTCAGACATTTATTAGGAGATTTGGCGGAGATTATGACTACATATTTATAGATGTTCCTAGAATGACAGACAAGAAAAAAGATAATTCTACTGTGATGTTGCTTTATAATTGCGATTCAATCTTAGTACCGATTGTTGGTAATGAAGTAGATGTCTTGTCCAGTTTTGATTTTTTAACTTTGTTGGAAGAAGCAAAAAATGACAAGCAGGATATGGATGAGCCTTTATCTTATTATGGTTTTATAAACCGTAGAAACCAAAGAAAATCCAACGAAGAAGCAGAGCAGGCAATGAAAAAAGAAGGGATGAAGATGTTTAACAATTCGCTTCCGGATCTAAAAATTTTCACTAGACCTTCTTTTTACACTTCAATCCTAGATTCGGCAGAAGGAGAGAGAAGATTCAGAGATTTTTATGAAGAGTTTAAAAAGAAATTTAAGTTGAAATAAATCGCTTCTTTCATGGTGGCTCGTTCATCGTTCATCGTTCATCGTAGATTTTTATAACCCTACGATGAACTTAGAACTATGAACGAATAACAAAATTCTACTCTGTTGTACTTTTACTAATGGTATGACCAAAGAAAATTGCGTTTGCAAACAGCTTGTTAGTACCAAACCAAAATCCTCTAAAATTTGGATTGTCAGTAAATCCAATGGTGCGTCCTCTTCCATGTCCAGAAACAATAATAGCGGCTGTCCCTTTCAAATTATTTAAATTCGGTTTTGAAATGTACCCACTCAAAAGAGGTTTCTGCGTATAGATCGCTGGAGTAGCATACGGATTTTTAGTCGTTTCTAAAACCATCTTACCTTTTTTAAAAATTGGTAGCCGATCTTCTCTGTAACCATAAGCAATGGGATGACTAAGATCCAGGGCAATTTCAAAAATGGCACCACCAATAAATTGTGCCCCGCTATCTTTAGAAGCTTTTTCGTAAGGCCTTCTTACAGCTACCTTTGGTTTGTTGACCGTTTTTATTTGTGCATTCAATAACTTCTGGCTGGCTGCCCATTGGCTTGCTCCTCTACAAGTGATCAAAGTGCCTCCCTTTTTTGTCCATTCCAATAATTTGTCTGCTGACGAATATTTTCCATTGACAAGTATGATGACATTGTAGCGATTGAGATCAGTCCGAGGCAAACTTCTAGATTCTAATATAGTAACTGGAATCTCATACCTCTGATCAAGCAAGTGCCATACCTCACCAACATCATAGGCAGAGGCACCGTCTCCTCCAACCAATAGTATTTCTGGTTTTTTTAAATTTTCCATAGATGGAGATCCAAGATCTACGCCTACAGGTGTGAACCCAGTTTTCAAATTGTAAATTTTTATTGGCAGGTCTATAACCAGATCATTCAAAGTCGAGCATAATTCAGTTGCTCCTAAAGTTTGATTTTGCAATGGGACAATGATGCTTCCATAATTGAATTCTTTTTTTCCTTCAGTTGTTTCAGAAGAGAATTTGCTGTTGCTGACTTTTGTTCTCAATCCCAAAGATTGCAGTTTGTAAAGTAATCTTGGTGCGTAGTGATCGTCCCATTCAAATACATAAGCATAGGCACTTTTTCCTCCCACCACTTCACCTTGCCAAGTTGGTACTTCTGATAGTGGCTTTGATAGATCAAAACCTTTGAGATCAGAAGCGCTTAAAGAGGAAGATTCTAGATTGTACGCCAATGGCATGGTCCAAGTAGACACATCATAAAATAGACTGTCTACGAAAGAGGTGTTTTTTTCAAACATTGTTTTTATCAAATAGCGTTGGGCTTGATCTATCGGAACAAAATATGCATCCTTATTTTTTGAAGGGTAAACCTTTATTTGATGCCTGTGCAATAAGCCAATAAAATTTTGAACAGATGATCTATCTTCTGATAATTTAAAACTATAGCCAGTCACACCTCCATCAAGTTTTGCACTGCTGATACCCGCGTAAAAATTATCTTGAAAATCTATAAGTTCAGACTTCAAGCTCATTCCTGCTTTTTGTGTAGACAAAGAGGTAGCCACCTGATTTCTGATTGTAAATGGAAAACTTAATAAACCATTTTCTGTTTCTCTTAGATGCCCTCTTGCAGAAGCTTGTTCAAACAAAATTCCGATACAACCATTTACATCAGGATAAGTAGAACCTTTGCCATAATAAAAATCATCAAAGGACTCTTGACTATAATATAACGAACCGATCTCATCCAATTGTGCTGCGTGAAAAGCTGCAATTTTATAAGTGAGATCCTGATTCTTAGCCGGTGTGATGGGATTTGTTCTTGAAGGAATTCCCGGTTGAAAAAAGTAAGTATTATGAGAGCCCATCTCATGATGATCCGTAAGTATGTTTGGTTTCCATTCATGAAATTTTGCCAGCCTCCCTTGACTTTCAGGATGTACTGCTGGCAACCAATCTCGATTCAGATCAAACCAATAGTGATTCGTTCTTCCTCCCGGCCAGACTTCGTGAAATTCTCTACTGTGTGGGTCAGCAACCAACGTTTTACTTTTGTGGCTATTTGCCCACGTTGAAAAACGATGTAGCCCATCAGGGTTAAAACATGGATCAATAATGATGATAGCTTCTGACCTTAATTTGTCCAACTCCGCACTTTGTCCCGCTGCCATATAATAGGCCATCAACGCAGCCGCATTCGCTCCAGATGATTCATTACCGTGAATACTGTAGCCTTGATAAATAACCAAGGGCCTTTCTTTCGAAGATCGATTATTATAAATTTTCTGTCGATCCTTTTTTATCTCCTCTAAGTTTGACATATTCTTTTCAGAACTGAAGACCATTGCAAACAGCGGCCTCCCTTCATGCGATCTCGCGTAGTCTTCTATCACCGCACGTTCAGAACTTTTGTCGATTGCCCTGAGGTAATGATTTAATTGATCATGACTAATGTGCCAGTCTCCGATCTGATATCCCAAAAATTGTTTAGGCGTTGGGATGGAAGAATCATACTTGATATCCGGCAAGTAATAAGTAAGAGGCACATCTTGCGCACTAATTTCAATGCTTAATATTAAAAAAGCAAATACCAGTAAGAATAAATTTTTCATAAATAATTATTATATCGGATCAGATCATCAAAGATAATATTAATTCAGGAAGGGAAGTCTATGGGATACTCTATGGAGAGTATGTCTTATATGACGGATTAATTGCTTTAATGTTCTTTCAGGTCTCGATTTTTTCAATGTTCTTAGAGCACTAAAAAAAAGGTCACTGGCATTACCAGTGACCTTATAAAAAATGTTAACCGATTAAGTTAATCTCAAAAATCTAGTATCATCATTTTCTTTGTAATTTCTTCTTTTGAGGTTGAGACTTTAAAGAAATAAATTCCAGAGGAGAGATTTTTTCTGTTAAACAAAATGCTATTTTCTCCAACATTCAACTGAATCAATTTTTTATATACGGACTGTCCTTTTGAATTGAAAACAGAGAATATAATTTCTTCTTCATGATCTGTATTGACGCTAATTTGTGTTTCATTTCTAAAAGGATTTGGCATGTTTTGACTTATCTCTAAACCAGTAGAAGACATTTCCATTTCAAATATTTCATTAATTATTTTCTCATTTTCTCTGATACCTATTTCGAAAGCATTTCCAGTTTTATCAAAAGCTGTTGCTTTAATATGGATGGATGAAAAAGCAATGTGATCCAATACGGAAATAGTTTCTTTTGCTTTTACTTTTAGGTAAAAAAGATCAGACTGCATTGCATCAAAAGAGGTCCATGCGAAATGGACTAGATTTTTTGATCTATCCATGTGTACACATTTAGAAAGTTCTTGACTGATTGAGATTCCTTCCAGATCTAATGCCTCGTCAAGCTGCAATGAGAATTGTAGTGCTTCAATGGTCATTTCTGTACTAGACCTAATTGGAATGTTATAAATTTTTCCAGCTTCTAACTTTTCATTTCCAAGTTCTAAATGAACCATTGGTTCAGTTCTTCTTTTGTTAGAAGGGGTATTTTGGAACGGAGAAGACGCGGTACAATTTACGTCTCCAATTTTGACGGCAATAAAATTAACATTCAACTCTGAATTTTGAATTCCAAAGCAAGTGTGTTTTTCAGGGAAGTTATCCAAAAATGGATTGCTTGGATCCGTAAAAATATAATCAGTCGGAACAAAACGCCAAGATTGATTATTTTGAAATCCAGTGATCTGGTACAAGATCAATTGGCGGAGTTGAATCAGGTCTAATGTTGAAATGGTGCCACTCTGATTTACATCTGCTGCAATTTGTTTATAAGGAGAATTTAATGGTGTTGATCCAATGATATGCTTTTGTATGAGTACGAGATCAAAAGTGGTTATACCTTCAAGATAATTGACATCGTATTCTGGTATGACCTGACAGTTGTCACCTCCTTCAACTTCAAGAAAATGGTAGAGGCCATGATTACCACTTTGAGTCGTTCTTTGATCATTTAGCCCAAAGGTCAATGTGACATTAGCAATCGGTGTCATTTCTTCATTCGTGATTCTCCCTGCTACAATAAATCCATCATCAGGTTTGCTTCCACAGTTACCGTTAGGGTCGGAAATTTCTATCTGATTTAGACAAGCAGAGGTATTTCCAAACGAATCAATCGCTACTACAAAAGCAAGATTTAATCCAGTGTCATCACAATCAAATATCAAGTCATGCCCCAATAAGTTCGTTCCAAAAAAATCATCAGCAAATTGAACGTCTATCGGAGTGCACTCATCAAATGTCACTGCTGGATTTATCACTTGACTTGTATTTACTGATACTGTCCCATCTACACCTATGAAGAATTCATTACTGACACATCCTATCAATGGAAATTTTCTTTCTGTTACTTCTATTCTTAAAGTTTCTACACTGCTATTTCCGCAAATATCTGTTGCTGTATAAGTGACCATGTGATTTCCAATAGGATAGTTTCCAGATGCATTGGTACCGATTATCAAAGTATCATTAAAGTCAAGTCCTGCATCAAAAATGAAACCATCACTATTGTAATCTATTTCAAAAAATACATTCAAGTCATCGTCGCAATTATCCTCAAATATAATAGGCTGCAGTTGAATGTTTGTGATGCATATCGTCGTATCTGATTCAATTAAAAATGGCGGTCGAAATAAAGTGCTCGGTGGAATATTATCTACCGCAGTAATAATTTGTCTTATTTCTGCAGAATTTCCACATCTATCAGTTGCAATTATATTCCTAGTGATTATTCGCTCACAAACGGTTCCTGAAGAATCAATATTTATCACCACCACAGGGTTGTCATCACAATTATCGTTGACGATTATCGATAATGGTGGCAAAGGCTGGTCACATCTAATAACTGGATTTGGATTGAAATTTGCCAGGTCAATGACAGGCGCTGAATTATCCAGCACTAAAATATTCCAAATTCTTGTTTGAATGTTTCCACAATCATCTTCTATTTGAAAAGTACGTATTATTTGCCTTTCATCTACACAAGCTTGAGATGCTATGATCTCTTCCTCTAAACTAAGCATGACTTGATCGTCGCAATTATCTTCAAATTCTGGAACGATGTTCGGCACAACATCATTACAGTCTAAAGTTAGATCTGTAGGAAATGATGTAAATACCGGTGGTTCATTATCCGTTACATTTATCACTTGTGTTAAAACTGTTGAGTTACCACAATCATCACTTGCCGTATAAGTTCTCTCAATTCTTACGTTAGCAGAACAATCACCTGCGATTTGATTTTCTTCAAACACTACTTCAATATCTGAATCACAATTGTCCGTTACCGTTGGATTAAATACTGGAATGATATCATCACAGTTTAAATTTACTACACTCGGAATATTTGAAAAAACCGGAGGGCTTTCATCAACCACAATAATTTCCTGACGAAACTGTGCAAAATTACCGCAATTATCGGTAACCTTCCAAATTTTAAAACGTGTTCCCTCATTTTCACAGACTGGTCTTGATCCTATTCCCATACAGACTTCTATGGTCAAGTCGTCATCACATTCATCCGCAATGATCGGGTCTATAAAATCTGGTATCGGATCTTCGCAGCTTACTCTGATCTCTTCTGGAGCACCTGAAAACTGAGGTAATGTGGTATCATTGAAGAGCTTGATCAAAATTACTGCAGAAGTATCTTCTCCTGTACACTCATTCAAAACCGTCCAGGTTCTTAATATCTTTTGTTGGCACACATCATCTATTAAAAAATCATCCTTTCGACCAAAAGAATAAATGCCACAATTATCGATAACACTCGGCCTGCCAAAGTCGTCTGAAACAGTTTCACAGATCAGCGTTGTATCACTACCAAAAATGATATCTGGTAGCATATTATTCACTAAAGTTATTGTCTGAACGCAATTTGAGATATTTCCAAAGTTGTCAACAGCAAACCAGGTCCTGAAAATATTTCCAGTTCTGCAATCTGTCAATTGATTGTTATCTTCAAAATAGATAGTATCTAAGCAAGCATCAAACGCTTGAGGAATACCCGTCAAAACTGTATTGGTTTCATCTGCCAAACAATCGATAGAAACATCTGCTGGGCAAGTAAGTGAAGGCGCGACTTTGTCTACTATTTCAACTTCAACCATACAATCATTAAATAAGCCAACGTCATCATATACTCTAAAAATGACCATTTCAGTCATGCCTGCATCCAAACAATCAAAGGTAAGACAAGTAGTAAAAATGCTATCAGACATTAAAGCAAGTGCTATGTTCTGCACCCCACAATTATCTCGTGATCCTGTATCTATATCTTCTGCACAAATCTCCGCCGTTCCAGTTGCTGGGATGCTGATCTGTGTAAATAAGTCGCAAATAGCTGTAGGACTATCATCATCTTCAATTGTTACTTCAATACTACAAACAGAACTATTTCCACAATCGTCTGACACGATATAGTCTACTGGATATACTCCTACAGGGACATTGGAAAACGGGCCGAAGCCAACACCGAATTCCCAAGATGGTTCAACAGTTGTATTGGAAGAGCAAACATCTCTTGCCGATACTATTGCAGGAAGTGTTACCGTTCCGGAACAATTGATATCGACTTCGGTTCCTACGGTCAAGTCTTCTGGGCAAACTAGGATTGGCCCAGTCTGATCGACAACTTCAATAATTTGATTTTGATTTTTTTCTTGTCCAGAGCACCAGTCCAAAACTGTCCATTTTCTAAAAATTTTATAACTGTTTTCACAGATAAAAGTGGTGTCATCTTTTGTAAGGGAGACTAGATTGCAGTAATGGCTGATCGGCATGCCACAAAAAAGAGGTTCGTTAGGTGGAACCATATTTGAAACAATATCTTTGCATTCTATGGTTATGTCTGCAGGTATGACCACTCCTGCCAAGTTTGCCCTTAAAATATCAATATTTTGAACACATGTATTACTGAGTCCTGTTGCGTCCGTTGCAATCCAGGTTCTTTTAATTCTTCCAATATAGGTAGGGTCAGCACAATTATAATTTTCATCCTCATCGAAGTAGGTCAAGCTAACCATAGTGTCGCAATTTTCTTGTAGATCTGGGTACCCGATAGAATCTGGATCGATAGATGAAGAACATTTTATAGCTACGTCTTTACAAGTTAGAATTGGAGCAAATTTGTCTTCTACAGATATTTCTCCACCACAATGCAATCCAGTAGCTTTATGCGTAACGGTATAAGTTATCATTTCGCCAATTTGCTCACAACAAATAATATTGTTAAGGCTTATACCTTGATAAAAAACTTTTAGTTCATATTCTGAATAACAAATAGGAGCTACTCCTTCTAAGACCATCGCTAAAGTTACCTCCGCTTTCGGGCCAGTTAGATTGATGGTTACAAGATCATCACAGGCTAATACAGGGTCAATTATAATATCTTGGGTGCATGTCTTTATAGCACCAACGCAATCTCGAATTTCCCAGATGATCTCATATGTTCCCACAGGATTGCCGGCAGGCACGGTTATGCTAGGAGGAGTTGCAACTCCCGTTGGTGGGACAGGTAGATCTGTCGTATAGGCCAAATTTGAAGGGGTACAGATTGAAGTAAAGGAAGGTGTACTGACAGTCAACGATTCAGCAGTACACGTAGGAGAACTTGCACTAATATGAACAGCTTCTCCACAAGTCAATACACAACAATTAGAAGTGATATTCAAATCCCACTTTTTCCAATCAGAAATGCAAGAATGAGAAAATGCTTGCAGAAGTACAGTTTCATCAGCACAACTATTGTAGGATATAATTGCACAGTTTGTAGCATCTCCATTCGCTTCAGCTATTGGACTAGAAGCAGAGGCATCCGTCCAAAGTTGAATTTGAGGATATTCAACATCAGGTTGATCATATTTTGCATTATAACAAACTTCAAATGTATATTGACGGCCACCTATCAGATCTATAGAAAGCACATCGCCTGATTGAATCGTTGTATTAGTAGTCAATTCACATGCAGCAATACTTGCAGAACCTGAAATTGGACTGGGCATAATATTGCAGCTTTGACTATTGACATTCAGCTGACTGAAAAATAGAAATAAAAGAATTAATTTATAGCCTAAATGATATGATCGGCCATATGATAAGAAATTACGTCTATAAGATTTAGCTAATATTCGCGTAATTCTTGAATATTTGCTTTTTGAGTGTTCCATTTAATAAAGCTTTATTTCGCTTATTAAGGGACACAAAGTTCAGTTGAGTAGATATATTAGGAAAAAAACTTACCTATTATCTGACGATTAGTACGTCAACTATATAATAGTGTTACAAAAAAATGGTTACCTAAGTATAAAGCTTAATTTTAAACATAAATAAAGATGTTTTTAACGCTCGTTACCATAATTATAACTTTATTCGTAGCAATGCTATTTGTTAATGTCTATTTTAGAGTGCGCGTTTTAAAATCTTATAAAATTTTGATTCAGAACAAGGTACAATTTGGAGCTAGACATGTATTCAGCGATAAAAAGCTCGAAGAAGAGATCTATCCAAGATATCCACAACATAAAGAACACATATATACTTTCGTAAAAAATATCCGCAATACAATAAACATGGCTACTGTTTTGATAGCTTTGATTACCTTATTCGGAGCAGTGCTAATGTATTATAGATATGAGTAAACTCAAAATAGGTTTATTTGGAGTAGGGCACTTAGGAAAAATACATCTTAAATGCCTCGCCGAATCAGGTTTGTTTGATTTTTTAGGATTCTACGATCCAGATGATAAGATTGCACACGAAGTGTCAGTAAATTATCGAGTGAAAAGGTATACTGATCCTGATCAGTTGATCCAAGAATCAGATGTCTTGGATATTGTAACTCCTACACTTTCTCATTATGAAATTGCAAAGCAATGCATTCTTAAAGGGAAACATGTATTTATAGAAAAGCCACTTACCCAAACATTAGCCCAAGCAGAGGAACTATTAGACTTGCTCGAAGACTTTCCTGTGAAAGCTCAAGTAGGTCATGTAGAAAGATTCAATCCTTCTTTTTTATCTATTGAAAATAGAGTCTTAGATCCAATGTTTATTGAGGCACAAAGATTATCAACCTTTCAAACTAGAGGTACGGATGTATCTGTCGTAATGGACTTAATGATTCATGATATCGATATTATATTACATTTGGTAAAGTCTCCGATAAAAAAAGTAGATGCTTCGGGGTTGGCTATTTTGACATCTACACCAGACATCAGCAATGCCAGAATTGAATTTGAAAATGGCTGTGTGGCAAACTTGACAGCCAGTCGATTGGCATTAAAACAAGTGAGAAAAATGAGTGTATATCAAACGGATAATTACATAACTTTAGATTTTCTCAAAAAAGATGTTCAAGTAGTGAGTTTGAATAATTCTAAATACGAAATAAAGTACGGAGCAAAGTACATGGAACTAGATTCTGAAATAGGATCAAAGTTTATTTCATTTGAAAAACCAAAAATTTACCATACCAATGCCATAAAAATGGAACTTGATTGCTTTCATCAAAGTATTCGAGAAAATATACCTGAAAGGATTTCAATTAAAGATGGCTATCGTGCTTTAAAGTTAGCCTTTGAAATTAATGATCAAATAAAAACCAGCAATCTGATTTTATCAGAAACAAAAAATGGATTGGTCTAAAATAAATTATAATTTACCTCTGAAATCATTCAAACTAAAGGAAACATATGAATAAAATATATTATCTCCTTCTTTTTACTTATTGTTTTTCTTTTTTTTCTTGCGATATTATAAATCCAGAAGAAGAAATTCCTGCATACATTCAATTTGACGGTTTTGAACTTGCAGTGGGTGGAGGTCAAGGGTCAAATTTTGAAAAAATCACGGAAGGTTGGATATACGTTGATGGAGATCTACTTGGGGCATTTTCGGAAGGAAAACCTTTTCCGGCATTATATGAAGGAACTGTAGATATAATCGTTGATCCAGGAATTCACGCAAATGGAGTTAGTGTTCAAACAGAAATTTATCCTCTGTATGATAGGTATTCCACGACAGTGGAATTAGTGAAAGGGGAGGTCACAAACATCACCCCTAAGTTTAATTATATAGATGAATCGGTCTTTGTTTTTGTAGAAGATTTTAGCGATACTCATATTTTTTCAGTTGATAGAGATTTTTATCCTGATACGTTTATTGAAATAGAAAATACTGATGTCATAGACGGTCCAGCAGGAATCATCAACTTAGACACAGAAAATCCTGTCATAGAGGTTGCTTCCTCATTTTCATTTAGTGAATTACCTGTCGATAATATAAATACTACTTTTTTAGAGATTACTTATAAAACTGATGTTCCATTTAATATTGGCCTCATAGCTACGGATAGTTATGGCTTGCAAAAAGCTTATTTTTCACATGGATTAAATATCAAGCAAGAATGGAACAAAGCTTATCTTGATCTAACAGAGCTTTTAGTTTCTGTCAGAGCTCCAACTTATCAAGTTGCTTTTCGAGCTGCGCTTACTGATAACTTAAATAACGCATCTATATATTTAGATGATATTAAATTAGTTCATTCTACTTACTAATTAATTCTTCAATATAAATGCAGGGTCAACGTAAGACAGATCTAGTAATCTATATTTTAGTCGACTTTATTATGGCAATGTTGGCCTGGGCGATTTTTTTTCTATACAGGAAAAATATTGAAGGGCCTTGGACTTTCAATGAAATAATTCAAGACAGCAACTTTATCATTGGAGTCATTGCTATCCCCGCTGGTTGGTACATGTTGTATTCTATCATGGAAGATTATAAAGATATCTATCGATTGTCAAGATTGAACACTTTAACAAAGACATTTTATTTAACCTTAGGAGGAGTAATTATCTTATTCTTTACTTTTATTCTTGATGATGTGGTCAAAGGGCCTTCTTCTTATTTAAATTCTTTTTTAGTACTCCTATCGCTACATTATTTTCTTACTTCCTTTGGGAGAATGGTTTTACTTTCTAGAGCTTCCAGGCGATTAAAATTAGGAAAGGTATCTTACAACACACTGATTATCGGTGGTAATAGAAACGCCATGGAAATGTATCATGAAATTCAAGGACTAAAAAAAGGCTTGGGGAATAATTTTCTCGGATTTATAGACACCAATGGCAATAGTAAACATGAATTATCCGAACACTTGCCTAGACTTGGAAAAGTAGAAGAACTAGAGCAGATCATTAAAGAAAAAAATGTTGAAGAGGTAATCATCGCCATAGAAACTTCTGAACATAACAGGTTGAGAGATATTATGAATGTTCTTTACGATTATGGCGATAAGGTTTTGGTTAAGATCATTCCTGATATGTACGATATCATGCTAGGTACCGTTAGAATGAATCATGTCTTTGGAGCAATTCTTATAGAGATCCGGCAAGACCTGATGCCCAAGTGGCAAAGGTTGATAAAACGATTTATCGATATAAGTATCTCTCTGTTTTTGATGATCCTTTGTGCTCCAGTTTATTTGTATACTATTGTTATGGTAAAACTTTCTTCACCTGGCTCCATTATATATAAGCAAAAAAGAATCGGCCTTAATGGTAAACCTTTTTATATTTACAAATTCAGGTCTATGTTTTCGGATGCTGAAAAAAAAGGCCCGCAACTTTCATCAGATACCGATAGTCGTATTACTAAATGGGGTAAGGTAATGAGGAAATGGAGGATAGATGAACTACCACAATTTTGGAATGTCTTGAAAGGTGACATGTCTCTAGTAGGCCCACGACCAGAGAGACAGTATTACATTGATAGGATAATAGAAAAAGCCCCTCACTACAAACACCTTCTAAAAGTTCGCCCAGGCATTACATCCTGGGGACAAGTTAAATATGGCTACGCATCAAATTTAGACGAAATGCTACAGCGACTAAAGTTTGATATCCTCTATATAGAAAATATGTCGCTGAGTTTGGACTTCAAAATCATGTTTTATACAGCTTTGGTACTGATGCAAGGGAAAGGAAAATAAAATTTCACCCCTTCGACTCATTCTTCGCTCAGGGCCATTGCTTTCGCTAAAGCTTCAGCAGGCAAACATGCCCTGATGCTTCAAAAAATATATGGTTGGGGAGATGTGTATCTGTGTTGATGTGAATGCCCCCATGGAGAGGATCGACCTTAAATTTCGCCCCTTCGACTACCGACTACCGACTACCGACTACCGACTACCGACTTTCACCTCTCACCTAAAAATACCTATACCTCAACCCGATCCTCAGACTTATTGGTATATCACCAAAATTAAAAGTACTGCCAAAGTTATTCTCTAATGAAAAATCGTAAAGTAGATAGCCGCCAAAACTTAGCTTGCTTCCCCTTGTCCCTATACCAGCGCCAAGATAATAATGGAAGTTTGACTCTCTATCAAGCTCTAAGCTGTTGTCCGGGTTGAGAATGCCTGTGGTATATGATTCCCATGCGTTTTCCACTTCGGCATGTACAAAACAATATCTAAGAAAATTATATCTGCTAAATGCTCCTAAAGAAAAATCCCAAGCATTCAAGATGAGATCAGACCCAAAGTTACCGCCATTAAAACGACCTCCTGTATAGAAGATGCTTGCTTTTAGGCCAGCAGAAAATTTATCATTGATTTTGTAAGCGGCACTAGGAATGAACCCTAATGCGATAGAGTTGCCAGTAAATCCACCTCCTAGGGTTGATGGTCCAAAGCCTAATCTATTTAAATCAGTATGCAGTCCAAACCATATTATGTTGGAGGTTTTAGTAGATTCATCAAAGTATTCGCTTTTCTTATCTGTGGATTCTTTTTTCTTTTTCTTTTTCTTTTTGCCCCGATACTGTGCATCAGCATCTAAAGAAAATGACAAGAATGTTGCAGTCATTATTATGTATAGAAATAGCCTTTTCATGATCAAAACTTTTGTTTGATTATGAATATACGAATTACTTTGAGAAGTCAATCCTGAAAATAAAACAGGATCTACTAAGATTGGATGGATGCAAAAAAAAAGCGTTTGGATTTTAATCCAAACGCTTTTTTTTAATCAATTTTTTATTAGAATCTATAAGTCAAACCAGCCCTCACTACGATCGGAAGTCCGTTTGAACCAGAAGTGAATTCTCTAGAAAAATCCCATAAAGCATAAAGATTGAATCCAAGGGTTCCTCCGCCAGATCCATAACCAGCACCCAAGTAGTAATGTCCCGTTGCCTCTCTTTCTAGCTCTAAACGATTGTTGCTATCAACGACACCCGTTGCAAAAGATTCCCAAACGTTTTCAATTTCTCCATGGATAAAATAGTATTCTAAGAATTTAAATCTACTAATAACACCTACGGAAATATCAGTGGCATTTAAACGGATATCGTCTCCAAAAGAATTGTCATTAAATCTACCTCCTTGGTACAAAAAACCAACCTTTGGGCCAACAGAAAAATTGTCTGTGATCTTATAACCAACCATTGGTGTCAAACCAAAGAGAATCGAATTTCCAGTTACTCCACCTCCTAAATTTGCCGAACCAAAACTAAAACTAACATCGGCTCCATACCATAATCTACTAGCGAAATTTCCAGATTCATCAAAATATTCACTTTTCTTATCACTTGATTTCTTCTTCTTTTTCTTCTTTCCTCTATATTGAGCGTCTGCATCAAATGAAAAGGACATAAGGATCGCAGCTATCAAACTAATTAAAAATAACTTTTTCATACAATAAGATTTTGTTATGTTAATACGCTCTAGACAATTACTTTGTTTTATTAGAAGTGTAATTTACAACAATTTAGCTGTTATAGTTTTGTTAATCATCCAAGATCATCTAGTTATAAAATGAAGGTACTAATTTATCTGAATCTAAGTATCCATTTTTAATCAAATATAGTATCCAGTCCTTTGCGCGTGGAGTTGCTGCGTATTTGTAAAAAGTTTGATTTTCATTAAGTTTTTCATCATAGCCTAGCGTAGTTCCAAAATGCAACTCTAAGATCTTTATAATTCCATAAACAAAATAATCTCTAGAACCACCTCCTTTTCCAACAAACCTATAGGCTATATCATGGTTCAGGATCTCACTGATCTTAACATAGTCTAATTTACCTTTTTTCGAAATGAAATCAATTCCAAATTCCTTGAGATACTTTATGTAAAAATCTTTTTCGCTCAACGATTGATGCGCCTCCCTCATACTTTTAATTTCTTTAACAGAATCAAATCGAAAAACGGGGATCCCAAAATCTTTATGGAAAAAGCTTATGTCATTCTGACCATTTTTATCTATCAAACCATCTACATAGTATAGAATTTTATCAATATCCTTAAAGTTGATCTTGGCAACAATATTATTTTGCAGCTCTGCTCTAGTAGATTGATCTATCTCCATCTCAATAGATAATCTCAATTTTTCGGTTAACTCCATTCCGATCATGCTCAAAAGGATCACATTGAGTTGCGTTTTTCTATCTTCTACCTCAGAGATGAATTCTGATTCCAATAGATAATCCGTAAGTAACACTATTATCTTTGAGCAACCTTGAGAGATTACAGAAGCATTTGTTATGTACTTTAGAAACCAAGTGTTTCTAAAAAATGAATTCGCAAGATAAGCTTGATCCTCTAGACTTAAACTTGATGCTTTACTTAGTATGAAGTTTATCACTTCGTTGGGATCATCACCATTAAAAAATCTAATTATTGACGATAGTTCTTTTTCTGTGAGATCTAAAGCTTCAAAATACTTTTTGTCAGATGCTTCTAGGTCTTCTTTCAAGGCCAGTCGTCGGATATCATCTGGGGGTGATATTTTAGCTATTAACCCTAAGGTGACTTCTTTATGACTATCCAGAGCTTCAGGAAAATCAAGCAGGTTATTAAAATCCTTGTAACTTATGCTTTGAGCTTCCTTTAGTGATTTTAAAACAGGCTTAAATGTTTTGTTGACTTCTTCTTCAGTCCGCTCAAATTTTTCCTCTTGCAATTCTTCAACAATTTCATATAAACCATTGCTTATCATCAAACTATTTGCATTCTTTTTTAGCCAATTGAATTGGTCTATAAATAGAGGGTCTTCCAAATTGAATTTTTTGTGATAATTTTTACAACTACCCGCAGAATCTAGATTTCTAAATAAGATTGCTGTATGCGCGTAGTTCTTAAATATTTGTGCATCATTCAAAATCTCCTTCCAATTTCTTGAATAAAAGATATCCAATATTCTACCAGCTGAATAGGAGTTTTGTTTGGATTTTGATTGGAGTATTGCCCAATACTCTATGGAGGCAATATTGTTCAAGTTTAAACTCCTTAGTATTTCGTTTTCTAACCTATATCGACCGGATTCTTTATTCTCTGTCGAGAGCTTATCCAATAAGCTGGTTATTTGCATGTCCGTTTCAAAAACCAATTTGTTCTGATCGCAGTAGTCTACAAGTTGCGAAAGTGTCTCTAAATAATTGTGTTTTAATGATGGGATAGAACTATTTACTTTACTCATTATATTTCTATACTTACTCAACAAGTGTTCTAAAATGACTGGGTCACCTTTACTCAGTTGCCTGTAAGAAGCTACCGCTACAGAATCATTCTTAGAGTTTAATCTTCGAATCAACTTTTCCAAATTATCTGTCTGTCTTTCCTTTTCAGCTTGACTAATAAATCTATAAGTACTTTCATCCCATTCATAATCCTGATAATGCTTACTCCAATAGATCAAAGTATTAAGAGCCAATTCTTCTGGATGGTTGCTCACTATTTGTATGTGGCTCAAATTAGAGATCAATTTTAATAAACTAACATCCAATTCTTTTTTCTGCTGTTTAAAATTGTAAGCCGCTAAGTAATATAAAAGTTTAGGATCTCTTGTCTGTAAAAGGCTAGAGATAATTCTATTCACATGATCGTTTTCTTTCTTTAGGCAGAGTATGTTGCCATAAAAATCCACATCTGAATAAAAATAGGTAGGGGATAATTGATATTTTTCTTCAAACACGATTGCTCTGATCTTTTCTGAAGAAATACCTTCTTCAATCATATTATCAATTTCAGTATTGACCTTTTCATCATCAAGTGTCAAAGTATATAGTTCTTGATATAAGATCGTATTCTGCTCCAGCATCTGCTCCTTGGTAAATGATTCATTGGGAAACACATACTTGATCGTTTCGAAATTTGAAAATTTGTTTAGTAAGGATAGGTTCTGTTTTGAAATACATGGGTAGATCTCATTATACGGATAGCCATATTCCAATTGAAGTTTTATAATTTGTTCTTGAATGATTTTAACCTGCGCATTATCTTGAATATTTCTGATGTCAAAGCATAACTTTGATTTTAAATCATCGCCTTCCTCACTGGTAAGATCTAATACTCCAAAATCACCTTCAAGGAATTCTAATTCATCGATGTAAAAGACTCCCAAAAAGTGGGAAAATTTTATATCATTTTCATTCGTATAGTAAAAGTCAAAAAAGGCATCTTTTCCAGGATTGATGGTCAGATCAATTAGACGTTTAGGAAATATCGTGTTAGATTTTAAAATTTGAAGGGCTTTGTGACCTAATTGATCATCATCCAAAAAGCTACCAATATCTCTAAGGTTTCTTTGATTTCCTGATTCAAGGATCCATTCCAACTGGTACAGGATACTGTTCTTACTAGCAGACGTCATACTTGTCTGCCCATTTAGCAATAGACAGCAGTATGTACATAACAATAATATTAAAAGTCTTCTCAGCATTAGAATATTTGAATACTAATACCTTAGAGTTGCAATAACTAGTCCGTTTAAGGGTATTTGGGAACGTTAAATTTGATTTTTTTTTAATCCTCTAAATTTCTTAGTAATTGTGACTACCGTTTTGAAACGTATGGAATTTTATTAGGATTTAAAATCGAAGTGTTAAGTCAATTATTTTGAACTTTGAAGTCATCCCTAAAAGATTAAGGACGATTACTGTCTATGAATTGTGATGGATCTAAATAGCCGAAATGATCGTCAGAATATCCAGGACCCAAAGACATATTTATAAAATCTCTCATCTCAAGATGGAGATGCGCCTTGTATGCTCCGTGAGCGGTTCCAATTGTACCAATGTGATCTCCTCTCTTTATCAGTTGTCCTGGAGTGACATCTATTCTTTTCAAATGAGCATATACGGATTCAACATATTGATATTTTTGATTATTTTCCAACCTGTGTATAACACGAACCACATTTCCCCATCCACAACAAACATCTTCAGAAAAGGTCACTACACCATTTGATACTGCAAAGACCGGGTCTCCAAGATCTGTATTGCCACCACCGACACCATTCCAATCTTCACCCAAATGATTTCGTTGTCCAAATTTAGAAGCTAGGTAATATTCTTCAGCATTTGGTTTTCCAACAGGATAATCAAATCCATTGGTGTAAAATTCCGGATTAGAATAAAAGATACTATCTATTTGCGTATGGTCAAATAGAGGGTCACCTAGATCACCAGTTATAGATTGATGGTCGCACCTATCTTCAACATAAAATGCAAAGACACACATAATAGAAATACCTAACATTAGGTTATAAAAGAGAGAAATACGCATATTTTAATCGCTGCTATAGTGTTATTTATAATAAAAACTGACGATTTAAGTCAATTTAAGTACTAAAGGTATTAAAAAGAGCAAATTTTAGACCTAATTTTCAAACCATTAACTACTTTCTATTATCTTTATACAAGGCACATAAAGATTAACAGTATGATTCTTAAATAAATTCGGATTCAGTTATATTTTATTTGCTGCAAATTATAAATCCACCCTAAATCGAAGCAGAACGTAATGTCCAAAATCTGGCTGAACATATTTATTATAATTTTATGCCTCCCTTTGCAAGCGCTCTCGCAAGATTGCGACTGCATTAATTGCCCTTCTGATATTATCGATGCCGATACCACTGAGATCATTTTTAGAGTAAATAACATTGGCAATGACAATCTTTCTGATATAGATCAGGGCGTTTGTCAAGTATTTCTGAAATTCAATCATACATACATCGGTGATCTGACCATGGATCTGGTTTCTCCCGCTGGCCAAACCGTCAACTTGGTCGGGCCTTTTGGGTCTTCCAGCCCTACATTTTTAGCCTCTTTCAATTTGACCTTCTTGCCTTGCGCCGAAACTGTTATGCCGGATCCAGGAAATCCTTCAAACTGGAATAACGCCGCTATAAATGGTCTAGGCAATTATTCCGGATCATATTACCCCTATCAGGGATGTTTAGAAAACTTTAATACAGGAACCGTTACAGGCGATTGGAAACTAGTTATAATCGACCACGACGATATTGATTCCGGAGAATTCAAAGATTTATTTATCACATTTTGTGATCCAGACGGGATAGATTGCTGCAAAGCCAATGCTGGCTCCTTACCACCAGATGAGATCTATTGCTTGGGAGATCCTGAGCTACAACTAAATATCAATCCAACTTATACCGGCGCTGCTCCCCCAAGTTCAGCTTTTGGTTATCAATATCTTATAACAGAAAATGATATGATCATCGGTCTAGAAGAATCAGTCGATCTGACCGGCTTTCCGGTTGGGACCTATGGCATCTGTGGCATCTCCTACGCTTTAGCCGATGTCAATTTCTTACCTGAACCAGATGGCACCACAAATATTAATACAATTATCACTTTACTCAATAGTCCAAATCCTCCTTGGTGTGCCGACATCACAAATATATGTATGGAAATACAGATCGTAGATCCTCCCACGGAAGGTTTTGAATCTGCAAATTTGTGTGAAGGGGACACCTTGATTTTTGGATCAAATATTATTGTTGAAGGAGGTTTATACAAAGATACTTTGACAGGCTTTACTGCTTGTGATAGCATAGTCAATTTAGACGTGACTTTGCAAGATACCTCTCTTTCAAACCAGATAGATTATTCTTGCGACCTAACTGAAGTCGGATTAGATACCTTTTACTTGAGCTCTGAATTTGGTTGCGATAGTACAGTCATCGTTGAGACAATTTTTCAATCTTCAGACACCACCTATTTGAATCCTTTTACTTGCGAAGAGGCCCTTTCAAATACCTCTGACACCACAGTTTTTACCACAAGCAATTGCGACAGCATCGTGATCAGCACTTTTCAATATCAACCACCAGACACGATGTTCGTCGTCAATAACACTTGCTTAAATAGCATGGCGGGACAGTCCGATACAACTAATTTTCCAACAGCATTTTGTGATTCAGTCGTCATCAATACTTTTTTACTTATCGCCTCGGATACCACTTATGAAACCACGGAAACTTGCGATGCTTCTCTAGAGGCTGTTCTTGATACTACTTCCTTTGTTACAATTGGCTGCGACAGCATTGTGATCACGTCTTACTTAATTCTTGATCAGGATACGACCTACGTCGAAATACCTACTTGTGATACTAGCTTGGAATTTGAAATGGATAGTACAATTTTTAGTACAAGCACTTGCGACAGTTTGGTGATCACGTCATATTTGCTTCAAGATCAGGATACGACTTACGTCGAATTGCCTACCTGTAATATTAGTTTGGAATTTGAAATGGATAGCACGATTTTTAGTACAAGTACTTGCGACAGTTTGGTGATCACGTCATATTTGCTTCAAGATCAGGATACGACTTACGTCGAAATACCTACTTGTGATACGAGTTTGGAATTTGAAATGGATAGTACAATTTTTAGTACAAGTACTTGCGACAGTTTGGTGATAACATCTTATCTTTTACAACAATCAGATACCACTTATCAAGAAAACTTCACTTGTATAGAAGATGAGGTTGGGCAGGATACAACTTATCTAACCAATCTATCAACTTGTGATTCTTTAATTATCACAACCACCGTTTTCTCAGAAACTGATACGACCTATGTTTCTCAAGAAACCTGCGACTCAACCTTGGTTGGAGAAACGGAAGAAGTCTTCCAGTCAGAGTTTTGCGACTCAGTTGTTATTTACATAATCACAGAATTGCCTAAGGATACCGTCTATGTGACAGAGGAAGTTTGTAGCCTACCTCAATCACCAAGCGATACCAGTTTCTTATCAAATCAATTTGGCTGCGACAGCCTTGTTGTTACTACCTATAATTTGATTCCATCAGATACGACCAACTTGATGGAGCCAACTTGCAATCCGGATCTAATTGGAATGGACACTTTATACTTAACAAACCAAACAGACTGTGATAGTATAGTCATTACCACGTACATAAGCTCAGAAAGTGATACAACCCGAGTTGATGCCTTCTCCTGTCTTGAAGAAGAACTCGGAGTCGCAACAGAAACTTTTAAAACAAATTTTTGTGATTCTGTTGTTGTTACCACGACCTATTTATTGGCTGCAGATACAACTTATCAGACAGATTTTACTTGTGATGAAAGAGCCTTAGCACCAGATACTTTAACTTTACAAAATCAAAATAATTGCGATAGTCTAATCATTACAAATTATGAGTTGCTAGATGGAGATACTACTTACTCAGAAGCTTATACATGCATCGCTACAGAAGCTGACACTTTAGAAGAGGTTTTCCAAACTGAAAATTGTGATAGCATTCACGTTACGATTTTTGTTTTTATAGAACCAGATACGGTGTATGCCGAACAAAGCACTTGCAAAGCGGAAGAAGTGGGTATGGATACCATCTTTTACACCAATCAGTTTGGTTGCGACAGTCTATTGATCAATACCTATGTACTGACTCAATCAGATACCACTTGGTTGGAAGATACTTTTACATGCAATGAAAATCAAGCTACTTCTGACACTTTGGTTTTTGAAAATGATATTTGTGACAGTATAGTAATCAGCAATATTTTATTCGCGCCGCTTGATTCAACTTTTATTACCCTTCCTGTTTGTGAAGGCGAATCAACCGAGACCCAATTTGAAAATTTGATAACACCTCAAGGTTGTGATTCCATCGTAGTGAGTAGTTTTTATACTTTGGAGGTAGACACTACCTTTCAAACAACTTACACGCAGATAGAAGCAGAGGTAGGAATCGATACTTTAGTACTACAGTCTGGTCTTGATTGCGATAGCATAATTATTAATATAACGGTTTTTGAGGCAGCTACTCCAGACACAACTCTAACTGATCAGATCACTTGTGTATTGGATCAAGTAGGAATGGATACTGTTCTTGTTTCTCCTGATCTAGTTGAAATAGTGAATTATATTTATGGTGCTTCATCGACGGTCCTCCTAGAAGTATTTGTTTGCGAATTAGAGGAAGTAGGCTTAGACAGCGTGCTTTTTCAAAATGAAAATAATTGTGATTCTCTGGTCATTACCAATAATATATATGGAGGACCAAATGAAACTAATTTTACAGTAAATAGTTGCCTAAAAGAGGATGTCGGTATTGACACCATCATTCTAAATAATCAATACGAATGTGACTCTTTAATCATTACCACAACTCAATTGAGTGATGTGGAAGAAAGTTTTAATACCGTCTTAGAGTGTGGTTTGATAGAGCGTTATACCGATACGATCATTACGCAAGAAGATCCTTGTCCCTTATTGGAGATCACGACTCATTTGCCAGGTGATTCAGAAATAACCTTCGTACAATCAATTACATGCGAGGCAGAAAATTTTTCTGAGACAATGGTTTTAGAAAATGAAAATAACTGTGATTCTACCATCATAGTTACTTACATTTCTGTTTTGCCAGATACTACCTTTATAGAAACAAGCACTTGCAAGATTGAAGAAGTAGGCATAACTGCAGAATTTTTCACTAGTTCTAACGATTGTGATTCTGTCGTTTTGACAAATGTTTTTTATCAAGAAATTGATACGGTTGTCATTGAGATACCAACTTGCAATGAAGACGAAGTTTTGTCAGACACCTTGTTAGTGAGCACCTTTGAATGCGATCAAATTGAAATTACAGATTATTATTTCGAAGCCCTCGAGGATACAGAGATCGACACTTTCACATGCATACAAGAAGAAGCTGGTATTTTTACCAATCAGTTTTTAACTGAGCAAGGTTGCGATTCAACTGTTATATTGAATATTGAATGGCAACCGCTAATGGATACCACTTATTCTGAACAAATAGTTTGCAATTTTAACGTAATAGGTTTTGATACCTTGATGAACACAGATCTAGATTGCCCTTCTTTTGAAATAATAGAATATATTTTTCAAGAAGTCAATGATACTTCATATCAAGAACTGGCTTCTTGCGACGATGATTTAATTGGTACCAATAGTATTGATAATTTTACCTCTTCAGATGGTTGTGATAGTATTGTAGTTACCACTTTCGTGGAAGGGGAGGGTGAAATATTTTATGAGATCAATTCGGTACCTGTTTCCTGTTTTGGGGGCTCAGATGGAGAAATTAATCTAGTTATTAACTCAGATGGCATTTCTGTTAATTGGTCCGATGGATTTGAGGAGACTGAGAGGACCGGCCTAGAGGCGGGAGACTATTTCATCACCTTGTCAAGTGGGGGATGTGATATTTTAGAAAAGGCTACGATAGAGAGTCCTCCTAAAATAATTAGTTCTGTAAGGGCAGTTGTGGATGAATGTGGTGATGTAGGAGGATCACTTTTTGCATCTGCTTCAGGTGGGGAGTTGCCTTATGAATATTTATGGAGCAACGGACGAGAAGGGGCGAATATAGACATGTTAGGGAATGGAAATTATTATGTGACCATAACAGATGCCGCATCTTGTACAACAGTTCACCAAGCAAGTTTGCAAAATGAACCAGCTATTGATATAGATATCGAGATAGGACACATTTCTTGTTTTGGAGCGGATGATGGATACATTAATACAACCATTATTGCTGGAACTCCTCCCTTGATATTTGATTGGAGTACAAAAGACAACACTCAAAATTTAAGTAGGTTAGATCCAGGAAGCTACACACTTACTATTAGAGATGACAATGATTGCTACTTTGAATCTGAGATAGAGGTTCTTGAGCCAGATGAGATAAAAGCCAACTTTATTGAAACAGGAGGTAATCTTTCAATTGTACCAAGTGGAGGTGTGCCAAATTTCACTTATTTGTGGAGCACAGGAGTCACTGGTACATCAATTACAAATGTCGAGATAGGGCAATTGTATGCTGTCACTGTAACCGATGATACTGAATGTGAAGCTACATTTGACTATCTGGTTACCTCAACTCAAGAGTATTTTGTTGAAGAGCAGCTTATATTGTATCCAAACCCATCGGAAGGGCTCTTTTATTTTGATGAAAATATTCAATTATCAAAATTCAAATCGCTTGTTGTCTATGATAAGCTAGGTCAAAGTCAAGCCTTTGAAATGAATCTTACAGAACATTATTTTGATTTATCTAATCTTTTATCGGGAACATATTTCCTGTGTTTAAATACGGCATCGAAAATTTATTGGCAAAAGCTAGTGATCCTTTGATTTTGAACAAATTTCAGGAGACCTTTTCTCAAAAGAGTGACATGCAAAATTTCATTATGCATGCAGTTTATTTCATTCCTTTCTATATCAAAGAGTCCTATATAGCTGAAATTTTGCTTAAAAAAGAATAAAATTAAGGTTCTTACAGGCTTGTAATATTCTTGGGATTAATTATCCTGTTAATTTGCCATTTTTTGCATTAATTTATTGTAAATTGTTACAAGGCACCAACAGACCCCAATTTTATTGGGTATGAAAGCTTTTGGCAAAATAAAAAATTGTTTCGGAGGGTATTCTAAGTTTTTGGATATCGAATTAAAATATTCTGAAAAAAATGTCAAAATAATTGAATTCTGTTGCAGCGTTTTTTGATATCTGTTCTTTATTAAAGTAATAAAGCCTAAAAGACTGAAATAATAGGATATTTGAAGTTTTAAAACGATTTATTAAACAATATAGCCTCAAAATTGTCCAACATATAAAATCATTAGAAAATATTTAAAAGGTTTAAATTAGAAGCATTTAACTGTTTCTGATAAAATTAAATTTTTGAAATTAAGATAATACTTTTGACAAATAACTTGAAAAACAATACTTAAATTTTTACTATGAAAAATAGGTTTACAATTTTTATTTCGCTCGCTTTCTTCTTTTGCTTAAGCACTCAGCTTTCGGCTCAACAAGAATGTGAGATTTTCTGCTCAGTAACAAACTCTTTTATAAACGTTTGTTCCGAATGTGATAATGTTATCGCAGCAGATGATTGTGCTGATGCAGCTACTCCATCTATTTGCGAATTAGATGGTTTTCAAACGACTACTTGTGCCTTTACACCAGACGGACCTGGTGGATTGCCTCAGTTTTGTGGACCTGGTACGATCGTTCACAACAATATTTGGATTGGTTTTGAACCTGCTTTTTCAGGTAGACTACATTTAAATATTGAAATTATCGAATGTCTTTCCCCAAATCAAAATTGCAATGGGGTACAAGCCGCAGTTGCAAGAGCACTATGTGCTAATCCAGGAAATACCTTTTTTGGCTTTGAATACCAGACATTAGATTGCGTCAACTGTGTCGATCAGACATTTGACCTGATCACTGTAGATGCAATAGCAGGTGTTCCACATTATATTATGATCGATGGATGTTGTGGAGATGCATGTGAGATCATTGTAAATGTAATAGATGGTCTTCCAGATCCAGGTTGGACGCTTGAGCCAATTAGTGGAACACTCTGTCCGGATATATTAAATCCAGAATGCTTATCGCCTAATTCAACAGCTTTAGTATATGCTAACCCAAATGGTGATGCTGATCCAAATTCTGAGTTAGAATTCACTTGGTTTGACCCTAATGGTGTTGTCATGTGGCAAGGATTAGGCATACCTGCTGGTGGACAACAATTTAGTTCATTAACTGGTATCAACCCAATGACAGGAGAGCCATATTTTTGTGAGCCTGGTAACTATACAGTAACAGTAAGAGATTTATCCACTTGTTGCGCAGATGAAAACGAAGTAGAATTATTTGTAGGTGAACCACTCGGAGCTGCTGTCGCTTATGTGGATCCTGATGAGGACCAATTTGACTGTGAGATTGAAACAATAAAATTGGTAGGTCAACCAGAAGATGCCGGAGTAAATATTCTATTTGAAAACTGGTGGAAAGTAGATTGGACTTCTTATCCGCCCGAAAGAGACTTCTTGCCAGCAGCGATAGGTTCGCAATCAGATGAATTGACTATAACACTTGAAGATGGTCCTACAGGTGCAGGTACTTATTTGTATACCTTTATTGATAGAGATGCATTCTGTATATCAGAAACATTTATTTGTGTTCCTGCAGATACAATTCCACCAGAATTTGATTTTGACGAGCCACTTATGTTGGATTGTGTTACCAATCAAACCGTAACCATTGATGCAACCGATACTGAAGTTAATAGAGTGATCATAGATTGTACCGTAGGTGATATTCAAGCTGGAGAATTCCCACAAGAAGAAATTGTACCAACTACCAACTATTCAGTGGTATGGACCAGTTCTGATGGAAATCCTATCATTGATGATAACACTTTAGAGCCTACAGTAAGTAATATCGGTTGGTATGTATGTACCATCACCAACCTTGATAATAAATGTGTTTCTGTTGATTCTGTTTTTGTTGATGGCTCTGTGGATCCTCCAACTGTAGAAGTGCCAGAAGATGATGTCTTAACTTGTACTAATAATAATGAAATACTTCTTACAAGTACTTTTAGTAATGCTACCAATGTATCATACAATTGGATGGATGAGAACGGCATGACCGTTTCTACTGCAGCTGACTTTAATGCTACTGCTGAAGGTACTTATACTTTAGTTGTTACAAACACAGATAACAATTGCCTGAACCAAGCTTCTGTTACAATTACTCAAAACAACGATGTTCCTACAATTGATCCATTATCTGGACCAAACATAACTTGTGTAGAATCAACTTCAATGGTTGATGCTGTCATAACAGGAACAAGTACTTATATGTATAGCTGGCAAGATGATACAGGAACTGAATTGGCTGATACAGAAGATTTCGAAGCTACAGCTCCTGGTACATTTACTCTAATAGTTACAGATATGGATTCTGGTTGTTCAACAACTGCAGATGTTACAATCGGAGAGTCAGGTGATCTACCTACAGTAGATGCAATGCCAGAATTGACAATCACTTGTGCAACTACTTCTTTTGATCAAGTTGCAACTGCAACAGATGTAAATGGAGAACCATTAGAATTTGAATGGGTTGATGGAGACGATAATTCTTTATCTACAACAGCAACTTTAGCAGGCATCACAACTCCTGGTATTTATACAGTTACGGCAACTAATCCTCTTACTGGTTGTGCAACTACTGGTACCGTAAATGTTATTGAAGATGTTGAAGATCCAACAGTAGATCCAGGTACAGCAGATGATTTGACTTGTGCCAACTCGCAATCCATTACTTTAGATGGCACTGGAATGGGTGGAGCAAATTTAACTTATGAATGGTCCGACGCTTCTGGTGTTATTTCAAGTACAAATACTGCAACTGCCACTGCAGCGGGAACTTATACTTTGACGGTAACCAATACAGACAACGGATGTTCACATTCTGAAGAAATTGTTGTTGATGAAAATATTTTAGATCCATCTCCTGATGCAGGTACACCTGCTACTCTGACTTGTTTAAACAATCAGGAAGTGGATATTGATGGTTCTGCTTCTTCTGGTCAAGGCACGTTAACTTATGCATGGTCAGGACCGGGCGGCTTTACTTCTACCAATGCTATGGAAACAGTAACAACTCAAGGTACCTATACCTTGATAATCACAGATGATGCCAATGGATGTACAGCAGAATCAACAGTTGTTATTGATGAAAACATCGGCGTACCTCAAGACTTAACAGCTAGTGGTGGTGAAATATCATGTACTGTTACAGATTTAGATCTTGTAGGTAGCACATCAACAGCCAATGTATCATATGAATGGACATTGCCAGGAAACTTTACAGAAAATACACAAACCATTACAGTTACTAATCCTGGTACATACACTTTGGTTGTAACTAATGAAGACAATGGTTGTACAGCAGAAACAACAACAGAAGTTACTGCTTCTACTGATAAACCGAGTGTATCTTTTGAATACCTAAACATGAGTGAGCCACAATTAAATTGTGCTAACCCAATGGCAGAAATTTTAGGTACAACGACTTCTGGTGGTGGAATTGAACTTACTTGGGAAGGACCTAATGGACCTATAGCTGGAAATCCAATAATGGTTACTGAAGCTGGAGATTATACTTTGACAGCTTACGATCCTGTATCAATGTGTTCTCAGCCTACCATGTTGAATATTATTGCAGACTTTGAAGAGCCAGTCATTGAGACTGAAACAGGAACTATATATTGTGATCCTTCAGATGTATTGCTAAATGCTGAAGATATAAGACCTGGCGCAGTGGGAACTGGATTTACATGGACTTTCCCTGATAACACAACTTCAATTATTTCAAATCCAACGGTTACACAAGCAGGTATTTATACTGTAGTTGCAACGGGGGATAATGGTTGTACTTCAGAAACTACTCTAGAAGTTTTATCTGATGTAATGGAACCTGGTGCAGATGCTGCACTTGATTTTGAATTGACTTGTGATCAAATGACTTATGACCTTAGCGGTACAACTACTACAGGAAATGAATTCAGTTGGAATGGCCCAGGTGGTTACAGTAGTACAGATGCAAATCCTACTATTGATCAAGCTGGTCTTTATATATTGACAGTAACTAATTCAACAAATAGTTGTACTTCAGAAGTACAAGTAAATATTACAGATAATTTTGAAGAACCAGTAGCAGTAATCCCGGCTGATGTAACAATCAATTGTGAAACGGATAACGTTGACCTTATGGGTAATACAGACGCTGACAATACCAATCCTGTATACACATGGATGTTGCCTGACGGTTCAACAGTTAATACTCAAATGGTCAATGCTGCCGTAGATGGTATGTATACATTGATCGTTGAAAATGAAGACAACGGTTGCTCTTCTATGCAAACCGTAAATATAACTGCTGATTTTGTAGAACCTACTGCATCTGCAGACGGCAACACAATAACTTGTGCCAATCCTTCTGTTCCATTGGAAGGTGGAACAATGACTCCAGGAACAACATTCAGTTGGTCGGGACCAAATGGTTTTACATCAACAGATGAAGATCCAATGGTGTCGGATGAAGGAGAATATATATTGACTGTAACAGCTGCCAATGGATGTACAATGACAGCAACGGCAATGGTAGACACAGATGGAGATATTCCAGATGTAGAGGCTACCGTAGTTGATGAAGATGTAATTGATTGTGATACTGATAATGTTACTTTAGAAGCTACTTCTTCAGTACCAGGAGCAGTATTCACTTGGACATTACCTGATGGTACAGAACAAACAGGAGCAACAATATTGGCTACACAAGTAGGAAACTATGTTGTGGACATTCTTGATACAAGTAATGGTTGCGTTGCGGAATCTACAGCTTCGGTTGTAGATAACTTTGATGCGCCTGAAATTACCGTCAATGATGGTTTGGTTACTTGTTTAGATCCAATGACTGCCTTAGATGGTTCTTCAAGCACTACAGATGTAACTTATAGCTGGACTGGTCCTGATAACTTCACTTCAACAGATCAAAACCCTATGGTTGATGTTCCTGGTGATTATATATTAACAGTAACAGACCCTAACAACGGTTGTACTTCAATGGAAACATTGGTAGTAGAAGCAGATCAAGACAATCCTGATGCTGCAACAGCACATGTTACTGTATCAGAACTAGATTGTAACAACCCAACTTTAGAGATTGAAGGTATCTCTATGGTTGCCGGTGTTGAATATAGCTGGACTGGTCCTAATGGATTTAGTTCAAACAATGCAATAGAAACGGTTACTGAAGCAGGTGAATATACATTGACTGTATTAAATCCTGCTAACAGCTGCGATAATGTGGAAACCATAATGGTAACAGCTGACTTTGAAGAACCTGAAATTTCAAATTCTGTAGGAAATACAATTACTTGTGACCAAGAAACAGTTGACATTTCTGTAGCTTCAAATGAGCCAATCCTTACTTATGAATGGACAGGACCTGGAGGTTATATTTCAGACGAAGCAAATCCTGCAGACATTACGATGGAAGGAACCTATACAGTGGTACTTACTGCAATGGATAATGGATGTCAAAATTCAGTGACTGTTGACGTAGGAAGCGACCAGGACCTACCAACTGCTGTTGCTGTGGGTGATATTTTGACATGTGCCAATGATCTTTCTGTTACTCTAACAGGCGCAGGATCATCGGAAGGTGCAGATTTTACTTACTCTTGGGAATTGAATGGATCAGAAGTAGCAACTACAATTGACACAGATGTTTCTGAACCAGGTCTTTATACCCTTACAGTATTTAACAACACAAATGGTTGTGATGAAGAAGCTACTTTTGATGTACTTATAAATGATACTGCACCTACTGCTGATGCAGGTCCTAACGAAATATTGACTTGTGCTGAGGATACGCAAGACCTTGATGGTTCTGCTTCTATTGGGCAAGGTACCTTAACATATGAGTGGACAAATGAAGATGGAGCTCCAGTTGGAACTAACAATCCAATCTTAACCACTAATGAAACAGGTGTATTTACTTTGACTATAACTGATTCTGAAAATGGTTGTAGTGCTTTTGCTACAGCTACTATTGATCCTGATGAGAATGCACCTGATCCTATAGTCGCTCCGGCAGATATCATTACTTGTGATATTACTATGATTACGCTAGATGCTTCTCTATCAAGTGGTCAAGGTAACTTGACATATGAGTGGGAAGATGCAAATGGCAATGCTGTAGGAACTGGTCAGACAATTGAAGTCAGCCAATCAGGAAATTACACGCTTATCATTTTGGATGAAAGCAATGGTTGTGATGCAACTGTAACAGTTCCTGTCATGGAAAATTTGACACCTCCTGATTTCCAAATATTGGAGCCAGACCCGATCGATTGTGTACTTAATTATACCGATGTAAATCTAGAAGTTAATAATGCAGCTCAACCACAGTTTTTGTGGAATGGTCCTGGTGTAACGGATGTAACTACAGAAGATTTAAGTCAGGTGACACAAGCAGGTACTTATAATGTAACTGTCACTGACCTTGAAAACGGTTGCCAGGAATTTTCTTCAGTAGAGGTAATGGCAAATCAAGATGCGCCAACTGCAGTAGCTGATGTAGATGATGAATTGGATTGTACAACAGATGAAGTTATGATTGATGGTACTGGTACCACAACTGGTGTGAACTATTCTTGGACAGGGCCTCAAATTCTTTCAGGAATGAACAGCTTGAATCCTGTTGTTGGTCAAGCAGGGGAGTATACTTTAGTAGTAATAGATCCAGACAACAACTGTCAGAGTGAAACATCTGTGATGGTCAATAGAAACGAAACAGTGATAGAAGGACTTGAAGTAAATGGTGCTGATGCTAATTGTTTTGGACCTAACACAGGATCTATCACTATCCCACAAAACGGTGTAGTTAGCGGTACTGGACCTTTCATGTATTCTGTTAACGGTGGACCATTTGGTTCTCAGTTAGAATACTTAGGACTTTCAGCTGGCACTTACCCTGTAGTTGTAGAAGATGCTTTAGGATGCTTGTTTGAAACTGAAGTTGTAATTGACGAAGCTACTCCATTAGATCTTGAATTGACTTCCTCTGAAGGAAACATAATTAGCTACGGACAAACAACAACTTTGAATCCTGAGACAAATTTTGATATCGATAATGCGGTTTGGAATTCGGATACAATTGTTGGAGTTAATCCTGAAGTTGGTCCTCTAAACACTACTACCTATTCTGTTATCACTTACGACGAAAATGGTTGTTTAAAAGAAGATCAAATTACGATCTTTGTTGAAAAGACAAGACCTGTTTATATACCATCAGGATTTTCACCAAATCTAGATGGTGTGAACGATGGATTTACAGTATATGCTGATGACGATCTAATTAGAAGAGTAGTATCTCTAGATGTTTACGATAGATGGGGAGGACACATGTTTACAAACTCAAATTTTCAGCCTAACAATCCAGATCTTGGATGGAACGGTGATCATAGAGGAGAAAACATGGCACCACAAGTATTCGTCTATTATGCACTTGTTGAATTTATCGATGGTGAAATAATACTTTACGAAGGTGATGTGACCCTTATAAGATAATTATCCAAAAAGGACGCAATTAAATTGTTGCGTTGCTCACTCGCTAATATATATAAAATGCTTGTTCGTTATTTTGATAACGGACAAGCATTTTCTTTTTTTCAATTCGTCTAAATTTTCGGATTCCAATAAATATTCATTAGCTTTAATAAGTCAAAGAATCAAGTGCAAACAATCTATATGAAATTTAGATTCCTTGAGCATAGTATCAATCCTATAATAAACGAGAGGTGGAATGAGTGGTGAATGCCCTTATTCCACCTTTTTTTAAAACCGATTACTATGAAAAATGTCAGTACCCTCGCAAGGTTGCTCAGCCTTTGCTGT
>ENA-ORXM01000850-ORXM01000850.1-marine-metagenome-genome-assembly--contig:-NODE-850-length-47487-cov-49.784096_pt1 | contig 47487 bp, 41 predicted proteins | sample MGYA00237867_ERZ511480 | MGnify/ENA primary metagenome ERZ511480 (study PRJEB26309, sample SAMN06266103) | marine metagenome | isolation source: Algal blade | place: United Kingdom:Sidmouth, United...
AAAAGAATGGTTAACTATCCGCCTAAAACTAGTCGTGAAATTTTTGGTGTATCTTAAATGCCCTATTCAGTAAATTTATTAAATTTTTCATAGGTTTATTTTTTTATGTGTGTTTAAATTGGATTAACAATTTGATAAGAATTTAAATTAGATTAACTTCTTACTCTTCTATTGATACCTCAATGGCTTTTTCCAAAATATTTCCTTCCGTATCTATTATACTCACTGAGATAGATAGTTCTGTTCCGCTTTCTTGAGTTTTAGGAATTTCTACAGCGAATGTTAATTCTATATCAGTTTCTACTGGTCTGTATAATGTAGATAAAGAATAAGGAATGGTTTGCTCTGATACGTTAATCTGATCGATGCCGGATTCGTTGCTTACTTCTATAGTGAATGTAGCCACATCTCCTGGTGCAAATGTTAGATCTTCTGGCGAAACTAATTCATACTGAATTCCGAAAGTTTCTTCTGAGCATGATGTAATTGTAATCATCACTGTGCATACGAATGCTAATAGAAAAAATGTATTTTTCATAATTTAGAATTTTAAGAATTTGCAAATAAAAAAAAGTGAAATTTAAATTTGTATCAACTTGACGGTCGGCTTACTGGTAACAGAAAATATACCGAAGCCATTTTCTATATTATTAGGGAATGTAACAGGCTCTGCGAATGGGCTATCTGTATTAGCTTTTTCAAAAGCGAGCTGATAGTCATAAGCTTCTTTAGTAATCTGATAAATATTGAATCTTATTTCGGAGAAAGGCTCAGATCCTCGTTCTCCATATGCTACGAATGAGTATTCTGTCCCATTAAAGTTTTTATCACTGAGGACAGTAATTCTATTTTCTAAGAAACTTTCATCTATAGGGTTCTCAGGACTATCAAAGAATCTATATCTTCTTGTGAAGAAGAAATTTCCTTCTTCTATCTCTCGTGTCGCTTCTATAAGATAATAGTTCTCTTCTCCAGCAGGGTCATCGATTGTAATCTCGAATCTATCCCTGGTGAAAAATCTTGTCTCATCGGCATCTTGCAAGTTTACTTCGACGTCTACAAGGTTAGCTGGCATAGGGATTGTGACTTCTGATCTTACCTGATCATATCCATCTGCTTCAGCTTCTATTACGTAAGTCTCTCCTTCTAAGAAATTATTGTAGTCAAACTTCCAAAATGGTGTCTTTACATTCTCAGAGAGGTTAGGTTCTTTATATATATATCCTTCTATTGCACCTTCGTCAGGCGTGAATAAGGTTATCTGACTGCTATTTCTAAGTTCTATATTTTCTGCTCTTAAGAAAGTGTCTGTTATTCCCATGCTTTCTGTAAGAATAATGTTCATAGTTGTGTCTGCCTGATAGATCTGAGCATTAAGTACTAATCTACTGTCATGTTCTGGTAGTTCTATGACTCTGTCTTCTATCTCGCATGATGATAGGGTTATCATTATAACTGCAATTAGAAGGCTTATATTTAATTTATATTTCTGCATGTCTACTATATTTTAGAGTGACTAATATTTTTTTTAGAATTTGATATTGTAACTAAATGATGGAATGATAGGAATGAGACTCTTTTCTCTAACTACATTGGTAACGCCTAAGAAATTTTCTCCAAATTCATCAGGAGTTTCAGAAAAGACAGGTACAGGTTCTAAGTCTAAGTAAAATGGATTCTTTCTGTAATAAGTATTATAGAAGCTAATTATCCATGTACGCTCATACTTTTTCTTTTTCTTAGTAAAAGATATACTCCAGTCTAATCTATGTGTCGGCGACATTCTAAAGGAATTCTTTTCCCCACCGTCTTCTACAATAATCACATTAGTATTCTCACCAGGTCCAGGTATAGTTGCTCCATACTGATATTGAGGTAGTGTTACTGCATTCCCAGTATTATATATCCAATTAGCAGATAGCTTAATTCGATCAGAAATAGCATAACTTAATACAGTAGATATATCGTGTCTTCTGTCATAACGGAATGGGAATGCCTCCCCGTTATTGATATCATCGAATTGTCTATTACTCCAGCTAAGCGTATAGCCTATCCATCCTGTAAGTTTACCCTTAGTCTTCTGTAGGAATACTTCCATTCCATATGACTCACCTGTACCCTGTGTAATCTGATCTTCCCAGTTGTCAGGATCATTGTCTATCAGACTTGTTCCTTCTTCGTAGGATAGAACATTATTAAGACTCTTGTAGTATCCTTCTATTTCCCATTCGAATTGTCCCTCAGCTCCACCTATTCCTAATGCCGCTTGCCAGCTTTCCTGAGGTGCTATTCGATTAGTACTGGGCACCCATACATCAGATGGCAAGCTGAGTGCTTCGGATGTCAGCAGATTGATGAATTGGGTCATGGTACTGTAAGATGCCTTAATAGACATATTGTCTGCAGCTAAGTATCTAAGACCTAACCTTGGTTGTAGTGATGTATAAGTCGTGTTCTCTACTGAAAATGCAGATCCATGGACACCGATATTAGCATTAAACTTACCAAATTTGATATCGTCTTCTATATATACATCAGTCTCCACCGCTTCTATGCCTGCTACTTTTCTGTTGTTTCCACCATCTGCATCTCCTTCCCTTTGTATATTTTGATTGATACCAGGGTTATACTGATGTTTCACCATACTAGCACCAAACTTGATATAGTGATTAGTCGATGGAACATAATCAAAATCTATCTTAGCTCCTAAGTCTGTTATTCCAGAATTATATAATGAAGCTATAAGAGTGGTATCTATAAAGTTCTCTTCTGAGTTTTCTGTACTGATCTCATAATCGGAATAGGTCACAGTTGTATTAGCGAATAGCTTACTACTGATTTCGTAGTTCCATCTAAGCGCAGATATTTTGTTACCCCAATTAATTAGACTCTTTTGCACTGAAGTAGAATCACTGAAAGACGCCCCGAATTTATCCCTGCCTGCGTATCCACTTAAGTATATACGGTGCTTATCATTAATCTTATACTGGATCTTCCCATTATAATCATGGAAGAACAGAGCTGGTTTCACATCTTGATTGCCTTCTTGGGGATAGAAAGCATTTATGATAAGATCAGCATATGTTCTTCTTGCGGATAGAAGTATCGACACTTTATCTTTTACTATCGGTCCGCTTACACTTAGCTTAGAAGATATAAGGCCAATAGACCCAGCACCATGCCAATCTTCTAGATTGCCCTCTTTCATCCTGATGTCTACAACTGATGACAATCTACCTCCATACCTCGCAGGATGTCCTCCCTTAGTTAGTGTCACAGACTTAATCGCATCCGCGTTAAAAACAGAAAATAATCCCAAGACATGTGATGGGTTGTATACAGGTACGCCATCTAGAAGTATTAAGTTTTGATCCTCACTGCCTCCTCTGACGAAGATGCCACTTGTTCCTTCAGATCCAGATTTTACTCCGGGAAGTAATTGCATAGATTTCATAAGATCTTCTTCTCCGAGTATGACGGGAATTGACTTAAGTTTCTCTACTGGTAATGTAAACTGACTCATCTGAGTACGCTGATGTACAGGCTTAACACTACTCTCAGCCGTAATGACCACCTCCTCTATGACAGCTCCGCTGGATAATTGTAATTCTACAGATTTGTTTTCTGTCAGATCGTAAGTCTGAGTATTGCTATTGTAGCCTAAGTATGAAGCCTCTATTGTATGCACTCCCTCTGGTAATGTGATACTGAAGAATCCGTACTCATTAGTGACTGTACCTTTACTGGATTCTTTAGCAAAGACTGTAGCTCCTATGAGTGATTCTGTAGTCTCTGTATCTAAGACATAACCACTGATTGTATGCTTCTGTATTTCATTAGTTGATCCTAATCCCTTTTTAGATTTGTAGATGATGACTTGGTCACTCTTGATCTTATAATCTAATGTGGTATCCGTAAGCAGTTGTTCCAGAAAAGTTTTTAGATCCTTTCCCTCTACATTTATACTGGTATTAATATCCTTGAGATCTGAAGGATTATATTGGAACTTAACTTCTACGATTTCTTGTACATCTGATAGCACCTCTTCTAAGGCTCTATCTGTACACTTGTAACTGATAACTGTTGTGTCAGTGTCTAACTCCGTGTTAGATTGAGCAGTACTTATCGTAAGTGTAAGTATTAATATTATTATTGTTGATATGTGGGTTGTTATTTGCATGATGGTCCATTTATTGTAATGGTTTCTGTTGTTTTAGTTATTTCTAATTCATATATCACTTCGAGTGTAGAAAGGATATCTTCTAAACTTTCTCCAGTAAATGTGCCATTGAATGCACACTTTTCGAATTTGTTATCCGTATCTATTGTCGTATCGAAGTAAGTCTCTAATTCGTCAAAAATCGTCTCTAAAGAAGCGTTGTTATATTTCAAAGATTGACTAGCCCAGAACATGTCATTAGCATATGCATCATCTGTAAGCGATATACTGCCAGCATCTCTATTAGCCGTCATATTCTTAGTTAATATTAATCTTTCTGATTGCTCCTTCTTATCATCGACCTGTACCTTACCGTTAATCACGTGTACGTAGTCTAAGTCCTCATTAGAAACGATAAATCTTGTCCCTAATACGGTTACATCCATCCCCTCTGCATCTATCACAAACGGCTTTTGTGGATTATGTGTGACATCATACATCGCTTTACCGTTCATCTTGATCCTTCTATTATTAGTGAAGTCTTTATGATAAGATAGTTCGGTGTTTTTGCTTAGCCATACAGTAGAGTTATCAGGAAGTGTATATTCCATATTAGCTTCTGCTGTAATCGTATTGTAATTGTCTAATTTGTCCACGCCTAATGTCAGGTACCCCATCGCTGCGACGAGCAGTGCTAAGCTTGCTGCAATTAGGTATGGTCTCTTACTCTTATTCTTCTTAGTACTTATAAACTTTGTTCTTTGTATTACTTTATTGTATGCTTCATCTACGTTAAGATGAGCTTCTATCTCTGGATATGTCAATTTCCCAGATGCATCCCATAGTTCTTTGATCTTTTGATATAGAAGATCATTGTTGTCTTGACTTATCCAGGTATCAAAATTCTTTTGATCTTGAGAAGTAAGATTTTCTTGAAGGGATTTTATGACGATCTGGGTGTAATTGACATTCATATGAAATGGTTTATTTTAATTACAAATATGTTTATTCCTTTAGAGAAAAATAATTCGTAATAATAGATTTATTTTATCTAAAATAATTTGATAGTCTACGTGTTACTCTGTTTCTACCTCTATGTCTTCTACTATTCTATTACCATTAGCTTCAGACAGGCGTAACTCTATGTTAAATACTTCACCAGTTGCAGCATCTTCAGGAATGATAATGGTAAAATCTCTGACAACACTTGGTAATCTGTCAGCAAGATTCTCTAAGTAGTCTAATCCCAGCTCTGAAGATTCTAAGATTATTTGTTGTATTCCAGAACTATGTGAGAACCTCATACTGAAATCTAAAGTATCTCCAGGGTTACCTACTAGATCATCGGTTGATATCACTTCGTATTCGATTCCAAAATTATCATCGCTACAAGAACTTACTAATGTGATAAATAATATTGCTGCTGTTAATATTTTTAAAGTTTTCATTATTATATTTTTTAGTTGTTGATAAATGGTAAAAATATTTTATCTAAAAAGCGCTTTGTAGATGTCCTACATAATGAAGTAGGATAATTAGCAAGATACCCTAGTGGGAAAGAGAACTTTTTTATAAAAAAATATTAAATACAACTAAAACTACTGTAAATAGGGACTTTCTGAGGGTAGAAAGCGCTTTCATAATATGATACTCGACGGTTTTTTGTTTGGTATCTGTATGTTCTGCAATCTCTTGATAGCTCATCTTCTCGAATCTACTGAGCATAAATACATGGCGAGTCTTCTCAGGTAATGCTTCTATCTGCTGTTGGAGATATTCTATTTTTTCTTTTCCGATTATCTGTTCTTCGGGATTACTTTCTGAGCTAGAGAGTAACTGATCGAGGGTATCTACATTTTCTTTTTCTGTATGCTTCTTCTCTTTTTTGATAACATCCAGACTTCTATATACAATAGCTCTGCGGAGATAAGCTTCATGGTTAAGAATGTTCTCACCCCGTTGTATACGGCTCCAAAAATCCACAAATACATCTTGCACCACTTCTTCAGATAATTCTTTCTGATGAGTATAACTATATGATACAGATACGAATCGCTTATAGTTAGATTTGAATAATTTCTCGAATGCTTGTTCTTGTGGCATTAAGTGCAAAGGTGTTTTAGAAAAAATATGCAAAAGTATCTATTAATTCTATTCATCATTTTGATTATATCCCGTGTGGGTACCCTTATTCCAAATATGCTAAATAGATTACTATTGTTTAAGCACCTTGTCTTTGGATAACGACTCAAGTTTGTAAAATTCTATAGTCTTAATACATTAAACCTATCAGAATGGCATCGTAGGCCCTTCCATTAATCGCTCCATAAATAATCCAAACATCTCTGGCTTAGTAGCTAAGAAGAAAACGATACCCCATAGAGCACCATACAAATGTGCACTGTGGCCGATGCCGTCAGATTTATTAGTCTGATCTGCCCAAGAAGAATAAGCGAGATATCCTATCGCAAATACAATAGCTGGAACTGGTGGAAATGTAAACCAAGCCCAAGGTGCTATTATACAGAATATAAGAACAAGTGCTGAGGTAGCCCCTGATGCACCTACTGCGGAGTAACTTGGATTATTTTGATGCTTAAAGTGAGTGGCTAAGTCACCAGCTATGATCGCTGTGAGATAGAGTGCTAAGAACATCACTCTTCCCATGTTCAGACCATAGACCTGACCGAAGAAGATTTCGATCTGCTCACCGAACATATATAAGACAAATCCATTAATCGCTAAATGAGAAAAACTTCCGTGCACAAATCCTGAGCTTAGTAATCTATAATATTCCCTATTATGCTTTTCTCTGTAGGGATGGTGCTTCAGTTTTTCTATGATCTCTGGTTTCCCATTAAGCCCCTGATAGGAAATTAGTGCTGTGATGATAAGTATGATGATGGTAATGCTCATGTTGTGTGCTTATATATTGTGATAATTCTCGTTTCTAAGTATGGTATATGCTCTATATATTTGCTCGATCAGAACGACTCTTGCTAAGTGATGTGGCATTGTCATAGATGATAATGCAATTAGATGAGTTGCTTTTTGTTTAGTCTTTTCTGAGAAGCCATAAGCCCCGCCAATTATGAAATGTATATCCTGCGATAGGTTCATCTTATTATTGAGAAAAGATGCAAATTTTTCAGATGTATATGATTTTCCTTTTTCATCTAATAATAAAATTTGCCCCTTATTGAAGTCTATTTTTTCAGTCAGCATAATTCCTTCCTTTTCTTGGATCTGACTACCTGTCATCGAATTGGAATATGAGGGAGGTGTTATGGCATTGATATGGAAATCTTTATGGTAGTTTTTGATTCTTTTGAGGAAATTCGATTCTGCATTTGCATAGAGATTCTTCTTATCGCGTCCTATATATGTCAGTTGGATTTTCACAATAATATTTATAAGACGATAGTATGTTACCGATTAGATAAAAATACTCAGCACAGTTTTGCATACTCTACATAGATCCATATAGGCTACTTTCGCATCCAACCTATTACATCCTTGTCCAATACAAAAAACTTATTGTCCACTTCCATAATCCCGATGATCTCTCTCGTTTTCTCGCCGACATTCTGCTGTATGATCTCACATTCATTTCCCTTGCTGTAAGTGACAATCCCTGCATGACCAAATGGATTCTTAAGTGTTCCATCAAATATGATGATGTCTCCAGGAAGCGGACGATATTCCGATCCATTTTTGAATTGATAGAGACCTCTCTTCTTATTAAGTTTTCGATCTGGTAGTTTTTTGTTGAATAATGCCTTAGCATGACCGAAGGAATTAGGCATTTTATGGTCATATATATAATAATAGTATCGCTTAACGTACTCGACACACTGAAAATTAAGTCCCAGGTTATATCCATCATAAGTGGTATTACGACCAAATACATTCTTAGCTTCTCCATTATAATAGACCTCGATATTGTTAAATCGATCGATGACTTCTCCGACATTTGGTCCTGATGCATCTGTAGTATAGACGTCTGACAGCCATAATGCACAGACGATTAATATGATAACTCGCTTATAATTCACCACACAAAAATAACTATATATTAAAAAAGATTATAATATAAATAATACGCTAACACAGCTCTAACGACTCTATAACGCTTTATTTAACGAAATATCTTTAGCGGTCGTTCATATTCTCTTGCTTACAAGCTGCAATAAAAGCCTATATTTCCTACTTTTGTAGCCACAATAGATACATATGTTTAATACGCTTAGTGATAAATTAGATTCAGCCTTTAAAGGCTTAGCCGGAACGGGAAAGTTAACTGAAATAAACGTCGCTCAGTCCATCAAAGAAATAAGAAGGGCCCTTGTAGCAGCGGATGTTAATTATAAAATAGCCAAAGAATTTACCGATAAGGTAAAACAAGAGGCCTTAGGTTCTCGGAATATCTTAAAGGCGGTCAAGCCTGGAGAACTTATGGTCAAGATTGTTCTTGATGAGATGATATCTCTAATGGGAGGACAATCCGTAGGGATTAATGTCAAAGGTAAGCCTGGTGTCGTCCTGATAGCTGGCCTTCAGGGTTCTGGTAAGACCACATTTACTGGAAAGCTGGCTAAGCATCTTAAGGAGAAGAAGAACATGAAGGTTCTTGTCGTTGCATGTGATGTCTATAGACCTGCTGCCATCAATCAGCTGACGGTGCTTGCAGAAAGTATCGGAGTAGATATATACAAAGAAGAAGAAAATAAGAGTCCTATATCTATAGCAGGTAACGCAGTCGTGCATGCTCAGAAGAATAATTACGGTGTTGTTATAGTAGATACGGCAGGTAGACTTGCAGTAGACGAGGAGATGATGACCGAGATTGCTGGGATTAAAGATGCGGTTACTCCCACTGAGACCTTATTCGTAGTAGATGCTATGACAGGTCAGGATGCCGTCAATACCGCTAAGGCATTCAATGATAAGATAGATTATGATGGGGTAGTGCTAACTAAGCTCGATGGTGATACAAGAGGTGGAGCCGCTCTATCAGTTAAGTATACAGTCGGGAAGCCGATCAAATTTGCCAGTACGGGTGAGAAATTAGATGAGCTCGATGTATTCCATCCAGAACGTATGGCATCACGTATATTAGGAATGGGTGATATTGTATCATTCGTAGAGAAAGCGCAAGAGCAGATAGATGAGAAGGAAGCCAAGCGTCTCGAAAAGAAAATTAAGAAGAACAAATTTGATTTCAATGACTTCTTAGGTCAGCTTAATCAAATTAGAAAAATGGGTGATCTAAAGTCACTCATGGGTATGATCCCAGGTATGAGTAAACTAAAGAATCTCGATATCGACGATAGTGCTTTTGGCAAAGTAGAGTCGATTATCCTTTCTATGACACCAGAAGAAAGGTCTAAACCTGAGTTACTTAATATGTCACGCAAGAAAAGAATCTCTAAAGGATGTGGTAAGAATATCCATGAGATTAATATGTTTATTAAGCAATTTGATCAGATGCGTAAGATGATGCATATGATGTCTAAGGGCAAGAACATGAATCAGATGATGGAAAGATTCAATGGCATGAAAGGGATGTAAAAACATCTCACACTATTGCCGAATATACAGATCACAATTATTTTTCTTACTTGATCATTATCCTAACCCTTTCTGTTATATTATGACCATTTATTAAGCAAGTATACAGACCTGTTGTTAATTCGGGTAATTTAATCTTACCTCTGCCTCCACTTAACTTGCTTTGACTCACCATTTGACCTTTGCTATCGAATAGTAATATATCTATGGGTTCGTCACCATTGGTGTTAATATTTAGGTCTAAGTGACTGGCAATTGGATTAGGATATACTTCTATGATATCACTACTTTCGATATTAACTGCAACGACTTTAGTATAACTGAATTCTCCATTATAATCGATTTGCTTTAGCCTGTAATATGATATTCCTTTGTAAGGTAATTGATCTACATAGTTATAATGATTGAATTGGTGATCTGTACCTGCGCCTTCTACTTCTCCGATATCTTCCCATGATCTGCCATCTCTACTTCTTTGTATAATAAATGTTTCATTATTGATCTCTGTAGCAGTTGTCCATAATAGTTCGACATCATTTTCTGCAGTTGTCTGTGCATAGAAATCTAACAAGTCTATTTCTAATACAGCGCCGTCTACGAAGCTGTTAAATCCTAAGCTGACAACATTATAACATTTGCTAAGAGCGTCTATGTCTTCTTGTAATTCTGATCTTATAGCTGGATTGTTTTCAGAATAATAGTCTAACTGTACATTATCTATTTTCTGTTTAGCCCATATACGTGGTAAGAATGATTTATTGATATCTATAGAGTCAGATAATTGTAATGGAAGCTCATATGTCACATCTATATTAAATGCCTTACCGCTAAGCTTCATTGTCACATCTTGCGCTGAGTCATATCTTCCAGATAAAATAAGCTGCTCACCTTTGTATAGATTTGGTACCTTACTTAAGGAAGGGTAGACTTCATATATGACATTATTAGGGATCATTTCTACACTTGTATTAATTAATACTGGATTATTGATTCTGAGAAAAAATGTTGTGATCTCAGGCTCTAATTCGTCGTTCCCTAAAAACGCTACAATTCCATTATTCTGCAGTGCTAGTAAGCTAAGTAGTTGTTGGTCTACGTCATTGCCGATTCCGAATGTAAATAGAAATACACCTGTTTCTTTTTGATTGATTTCTTCTTGGACTAAATCTAAGATTTCAGGGGTACTTTCGACGCCTGTCGTAGCTACACCATCAGTGAAAAATATGATAATATTAGCTTTATCAGGATCTAATGCGTCGAATTGATCTATAGTCTCTTGCAAGGAACCTGAGATATTAGTAGAGCCACTTGCAGATATATCGTCAATGTATTCCAATGCCAATGCTTCACTAACAGGGTTATATGGCTCATGACCTGGGAAAAGGCTTTTCACACTTGATGAAAAATCTACAATATTAAACTTGTCTCCTCGATTTAGATTCTTGACTATAAAGGAAGCGGCTGATCTAGCTTGAGATATTTTGGAACCTGACATACTTCCTGATCTATCTATTACAAGCGTAAAGTTCTTTCTGATTATAGCAACTTGGTCATTAGATTCTGGTTCCACGATCATGGATATATATCCATTACCATTAGGATCACACTGGAAGAGTGTATCGGCTACCATGGTACTGAGTGTTGTCAAACCTAATTCCTCAGAGGATAAAACATAAGAAAATAAGATCTCGCTGAGGGCCCTATCAAATAAAGATTCATAGGATATATTTAATTCATTATCCGTAGATGTGATCGTAGCATCTGAAACATTAAGTGTATGAGATGATATTGTTCTATCCGATAATAATCTAATATTGAATGTCTGTACGTCTAATGCATTGAATTGAATTATCGAATAATCATTGCTATAATTAAAGTTTACCTCACCGAAATTATAGGCCAATAGCTCTACATATTTGATTTCTATCGTCAATTTATCTCCTCTGTCGATATCATCTGTAGGTGCAAAAAACAAAGGGTTCTCACCCAAATATTTGTCTAAGTCGGAGGCTGACACAGTGCCTGTTCCAGAACCGCCAGTTGTATTCGGCAGGCTAGTGTCTTGATTATCTTCATTTACAACTGCTTCCTTCCATTCTCCATCATTTATTCTCCACCTTAGACTTATCGGGTTAGAATTGACTTTGAGAGGGAAGCCATATTTAATTCTTATGAGCTCTCCAGTTTTGTTATTAAAAACTTGAGTAGATGTTACAATGGATATCTGATTATCTATTTGTACATCTATATGAGATTCTGATAATTCTAATAGTGATCCAGTATCATTAATCAAAGCGACCCCGTAACCAAATGCATCTGTGACTAAAAACAATACTGATAATACTTATAAACTAAAACTGTAAGTTGTTGACTTAATCATGACCTTAAGTTTTCATTTTGATTGCAAATAAATTTAAATATAACATATTAAATTAATTTATTATATGTTATATTCATCTTATTTTTTGTTTCAATATACTCATAATTATTATGAATTATCATTAGCGCAAAATACCTCGATTCTATTTCGCTAAGCCAGCTACTTTCTCTTATTAGATTACGATAGGGTAACACTAACTAAACTCAATGATGATACAAAAGATGGAGCTGTTATATCCGTTAAGTATACTGTCCTCTTGACATCCATGAGTCATTATTACATTAGATAAAGACACCTTAACTCAGTCCGTTGTAATTTTTATCTATATTTAGATAGAGAATGAAAATGGTAATAAGGATACTATCCCTTTCGGCGATTATGGTATTGTCTTCTTGTGTTAAGGAGACTAGCCTACCTGTGTCACTTGTTTTGGATATCCAATACACCAAACCGATTATCGATTTAGAAGGTATAGATGCTCGGTTTGCAGCTGATATTTTCTACGATGATTTTGATTTGACCAATTTCGATATTTTCTTACCTAAGAGTTTAGAGCCAACAGGATTAGTAGTTTTTATCCACGGAGGTGGGTTCAAAGCAGGTGATAAGAGTTTTTTCTACAGTGACTATTTCCAAGCTAACATCCGTGATATCTTACGGAATAATATAGCTGTTGCAACCATCAATTACCGATTGCTAGAACAACATGACCCGATAGGTGTCATAAAGCCACTTAATGATTCGAAGAGAGCTATACAATTCTTGAGGTACTTCCACAAAGATTTTAATATAAGGAAAGATGATATTGCATTATTCGGTAGCTCGGCTGGTGCAGGAACAGCATTATGGTTAGCTACTAATGATGATATGCGTGAGAGCCATAGTAATGATTACATTAATAAAGAAGGCACGAGAGTTAAAGGAATTGCTTTAAGAATTTCTCAATCCACTTATAACTTTGAAAAATGGATAACTGACGTATTTGATGAGTATGGAATGACTTGGGATGATTACATAGATGTAGTTGGCGAAAATTCATTGTTTGATATGTATGGTATAAGTTCGTGGGAAGAATACGATACGCCTGAGATAGAAGAGTATAAGAAGAAGGTAGATATGCTGGTTATGATATCATCTGATGATCCAGAAATATGGATACAAAATTCTTTCCATCCTAATGAATTACCGATGACGAGGACAGATGTCAATCATCACGCTTTCCATGCTCGAGAAATAAGGGAGTATGCAGATGCGGCAGGTGTCGCTAACGTTTGTACATATGGGAAACCAATATTATATAGTGATCCAAGCGGGGAATCATACGTTGATTTTCTGATAAGAAAAGTGAATGAATAAAATTATCTATTTATTAATATTGTAAGACCCTAACCTAACCAAATTATCTATGAAAATCTTCTATTTTATTTTGATCAATATGCTGTTATCCGCTTCTCTTATAGGTCAGACTGATATAAATTCTGATCGTTATTGTGTGATGCAGAGAAAGATCTATGATTTTAATACTTCAAAAAAATTAAAGAATAAGCAAGCATTAAAATTACTGAAGCCTCACCCCAAAGCTTACAACTTCTACAAAAAGAGTATCAAACAAATGAACTTAGCCATAGGGTCTGGAATAGCTTTCGCAGGATTTACAGCGTATTATGCAGGAACTGAAGATATGAAGAGAGAGGATATCGGAGACTACACGGGCACTCAAAAAGTCGTTGCAGCTGGATTTATAACTAGTGCTGCCTTCTTTATAACAAGTCTAATTATACATGATGGCAATAGAACAAAAAGTCTCTTAGAATTCAATAAGATATTAGAGAATGGAAGTAATTCTTACTTGGATGGTAATCATGGAGAAAGTAAAATTGTTGGAGTTCGAATTGATCCATTAAGCTTGGGAATGCAAATCACTTTCTGATTTGTTAGATATTTGGATAGTGGATGAACCAGACATTTTTCGTATAGACATAGAAAAACTATATTAGTGTTACTCTTTCAGAGAGCTCTTATTTTTAATTAAATTAGATTTGTTACTCTTAGACATGCATGATATTATCATAGTCTAAGAATAACAATCTGTTAGTTATCTTCCTCTTTCTTAGTGATCTAAATTTTGGGAAGACTCGTGCATAACTTTTTTCTTACTTGTTATCCTGCTTACCGAATACTTCCTTAAGCAATGGAGATGTCCTTAAGCTCTTGTCGCCTCTTATGCCAGCTTCTTTTTCTTTTATCAATGAGAACATACCATCGAGAGCTTTATTATTCACGTGATCATCCAGTTCTGGATTGAGATCTGAGGTGAAGGGTATCTTGTTGTATGCACTCACTGCCGATTGCCAATACTCTCTCGCATTAACTTCATCCAATGCTGATTGTATGACTGGCATGAATTCTTTGTATAACGCTGCACGTGATGACTTGTCTAAGTAATTAGTAGCGGCATCCTTATCTCCCATCAGAATATCTGTCGCATCTCGGAAACTCATTTTCTTGATTGAGTTTAGAAATATAGGGGTTGCTTTTTTAGCTGCGATCTCTGCAGCTTCATTCATTTTATCGATTAGATCTTGTTCTACGTTTTGGAAACCAGGAATCTTAGAGACTTTAGAAGTCACTTTCTGAGCTTCTTTTGGAATAAGAATTTTATATGGAGACTCTAAGTATCCATTCTTCTGTGATAACGACTGTACAGCATCTCCTACACCTACCTCTAAAGCTTCCTTGAGACCAGAGCCAATATCAGTCGAAGAGCCACCTGTGACAGTTTCTTTTGCTTTATCCAGTAGTTTTCCGAATTGTGCATGACTTGAATAAGAGAAGAGAAGACTTAGAATGGCAATTATCGATATCTTTTTCATGTGTATTTATTTGTCTAATAGTAATAACAGATCGTAAAGGTACAATAGTGTTAACGAATGATTAAATTCCTTCATAATCAAGGTTAAGACATTTTTTCTGTCTGAACCGTGATTCACTTGATTTCCTTGATTCCTTGATTTTCTTGATTTCCCCCAATACGTATAAATAAATCATGGTAATCCTACAATCCTTTATAATTAAGGTTAAGACATTTTTTCTGTCTGAACCATGATTCACTTGATTTTCATGATTCCTTGATTTCTTGAATCCGTGTATATAAAATTATGATAATCCTATAATCCTTTATAATCAAGGTTAAGACATTTTTTCTGTCTGAACAGTGATTCACTTGTTTTCATGATTACCTGATTTCCTTGAATCCGTGTATATAAAAATCATGGTAATCCTATAATCCTTTATAATCAAGGTTCAGACACTTATTCTGTCTGAACCATGTATCATTTGATTTCTTGATTACTTGATTTCCTTGAATCCGTGTATATAAAATCATGGTAATCCTATAATCCTTTATAATCAAGGTTAAGACATTTTTTCTGTCTGAACAGTGATTCACTTGATTTTCTTGATTCCTTGATTTTCTTGAATCCGTGTATATAAAATTATGATAATCCGACAATCCTTCATAATCAAGGTTCAGACATTTTTTCTGTCTGAACCATGATTCACTTGATTTTCTTGATTACTTGATTTCCTTGTTTAATTGATTTCCTCCAATACGTATAAATAAATCATGGTAATCCTATAATCCTTCATAATCAAGGTTCAGACATTTATTCTGCCTGAACCGTGATTCACTTGATTTTCTTGATTACTTGATTTTCTTGAATCCGCGTATATAAAATCATGGTAATCCTATAATCCTTTATAATCAAGGTTTAGACAATTTTTCTGATGATTTTCTTGATTCCTTGATTTTCTTGAATCCGTGTATGTAAAATCATGGTAATCCTACAATCCTTTATAATCAAGGTTAAGACATTTTTTCTGTCTGAACCTTGATTCACGTGATTTTCTTGATTACTTGATTTCCTCCAATACGTATAAAAAAATCATGGTAATCCTACAATCCTTTATAATCAATGTTCAGACACTTATTCTGTCTGAACCATGAATCACTTGATTTTCTTGACTACCTGATTTCCTTGAATCCGTGTATATAAAAATCATGGTAATCCTATAATCCTTTATAATCAAGGTTCAGACATAATTTGTTCTGTATTCTGATTAATTCATGAATTTATCAAATTTTTAAAATTTACCTAAACTGCTATAATGCAGTCGGTTACATCCGATAAAGATTAATACAAACATATACAAACGTATAGAAACATTAATTACACGACTATCACCTAACAAGCCCCTCATCTTTGCATTGTTATCGATCATCACGATCATCTTTTTGTTATAATCCGTGCCATTAATATCATTGGCATACAAAAACATTACATTATGAATACACTTAGAAATCAAGTACAATTGTTAGGCAACTTAGGTCAAGATGTCACATTATCTACATTCGACTCTGGTTCTACCAAGGCGAGTTTTTCCTTAGCGACCACAGATTACTATAAGGATAAGTCTGGAGAGAAAGTCCAAGATACGCAATGGCATAATATCATTGCTTGGGGTAAAGGTGCAGAGATTATGAGTCAATCTTTGTCCAAAGGATCTAAAGTATTAATCAAGGGAAAATTAGTAAGTCGTTCTTATGAAGATAAGGAGGGACAGAAGAGATATATTACTGAGATCCTGGCTAAAGAGTTTGTTAGTTTGGACAATAAGAAGGAGCAACCTTTTTAGTATTAACTGTTTTTAGAAACAGACTTAGTAAAATTATAAAAGCCCTGTCGATACTGTCAGGGCTTTTTACTCTTTTATTTATAAACTCTAAATGGAATTAGAGAACATATTCTAAAATTGTCTTTTCTATTATATCACAACACTCATGCAGTTGCTCTTCATTGATAACTAATGGTGGTGCAAATCGGATGATGTTACCATGAGTAGGTTTTGCAAGTAGACCGTTTTCCTTAAGTGCTACACATATGTTCCATGCCGTCTTGCTATCTTCTGTATCATTGATAACGATGGCATTAAGTAATCCTTTGCCTCTTACGAGTGATACGAGATTAGACTTTTCTACCAGCGCTGTCATTCTATCTCTAAAGACTTTTCCTAATGACATAGCATTCTCTGATAGTCCTTCGTCTTCTATGACTTCTAAGGCTGCTTTAGCAACTGCACAAGCTAATGGATTACCGCCGAATGTAGATCCATGTTCTCCAGGCTTGATACATAGCATGATATCATCATTAGCTAATACAGCTGATACAGGAAATACACCTCCAGATATAGCTTTACCTAAGACTAATATGTCTGGCTTAACCTCTGGCTGATGTCCACACGACTTCTCACAACTACAGTTTCCACAGGTGGCTAATAGTCTTCCAGTTCTTGCAATTCCTGTCTGCACCTCGTCAGCTATGAACAATGCATTGTATTTTTTACACAAGTCGTATGCACCTTTTAGGTATCCATCTGAAGGGACTTTGACACCTGCTTCACCCTGTATAGGCTCTACTATGAATCCTGCCGTGTTAGGATCTTTAAGTGCAACTTCCAGTGCTTCTAAGTCATCATAAGGAATCACTTCCATACCTGGCATGTAAGGACCAAATCCTGTCGTACTATCTGGATCTTCTGACGCTGAGATAACGGCAAGTGTCCGTCCATGGAAATTACCGCCTGCGAATATGATTTTGGCTTTGTATTGTTCGACACCCTTCTTTTCGTATGCCCACTTACGGCATAATTTAAGAGCTGTCTCTACCGCTTCCACCCCAGAATTAATCGGTAATACCTTATCGTAATCAAAGTATTCCGCGACATACTTCTCGTAAGGACCTAACATGTCATTATAGAATGCACGTGATGTGAGTGTGAGTGTCTTGGCTTGAGACTTGAGAGCATCTATAATCTTAGGATGACAGTGGCCTTGATTTACTGCAGAATAAGCACTTAGAAAATCAAAATATTGTTTTCCTTCTACGTCCCAGACATATACACCTTCCCCCTTAGCGAGCACTACAGGTAATGGATGATAATTATGTGCTCCATACTTGTCTTCTATTTGCATGAGTTCTTGAGAACCGATCGTTGTTGCCTCCATTTTTATATTGCTTTTATAATTTGTTTATGTATTTCAGTGATTTGCGTAATGAGGCTTTTGTCCCCATTATTATGTATCACATAATCGGCCAAAGGTATTTTAATTTCATCAGATAGTTGGTTTTTCATTCTCTCTAATATCGCTTTTTTCGAGGTTTTGTCTCGCTGTATGATTCTGCCTATTCGTATGCTTTGCTCTGCAGTTACAATAATGACCTTATCAAAATGTGATTGACCTTTGATTTCGAATATAATAGCTGATTCTTCTATGACATAAGCACTGTCTTGACGCTTAGTCCAAAGTATAAAATCTTCCCTCACTGCTGGATGTACTATGGCATTCATGGATTTCAGTAAGGCCTTTTCTGTGAATATCTTGGAGGCTATATATTGCCTATTTGGTCTTCCATTTCTATGATAAGCTTGTTTGCCTAAGAGATTCTTTAATTGACCTTTAAGCTTAGTATTTCTATATATGAGGTTTTTGGCCTCAATATCAGCATAATACACAGGTATGCCTAAACACTCAAATATTCGAGCTACAGTTGTCTTTCCAGACCCTATTCCCCCTGTCAACCCTATTGTATACATCGCCTCAATGATACAATGATTTGGTCTTATTTTGGGTGGTTTTGGTATGAAAATCGATCAAAATTCTTGATTATATTGGTAGATTAGCAGCTTATAACTAACTGCCAATGATACAAGTCCAAAATATCCAAAAAACCTACAACCTATCTAAGCAACAAAAAAAGGAACTGCAGACGAAAGCAAGTTCCATTAATGCTGTGAATAATGTCAATTTTGAATGTCAGCCAGGAAGAGTCTTTTCTCTATTAGGACCTAATGGAGCTGGAAAAACAACAACACTCAGAATGATGTCTACGATACTGAAGCCGACTTCAGGTGATATAATTATCGCAGGAGAAAGTGTAGTCAACAATCCTCAGAAAGTAAGATCTAAGATCGGATTCCTTACAGGGTCTACTAATCTCTATGATCGGTTATCTCCAGGGGAGGTCGTAGACTATTTTGGTCAGTTACACAGAATGGATAAGAATACGCTGAGTGAGCGAAAGGATCAGTTATTCACACAATTAGGAATACATGACTTCTCTAAGAAGAGAATAGGTCAGATGTCTACAGGTATGAAGCAGAAGGTATCTATTGCCAGATCGATGATTCATGATCCTGAAGTTGTCATATTCGATGAGCCTACTTCTGGATTAGATGTCATCACAGCGAATAGTATAATCGAATTAATCAAGGATTGTAAAGAGTCTAATAAGACGGTAATTTTCTCTTCTCACATTATGAGTGAGGTCGACTTGTTATGCGATGATCTCGCGATTATCTCTAAGGGAGATCTGGTATATAATAATAAGATGGAAAATTTCCGTACAGAATATGCAGGTACTTCCTTGACAGAAGCCTTCATAGAAATTGTGAATAACCATCAAGCTCAATTAGTATAGTCTAAGGTCATTATTCTGACTATAGAATTTAATTAAAGAAAACCAACTAACCAATAATGCACACCATACTTACCGTATTCAAAAAAGAACTGATCGATACTCTTAGAGATAGAAGAACTCTTATCTCAGCGATCATCATGCCGACGATACTCTTACCATTAATGCTATATGGATTCACTAAGATGTCCAATAGTATTATGAAAAAAGAGACAGAAAAGAAACTAAAAGTTGCCATGCTGGATGCGCCTCAGACATTTATAGAAGCATTAGATACTGCAAGATATGAAGTTATCTCTGGTATGGATATAGAGTCAGGGAGAGATGCAATATTATCAGATAGTATAGATGCAATGGTATCGTTCTTAGATGGGTATATTAAAAGTATAAATACAGGAAGTACGGGTAAGGTTAATATGTGGTATAAATCTACTAATCTGAAAGTAAAGGATAGATTATCAACGGTGATAGATGATTATGAGCAAAATATACTTGATAATAGGATAGCAGATATGGATCTGACCAAAGATGCTATCAATCCAATTGAATTATACCAATATGATATTGCCCCTAAGAAGGAACAATTGGGTAAGTTAGCTGGAGGAATATTACCTTATTTGTTTATCATATTTTGCTTTACGGGTTGCATGTATCCTGGATTAGATCTGATAACGGGAGAGAAGGAGAGAGGTACCATCGAGACTTTGCTGACGGTTCCAGCGTCCAGATTTAAGATATTGATGGGTAAGGTGCTTACCATAGCCGTTGTCGGATTGGCCGCCGCCGTGATGACTATATTAGGCCTAGTTGCTGCGCTTAAGCTTTTGCCAGATATTCCTGCGGATTTGTTAGAGACGATTAGTAACATCATACAATTTAAGTATGTCATGATGCTATTCGTTATGATCATTCCATTGAGTTTTTTCTTTGCTGGAATGATATCAGCCATGGTAGTCAGAGCTAAGAGCTTTAAGGAGGCACAGAGTATACTGACCCCTATATCATTTGTGATTATCATGCCTGCGCTGATCGGCATGATGCCAGGTATCGAGCTTAACTGGACGACAGCAGCTATTCCGATACTTAATATTGCGCTGGCAACTAAAGAGATTGTGGCAGGCACAATAAATATGGGGCATTACTGCTTCATTGTAGCGACTTTAGTTCTCTTGGCTATTGTGGCAGTATTCATTAGTTATAAGCAATTCTCTAAAGAAGGTATGGTTCTTAAGTAATCTGTATGTGGTATATAACTGAGTTAGATTTATTTTTGTCAATAGAACATAATAGAAGAATCGTCTGTTTAAAGGAATAGTTATAATTTAGATTATATTTTACTCACTATGAAAACAAATTTGTCACCGGGTCATGAGATCTTGTCCAATAAGGACGAGTCAGTGCCTTTGTTTTCGAGTAAGTTTTTGGATGTATTCTCGAGGGTTTCTTGGTATGTGCCTTTGATTTTATTTGTACCAGTAGTAATGTACTTTTCTTATTTAAGCTTGGCTGTTTATAATTTTTCATCTATTAAATTCTTGTTGCTTATCTCGGGTGGCTTTTTATTGTGGTCTCTGACGGAGTATCTTTTTCACAGATTTGTATTTCATCATTATCCTAAGAGTGAGTGGGGGAGAAAGATTCATTTTTTGGTACATGGTGTACATCATGCCTATCCTAATGATTCTATGAGATTAGTTATGCCTCCTGCCTTGAGTATTCCATTAGCTTTATTCTTTTACTTTGTGTGGTCGTTTATATTTGGATCTCATTCAGCGCCTATTTTTGCTGGATTTGTACTTGGTTACTTAGGTTATGATATGATGCATTATGCGACACATCATGCTAAGTTTATGAAAGCCAATTGGTTTGTACGTATTAAGAACCATCACATGAAGCATCATTATCAAGATCCCGATCACGGATTCGGTGTTACATCAGACTTCTGGGATAAGATATTTAGAACAGAAATCAAATGATCGTAACTGCAGAGCTCAGCCTGTACCCATTGCAGGATAACTACGAGGCAACCATCATTGCCTTTATTAAGTCCCTTAGGTCTAATCCATCGCTGCAAGTCTCTACTCACGCTATGAGTACTTTTGTAAAAGGAGAAGTAGATGATGTCATGCTCGCTATAGCAAAGGCATCAAAGTCTATAGCTTATATGAATAATGGTTTCAGTTTAGTTACTAAGATGATCAATCGAGACTTGCCTGTCGAAAAAGGCTTTATAGAGTTCTAAGCTTCTCGCTTGCTCTAATCACTTCTCCACTAAAATACAGCGACTAAACTATTCTTAACAGTTTATAATTTCATTTTTTAGGTGGACTTACTATCTTAGGTATTATTGTCCTTATAAAATCATCCTTTAGGATTCTTTAATAAATAGAAAAACCAAACAAATGAAAATACTAAAGTTTCTCGCTGGATTAATTCTGTTTCTTGTAATCGCTTTTTTCGCAATAGGATTCATTAAGCCAGCAGTCAATTATGGTCATGAAGTCCAAGTCGATAAACCTGTAGAAGAAGCATGGGCTGTAATGTTAGATGATTCAAAGTATGGTCAATGGTTAGAAGGTTTTAAAAGCATAGAACTTATTCGTGGTGAGAAGGGAGCTAAGGATAGCCAATATAAAGTTATAGTCAATCCCGGTAAAGGACAACCTGACTTTGAAATGATAGAAACGGTAACAGATTTTAAAGAAAATGAATTTGTGGACTTACATTTTGATAGTGATATGATGGTGTTTGACCAGAAGACAATTTTTACTAAGAATGGAAGTAAGACGAAAGTGAGAACAGAATCAACTGTAAAAGGTAAAGGTGCAATGATGAAATCTATGTTTGCACTAATGGAAATATTCGGAGGTTCTTTCCAAGCTCAAGAGGCTAAAAATGTCGAGGCACTCAAGAAAGTAATTGAGGAGAACACGACTGATTATTATCCTGTTCCGACTATGGAAGTTGTGGAAGAGATGTGAGTATTGTATAACTACTTCTTTATAGAGCCAAACCATCTTCTTCCTCCTGCTATTCCACCGCTATGTCGTTGTATGAAGATCGAGTCTTTCTCATAGAAGTAAGTCAATTGTGTGAAATTAGAGCCACCTCCACCTACGTTAAAGCTCGTTCTCTTTTCATCCAAGTTGGTAAAAATTAATTCATAGACAGCGGTAAACGAATCGAACTCTGAAGTGACTACAAGTTCATTATCAGTAAAGTCAAACTCTATGGACTCGAGATAAGTGGTGTCAAAATCAATTCCTGCCATTGGCGCTTCATTATATTCTCTAACACTTGCAATACCATTCATTTCACTGATATTAATGAAGATGTTTTCTGTCATAAATTCTGACTTAGCTGAGATGTTGTTGTTGCTGACTTCCCAGTAATACCTGGTATTAGGAAGTAGATCTGAGATCACGATTTGTTGAGATTCTATGGTAGTATCGATATGGATATCTGAATAATTAGAATCTAATGCGATTGTCAAAAGAAAAGGACCTTCAGCTTCTGTTTCCCATTGGAATAATACATCTTCGTGATAGACAATACTTTGCGATTCTGGGCTGACAAGGTTAATGACTTGACTCATCTCTTCAGGTACTTTGTCCTCTCCACAAGCGATTAATAATATAGCAGAAAGTAGAGATATAAATGACATTAATTTGTTGCTCATATCTTGAAGTTTTATTTAATATCGTTTATAATAGACGCAAGCATCTTTCTCTAATATTAATTTTCTAAAAATAAAGAAATACAACTGTTAATCTCTATCTATTAATTGCAACGCCTCCGCTACAGTAGTAACGGGTAATTTACATGTCTTATTTTGACAGACATAGATGGTTGTCTGTCCTACTTGGTTCTTATCTTTAAGTAACTCTAAGTCTTCAGTTCCTGTAGAACCTAATATTATAGAATTTCCCAGGTAATTGGCAGCCATTTCTTTTCTTAGTTCCATTGCATTAACACCTATGATTGCGATCTCATAAGGTGCCTTAGTATGATCGATTATTAGCTGTAACCAATTGCTATAAAAGCTTAAGTAACTGCTTTTTTCTATTTGCTCCATCATATTATTGAGCATCTGCTTCGACCTATCAATGTACTCATTATTGTAATTGAGAGAACCTAATGTGTGTAAGCTTCTTGCCATGGCAGAGTTAGATGCAGGTATGACGTTGTCTGCATATTCTGCACTCTTAGAGATTAGAGGTGGATCGAGCTTAGAAGTATAGTCATACATTTTGGTATCCTCATTGTAGAAGTGCACATTACAGTATTGAGTCAGTTTCTCAGCTCTATCTATCCATGTTTTATCGAATGTTGCCTGGTATAGTTTGAGGAATGCATTTATAGACAATGCATAATCATCTAAGAAGGCATTAATGCTAGACTTTCCATTTTTGTAGTTACGATTAAGGCGACCATCATTGTCCATCTGCTGATTACTAATGAAGTTACCGTTAGCAACAGCCTTATCTAAATATTCTGAGTTTCCGATTGCATTATAGGCATCTACATATCCAGCGATCATGAGAGCATTCCAGCTGGTTAATACTTTGTCGTCGAGTCCTGGCCTTATACGTGTATCTCTATGCTGCATAAGTGCCGCCTTACCTGAGTTTATAATGGCTCTTATACTTTCTTCCGATTGATTTTCCTGCTTGGCAATTTCCTTTACAGTTTTGACGATATTGAGAATATTGCTATGTTCCCAGTTGCCTCTGCCACTAATGTCATAATGTGTCTTGAAGATCTTAGCTTCATCAGGATTAGAGATTATGCTGTCTATCTCTGCTTCTGACCAGACGTAGAATTTGCCTTCTACACCTTCACTATCTGCATCCAGAGAAGAATAGAATCCATTATCCTCAGAGGTCATTTCTCTTTCTGTAAAACTCAGTGTTTCTTCGATGACGTTCTTATATCTTATGTCTTTAGTGATTTGATAAGCTTGTGCATAGACGGATACAAGCTGACCGTTATCATAGAGCATCTTCTCGAAGTGAGGTACTAACCAGAACTCATCCACAGAATATCTTGCGAAGCCGCCGCCTAATTGGTCGTAGATACCTCCCATAGCCATATTGTCTAATCCCGTAGTCACTGTTTCCAATGCATTTTCTTGATCGGTATGCCAGTAGTATTTCATAAGATACTCGTAGGCATTAGGCATAGGAAACTTAGGAGCACCCATTCTGCCACCATATTTTATATCAAAAGTCTGTATCGCTCTATCTGTATATGTGATTAATTCTTTCTCAGAGTAAGAGAATGCATTGGTATTTACTTCTATAAGATTACTGCTTTGTATGCCTTCTGTAATTTTAGTCGCAGAGTCTTCTAATCTTTTAGGATCTTCTTTTTTGATGTTGACCATCTGTTGTAGGATTTTCATCCATTGATCTTTAGGATAGTAAGTGCCTGCAAATATCGGTCTACCATCAGGCATCGCTATCGCATTAAGAGGCCAGCCACCTCTGCCATTTAGAAGATGGGCAGCAGTCATATAGACATCATCTACATCGGGTCGCTCTTCTCTATCGACCTTGATAGGCAGGAAGTGTTCATTCATTAATGCAGCAACTGTGCTATCCTCAAATGACTCATGTTCCATTACATGACACCAATGGCAAGCGGCATATCCCACGCTGATTATAAGGAGCTTATCATCTGCTTTCGCTTTAGCAATCGCATCTTCTCCCCACGGATGCCAATCTACAGGGTTATAAGCATGTTGTAGAAGGTATGGGCTGCTTTCATTAATGAGTTTATTGGCCTTTTTGCCCTTATGCTCTTCATTATTCATATTCGATGTTTTGCACATGATGCATAGCACAGAAGTCAATATGATAATTAGTGATTTCCACATAGTCTTGCTTATTAATATTAACGTGAACTCTAAGATAGGCTTATGTTACAAGAGATCATAAGGTCATATTAAGGTCTGAATATTTTTATATATTTAGAATATCATATTTTACTTTTATAAAATGACGATATGAAATATTGGCGAAGATTAAATGGTGACAAAATCATACTCCCTATTAAAGATGCAGTCGAGGCTGCCATCAAAAAAGAACATGCTCTCGGTAATAAATTAAAAGTCTGTATTGGCTCGGACTCACTGAAGCGTTCTGATGTCATAGAGTTTGCTTCTGTTATAGTATTCCTTCGGGAGAAGAAAGGTGGATTCATGTTTATACAAAATGATAAGTCCTACCAGAAGATGTCGATTAAGGAGAGAATGATTACCGAAGTGGCTATGTCCGTAGAGATTGCTTACGCTTTATGCGACTTATTAGATAAGTATAATGTAGAGTTAGAGGTACATGCTGATATTAATACAGATCCTAATTTTAAGTCAAATGTTGCTCTAAAAGAGGCCATGGGCTATATATTAGCAATGGGATTTGTCTTTAAGGCTAAACCAGATGCTTTTGCAAGCTCCTCTTGCGCCGATAAATTCGTCTAATCCAATAAAATTAGGTATTTTTCTTTTTTTTAAAAATTAAGGATTTCCTTTGGGGTAAATTCTTGAAATCATCATTTTTTCAATCAAAAGCTAATCTAATAATGAGATTATTATACACTTTACTACTGAGTGGCTTCTTAGGAATCGCATCTGCTCAGATGAATAAGATAGACTTTGTCGAGTACGAACTGGACAATGGGCTGCATGTTATACTTCATCAAGATGCATCTACACCCATCGTAGCAGTATCTATTATGTATCATGTAGGATCTAAGAATGAAAAGCCCGATAAGACAGGATTTGCACATTTCTTCGAACACTTATTATTCGAAGGTTCTGAAAATATCGAAAGAGGAGAATACGATAAGTATATAGAGAAAGCTGGAGGAACATTAAATGCTAATACTTCTTATGATCGGACTTATTATTATGAAATCTTACCGTCTAACCAGTTAGAGTTAGGCTTATGGTTAGAATCTGAGAGATTACTACATGCTAAGGTGGAGGATAAGGGTATCGAGACACAAAGGGAAGTGGTAAAGGAAGAAAGAAGACAACGTATCGATAACCAACCATATGGTACTATACTACAGGAGACAATGATTAGATTATTTAAGGAGCACCCATATAAGTGGCCTATTATAGGGTACATGGAGCATCTTAATGCTGCAGAAGAAGCTGATTATAAAAATTTCTACAAAGATTTTTATGTACCTAATAATGCAGTATTGAGTATTGCTGGAGATTTAGATATAGAACAGACTAAAGAATGGATAGAGAAGTACTATGGTTCTATTCCAAGAGGAACAAAAGAAATATACAGGCCTAATGTTGTAGAACCTCCGATGACTGGTGAGATCAGAGATACAATTTTTGACAACATACAGTTACCTGCGATTATACAAGCATACAGAATTCCTGCTCAAGGAACTGAAGAGTTCTATGCCGTAGATATGTTGTCTACTTTATTATCAAGAGGTGGATCATCTCGATTACAGAAAGCAATCGTCGAGGATCAGCAGAAAGCTATACAAGTGGGATCATTCCCATTAGCCTTAGAGGATTATTCAGTGTCATTAGCATTTGCATTTTGTAATATGGGAATAGATCCTAGTGAAGTAGAGAAATCAATAGATGCAGAAGTAGATCGAGTAAAAAATGAGTTGATCTCTGACGAAGAATTTCAGAAATTAAGAAATCAGATAGAAAATGACTTTGTAAGTTCTAACTCAAGAGTTGCGGGTATAGCAGAATCGTTAGCGAATTATCATATGTACTTCGGTGACGCTAATCTGATTAATACTGAGATAGACAGATACTTAGCAGTGACTAAGGAGGATATCAGAGATGCAGCTAAGAAGTACCTGAAATCTGATAAGCGTGTTGTATTGTATTACTTACCTAAGCAAGGCGAGACTCCTTAATTAGAATTTATAAAAGACAATAATTTTTCAAACAATATTAAGTTAGACAAAAATGAAATTCAATTATATAATTATACTTTTCAGTCTCTTCTTGTTTTCTCAGTGCTCACCTAAGGTAGCACCTACGATGGATAAAGAGGCTAAGATGGCCAAGACTGTGGTCAAAGATGCAACCCAAGCATGGAGGTCATCTGTGCCTGCTCCAGGGCCAGCACGTAAGATAGACATGGGTGAATTTAATGTATTCTCACTTGAGAATGGTCTTAAGGTAATCGTTGTAGAAAACCATAAGTTACCAAGAGTTTCTTACTCATTATCACTAATGAATAATCAAATCAATGAAAAAGAGAAAGCAGGTATGGTCTCATTCATGGGGCAGATGTTAGGTAGTGGTACTAAGACCAGAACCAAAGCAGAAATAGATCAAGCTAAAGATTTTATTGGAGCTAATATAAATGCATTTGGATCTGGCATGTTTGGTAGTTCATTGACTAAGCATCAAGAGAAATTATTGGACATCATGACGGATATGTTATATAACCCTTCGTGGCCAAAAGAAGAATTTGACAAGATTTTAAAGCAAAATCTTTCTGGTATCGAATCCAGTAAGACAGATCCTAATAGTATGGCAGGTAATGTAGCGGCAGTAGTTAATTATGGAGCTGATCACCCATATGGAGAGGTAGAGACTGCAGAGACTTATAACTCGATTTCACTTAAGGATTGCAAGGAATATTATAATACATTTTTTAAGCCTAATAATGCTTACCTCACAATAGTGGGAGACATCACTATGGAACAGGCAAAAATGACTGCAGAAAAGTACTATGGCAAGTGGAAGCCAGGCAGCGTGCCCACTGTTAAGCATAAGACACCTAAGAGACCTCAAGGTACTAAAGTGGCTCTTGCCCACAAAGATGGAGCTGTACAGTCGGTGATAAGAATCACATATCCAGTAGATTATAAGATAGGTAACCCTGATCAGATGGCTGCAACGGTTATGAATTCTATCTTAGGAGGCGGTATCTTCTCTGGTAGACTAATGCAGAATCTTAGAGAGGATAAAGCATATACATATGGAGCAAGATCTAATATCTCAGCTAACAAACTTGTCGGTAACTTCAATGCTTCTGCAAGTGTCAGAACGGAAGTGACAGATAGCTCTATCGTAGAATTTATATATGAGATGAAGAGAATGTCATCTGAATTAGTAGATGAAGAAGACATGCAGTTGACAAAAAATTCATTAGCGGGTGGATTTGCAAGATCATTAGAGTCTCCACAGACTTTGGCGAGATTTGCAAGAAATATCGAAGAGTATAATTTGCCAAAAGACTTCTATGAAACTTACTTAGAAAGATTGCAAGCTGTAACCATAGCAGATGTGCAGAGAGTCGCTAAGAAGTATATCACACCAGAGAACGCTAACATAGTAGTTGTAGGTAATAAGGATGAGATCGCGGACAAGTTATTACAATTTGATACAGATGGTGTTATCGATTATTATGATGCTTTCGGTAAGAAAATGGAAGCTAATAAGACGCCACTACCTGACGATATTACAGGTGCTGTAGTTATTAACGATTACCTAAATGCAATCGGTGGAGAGGCTAAACTAAAAGCTGTGAAGAGCATAGAGTATCATTACGGTACAGAAATGATGGGTCAGAAAATTAACATCGATATGTATCAGATGGCACCTAACATGTTTGCAATGAAAGTAGGTAACGGACAGATGGTATTCCAAGAAAGTAAATTTGATGGTACGACAGCTATGGTAGGTGGAATGGGACAGTCTGAGACAGTGACAGAAGGACCTACTTTCGATTCTACTAAGGATCAGGCAGTCATGTTTGATCAGTTAAATTATGGAACAGGATATGACTTAGAAGTAAAAGCCATAGAAAATGTAGAAGGTCAGCCAGCATATAAGGTGATCGTGAAAAAAGGAGACAGTGTCAAAACACAATATTACAGCGTCAAATCAAATCTACTGATTAGATCTGTAGAAACGAATGAGGCTGCTCCTGGGCAGGTAATGACAGTAACAACCGATCTAAGCGACTATAGAGATGTGAATGGCATCATGTTGCCTCATAAGATTGTAACTGCAGGAATGGGGCCAGCGCCTATGTCTATGGAAGCAACTGATATCAAAGTGAATGGAGAAATAGACAAGTCATTATTTGAGATCAAATAAATAATTGACTTTATAGAATTATAACAAGCTTGCATTTCTTCGGAGATGCAAGCTTTTTTAATTTTGAGGTCTATCATTTTCAACATATATACTTTATTGCCGTTCATAGCATAATCATGTACGCAAGATACACCAAACATACATTACAATTCTCTCGACCAAGTGGTACTTCACGTGGTGTTCTTAAGACTAAGGATAGTTGGTATTTGATTCTGAAAAGTAGTCTGGATGATATCAAATATGGAATAGGAGAGTGCTCGATAATAGAAGGCCTTAATCCAGAAAACTCTTCTGAGTTAGATAAGAAATTCGATAAGCTTTGTCAGATAATCAATGAGTCTGATTCGGTAAGTAATGATTTTTTTAGTCATCACCCATCAGTTAGATTTGCTTATGAGATGGCTATGAGAGATTTAGACACTGGGGGCGCAAAGATATTGTACGATAATAATTTTGTAAAAGGTAAAGGCATCCCAATCAATGGGCTCATATGGATGGGGACTAAGGAGTACATGATCGAACAAGTGTCTGCAAAGTTAGATCAAGGATACCAGTGCTTAAAGCTTAAGGTAGCTGCCATTGACTTCGGTCAAGAGCTTGATATTCTAAAGAGTATTAGAGATACTTATTCCAAAGATGATCTGGAAATAAGATTAGATGCTAATGGAGGATGGTCGCCACAAGATGCAGTCGATAAGCTTAATCAGTTGTCAGAGTATTCTATACATTCTATAGAGCAACCGATCAGACAAGGACAATGGGAAGAAATGGCTAAGATAGTCACGCAATCTCAGATTCCTGTGGCATTAGATGAGGAACTAATAGGAGTAGAGAATTCTGAGAAAAGAGAAGAGTTGTTAGATTTGATCAGTCCAGATTATATTATTCTAAAGCCGAGTCTCTTAGGGGGATTTTCTGCATCAGATGAGTGGATACAATTAGCAAATGATCGGAATATTAAGTGGTGGATCACCTCAGCATTAGAAAGTAACATAGGACTCAATGCTATTGCTCAGTGGACGGCCTCTCTCGATAATACAATGTACTACCAAGGCTTAGGAACTGGTCAATTATTTGATAATAATATTCCATCTCCCCTTCAGATTAGGGATGCACATCTGCAATATGTAGAAGCGATCGATTGGCAATTAGACTTTATAGCGCCATGACCTTCGTAATAGGAAACAAAAGTTTCTCATTAGAGGAATTTATAGTGCATTGTGAAAAAAGCAATCTAACTCATCTCAGGACCATCAGAAATGTTCTGACAAGTTGGTATGACACATCAGAAAATATGGTCTTACAGACATCGGGGAGCACTTCTCAGTCTAAGACCATTACTCTTAAGAAAGAGTATATGAGAATGAGTGCTCTGAAAACACAATCTTACTTTGGGTATAAATCAAGAGCTACTGCCATATTATGTCTGCCAGTCAAATATATAGGTGGGATGATGATGTTAATCAGAGCTTTATTGTCTAATCTTAGATTAATTATAGTAGAACCATCATCGAACCCTCTATTTGGAATAGAAGAGAAAATTGACTTCTTGCCCATGACTGCTGCTCAGATGTCAGCTTCATTGGATTCTAACTTTTCTCAGGTCTGTCATGTGAATAAAATACTGTTAGGAGGTGGTCCTGTGAGTCCAGCTTTACATCACCAGTTACAATCCATAGATACGAAGTGCTATCATAGTTTTGGAATGACTGAGACAATCTCCCATGTGGCCATCCGACAGCTTAATGGAGCAGGCAATAGTGATGTCTTCCATGCAATAGATGGGGTGCAGTTCTCAGTAGACGCTGATGATTGTGTTATCATCTCAGGGGATCATATAGAGCAGGATGTAATGACAAATGATGTGGTACAGCTGATCGATATGTATTCTTTTATGTGGAAAGGCAGGAAGGATAATGTGATCAATTCTGGCGGGATTAAATTATACCCTGAGCTCATAGAGCCTAAGATATCAGAACTGATCGATAGTCCATACTTTATTGCTTCTATTGAGGACGATAGATATGGCAGTATTGTTTGCTTATTTATAGAATCGAAAGATGGTTCCAATATCATAAAGATCAACGAATCCTTATCTTCGCAACTTACAGCTTACGAAATACCTAAGAAAACGTATGCTGTATCTAAATTTGTGATGACTGAAACTGGAAAGATACAACGTCAGAAAAGTATAGAATTAGCTGTGTCTGAAAACAATATATTTTAATACTGGTTTATAATAATAATGAGAGTCACTACTATTTATAACAAGAATTCAGACTTCGTAGCATACAGTGTGCCAGGGCATAAAGAGCATATGTTATCTGTTATTAGCCAAACCGTAATTCAAGGTCCATCACTCTCATTGTTAGACTTTGATTTTGTATTTGCACCCTATGACAATACTAAACATGATACATATTTATTTAGCTTTGACGAGCAAATTAAGGGTGGTAAATTTCAAATTGAGATTTCTGAAAAGCTCGATTGTAGACCGATCAACAAACATGAATATATCGAAACTTGTGATGCCCTGATCGATAGATTAAAGGATGGAGAATCTCAAAAGGTAGTCCTATCGAGAGAGAAGAAATACGTATCTTCTGATATCGATGCATATGAGATTTTCATGGATCTAAAGAACAAGTATCCTAATGCATTTGTCTATTGCTTGTCACATAGAGATATAGGTGTCTGGATAGGTGCTACACCGGAAGTTTTGTTGTCACAAGATAAGGGTTGTTTTCAGACAACTGCATTGGCAGGTACTCAGAAATATACTCCTAACAATAGACCAGAGTGGACAACTAAAGAAATTAAAGAACATGATTACATCGAGCAATTTATTATAGGTCAGTTAGTTTTTTTAGGGATCGATTATAATAGATCTGATATAAAAGATAAGCAAGCGGGCAGTGTAGTTCATAGGCAATCTATTTTTAATTTTCATACAGATATTTCTCACTTGCAGAAAGTCATCAATGCACTGCATCCTGGTCCTGCAATCAGCGGCTATCCGAAGGAGAAAGCAATGCAGATGATAAGTGAGATAGAACACTATGATAGAAAGTATTACTGCGGATACTTAGGTCCAGTTAGTTCATCATCCTGTGAATTATATATTAATCTCAGATGTATGAGTGTGCATAGTGATGCATGTAATTTGTACTTAGGCGGTGGTATAACCAAGGACTCCAAGTCAGACTCAGAATGGACAGAAACCGAGCTTAAGTCTAAGACATTATTAGATGTATTAGAATCTACCATAATTGCATAATGGCTACGACTAATAAAAAAAGTGTAGCAAGATTATTGGAGATATGCCACCTACACGGATTATATCAAGTCGTCTTCTCTCCGGGCTCTCGTAATGCACCTATGGTCATAGCGTTTACTAATGATGATAGATTCTCGTGTATTTCTATTCCTGATGAAAGAGTAGCTGCATTCTACGCCATGGGCATATCTCAGAAGACAAGAATACCAACTATAATCTGCTGTACTTCTGGAACTGCAAGTCTTAACTATGCACCTGCAATATGTGAAGCATACTATCAGGGTATCCCTATGCTAATCCTGACAGCTGATAGGCCTGTAGAGAAAATAGATCAAGGCATCGGCCAATCCATGAGACAGAAAAATGTCTATGACAATTATACAGTCGGTAGTTTTCAGTTTAGACAAGAAGCAACTATAGCTTATGACATAAGGTATAATGATAGCATAGTAGATCAAGCGATCAGGCTAACGATTAATCACGAAGGTCCTGTACATATTAATGTTCCATTGGAGGAACCACTCTATGGATTAGATACTGATATAGATACATCTGATATTAATATTCAACCTGTTCATCGTATAAGAAAAGAGTACATTCTCGACGATAGATCGTTGGAAATATGGAAGTCTTCAGTTCGAAAAATATTCATATTAGGACAAGGTATCCCCGATGATGAGTTTAGCCGTTTGCTTTCTCAGAAAGTTTCTAATTCTGAAATTATATTATTGACAGAGACCTGTAGTAATGCCTATGTAGATGGCAGTGTGCAATGCATCGATAGATTCTTAGAAGGTGTCAAAGCTAATGAAGAATCATATAGGCCTGATCTCTTAATATATATGGGAGGTCAGATTATCTCCAAAAAAATAAAGAAGTACTTTACAGATTATTCAGCAAAGCATCAGTGGTATGTTTCCATAGAAAAAGCGAAGGATACTTTCGAATCTCTGACCTATCACCATCGCATAGATAAGAAGTCCTTTCTACAATCTATAAGTCGGTTAGAATCACCCAACGATCCAAGTTTCCAATCTCTGTGGAATAATACAAATAGAGAAATTAAGCTTAAGCATGATCAATTAATCCAAAGCTTACCTTATAGTGACATGAGTATATTCTCATATCTCATGAAAGCAATACCAGAAGGTGCAGTCTTACATTTGAGTAATAGTACGGTAGTAAGATATGTCCAACTTTTTGACCAGAGGAAAGATCTCGTATATCATGCCAATAGAGGCGTCAGTGGTATAGATGGATGTACGTCTACAGCCATGGGTTACGCCAGCGTTTCTGACAAAGAAAATTACTTAATCACAGGTGATCTATCTTTCTTCTATGATTCCAATGCCTTTCTACATCACCATCTACCACCTAATCTTAAGATCATATTAATCAACAATCACGGCGGTGGAATCTTCAGAATTATAGATGGCCCATCATCATCTGATCGATTAGATCAGTTCTTTGAAGCGACACATAATTGGGAAGCGGAGAAGTTGGCTGAGTTTTACAATATCCATTATAGTAGAGCTGAGGATCTGGAATCATTTGATCATGCATTTCAGAAGGTCAAAGAAAGTGATGCTTCTAATATTCATTTACTGGAAGTTATAACTCCGAGATTGCAGAATAGTGATGTGCTTAAGGGGTACTTGGTTGATCTTAGGTGATAGCCCATTTGTACCTAATCCATTATAACCATTGTGAAAACAAAACATTACCCATATATTTGGTATTACCAATATGGTACACATTATTAATTTTCATCATGATAGTAATTAGTAGTAGAGAATTTAGACAAAATCAACGGTTATATTTTGATAAAGTAGATAAAGGAGAGCAAATCATAGTTCAGCGTGGCAAGGATAAATCGTATGCATTAACTCCCATTGGAAAAGATGATATCTATTTTAATGAAAAGATGGTTAAGAAAATAAAGAAAAGTGCTAAGCAAGCTGGTGATGGTGAGTACATTGAAATAGCCTCTTCGGAAGAAATTAAGGAGCTCTTAGGATTATGAATTATACTCTAAGAATAACTTCTGATGCTGTTAAAGATATACAGAGACATAGAGATTCTGGTGACAAGAAACTACTTCAGAAGATAGGAGTTTTATTAGAGGAATTAAAAGAAAATCCAAGAACTGGAACAGGTCAACCTGAAAAATTAAAGTACGGCTTAGAAGGGTTTTACTCCAGAAGAATCAATAAGAAACATCGATTGATTTACAAAATAGAAGATAAAGTAATTGTTGTAATCGTAGTGAGTGCTTACTCGCATTATGGAGATAAATAGTTAACTCTATTGGTAACAGTTGATATGTAGTCAATAATAATACTCAGTCGGTAACAAGCCGACCCATAAGTTTTATCTATTATTCCCGTTCGGCGTAGAATGAAGCATAGTAATGAGTATAGCCTTCTACGTCGTATATATATTCAAGATTTCGTCTTGAATAGTAATCAATTTACAGTGAAATAAAATTACTTTTTCGAATGTGATAATAATTTCTGAATTTTCATATCTAAGTTTAATGTGGACGACTAACAAAGGCTTTTCCTCTGTCTACGCTTAGTTTTAATCCTGATCGGCGTAGAATGAAGCATAGCAATGAGTATAGCCTTCTACGTCGTATATATAATCAAGATTCAGTCATGAGTAATAATATTTGATATTTAAAATAAATGAAAACTGAATTTTCATAGCTATACTTGACGTAGGCACCTTCGCAAAAGCTCTCCTTCAGCCTACGCCAAACGTTCTTGTTCCCCTGTTCGGCGTAGAACGAAGCATAGTAATGAGTATAGCCTTCTACGTCGTATTTATATTCAAGATTTCGTCTTGGAATAGTAAGCAATTTACAGTGAAACAAAATTACTTTTTCGAATGTGATAATAATTTCTGAATTTTCATATCTAAGTTTATTGTAGACGACGCCTTCTACGTCGTATATATAATCAAGATTCAGTCATGAGTAATAATCTTTGATATTCAACATATATGAAAACTGAATTTTCATAGCTATACATGACGTAGGCACCTACGCAAAAGCTCTTCTTCAGCCTACGCCAAACGTTACTTGTTCCCCTGTTCGGCGTAGAATGAAGCATAGTAATGAGTATAGCCTTCTACGTCGTATATATATTCAAGATTCCGTCTTGAATAGTAAGCAATTTACAGTGAACAAAACTACTTTTTTGAATGTGATAATAATTTCGGGATTTTCATATTTAGGTTTAATGTAGACGACTAGTTAATACTCTACATCCTCGTAAATAATATTTATTTATGCACTACAATCATTAGACGAAGATATAACTCCATTAATCGACTATATGCAATCGATCAACAAGATTTACTTAACTTAAGGCTCTAAAATAAAACCTAAGCTTATATGAAACAATTGTTACATTCTCTTTCCATTTTATTGATATCACAAGCCCTAATGTCTCAGCTCAATGTAGAGTTGCTGTCTACCGTAGAATATCCACAAGATGTGGGTAATGATGTGTGGGGCTATGTTGCGCCTGACGATCGAGAATATGCTCTGATGGGAACGTTTAATGGATTATCAGTGGTGGATATCACAGACCCACGTAATCCTGTCGAGATTGATTTCATAGATCAGCAAGGATCTACTTGGAGAGATATAAAGACATGGGGAGAGTTCGCATATATCACTGCCGATGAGGCAGGAACTACGGATGGACTTCTGGTTATAGATCTTAGTAATCTGCCAGATTCTATTTCTTATGAGAATATGAATTTGGATGTGCCTGCTGAAGGGATCATTAATACATGCCATAATATTTTTATAGATGAATTTGGTTTTGCATTTCTCGCAGGCTGTGGTAATCTAAATGAAGGCGGTTTGCTAATCTGGGATGTCAAGTCGACACCTGGTCTACCCATATATGTAGGTAAAGGTCCAGCAGAGTATTCGCATGATGTATATGTGAGGAATAATGTCGCTTATAGTGCTGAGATATCTAAGACACCATTCACAGAATTCAGCATTTTTGATGTGACTGATAAGAATGATGTTAAGATATTAGGATCGCAATCGACTATAGGTAATGCGACACATAATGTATGGTTGTCCGATAATAGCGATGTACTATTTACAACAGATGAAGTAGGGGATGCACCTATAGGTTCTTATGATGTAAGTGATCCCTCGGATATTAAATTCTTAGATGCATTTAGGCCAGCTGCCTCTTTAGGTTCTGGCGTTGTGCCTCATAATGTACATGTCTGGTCTGATTGGTTGATCATATCTTATTATACAGATGGCTGTATTATCGTAGATGCTGCACGTCCTGATAATCTTATAGAAGTCGGAAACTGGGATACTTTCTTAGGAGCAGGTGCTGGATTTGCAGGTGCATGGGGAGCCTATCCTTTCTTTCCCTCTGGCACCATTATTTTAGGTGATATGGGTGTCAATGAGCAGGTAGGTCGATTAGTAGTTGTGAGTCCTACATATGTGAGAGCAGCGTACTTAGAAGGTAATGTCACCGATGCTACCACAGGTGCTCCATTGAATAATGTAAAAGTATCAGCTGATGATATCGGTGTCATAGAATATACAAAAGCGGATGGTAATTATAAGACAGGTTATCATGAGTCTGGTGATTATATGGTAACGGTAAGTTCTTTCGGTTATGAGTCGGAAGAGAGAATGGTAACACTGACGAATGGTATGTTGTCGATTGAGGATTTTGAATTAGAGCCAGCAGCTCGAATTAGTATCAGTGGTACTGTCAGAGATGATGTTACGTCTGAGGGAATCGAAGGTGCTCAAGTTGTATTTACAACATTAGATGGCGAGAATTCATTTGAGTTTCTAACTGATGGAAATGGAGATTTTGCTATTCCTGAATTGGTGGCTTCAGAATACAGAATAGTCACAGGTGTTTGGGGATATAGATATAATATTCTTGACAATCAATCATTCGATGAAACAACTACAAATAATATAATCGTAAATCTAACGGAGGGATATGAAGATGTCTTTTCATTAGATCTTGGCTGGGAAACACAATTTTTTGGTGGCAACCAAGGAGCATGGGACAGAGATGTACCTATAGGTATAACAGCTCCAGGAACACCTGTATTGATAGCTCCAGCGAATGATTCAGATGATATCGGAGACAAGTGTTTCGTCACGGGTAATGCAAATGGATTATTCGAAGGATTATTATTAGGTACGGCTAACCTTACCTCTCCTGTATTTGATGTCACAGATATGGATAATCCAGTTGTCAGCTATGATGCTTGGATTTGGATTACTACATTCAATGGAGCTCCTGATTCTGAAGACTTCATTATATCATTAGACAACGGAATCGAACAGGTCGCAATAGATACTATAGAATTTGATTTTCAGAATGTGCTTAGTGGTACAGCTCCAAACACATGGCAGTCAAGTGGAGATATCCCAATTAAAGATTATATAGAAGTCACTCCAGAATTAAGATTGAGAGCAATGATATCCGAGCAAGGTTTTGATACTGCTGTGGAAGGTGGTTTTGACAACTTTAGAGTAGTCGACAGCGGCACCTCTTCTGCTAAAGACATCGTAGAAGCGGACGGATTTAATATATCTCCTAATCCAAGTTCTCAAGAATTTAGGGTATCAATTCCTGAGTCTTTTAGGGCGGATGGGACATTACATCTATTCAATATGCAAGGACAGCTAGTCAAGAATGTAGACGTAGTCCAACAATCTGAAGTATCTGTAGGAAATAATTTAGAGGCGGGTGTATACTTTATACAATTGGAATCAAAAAATAATGTTAGCCAATCTACTAAGGTTGTGAAGACAAGATAAGTCAAAATTCTATTCGATAAGAAATAGATTTAACAGCTGTTATATATGAGGGTTTCGAGATCAATATTGACTCAGAATCTTTTCAATATGACAGCTGTTTTTTTATTGTAATCCGTTGTAGATATGCATCAAGTTCTTGGTGTTATTATCAGACAATCTGCCAACCTTGGAGCTATCGATTCTTTCCAGAAAATACACTGACATTAGGATTTATCGGGTTGCCAGATGCTCTGCGGAAACTGACTACCTGGCCACAGTGCCATATGGCATCTGCTATAGGTCCATTTATCATGTTCCAGACTGGGAATTCTGTTTTCTTATCACCTCTCATAAAGACAATTTTTAATTCCTCTACCTGCTTATCCGTCAGACCTTTGACACCATTACTGGATTGCATGAAATTATTAAGTGTTATCATCCTCTTATCATTCCATGATAGATCATCTTCATTAGTATCTCGAATGCTTAGATCATTTTCTACGATGCTAAGAATAAATTTGGATAGCCCCAGCAGGTGATCTAATGTCTCCATGCAAGACCTGGAGTCTTCACTTATTTTGTAATCTAAGTTAGCTTGTGTTAGAGAGTCTGTCGCCCAGTAATATCTATAGCCTAAGCCATCTATCATTCTTCCTAATACATTGCCAGAAGTTACTGCATCAGCATAATCAGGTATCGATGCATAGGGTAGCTCAGCTTGCTGGGGTGGAGAATCTAACTCTTGCGAGATGGAGCAAGAGCAAATTAGTGTAATGATTACAAGACACAGTAGGACTTTGTACATAGATCTTATTTTACGCTAAAAGTAATAAAGCATTCTGTCTTTTAATTTATCTCAACTTATTGGTTCTGATGATATGTCTGTATCGCTACTCTTACAGATCCGTGATCTACAAGTAATTGCTTAGCATCCTCATAAGCTAAGTTTGTCTTTTCCATAATCATTAGTGTACCTCGATCTATGAGTTTATTATTACTAAGTTGCATATCCACCATTTTATTATCGATCACATGTCCTAACTTAATCATGACGGATGTACTAATCATATTTAGTATAAGTTTCTGAGCAGTTCCAGCTTTCATACGAGTGCTTCCTGTGACAAATTCTGGACCTACAGGACATACGATAGGGTAGTCAGCCGCTTTGGTAATAGGTGCTTCTGGATTGCATGTAATACATCCTGTTGCAATGCCACTCTTCTGACAAGAAGATAATGCTCCTATGACATATGGTGTCGTTCCTGATGCAGCTATTCCTATGACGAAGTCAGACTTATTAATATTATAATTTTCTAAATCTTGCATGCCCAGTTCCATATCATCTTCTGCAAATTCTACAGCTATTCTCATAGCGCCATCACCACCTGCGATCAGTCCGATTACCTTATCATGTGAGACACCGAAAGTCGGTGGACATTCTGAAGCGTCTACAACGCCTAATCTTCCACTCGTACCAGCACCGATATAGAAAAGTCTACCACCATCACTCATCCTTGCATATATCGCATCTACACAAATTTCTATATCTGGAATAATTAGCTCTATCGCGTGAGCGATTGTCTTGTCTTCAGCATTGATACCTTGTAGCAATTCTGATGTCGACATCTTTTCTAAATGTCTGTACTTGCTCGATTTTTCCGTTAGTTTATTCAATTATGTAGTTCGTTATATATGAATTAGTTTTGTGAATTGCAAAGGCATAATCGACATGTATCCAATTCACTTCACCATGCCTGTTAGTCAGAAATCATCCTTATTAAGAAAACTCCTTAAAATAATTGATGTCCTTTTCCAACGTTAAAGCTAACTATTACGCTTTATACAATATTATATATTTTAGTGTTTATTGAAAAAATTAGTATCGTATTCTGAGTTTGCCGACTATTCTTCTTTTAAACATTTCTCGACAGTATTCCTTCATAAATGGAAACCCATAGTAAACAAAGATTAGAATAATGATAATAAAATTACCGAACAGTGAATCTAAGCAGCACCAAATAAAACCGTCGATTCTATAGGTTTCTCAGTAGTCTGCCTTTTTCATATTAGGCTTTATAGGTTTAAAATTCCCTTAAGCACTCTCCAGAATTATTAAGCAATGCATTCGGTGATGCGTCTATAAATGAAGATAGAATCACAGAAGCATTGATACAATTTGTCACTTCTATCCATACATTTAATTCTGACTTTGAATAAGTTGCTGCCGAAGATTTTCAAACAATACGCCTTGAGCAAAATTACGGCTTGCAAATATTTGGAAATAGTTGTGCTTATGTCAGTCACAAGGCGGCAATCCATATTTTTTGTTTTATTATCGACAGCCCAGAAGCACTGCCTCCTGGAGAATTCTTATTGTTTGCGCCATTTATGTTTAAATGGTATAACAACGGATTACCACCAGACCATGATTGTAAGGGTGTAGGTGAATGGATGGAAGGTATGGATGACTATCTAAGACTCTACAATACGGAATGTAGAACTTCACTGCTCCTTACATGCATGATGGAAGACTCAATATTTTCGACGAAGTTATAAATCATTACAGTGAGGATGTTGAAGAAAATGAATGGTCTGTAGGATTGATTCCCGAAGGTGGATTTAACTTTAGCCTAAAAGAGAAGGAAAAATAATATGTTGCTATATATATCTGAATATCAATATCTTATAGGCAAATAACTTGCCTTTTTTGCTGATAAAGTATATTGTGTATATTTAGATAAATGCTACCTTAGTAAGTGAAAAGGTGGGTATATAAGTTAGTTATCAGTAATTTGAATGAATATGATAGGGATCAATGTGCCAAGCTAGAGCACACAAGTTTTGCCAGAACCCATAGGAGCATTGGGGATGTCTGACTTTCCAGCTAACATATTCAAGTAAGTGTCAAAGATATTTTGACTTGGAATAATAAAATAACCTAACTTCAGTTTTGAATAAAATTAAATTTTATGAATAGGATTATCCTTGTATTCATTTTGTTTCCTTCATTCCTTTTTGCACAAGAAAAAATTTCCAATATAGAAGCTGCCACCACTTCTTCTATCACCCATATCTCAAGAAAAATAGGTTTTGCGATGATAGATGGAGAACAGTATATGCTCCATGAGAAAGATTCACTTTTGATCTTTAAGCAACAAGGAACAGGATATGAGTTACTCCATACCATACCTGATTACAAGTGTTTGCCTTTGAATACTTCTTTTATGGATCCTAACAGGTCACTCTTCGAAATCAGAGATGAAAAATATTATAGATTATTCTCAAACAGCCTGCAGATAATTGAAATTCCCACAGGAGAGATCATATATGAATTTGATGGAGAACAAGAGAATATAGACTTCATCACTCCAAGGGAACTTGTAGATAACAGATTCTATTTCCAAAGCAGAACAGGTTCAGAAAGAAAAAACTGGGTTCTGAACTTATCAAATAATATTCTCAGGTCCATCTCCGATGATTTAAGAAATCAAAATTATCAACTCGGAGATGTTAGGATCAGTGTTGCAGGCATAGACTCTGTTTACATTGAAAATCTTAATACTGGTTCTGATTCACTACTTTTCACAAGTAATTCAGAGTTAGTTCAAATTTTGCCATCAAGAACAGATAGCACCTTCATTGTGGTTAATGAAGATGGTGACATCTGGAGGCTAAGCAATTACAATTACGAGTTGCTTAGCTGTCAAGTTCCACTGCCTATAGTGAGTAGTAACTTGAAGTATACCAGAAATGGAGACAGATTGATTATATCTTATTCGCAAGGTCTGAATTCCCAGCAAGTTGTCATACTCAATCTTGTGAACTGTGAGGTGGAAATGGAGCTAAGAACGCCTGAAATCGAGTCGTATATATTTGGGCCAGTTAAAATTGCCAGTGAAACCAATGATACAGATTACTCTATACTCTCCTATCTGGGAGAAGATCCAACAGATGGCCCAAGCGAAGGTTTTTTCATATTCTTAGATCACGTATCAGGGCAATTCGCTGTTTTTGAAGATGTATATAGCGTACAACATCATACCCCATTCAAATATGAAAACGAAGTTTACTTTGTCGCATATCAACAATCGTTCTGGACCAGAGAAATGGAGTTTTTTGTCAAGTATAATTTTGACTCTGGAGAACTAACTGAACTAAGACCTGAAAATGAAGACTACTTAAAATATGCAACCTTGGGCTATCCTAAGGACGGAGAAATCTCATGTGCGACTAATATGACACAGGAAGACGTATCTATATGGAGTTTAGATGCTCAAGAAAATTTCAATCTTATTTCCAAGCCAAATTTTCAAGTAAATGTTGGAGTCGGGGTCGTACAAGAAATTAATACCGACTATGATAGAATCTATTTCACTGGATATGGAGGACTTTATTCATTACTGGATGAAGCTAACCAAGAATTATCACTCACTGATGGAGAATTGTCCTTGGATTCTCCATGGATTATGACCGATTATGGTAATAAGTTATGTCTTGTCAGAAGCAATAAGGAAAGACATCCTGTATTTCACATACTAAATACTCAGACTAATGAGCTAACTGTGCACATTGATAGCAGTGTCACGACTTCTATCTCAACTGTTATCCCCGCTGGCCCATATCTCTTATACAGTGATGGAAACAGTGATGATACTCTGAAATTTTTTGACATAAGAACGGAACAAAATTTTGACTTCAATGAAATACCATATACAATCAGCTCTTGGACTGCGGAAGGTGATAACCGAGCAATATTCTGGTATAAACCAATAAATCAAACACAGATTACTGATGTCTACCATATTGATTATGCAACAAATGACATAACCAAAATTGAAATCGATCTGAAGAGACATAGAGATGTAAAAGCAGGACCTGCAGATGTCTTCTATTTTATGGACTCTGAAGACCTTGCGGATAGCACTCGAGTGAGAAGATTGGATGCTGACAATAACTTGGTTACTATTTACAATGACACTGGTTGGTATTTGCGTGGGAATGGAAAGTTCTACGCCTATGACCCTGGATCAGAACACAGTTATATCGGTCTACTTCTTACTGATGACAACAGTATTGCAGGAGATTCAAGTCTCATTATAATCGACGACGGACAGAACACATCATTTGAAAAGATTCAATATCGTCATACTTCTGGAACATTTTCGCCAATAATAGGGCTATATAAATCCAATTTACTACTGGAGTCTAAAACTGATGGTACCACCAATTCCAAAATCCTGTTCTATGACCCCGAGCAAGGAATGGACGAAATAACACCTATCAACGGCTCTCTAAGACACTTTGAACAGTTTGAAGATGAAGTCATTCTTTTTTTCAAAAATTACAATAGTGGAGAGTTAAATCTTGTGAGTTACTATAAGTCTAATAAGGAGACAACAACGACAATTATCAATAAAGACTGTTCAGATTTCAATTCCATTAGAGGTATTCGAATAGATGAGACAAGAATTTTGTTAAGTGGCTCATGTGACGAAGGAATAGAACCTTGGATTTATGATCAGACCAAAGATAGTCTCTATTTGTTGGCAGACCTGTTTCCTGGTAGTGGATCATCTATTCCGGCAAATTTTGTTCGATTTAAAGATTGGATATATTTCACTGCGAATCTCAAGTCATTCGGAAGACAATGGTTCAGATTGAAAAATGCAGAAGAGACTTCAATCTTGGAGCTGGCACAGATATCCCAAAATATGCATGTATTCCCCAATCCGTCTTATGGGGAAATACGCTTGTCTAAGAACTATGAACATCTGGTAATATATTCTACAGAGGGGAAAGAGGTAAAGAGAATAAATAATTTGTCCTCAAACTCCTCAATACAGCTTGAAAATTTAGCTTCAGGCACATATATCCTTTTAGGACTTACCACAGAAGGTAATATGGAAAAAAGCAAGGTGGTGAAAGTTAAATAAATCCAATCTACAGATACATTTTCAATCTTCTGAACTGATGCGCTGGATCAAGTAGTGGTAGCGGAATTCATTATTGTAGGGCATCAGAATCATCACATACGTTTCGTTGACAGTGTAGCCGCTGAACTTAATAATCTTATCTTCGACAAACCCTACTTGTTGGTTTTCAAGAATAGAAATAAGCCAAATCCGTACCTTTTAGATTGGGTAATTAACATGAGCTAATGAAAAAAAACTGATAACACATGATGACGATGGCATACCCTTCGGTATACGCCACGTATCATAATTCCGTTATCATTAATCAAAAAATAAAATGAACCAAGTAGACATTAAACAATTGGTGGAAAATCTAATTGCAAATTCGTTTGCAGGAATGGAAATTGAGAATCAAAAAGTTGATTTCAAGAGAAAATGGTACAATCTAAAATCAGCAGCAGGTAAGAATGAATTTATAAAAGACACATCTGCCATAGTAAACACTATTGGTCCAGATGGTTTCATCATAATAGGATTTGACGAAAAAGATAAATCTTATCACAGTTCAACATTTAAGAATTCAAAGTTAAGAGACAGTTCTGACTTAAATGGAATTATTACCAAATCCGTAAGTTACCCTTATGAAGTAAACGTATTTGACGAAATAATAAATGGGAATAAAATTTCAATAATTCATATCCCTCCATCAATTGAAAAACCTCATGTAATTAAATTATATAAAAAAATAAGAGGTAGGAAAACTACTCAATATCAGAACCAAATATTTGTAAGGAAGGGCACTATCACCACGACAGCCAATAGGTATGATTTAGAATTGATGAATTATGACCGAAAAAACTTAAACAAACCATATCAAACACATATTTTCCTTAGAGGATTTAGAGATATAGCTTTGAGTCCTAACAAAATCACTTCTAAAGTATGGCTGACTATTGAAAATTTAGGATTTAGACCACTTGCAATATGTCAAATGAAATTAAATACGAAACTTTCAAATAAAGATGTTTTACACTTTAAAAGCACTAAACTAAAAAGCCTTGAAGGCGCAAGGCAAAACTCAGATCTAATTACGAACCCTGTGGTCGCAAACCCAAATACAATAGTTGGTTTGGCAATAGAGTTTGTCACTGAGAAAAGAGTTACAGGTCTAAATCAGGATATTTTTAATACTGAAAAAGATAAATTGAAGGAGGTGAATGGCGAAATACTATTAACTACAAATAATAAAATATATTTCGATGTGATTCAAAGCAATAGTTTGAATGACTAATGATAACAAGCTATGACGATGTCAGATTGGCTATCGCCAAATCCGCCACGTATAGCCAATCCGTTATGCACAAGCAAAAATGAAATCGAAAATTATAGACATATCAATCCTTATAATTTCAATTCTGTTTTTTTTAAGCAGTCTATTTTATTTCATTGAATTATACTCAATTAAAGTAAACGAAGAAAAACACTTATTCTCAAAATACATTACGAATCCAGGTATAGTTAAATTAGAAATATTCAGAATTTTATCTGCCATCCTAATTTTATTATGTACTGTATCAAAACTTAGAAAAGCTAACTATGGTAAAATCACCACAATAATTATTGCTTCTCTAATTCTTGGAGTACTTCCTTGGTTGGAACTTTGGTATGGCTCAACATTCTATTACGGAGAAATGAGAGATAAACAAGGATTGGGCTTTCCGTATTTACCAACTCTTTATTTGCTATATCCAATTTGGATAAACAAGAAGGATATTACCAAACCAACAATTCTTAAAATTGCAACTTCCGCAGGAATTCTAATCTTTCTAATCATATTCTATAATTTGGTTTATGAACCTTGGAAACTGTGGCAACCATAAACAAATGAGAGATACAAATCGTATAAAAATATTAATTAACGAACTTGGAAAATTCTGGGAGACAAATCCTGATTTTCGCCTTGGTCAAATTATAACCGTCGCTACAAGACCAATTAAACCTCACCCATCAACATTCTATATTGAAGACGATGAACTACTAAAAGGGTTGGTAGCTTTGAATAGTAATCAGCCAAGTCAAACAAGCCAAAAAGCGTATTGGGAAATATACCCAAATGTTTGTCGTATCGAACTCAATGAAATAACTGATGATTTAATTGAACAATACATTTCATTGCTAAGCAAGGAGAAATTCGAAGGAATAATAACACCAATAAAGTTAATGGATTTGAATGGAGCACCAATCGATGATAAAAATTGGATGGCAAAACAAAGTAATAGAATTACTAAATTGAGAAGTATATTATTATTCTTGAAGAATATGGGAAGATTAGTAGAAGTCGAAATCGGATATCAAATAAAGAAATGAATGCCAGTGCCTAACAATAGATGACCACAGCATATCTCTCCTACGTCGAGAGACGCTGGATATGCATGATCCGTTATACGCAAGGAAAATTAAAAATCCAAAAGCACTTGTTTCCAATTAAAGAAACTTCTATATTCGTTAAATGAAAGATAGATTTAGCTTCATTGCTCTTGAAGAAGCAAAGCAATTCTTAGAGTCTTTAGATAAGAAATCACGCAAAAAAGTGATGTACAATATATGGAAGACCAAATCTATCAATGATAAAGAACTATTCAAAGCAATAAAAGGAGAAATTTGGGAATTTAGAACACTTTACAACAAGAAGTATATTCGAATATTTGCTTTTTGGGATAAAACTGACAACCA